>Ga0137308_100524_pt1 | contig 60012 bp, 56 predicted proteins | sample Inofrocosms_June_FD_97181 | JGI IMG/M metagenome (GOLD analysis project Ga0137308, IMG submission 97181) | Mouse cecal microbial communities from Vienna, Austria - N-Acetylneuraminic and N-Acetylglucosamine D2O microcosms_June | ecosystem: Host-associated > Mammals > Digestive system > Large... | reverse complement strand
TTTGGAAAATTTAGTCCAGATTCCCCTAAAACGATTTGCCCAATCCTGGCCAGTCAAGGGCATACCCTTTTCGCCCAAAAAGAAAAATCCGTATTTTCCATCAATAATTTGAGCAATCTTTGGTGTTGGCCTAGAAGCTATCAGACGTTGAAAGTGTATGTATACATCGTCCGACATGGGAATCTCTCGTTTTCCACTGACGGTTTTTGTATCTGAAATATAGTACCCTTTTTGCTGGTCGTATAGAAGTTGATGGTCTATGACAATTTTATGACTATCCATGTCAACATCTGCCATCGTCAAACCAGCAAATTCAGAAATCCGCAGCCCCGTGTGAAAGAGGATATACAGCGCATCATAATACTGCGAAAAATGTGCGTCCTTTTTCACGAATTCCAAGTATTCCCTTTCCTGCTCCAGAGTCAATGCTTCTCTTGTTTTGCTGTTATTGCCTATAGCATCGGAAGTTTTAAAGTCGAACGGATTTTTTCTTATCAAATCATCCTTAACGGCCATTTTGAACGCTGGCCGGAGTACCTTTGCAACTGCTTCGATGGAACCTCGATTATAGCCCGTCCCATCTGGTCTGCCATGTTCCTGTAGCTGGATAAGAAACTCCTTTGCATCAGATTCTTTAACACGGTCAATCCGTTTTACACCAAAGCCGGTCCGTTCGATAACCTGTGCAACAAAGTCGCGGACATGCATTGTATTGGCTCGTACAGGCGGGCGCTGCCTTAAATATTTTTCTACTAACTCTAAAACCGTAATTTCGCCACCCCGTGGGTTGATTCCATCCTCTAAATCCCGCTTAATCTGTTTGATTTTTTCACGCAAAGACAAATCATTATGCTTGCCTTGTGGCAATCCATCCCTCGGCTCCAACTTCCAGCTGTAGACAAACTGCGGTTTTCCAGTAGCATCAATGTACTTATATGTATATCGTCCATCTGGCCGTTGGCTCTCGCCAGTACGCAAAACACGTCCCTTGCTGTCTCGTCGCTTTTCGCTCATAGTATGTTCCCCTTTCTCAAAAAGTTTAGGCTCATACCTTACCCGGCCCGCGCTTTGCGGGCATAAGTCACTCGCTATCGAGGGGTAACTGATATTCTGGTATTTTAGAAAAGTCTTTTGCCCATGCCATTAGTTTGCGCTTGCCTTTTGCATTTAATTGTTCATAGATTTGTAACAATTCATCTGTATGCTTTGACTGTTTTTCGCGCCCTATCCGCATTTCTGCAACAACATCATCATGCAACTTATGCAATTCTTCACAAACACGCTCCCAACGTTCAACCTCTTCTTGTGCTCCCTCACTGTGTTGCTGTACGGTCGCCTGATAATCTGCCCGCGGCCATGCCCAAGAAATAAAATCTAGCAACTCTTGTTCGCTTATATGGCCGTTCTCTGTGAAATAGGTTGCCGGTATATCCAGCACTTCTGCAATACGCATGAGTGATTCTGGTTTCGGCTTGCGTTTTCCAGATTCCCATAGGCTTATGCCTACATATGATGTTTCCAGTCGGTCAGCGAGTTCCTGCTGGGTCATTCCCGCTTGCTTGCGGACAAATTTTATTCGTTCACCAATAGTCATAATTATCACCTCTTACAAACATTAACATATTTTTCTCGAAAAGTAAAGCAAAATAATTTATCTATATAAGATAAATTTCTATTGACTGCAAAACTACTTTATGCTAAGATAGATTTACATTTTCAGAGAATACAATTTTGCAACTAACTACGCAACCGATTCGCACCCGAATATGCACCCGCAGACGCACCCGATTTAATTGCTCAATGCCGTCTATGGGTGTCGAGGCCACCGTGGACGTGTACCACGGTGGCCTCATTTTAATATTAGAAGGAGTGAAATTATGAGTGTTGAAACTATTATCCAGCCTAAAGATAAGTTTCTTTTGACCGTTGAGGAAGCGTCTGACTATTTCGGAATTGGACAAAAGAAACTCCGTCAAATTATTGTGAACAATCTTGATGCCGGCATTATAATTCAGAACGGCGTGAAATATTTAATTAAGCGGCAACGATTTGAGGAATATCTGAACGAACTGACAGCCATTTAAGATAATTTGACCTGTCTCCCGGTGGGCTGTCGGGCCGGTTATCGACAAATAATATTCCGTTTTTATTGAGAAATGAGCCAAAACCCATGTTTGTGGATTGTTTTCTTAATTTGGAAAACGTGGAAACCATTGCATTACAAGGTATACGCGCGCCCCGGAGTTGGGCTTGTCCTCCGGGGCGCATACGCCTCAATCTACAGAAACCCAAATGAGCCATTGAGCCAAAACTATTGAAAGGAGCCAAAGCAAATGGGCAAAGATATAAAACGACGTGTATGGGAAATCGAATCTAATTGCTACGATAAGAGCGGGAACCCCATTTTTACACCGGCTATCGTGTCTGCTTTTCTTTCCCATCCAGCAAATCAACAAATCTTTTCCCGCTGGTGCTGGACGTTGCATGATAAGGATGTTTATGCCCCAGCTGAACAGGAAAAATCGGCTGCACAAAACAACGGGGTTTCGACCGTGATAACCGGACAGCCTAAAACTGCCCATATACATCTGGCGTTAGAATCTCACAACCAAATCTACGCCACCGCACTGCAAAAATGCTTTCCCGGTTTGGGAATTGGACAGATTCAAAAACCAAAAGCAAAATATAATCAATTTATAAATATTTGCATCTACCAAACACACGAAAAAGAGGACCAACAGGCCGCCGGGAAACACCGTTATGATGACAGTGAGGTCCACTGTAACTTCAATTTCCGCGAAGAAGTTAATAAGGTGCTTGCTGCCTCTGCTAAGGCAACTGGTAAGCGCATGAAAAAGGCGGAAGTAGATGCTTTGATTGAACAGGTCGGAGCCGGTGAGGTCACAATAGACTGGATTAAGCAAAACTATGGTCTATCGTTTTATCTCGACTACCAGCGGAAATTTGACGCTGCCGAACAGGAGTACATCCGCCAGCACTATAGTATCGGTCCACGCATCAACATTTATGTTTGCCCTGGTGATGTTGCAAACGGAGGGCGCAAGGGGAAAACGCAGCTTTGCAAAATGTTAGCCCGCGCTCTTTGCCCTAGTCTACCGAATCCCAAATGTTATCACCTCGCAGGGTCCGATAAGGTAGCCTTACAGAGTTATAGAAATCAGCCTGTGATTATCTGGAACGATATGCGGGCGGCTTCCATGCTTGCCATGCTGGGCAGGAGTGAACTGTTGAACTACTTGGAGCCGTTCCCTGATAAAGTGGATGCGAATATAAAATGTAGTTCGGTGCTGCTGGTAAACCGATACAACATTTTTAATGGCATGGAACCGTATGATACCTTTATTAGTTCAATCGCTGGCGGGTATGTTGATAGGAATTCTGGAGTCCAGTTTGTGAACGAGGATTCTTCACAGGCATATGGACGGTTTCAATTTGTATTTCAGGTATTCACTGATAAAATTGACTGTTATATCAATTCTGGCTGGCTTCCGGACGGAACAGACTATCGACATTTTGAACAGTTTTGCCGCATTGAGGCTAATATCCGCCAGATAATGGGTCGGTATGATGGCCCTGCATTAGAGGCGCAAATCAGCACACTTATTGCACCTGTTGCCACGAAGATTGAAGAACTCCGGGCTAATATGCTGGGAAATAAAATCAATGACCCGGCACATGTCCATCCAGAGGATGTTCCAGTTGTTCTGACACCAGAACAGGCATGGGAACAGGATTTATCGGACTACGAGCAGGCCGCAGCGGATAGAGCAGCAGAGGAATATGACGCTAGGTTTGGTACGCCACCTGAGCCTGATTGGCAATCCATCGATGTCTACGCTGAGTATCAGGCCCGCAAAGAATTGGGGGAGCCGGTTACATTTTATTATTCTTCTCACAATAGTGTGCTAGCTTTTTCCCACGGCATGTTTTCCAATCACAAGTACGAGCCATTGGAATGGACAGACCCCTCTCTGCCGTGCGAAGAACGAGAGCAGCTAAAACAGAAACAACTACAATTTTTAGAGACATGGCTTGCCGAAGAAGAAGAGTTGAGACAGCAGTATGCGCAGAAATTGGCAGTGCAGGCGCAGCCGGTGACACAAATACGATACACTGGTGCGGATAGGCAATATTGATATTAAGAAAGGATGTTTGTATGAACGAGAATTTTTCAGACTGTGGTTGGACTGTGGAAATGCGATATGGCAGACTGCACTATAACAAAGAATCTCAAGGCTTTGAGATTTTGAAAGACCGTGCGGTTTTTGAGCATGACCGCGATACAGGAGAATGTTATGTATCAAATTGGGAAACAGACGTGCATAAAAGCCTCTCATGTGGCGAGTGGCTGGAAGTATGCGTGTCTGGTGTGTGGACACAAGCCCGCCTTGTGCGATGCCGTGGTGGCTGGTGCTTGGCGGGAACCCCCTACCGTGGGCGTTTGGATAATATTGCCGTCCGCTGGCAGGAATTTGTTCCGGCCTACACCCTGACGGCACGTGAATACTGATTGTACTTAGAGGGGGTCCAGGGGGGAGGGCTACAGCCCGCCCCTTGGGCACGGGAGAGAGCAAAGCGAACGGGCACTTATCAAAGATAAGTGCGAGGGCAGTTGCTCGTACTTATTGAAGCAAACTCTGTGGATTATGCTACATACGAGCAACAAAAGATAGCAATAGCGAGGTGACTACTTTATGGGTGTAAAAATTGGCATACCGATTATGAAGCTGAACAACCACCACACGAAAACAAAGCGGAAAGGCTATATGCGAGCCGTATTTTGCGAGGGGCTAGAAGAACGATGGGGGACTGACCCGGATATTGACCGCTCCAGAACCCCGTTAAATGAATATACCGGAGAATACCGCAGCGGACAGGCGTTGACCGCTGCTATCACGGCAGAGGCCGAGGCATATTCCAAAGAACAGCGGCAACAGGGTAAGCGCGGATTGCGCTCTGACGCTATTATTGGCTGGGCTGCAATCGTCAAGCCGCCTGCTGAATGGATAAACTCACTTTCACCAAAGCAGCGCAAGAGTTTTTTTGATGACAGCCGCAAGATTATGTATGACCTCATGGGACATGATGAAAAGGGACGCTCGAATGTCCGGGCTGCAGTCCTGCACCATGACGAAGCTGGGGACCACGAACACTTTTACGGAGCAGCCAAAACAGAAGACGGGCGTTTTTGCGGAAAAGATTTGATAAATTTGAAACTTTTTCGCAAATTCAATCGTGAATATCCTCGCCGTATGCGCGAAAAGGGATGGGATGTTGACGATTGTACTGTCTATGACCCGGAAAAGGTTGCGGGAATGACCGAAAGTCAAGCAAAAGAATACAAGCAGGAGTGCATCCAAAAGAAAAAATCCCAGAAAACAGGCCAGGATTCCAAAACATACAAATTAAGGCGGGAAATCGAAAAAATTGAAAAGGAAAGAGAGAAAGCGCGTCTAAGCCGTGATTTAGCCATTGCCGCTACCCAGCAAGCCAGACAGCAAACCGCCGCCACACAACAGCATAAAGAAATCCTAGAAGCTGATATTGCAAACCTCCAAAAACAGGCTGACAATTATCCCGCAGATTTACAGGAACACCTTGACGCGCTTTCCGCTGCTGCCAACAAGTACCACAACGCCACCAGCATAGACGCAGATGGGCCGCTGATTGAATTTCTGAAAAAAATCAAGGTAAACCAGAAGCAACCGGACGGCTCCACTATCAAACGAACCGTATATGATGTGTGGGAAGAATATCATCAAAAGCAAGAACATAAATTAGCCACCCAGGCCGGACAAGCGCGGCAGGGGGCGATAGGGGCTCAACGGAGGCTCCCTACGTTTCAATCTACCGCCGCTCAACATGGTAATTCTTATAATAAAGATTTTTAATATTGCGCCCCGCAGGAATCGGGGTGCAGCATGGCGTGAAAAAATTACGCCCATCATGCAGGATGGGCGTAACGGGATGCAACAGGCATCAGTCGCTGTACAGCCCAAGCTCTGCCAGGGCGGGGAGGACGTCAATGGGCGTTCCGATATTGTTCGCTTCATCGGCAATGAAGAAGCTGAGCAGCCTATATCTGTCAGTGTCGCCGTTGCGTTCTTCCACAACGGTATTGTTCTTTGACCAGCTGTACTGGATTTCATATGCCATGATGAGCGTCTTGTCAGGATAGTTCCCAGATTTCCAGATGTAGTAAAGGTGCCCGGGCCTGTCAAGGTTGCCGTCAAGGCTGTAGGCTTTCTGGCAGTAGGCCCCGGCAGGCTCCCCGTAGGTGCTTATGAGGTTCTCCAGAGTGCGGCCCTCGTCAAGGGAGAATGCAGGGTTCCCGTTGATTTCAAGGGCCGTTCTGTAGTTGCTCATGGTGTTGCCGTCATTGAATGAGAACTGCATGTATACGGCTGTTCCATTGACGGCATCTTCATCAGTGTTGTTATAGATGATGGATTCTATCATGTCGTCAGCGCTGGCGCTTCCGTATTTGTGGGGCTCTATGTTGTGGGCATTGAGGCGTCCATCCGTAATAAGGCTGGTTCCGTCCATCACAAAGGTGTTGTCATCGGTGCGCATCTTGTATGTCCCGTCGGGCTGGGGTTCCGCTTTTGCGTTATGCACCGTCACGCTGGGCATGTCGATGGAAGCGCCGCTGTCGCTTATCTTGACCGTTTTCCCGGTCTCCAGGAACGTGCCATCGTATAAGTACACGCCTGTCTCTGTCGCCTTGTTGGCGTTCCCGGATTCAGAAACGTCAGGGGCGTCAGGCTGTCCTGTGGCAGGCTCCGAAGCCTGTTCCGTAGGTGCGGTGTCTGTGGGCTGGCTGTCAGGCGCGGGGTCTTTGCCGCCGCAAGCGGACAGGGTAAGCAGCATGGATGCTGCGATAAGTGATGCAATAAGTTTCTTTTTCATACAGGTTTTCCCTTTCTATTGTTTAATCTCGTCGGTACTTGCCCTTGGGGGACTTCCTTTTCGTCCCCCGCAGGCGTTTCCCGCCGAGACAACAAAAGCGGCGCAGGGTAAATAGTCCCTACACCGCGTTATAAGCTACAACACACAATCCCCTTGATAATTCACCCAAAAAAGGTTATACTGTGGATGTGGCGCAGTAATCTGCTGTGTGGGAGGTCGCTTCTCCTGCATAGGGGCGTGGGGAGGTCGCAACTCTCCACGCCCTGCCTTTTGCTTCTGTGTCTCGTAGGTTCATTTTACAACAAGTCGGAATAAATTGCAATAGCTTGATTGCCAGGTTTCGACACTCAAGCTGTTTTTGTTTACAAAAATTTTATACTTTATTAAGATAAAGTCCCATCGTTTATGAGGCGGTCTGAAAATACAGGAAATTGGACTTTCTGTCTGATGTATAGTAAAATTAAGCTATATTACAGTAGAAAGGAAGCCAAACCATGGAAGCATTTGACGCTAGACGCCCAGCCGTTCTCGAACCAAAACCCGAACAAACCATTCGTGCGCAACCATTTTATGGCGGGTACATCGGCAAAGAGATTAACAATTTTTTTGCCGGACTGTGCAGCAAATACCCTAATGCGGAAATCATCAATGTGGTTGCTGCTGGTCCAGAACGTAACGTACTGGTGATTTACCGTGTCCCTTATGTTCCGCCCGCGACAACTGCATAAACAACACCAAAGAGATAAGGCATGGCCGCACAGCGGGTATGCCTTATTCTTGGTGTCACGGGTGGGCCTCGCTCCCACCCGTTTCTACAAATCATACTACACCTTCGTTTCTGGCTCGCCTTTGCAATTCACTGGGCTTTTCCCCGGTATTAGGCCAGATACATTTGATGTAGTCAGCAGCACGGATAGCGTTGTCATTTAGCTGCCGCTGCCATGCACCCGCTTTAGGGGACCACCGGAAACCATTGCTTTTCAGTACTGTCCTGATTTCTTCATCCGGCTTGACCTCAAATAAAATTTGCAAACGATTATCGCTTTGGTTAGCTTCTACAGTGCCGCCGTCAAATTCCCAGCCCACATAACCAGTTTCCCGTTGCCGCTTCAACTGCTCAATACGCGCTTTGATACGGCGGATTTCTGCATTATTATTGGATAACTGCCACGACGGATAGGGCCTACCTTGCATGTGCCAACTTTGGGCCATATCGACTTTCAAAGCCTCTATTTCCTCAGATGTGAGGTTCGGGCAACCGTCTAGGGTGTTGTGCTTGCGATAGTAGGCATTAACAGCTTTCATGTGCTCCTGTGCCTCCTGGCGGCTCACCAGCTTGCGTTCTAACTTTGTAATCGCGTCAGCATCGTCCGCACTGATGCCGCCCATGCCGGTGCTGCGGATGCGGTCAAGCAACCCCTGGATGTACTGCCATTCAAACATATTGCGGTCGCTGGCAGCATTCTGTTTCTCCTTTTTCCTTGCTGGGAAATTTGCGGGACCAGCAATCAGCACCGACGGCACACGGGCAGCAATGGTGTACCCCTCATTCATGTTTGCCGCCAATTTTCGAGCATACAGGTCAAGCAGATGGTCAATTTTGCTGTGATACTCCGGGTCCACGCGCCGTTTCTGCCGTTCTGCCAGTTCCGCCGCCTTGTCTACCATTTGCCGGTACTCTGCTGTCGCGCTGCCGGGAATGTAGTCAGAAAAGCTGTTGGCCTCCTTAGCACGGCGGGCCGCTTCTTCGTTGATGGAATAATATAGACCGTCCTGTTGGATACTGGGATTTGCGGTTGTGTTCATGTTTTAATACTCCTTTCAACGGGGCAATTTGATTTCCGCCCCTTTATCGCAACACCACCGCGCGTCCGGCTGGACGCGAAAAAAAACAGGCCAGAGGTTCAACACCTCCGGCCCGGTTTTTCATATCAGCAAAAGTAGTAATAGAGTAGTAAATTCACAGTAGTAAATCCAACAAACCCCGTGATATCAACGGTTTTTGACCATTTAACAATTAACTTCATGTTACTAAGAGTGGTTGGAACCCCTGGCAGCCGGTCGGGGGTTCATCCATCTCGCGGCAAAGCTACAATAAGGGGAGCAACTGGATGACCTTCACCTCTTTGGGCTATGAAGTCCGGCACGAAAGACTGGTGTCAACGCCAACTAGAAAATGTCATTTTTCTCCGGAATAGAATGTCATTTTTTGGCGGTCAGTATTCGGTAGATATGCAACCTTGATTACCTGCTACTTGTCGGCTTGGAGCCCGTCAAGTCCTGACTTATCAGTGGCATTTTAGACTTGACGGGCTTCAAGCTGACAAGTATAATTATTCGGAGGTTGCATACTTTTACCTGCCATTTTCTTACATCCCGTGTTCGGCGAAAAATTACAAAATCGCACCGGCGTTGACACCCAGAGAGAAGGGGAATCTCCCCATTATTCGTGCAAACCAAGCCGTGAAAACCCTTCTGTTACAGTGCAATGCTCTGTGCATTGCCCATAGCGCCGAAGTTTCTGTGAGAAACTATAATTAACCCTTGTCGTCCTTCTATCATTGCCTCCAGTGCCGCTTGCCCCTCCTTATCAAGATGGTTCAGCGGCTCATCAAGGGCGAGAAACAGCGTGTCCCGAAGTAACGCTCGTGCTATTAGGATTTTCTTGCGTTCACCAGGAGAGAGATTTTTACCCTCTGGCTCAATATTGTATTGCAGTTCCTTCCCAAAACTCAGCGCATCCAGAATGGACTTAGCACGGTCCATCTCCTCCGAAAACAGATTGCTTGCGACGGTGCCAGAGAAAACAGCGCCCTCCTGCTCCAAGAGCGTAACACTGCGCCGCAGGCAAAGCAGGTCCAATACGTTCCCGCCGCTGTCTGCCATCTGTCCGTTGTCCGGTTCATACAGCCCTGACAGCAGATAAAGAAGCGTACTCTTGCCGCTGCCGTTCGGACCGGTGAGCGTGTAATTTTCGCAAGCACTGAGACGCAGGCTGATGTCGTGAACAGCATCTCTCTCGTTTGCCGGATATCTGAAATCCACATTCCTGACAAGGATACTTTCAGAGACATCGCCGCTGTCGCTGCCGCCCGCCTCCGACGCTCCATAGAAAATCGACATACGCTTCACTTTCTCCGGCTCTTCCTTCAGCGCAGAGAAGAACTCGGCAACATAATTCCACGCCGCAGTGAAGCTCGAAAGCATCAAATAGCCGCCTAAAATCCCTCCGACAGAAAGGCTTCCCCGCGCCACCAGGATCGCACCCAATAGTACGGATATAAACTGCACGCCGTAGCCGCATAGGAAATCGAGGACAGTGTCCACCGCCTCAAATCCGGCTTTTTTCTGTCCGTCTGTCCGGCGGTATGAGCGAAAAAGCTCAGAAAATCTGGCGATCTCGAAGTCGTTCAGCGAAAAACCTGCTACAAAGTCGCGGATACTGCCCAATTCCTGCTGCATAGCACGGCGCTTCTCTTCATATTCAAGGGTCTTGCGCTTCAACGTCTGTTTCTGTTTCTCGCGCAGGATCGTAAGCAGCAGCCGCAGCCCGGAGAGCGCCGCCAGAATCCCGCAGTAGACAAGATGATACCCTTCGGACAGCACCATATAGACAATAACCGCCACATAACCCGCTAAAATGACCGGCCGGGTAAAAAGCCATATCTGGTCAAAGGCAAAGGCTGCTGAATCGATTTCCAGCCGCTCCATAACAGCGCCGCTGTCTGAGTTCTCGATGTCGATCAGCCGCTTTTCAAAAAATCGGTTGACAAGGAAGACGTCATAACCAAAGCCGATTTTGGTAAGAAGAACGTTCTCTTCCATTTGCAAAAGAGGCGTCAGAAGGACATCCAGCAGCATCGCCGCGCCAAAACGCGGCAGCTGCGCCATGATCGCCCCACGATCCAGCGCCAGAAGACTGTCTGACATGGTGCCGATCAACATCGCTGCCACACTCGGCAACGCGATCGCCAGGAAGTCGGAAAACACGCGCACGATGATTGGCAGCAGATATTTTCTCCGCACATCCCTGCGAATGATTTTACTGTTTGACTCACTCACTGATCTCGCCGCCTTTCGCAGTCCACACCCGTGACCAACCAAGATCGAGCCGTTTATCGTGGGTGCAGACAAGGATCCCCTCTTTTCTTTGCCTCAAAACATCCAGCAGATGTTCCACACCCTCCGCGTCAAGATGATTCGTCGGCTCATCCAAAACCAGCAGCTCCGCCCGCTTTGACAGTGCAAAGGCGAGGCACAGCTTTTTGCGCTGTCCGTAAGACAATTCATCAAAATACTGTTCGCTGATGTCAGTAATATGGAATGCCTTCAAATGTTTTCGCAGTTCATCAGCTGATACATCCTTATTTTCGCTCACGGCTTTTATCATGTCCACGGCTTTTACATGCATCAAAGGCTCCGATTGAAGGCAAACGGATATGCTGCCGCAGCGGCTCACCACACCCTCTGTCGGTTCATCAAAGCCTGCGAGGATCCGCAGCAGTGTGGTTTTACCGCCTCCATTTTCGCCTGTCAGCAGGATCCGCTCTCCGCGACGGATCCGCTGTCTGCCGCAGCGCATACAAACAGCGCCGTCAAAGCATCGGGAGAGAGGCGTTGTTTCTATCAGTGCGCCGGACGCGGACGTTCTTTCCGGCGCGGTATGTATCCCCAGCTGCTCATAGGCGTTTTTGCATCCGAACCAGCTCATACGCAGGTCAAAGATATCCTGGATGGAGGAAAAAAGGTAGCTGGACAATACGACCAGTACAGGCAGGTCCAAGCTGTCCGTCTTCCCATAGAGGACAAACGCGCCGAAAATGATATACCGGCCGTATTGCAGCAAATTGTCAATGACTGAATAGATAATCACTTCCAAGGTCCCCACCCGATCCGCCGTGCATCCGGCCTTTATCATGTCAGATGTCTTTTGCCGGTAAACCGACAGGAACCACTTTTCCGCACAGTAAGCTTTCAATGTTCTGGCTCCACGGTAGCCTTCCAGTATCCAGTTCCTGTAGTCCTCCTCGGCGGCGTGTGTTCTGTCATATATGCGCCTGGTCCACTTTTCATAGATGAAAGTCGGAAGAAGCTGCAGCATATTAAGGCAGAGCATAATGACCCCGATGCGCCAATCGATCGCCAGCATGATGGCTCCCGCCGCCAGGATGACCGCTCCGCTGCCGATGGCTTTCGGGAGAGAAGCAAGATAATATTTTGTGACAGCAGCAGCGTCCTTATTGAGCCGGACATCGATGCCTCCAGCTGTTTCCACAGGAATCTCCGCTTTCAGAATGAGCGTGTATAGATGCTCCAAAAATGCTTCCTCTTCGTGCAATGCTCTTAAACCGTAACATCTTTTCAGCAGAAACACCGGTAACAGACTGAGCACCATAAGCAGGATGGCAACTGCACTGTAATTCAGAACGCCGCCATAATCCCCCGCCGCCACCGATGTCATGACACGAGAAACGAGATAGCCGCACATCAGGGAGCAGAGAAAGACTGAAAGGCGGCTGAAAGTGCCCAATATAATAGATGATCGAAAATAATGTGACAATTGTTTCATTGTGCAGCTTCCTTTTGCATTTAGGATGGTACAGTGGGAGTTATTTTGAACAACTCAGACGCTATTATGTCAAAATAGTATTCTGATGTCAAGCGAGTTTATAGTATGCCGGCGGGGAACGTGCAGAAGCAGGCTGCTGAACGAAGAAAACCGCTGCAAACGGAATTATACCACGCCGGAGGTCCAGACCCCTCTTCAAGTGGAGCGGCTCGGATCTCCCGGAGAACGCCAGCCTCCAGATCGTCAAGGCCGGCGCGGGCGGCGCACCCCAGGAGAAGGCCGGGTCCACCCTCACCGCTGGCTGCACCGAGGTGGTTGGATAGAGATTTTTTGACAAACAAAAGCCGCCTGCGGCGTCACGACCGCGGGCGGCTCTTGCTCAGCGGACCATCTCCAGGATCTCCTCCTTGGACCGGCCGCCCACCTCCCGGCGGGACAGCTCACCGTCCTTGAAGACCATCAGCGTAGGGATGCTCATCACGCGGAACTTCCGCGCCAGCTCCGGCTGGTCGTCCACGTTGACCTTGCCCACCTTGAAGCCCTCGGCCTCGTCGGCGATCTCGTCCACCGTAGGGGCCAGGGCCATGCAGGGGGAGCACCAGCCTGCCCAGAAGTCCACCAGCACGGGCTTGTCCGCGCGCAGGACCTCCTCCTCGAAGTTCTCCTTGGTCAGTGTCACATAAGCCATAGTTGCAATCTCCTTTTTGTTGATTAGGTTGTGTAGGGTATAGTATACCCCAGTTGCAGCAAAATCTCAACGGTTTTTTTCGGGGCCTCTACCGCCCCAGGGGCAGGGCCAGCACCAAAGTCCCCGCTGTCAGCAGAGCCAGGCCCGCTCCCGCCTTCCGGCTGAGCCGTTCGCCCAGCACGATCCGGGCGAAGAGCACCACCAGCAGAATGCTCAGCTTGTCAATGGGCACCACGATGCTTGCGGGGCCCTCCTGGAGGGCCTTGTAGTAGCACAGCCAGCTCCCGCCCGTGGCGAGACCCGAGAGGCAGATGAAACCCAGCTCCCGCCGGTCCACCCGGCCCGCCTCACCGGCCCTGCCGGTGACCAGGACCATCAGCCACGCCATTGCCAGAACCACGATCGTCCGCAGGGCGGTGCCCAGGTTGGACTCCACCCCCGTGATGCCGAACTTGGCCAAAATGGCCTGCAAGCTTGCGAACACTGCGGAGCCCAGGGCGTAGAGAAACCAGGGCCCCTCAGACTGCCGCGTCACGGCCTTTTTCTCCACCATGAGCAGGGTCCCCACGCCGATAAGCGCCATCCCGAACCCCTGGGCCGCCCCGAAGGGCTCCCCCAGGAGCAGGAACGCCAGCAGGATGGTCAGCACGGTACTCAGTTTGTCGATGGGGGCCACATGGTTGACGTTCCCCAGCTTCAGCGCCCGGAAGTAGCACAGCCAGCTTGCCCCCGTAGCCAGGCCCGAGAGGCCCAGGAAGATGAGCGACCGCCTGTCGATCTGCCCCAGGGTCCCCTGGGAGCCCACCACGAACACCATCGCCCAGCTCATGATCAGGACCACCACGGTCCGGATGGCCGTAGCCACCGTGGAATCGGTCTTGCGGATGCCGATCTTTGCCAGGATCGCCGTCAGCCCCGCGAACACCGCCGACCCCGCCGCGTATGCTAGCCACATGGGAAGTGCCCTCCTTTTTCGGCAGTCCTGCTTTTCTTCTTTGTGTACAAAGAAGAAAAGCAGCAAAAGAAGAAAAACTTTTTGGCCGCAAGGCTTTGCCTTGCTCCCGCGCTTTATTGAAGTATGGGTCTTTGCCCTGAAATTATGCGTCTAACGCAGGCCCTTGTCGTAGGGAATGCCCTCCGCCTTGGGCGCCCGGGACTTCTGGGACGTGAACGCCAGGACGATCAGGGAGATGACATAGGGCAGCATATTATAGACGCTGCTGGGAATGTTCAAAGACGCCAGGAACGAGAATCCCGTGTAGACGTTGGAGAGGGCCCGGAACAGGCCGAAAAGCAGCGCCGCCGCCGCGATCCGCTGGGGCTTCCACTGGCCAAAGATCATGACCGCCAGGGCCAGGAAGCCGAAGCCCGCCACGCCCATCTCGAATTTCCACTCGCTGACGCCAGCAGTGATATACACGATGCCGCCCAGGCCCCCCAGCACGCCGGAGATCAGCACGCCCGCATAGCGCATCTTATACACGTTGATGCCCACGGAATCCGCCGCCTGGGGGTGCTCGCCGCAGGCCATGAGCCGCAGTCCGAAGCGGGTCTTGTACAGCAGGATGTAGGACCCGGCCAGGAGCAGGGCCGTCAGCAGCATGAACCAGTTGAACTCAAAGCTCCCGATATTCACCAGGAACGCCTTTTTCTCGTTGATGTACTGGATGGTGGAGGACACGTTGTCCGGGCTCTCGGCGGTGTTGATGGCCTTGACGATGACCGTAGCCGCCGCGGTGCCCAGCATGTTCATGGCCGTTCCCACGATGGTCTGGTCCGCCTTGAAGTTGATCGCCGCCACGGCAAGGAGCAGGGAGAACGCCGTCCCCGCCAGCACGCTCGCCAGCACCACCAGCACGATCATGAGGAATGAGTTGGTATCGGCGCTGAGGTATTTCATCATCAGCGCGCCCCCCAGGGCCCCCATGACCATGATGCCCTCCAGGCCGATGTTGATCACGCCGCTGTGCTCCGCAAAACAGCCGCCTAAGGCAACCAGGATCAGCACCGACGCGAAGATCAGGGTGTATTGGATCAGTAACAGCATTACTTGCCGCCCCCTTCCTGCCCGGCCGTCTTGGCCTGTTTTTTGTCACGCGCCTTGTCCGCAGAGCGGCCCATACAGCTCTTGAAGAAGAGCACGAAGCCGCACAGGTAGATGATGAGGGACGAGATGAAGTCGGAGATCTGGGCGCAGTACATGGTCTTGTCCACGTAAGCGCCGCCGCTGGTGATGTGCTCGATGAAGTAGGAGGAGAAGATAGCTCCCACCGGGTGCAGCCCCCCCAGGAAGGCGGCGGCGATGCCGTTGAAGCCCATGTTGGGCAGGGACGACCGGGCGCACTCCCACTGCTCGAACCCGCTCAGGTACAAAAACGCCGCGCCCATCCCCGCCAGGGCCCCGGAGATGACCATGGTGAGGATCACGTTGTAGCGCTCCCGCATCCCGGCGTACTTGGCGGCGTGCTTGTTACTGCCTGTGGCCTTGAGCTCATAGCCCAGCTTCGTCTTCTCCAGCAATACCCAGATGCCCACGGCCACCAGAATGGCCAGGGGGATGGCAATGGTCACATACTGGTTCTTCCCGAAGAGCTCCCCCAGGCCCATGCTGGGCAGGAGCGCCCCGGCGTTGTAGTTTTTCAGCACATTGGTGTAGGGGCTCGCCGCCTCCTTCACCTGTGTGAGGAGCATATTCACCAGATACAGGCCGATCCAGTTGAGCATGATGCAGGAGATGACCTCGTTGACATTGCAGTACGCCTTCAGCGCGCCGGAGATGGCCCCCAGCAGTCCCCCGGCGGCCATCGCCGCCAGAAGGCACACGTACCAGGGCATCCCCAGGGCCAGGGCGCAGTAGAGGCACGCCCCCGCGCCCGCCACATACTGTCCGGCGGCGCCGATGTTGAAGAGCCCCACCTTGTAGGCGAAGAGCACCGAGAGGGCGCACATCAGCAGGGGCGCGGCCTTGACCAGCGTACTGCCGAAGTACTTCTTCGCCGCCGCGCCGGGGTAGTACCAGAAGTTTTTCAGCACCGTGGTGATCGCTCCCCAGGCCCCGGCGGGGTTAATGATAAGCAGCACCACATACCCGGCCAAAAGGCCCAGGAGGATGCACAGCAGAGACGCCGCAAGGGACTGCACCGCGCCGTTTTGCAGGAGGCTCTGCCGGGACTTGTTCTCTTTCATCAGCTTTTTACCTCCCTCTTCGCACCGGCCATATACAGGCCCAGCTCCTCGACGGTGACGGTCTTGGGGTCGAACTCGCCCACGATCTCCCCCTCGTACATGACAAGGATGCGGTCGGAGACGTTCATGACCTCGTCCAGCTCCAGGCTCACCAGCAGGACGCCCCGTCCGGCGTCCCGCTGGGCCACCAGCTGGCTGTGGATGTACTCGATGGCCCCCACGTCCAGGCCCCGGGTGGGCTGGACGGCTACCAGGAGCTGGGGGTCCTTGTCGATCTCCCGGGCGATGATGGCCTTCTGCTGGTTGCCGCCGGACATACTCCGGGCGGCGGTGGCGGGCCCCTGGCCGGAGCGGACGTCGTACTGCTCGATGAGCCGGACGGCGTACTCCCGGATGGCCCTGCGTTTGAGGAAGCCCGTGCCGCTGACGAACTCCGGCTCGAAGTACCGCTGGAGCACCAGGTTGTCCTCCAGGGTGTAGTCCAGGACCAGGCCGTGCTTGTGCCGGTCCTCGGGGATGTGGCTCATGCCCAGCTTGGAGCGCTCCCGGATGGGGGCGTGGGTGATGTCCTGCCCGCAGAGGCGGATGGCCCCCTCCTTCAGAGGCTCCAGGCCGGTGAGGCCGTAGACCAGCTCGGTCTGTCCGTTGCCGTCGATCCCGGCGATGCAGACGATCTCCCCCCGGCGGACCTGGAAGGTGACGTCCCGCACCGCGTTGTTCTTGTGCCGCTTTGAGGGGACGGTCATCCCCTTTACGTCCAGAACGACCTCGCCGGGCTGGGCGGGGGCCTTCTCGACGGCAAAGCTCACGTCCCGGCCCACCATCATGCGGCTGAGGGCCTCCGGGGAGGTCTCGGCGGTGTTGACCGTACCCACGTACCTGCCCTTGCGCAGGACGGTGCACCGGTCGGAGACAGCCATGATCTCGGAGAGCTTGTGGGAGATGAAGAGGATACTCTTGCCCTCGGCGGCGAGGCTCTTCATGATGCCCATGAGCTCCTCGATCTCCTGGGGGGTGAGGACGGCAGTGGGCTCATCGAAGATGAGAATCTCGTTGTCCCGGTAGAGCATTTTGAGGATCTCCGTGCGCTGCTGCATCCCCACGGTGATGTCCTCGACGAGGGCGTCCGGGTCCACCTGCAATCCGTAGCGCTCGGAGAGCGCCAGGACCTTCTCACGGGCCTCCTTCTTTTGCAGGAAGCCCATCTTGTTGGGCTCCACGCCCAGGATGATGTTGTCCAGCACCGAGAAGCACTCCACCAGCTTGAAGTGCTGGTGGACCATGCCGATTCCCAGGTCGTTGGCATCGTTGGGGTCTTTGATGTCCACCTTTTTGCCGTCCTTGCGGATCTCGCCCTCCTCGGGCTGGTAGAGGCCGAAGAGCACGCTCATGAGGGTGCTCTTGCCCGCGCCGTTCTCCCCCAGGAGCGCGTGGATCTCGCCCTTTTTCAGCTGCAAGGTGATATTGTCATTGGCCACGATGCCGGGGAAACGCTTGGTGATGTGGAGCATTTCGACCGCATAGGTTTCCAATCCAGTATCCCTCCCTTTCATGTAGTCCCACCAAGTATACCATACCTTCGTCGATTTTGCAAAATTTATTTTTGATTTTGCCGTATTTTCCGCCGCTTTTACCCGGTGGACCACCCATTTCTCATATTCCGAAGGAGCCGCGGGCCCCGCCGCAAAAAGGAGCGGGTCCCGAAGGACCCGCTCCCAACCTGCGGAGATATCTTACTTGATCGCGCCCTGATCGTTGACAGTGACGCTGACGGCGGGCATGGCGGAGGTGTCGTTGGACACGGTCACCTTGCCGGAGAACATGTCGGCCACGAGAGCCTTGTAGTCCTCCTGAGTGAAGCCGTCGGCCCACTGAGTGGTGCCCATTGGCAGCTGGACGTAGTTGGCCTCGGGATCGGTGCCGGAGACCAGGCCCAGGGTCTCGATCTTCCCGGCGTAGTTGGCCCAATTGCCGTCCTCGATGACAGCCTTGAGGGTGTCCTTGGTGGCGGGGGCCAGGCCCTTCATGGCGGAGGTGACGGTCATGCCCTCGCCGTAGGCGTCGATGATGCCGGCCTGGTCCACGTCCACGCCGATGACCTTGCCGCCCACCTTGGCCGCGGCCTCAGCGGCGGAGATGTAGATGCCGCCGCCGCAGGCGAAGACGATCTCCGTGCCGCCGGCGTACCAGGTGTCCATGAAGGCGGTGATGTCGGCATCGCCGTTGAACTGGCCGCCGTATACGTACTCCACGGTGACCTCGCCCTCAACGCCCAGCTCCTTGGCCGCGGCGTCCACGCCCTGGACGTAACCGTAGCCGTAGCGCTGCACGGCGGGGACAGCCATGCCGCCCAGGAAGCCCAGGTGGCGGTAGCCCAGCTTCACGGCGGCGTAACCGGCCATGTAGCCGCACAGCTCCTCCTGGTAGATGGCGCAGTAGACGTTGTCGGTGTTGTAGTAGTCGCCCACGTTCCAGTTGGCGGGGTTGTAGTCGTACTGGTCGCCCAGGGCGGCCTCCAGGATGTCGCCGGCAGCCACGTCCAAAGCGATAAACTTCACGTCGGGGTAGACGCTGGAGGTCTCGACGATGGTGCCGCCGAAAGCGTAGCCGGGCATGACGATGATGTTGTAGCCGTCGGCCACGGCGGCGTCCACCATAGCCACGCGGCCGGCGGTGGAGTTGTCGTTGGGCTTGTAGTACTTGAAGTCGAGGCCCGCGCCGTCGCAGTACTCCTTGCAGGCCTCATAGGTGGTCTGGTTGAAGGACTGGTCGGTGATGTCGCCGTAGTCGGTGACCATGGCGACCTTGTAGGTCTCGCCGCCGGCGGGCTCGGAGGGCTCGCTAGGGGTGGTGGTGTCGCTGGGGGTGGTGTCGGTGGGAGTGGAGGGGGTCTGATCCTTGTTGTCGTCCTTCTTGCCGTCGTCGCCGCCGCAGGCCACAAGGGCCAGGACCATGGTCAGCGCCAGCAGCAGAGCCAGAAACTTCTTCATGCTTCAATCTACCTTTCCTTTTGTTGATTTTGCCGCCCGGTGCAAAGAGACGCGGCGCGGGTTCTCTCCCGCGCCCGGCCGGGCCGCATACGGGTATTATACACCTTATTTTTCCGGAAAGCAACCGGAAAATTGGGATAGCGGGGAAATCCCGCCCAAGCTGCGGGCTTTGCCCTGGGGGCGGGACCCGCAGGCGCCATATTCCATGGGCAATTCGCAAAAACAGATTGAATCGCCCCTCCGCCCATGCTATAATAGTCAGACCAAAATCCGGAGGTCAGTTATGGAAAACGCAACAAGAGAGGCACTCGCTTTTGCCGCGCGGGAAGCGGCCCTGAAGCCCTTCCACGGATACCTCCCCGGCAGGGAGTCCAACCTCGAACCCATCGTCCGCCGCTTCCCCAAGTGGAACCTCCGGGAGGCGGACCGGCTCTGGTGCGCGGCCTTTGTCTACTACTGCTGTGTGGAGGCGGGGTTCTCCATCCCCTACAGCCCGGACGAGTGCGTGACGTGCAGCCTCGCGGGGTGCGGCGCTTGGGAGGAGTTCGCCCTCGGCGACCCCCGCCTGGAGTACCATAAACCCGGCGGCGGCTTCCGCCCCGGCCCCGGAGACATCGTCCTCTTTGACCGGGTGTTTTGCGGTGAGGAGCACGACCACATCGGCATCGTCCTGGAGGCCCGGGACGGCGCGCTCATCACTGCGGAGGGCAACACCCTCGACGACAACATCTCCCGGATCATGCGCCGGCCTATGGACGCACATATCCGGGCTTACATCCGCATTCCCGACGGGTTCCGGTACTGAGATCGTTCCTTTTCCGGAAGATACATTCTCAAAACGTCTGGGACTTGTCAATCCTGTGAACAAATGCTATAATAAAGGAACGAAGCATCCGGGGCCGTTCCCCGGAGGGTGGGAGGAACCGTTATGCCGAAGGATCAGGAAGAAAAGAACGCCGCCTATGCCTATACCCAGAATCGTGAGCTCAGCTGGCTCCGCTTTAACCGCCGCGTGCTGGAGGAGGCGGGGGACAGCGCCGTGCCGCTGCTGGAGCGGCTGAAATACATCTCCATCTTCACCAGCAACCTGGACGAATTTTTCATGGTCCGGGTGGGGAGCCTCTTTGACCTCAGCCTGGTCTCCCCGGAGCAGACCGACAACAAGACGGGGCTGACCCCCATGGAGCAATTGGAGGCCGTCTACAGCGTAATCCCCGGCCTGGTGGAGATCAAAAACCGGCTCTACACCGACGTGGCCGCCCTCCTGCGCCAGCAGGGCATCTGCGACCTCACCATGGACGAGCTGACGCCGGAGGAGCGCCGGTATGCCGGCAATTACTACAAGACCCGTATCCTCCCCGTCCTCTCCCCCCAGATCGTGGACAGCCACCACCCCTTCCCCCACTTGGCCAATAAAGCCCTGTACGTAGCCGCCCTGCTCCACGGGAAGAAGAGCGCCGCCGCGCCCTCCCTGGGCCTCATCCCCGTGCCGGGGAACCTGGACCCCTTCCTCCCCATGCCCGGGGACCCGAAGCGCTTCGTGCGCATGGAGACCATCGTCGAGCATGCGGCCGAGAGCCTCTTTGGCGGCTACAAGCTGGAGAGCGCCTGCGTCCTCTGCGTCACGCGGAACGCGGACCTGAGCTTTGATGAGGAAAAATTTTCCGACAGCGACGAGGACATCCGCAGTCACATGAGCAAGCTCCTCAAGAAGCGGGCCAACCTCTCCGCCGTCCGACTGGAGCTCTCCCGGAAGATCGGCCGGGACTTCCTCAAGCTCCTCAAGACCCGCATCGGCGTGGAGGGCCGGCAGATCTACGTGGACCAGGCCCCGCTGAACATGAAGTATATCTTCTCCCTTATCTCCTCCCTCCCGGAGGATGTCTCCGCCCCCCTGTCCTTCCCGCCCTACGTGCCCCGGTGGCCGGAGGACCTGGACAAAACGGGCAGCATGATCGAGCAGATCCGCCGCCGGGACCGCCTGCTCTTCTTCCCCTTCGACACGGTGGACCCCTTCCTCCGGCTCCTCAGCGAGGCGGCGGAGGACCCGGAGGTCATCTCCATCAAGATCACCATCTACCGTCTCGCCTCCTCCTCCCGCATCGCCCGCATCCTCTGCCGGGCGGCGGAGAACGGGAAGGAGGTCACGGTCCTTATGGAGCTCCGCGCCCGGTTCGACGAGGCCAACAACATCTCCTGGTCCCGCCTCCTGGAGGAATCCGGGTGTCAGGTGATCTACGGCGTGGAGGACTACAAGTGCCACAGCAAGCTCTGTCTGATCACCATGCGCCGTGGGGACCGCCTCAGCTACATCACCCAGGTGGGCACCGGCAACTACAACGAGCGCACCAACGCCATGTACACCGACCTGAGCCTCATGACCGCCAACGAACAGATCGGGCTGGACGGGACCGTCTTCTTCCAGAACATGCTCATCGGCAATCTGGAGGGCGCCCACCGGCACCTGCTGGTGGCCCCCGCGGGCATCAAATCGAAGCTTCTGGAGCTCATCGACGGCGAGATCGCCAAGGGCCCCGAGGGCTACATCTGCATCAAGGCCAACTCTATGACGGAGCGGGAGGTCATGGACAAATTAGCCGGCGCCTCCCGGGCGGGGGTCCAGGTACAGCTGATTTTGCGGGGCATCTGCTGTCTCCGTCCCGGCATCGCCGGGCAGACGGAGAACGTCCATGTCACCAGCATCGTGGGCCGGTATCTGGAGCACGGGCGGATCTACTGCTTTGGCCGCGGGGCGGACACGAAGCTCTTTATCGCCTCCGCGGACCTCATGACCCGCAACCTGGACCGCCGGGTGGAGATCGCCTGCCCCATCTATGACCAGGAGGTCAAAGGGCAGCTCCTCTGGATCCTCCACACGCAGCTGGAGGACAACGTGAAGGCCAGCTCCCTCCTTCCCGACGGCTCCTACTGCCGCAAGGTCAACTCCCTTGCCCCCTGCAACAGCCAGGAGGTCTTCATGGCCAAGACCATCCACCGCCCCGCGCCCCCCAAGCCCAAGCGCCCCAAGGGCCTCCACCGCCTCTTCGGCGCTTTCCGCCGGAGATAACTGCTTTTCTTCTTTGTGTACAAAGAAGAAAAGCAGCAAAAGAAGAAAAACTTTTTGCGGCGAAACGTTGTTTCGCCTTTGCGTCAGGAAAGGAGCGTATTATGCGAATAAAGAAGCTTCTGCGGTTTTTCCTTCTCTGCTGCTGCGTCCTCCTTGTCTACGTGATCGCTACCAACGGCCCCCTCGCCGGGACGCCCCGGGTGGTCATTTTCATGAACGCAAGTCCCCATACCGGCTTTGCCCCCCTCCCGGAAGTGGTGCTGGACGGGCGGACCTGGAGGCTGGAAGCCCGCTCCTCCTACCTCTGCCCCATTGACTTGGAGCTGACCGATATCGACGGCTACACCTACGCCTACACGCCGGACCGTGCGCCCGTCCGGGAGGGCGAGTCCAGCTGCCTCCCCCGCCGCACCCCCTACGCCTTTTGGTCCAACGAGACCTACCCCGAAGCCGTGGTGGCCTACATGGGCCCCGCTGATCCCAAACACCCCGATGCGGTGGTCCAGCTCCGGGGCGAGTGGGGCATCTTCGTCCCCGTGGAGAGCCTGGACTATGAGCCGCAATAGCGCTCAGTGTTTCACGTGAAACATCCGGCGCAGCCTGCCCGTATTTTATGTAAGGAGCCATTCACCTATGGACACCTCATCCGTTTTCGATTCCAAGGACTCCAGCTGTAAGACCCCCTATGGGGCAGTCCCCTGCGGCACGGAGGTCCACTTCACCCTCCGCCCTCCCAGGTCGGAGGGTTTTTGCTCCTGCACCCTGGTCGCTGTCCACGAGTTCGCCAACCAGCGGCAGGAGATCCTCCTCCCCTTCCTCCCCGACGAGGGGGACCGGTCCGTCTTCTCCGGCACCTTCCAGGCCCCCGCTGAGCCGGAGCTGGTCTGGTACTACTTCCAGTTCCGCCACTTCGACGGCGGCACCGTCTGCCTGGGCCGGGACGGCCTCTCCCGGGAGGAGCCCCGCCGCCTTTGGCAGCAGACGGTCTACGACGCCTCCCTCCCCACCCCCAAGTGGTTCGGGCAGGGTGTCACCTACCAGATCTTCCCCGACCGCTTCCGCCGCACCGGCACGCCCTCCGTGGAGGGCCTGGTGGGCAGCCGGGTGCTCCACCAGAGCTGGGACGAGCCAGTGGAGCTCAACGAGGACCAGGGGGACGACCAGGGCCGGGACTTCTTTGGGGGCACCCTGGCGGGCATCGAGGAGAAGCTGGAGTATCTGAAAAATCTGGGGGTGACGACGCTCTACCTCTGCCCCATCTTTGAGGCGGAGAGCAATCACCGCTACAACACCGCCGACTACGAGGCCGTGGACCCCCTCCTGGGCACGGAGGCGGACTTCCGAAGCCTCTGCGCCCGGGCCCACGCCCTGGGGATGCGGGTGATGCTGGACGGCGTCTTCAACCACACCGGGAGCAACAGCCGCTACTTCAACGTCAACGGCTTCTATCCGGACCCCGGCGCGGCCCAGAGCCGGGAGAGCCCCTACTTCTCCTGGTACACCTTCCAGTCCTGGCCGGACAAATACGACGCCTGGTGGGGCGTGCGGACCCTCCCGGCGGTGAACGAGGAGCACCCGGAATACGGGAACTTCATCGTGGACGGGGAGCGCTCCGTCATCCGGCGGTGGCTCCGGGCCGGGGCGGACGCCTGGCGTCTGGACGTGGCCGACGAGCTCCCCGACGAGTTCATCGCCCGCATCCGCGCCGCCATGGCGGAGGAGAAGCCGGACAGCTTTCTCTTGGGCGAGGTCTGGGAGGACGGGAGCAACAAAGTCGCCTATGACCGCCGCCGGAAGTACCTCCTGGGGAGCGAGACCCACGGGCTGATGAACTACCCCTTCCGCACTGCGGCCCTGAGCTACCTCCTGGGCCGGAGCGAGGACGCCTCCCCCTACGGCGCGGAGGACTTCCGGGAGGCCATGGAGACCATCCGGGAGAACTACCCCCGTCCCGCCTTCTACAGTGCCATGAACCTCCTGGGCACCCACGACACCCCCCGCATCCTGACCCTCCTGGGCGGACCCGAGACGCCTCCGGCCACCCGGCGGGAGCGCGCGGCCTTCCGCCTCTCCCCCGAGGCGCGGGTCCGGGGCCTCCGGCGGGTGCGCATGGCGGCCCTCCTGCTCTACGCCTTTCCCGGCTCCCCCACTGTCTTCTACGGCGACGAGGCGGGCATGGAGGGCTGGGAGGACCCCATGAATCGCGGCACCTTCCCCTGGGGCCGGGAGGACCGGGAGCTGCAAGCCCACTTCCTCCGCCTGGGGACCCTCCGGCGGCAGAGGCCCTCCCTCCAGTCCGGAGAGCTCCGCTGGCTCTACGCCGAGGGCCCCCTCCTGGCTTTCGCCCGGGAGCTGGAGGGCGAGACCTCCACCGCCGTCTTCAACACTGGGACCTCCCCTGTCTGCCTGGAGCTCCCCTGGGACGCCCCCTTCGCCAACGACGTCCTTACCGGCGGCAAGTTCCCCTCTGTCGACGGCAAGCTCTTTGTCGCTGTCCCCCCGGAACATGGGATGCTTTTGATCTGATCCCCCCTGCGGATGTTTCACGTGAAACATCCGCTTTTTTTGCGAGCGTATGTTGGGCTTCGCCCAAGCCCGCCAGGGCTCTGCCCTGGACCCGCCGGGGCTTTGCCCCGGTCCCCACGGCCTTTGAAAAGGCCGGCGAAACTTTTATTTTGCGCTTCGCGCCCATATTTCGCCTGCCTGCGCCCTGTTGGGAGTTACAAATTTGTAAAATTTTCATTTTCTGGTTGAAAAGTTCAGGGTTTGTGCTATACTATGGTAGTAGGTACCCTTATAGATAGATTTTGGGCCCTTTTGCCCGTCGGAGGTGTTCTGTGGCAAAGATCGTTACCATCGTCAATCAAAAGGGCGGCGTGGGCAAGACCACTACCTGCGTCAACCTGACTGCCGCCCTGCGGGAGAAGGACCTGCGGGTCCTCCTCTGCGACTTCGACCCCCAGGCCAACGCCACCTCCGGTATGGGCGTGGACAAGACCCTCTCCCAGGGCATTTATGACGTGCTCATCAACAGCGTGGAGCCCCGGAAGCGGGTGGTCTCCACCCGGTATGGCGACGTGCTTCCCTCCTGCAAGGCCCTGGCCGGAGCCACCATTGAGCTGATCGGCCTGGAGAAGCGGGAGTTCCTCCTCCGCAACGCCCTGGAGAAGCTGGGGGGCGATTACGACTACATATTCGTGGACTGCCCGCCCTCCCTGGAGCTGTTGACCCTCAACGGCCTGTGTGCCGCGGACGCGGCCCTGGTGCCGGTGCAGAGCGAGTATTTTGCCCTGGAGGGGCTCAGCGACCTGATGTATACCATCAAAGCAGTCCGCCGGTCCCTGAACCCGGCTCTGGAGCTGGAGGGGGTGCTCATGACCATGTACGACAGCCGGACCAACCTGGCCCTCCAGGTGACGGAGGAGGTCAAGCGCTTCTTCCCCGGCAAGGTGTACAGCACCGCCATCCCCCGGAACGTCCGCCTCAGCGAGGCCCCCAGCCACGGCCTGCCCATCACGGCCTATGACCGGACCTCCCGGGGGTGCGAGGCCTATACCGCCCTGGCGGAGGAGTTTTTACGCAAGAATAAGAAATAAAAATCAGCCGGAAGGAGGAAAACACCGTGGCATCCAAGGAAAAAGGCATGGGAAAGGGCCTGGGGGCCCTGTTGGGGGACGACTTCTCCGCCGATTTCACCGCTCCGGCGGCTACCCTGCCCCTGTCCCAGATCGAGAGCTGCCGGAACCAGCCCCGGAGGAGCTTTGACCCGGAGAAGCTGGAGGAGCTGGCGGAGTCCATCCGGCAGCACGGGGTCATCCAGCCCCTGACGGTGCGAAAGCTGTCCTCCGGCTACTACCAGATCATCGCCGGAGAGCGGCGCTGGCGTGCCGCCCGCATGGCGGGCCTGGAGGACATCCCCGCCGTGGTCATCGAGGCCGACGACCGCACGGCCATGGAGCTGGCCATGATCGAGAACCTCCAGCGGGAGGACCTGAACCCCATCGAGGAGGCCGAGGGCTTCCGCTCCCTCATCGAGAACTACGGCATGACCCAGGAGCAGGCGGCCAGCAGTGTGGGCAAGTCCCGCAGCGCCGTTGCCAACGCTATGCGGCTGCTGGATCTGGAGGAGAACTTGCAGGTCCTGGTGGAGGACGGAGAGCTGTCCGCCGGGCACGCCCGGGCGATATTGCCCCTCTCCCCTGTTATGCGGGCAGAGGCGGCGAAGACCATCCTCCACTCCGGCCTCAGCGTCCGGCAGACGGAGCAGCTGGTCAAGCGCCTCCAGGCCCAGAAGGACGAACCGGAGGCCCAGAAGCCCCCCGCCGCTGTGGACTATGTGGCCGAGGCGGCGAAGTCCCTCTCCACCCGGCTGGGCCGGGCCTGCCGCATCTCCCAGGGCAAAAAGAAGGGCAAGATCGAGATCGAATACTACGGCGTGGACGACCTCAACGACCTGCTGGAGGCGCTGGAGCGTTTGGGAAAATAGGCAAATGTTTCACGTGAAACATGGCGCGCAGCGCAGAATAAAAGTTTCGCCGGCCTTTTCAAAGGCCGTGGGGTCCAGGCGACAGCTAACCGAAGGTTAGCCAAGCCCAAGCTGTCGTAGACAGCGCAGGGGGCAAAGCCCCTGGTGGGTTTGGGCGAAGCCCAACATTCACTCGTCCCAAATAAAGGAGATAACAAACCATGCTGGACATTAAATTCATCCGGGAGAACCCGGATGCGGTAAAAGAGAACATCAAGAAGAAATTTCAGGAGGCGAAACTCCCCCTGGTGGACCAGCTCCTGGAGCTGGACAAGGAGAACCGCGCCGCCATCACGGAGGCCAGCGAGCTCCGCTCCCAGCGGAACAGCCTGAGCAAGCAGGTGGGGATGCTGATGGGTCAGGCGAAAAAGGACCCGTCGAAGCTGGAGGAGGCCGAGGCGGTGAAGGCCCAGGTAAAGGCCAACGCCGAACGCCTCGCGGCCCTGGAGTCCAAGGAGACCGGGCTGGAGGCGGAAATCCATAAAATCCTCCTGGTGATCCCCAATATCATCGATCCCTCCGTGCCCATCGGGCCGGACGACAGCGCCAACGTGGAGCGGGAGCGCTTCGGCGAACCCCTGGTGCCGGACTTTGAGATCCCCTACCATACGGAGATCATGGAGCGGCTGGACGGCATCGACATGGACGCCGCGGGCCGCGTGGCCGGGAACGGCTTCTATTACCTCCTGGGGGATGTGGCGCGGCTCCACGAGGCCGCCCTGGCCTACGCCCGGGACTTCATGATCTCCAAGGGCTTCACCTACTGCATCCCCCCCTTCATGATCCACGGGAACGTGGTGGAGGGCGTCATGAGCCAGACAGATATGGACGCCATGATGTACAAGATCGAAGGCGAGGACCTGTACCTCATCGGCACCAGTGAGCACTCCATGGTGGGCCGGTTCATCGACCAGATCCTGCCCGAGTCCTCCCTCCCCCAGACCCTGACCAGCTACTCTCCCTGCTTCCGGAAGGAGAAGGGGGCCCACGGCATCGAGGAGCGGGGCGTGTTCCGCATCCACCAGTTTGAGAAGCAGGAGATGATCGTGGTCTGCAAGCCGGAGGAGTCCATGGACTGGTATGAGAAGATGTGGCGCTGGAGCGTGGAGTACTTCCGGAACCTGGAGATCCCCGTGCGGCAGCTGGAGTGCTGTTCCGGGGACCTGGCGGACCTGAAGGTCAAGAGCTGTGACGTGGAGGCCTGGAGCCCCCGGCAGAAGAAGTACGCCTTTGAGGTGGGGTCCTGCACCAACATGGGCGACGCCCAGGCGAGGAGGCTGAAGCTCCGCGTCAAGGGCGAGGACGGGAAAAACTACCTCCCCCACACCCTCAACAATACGGTGGTGGCCCCGCCCCGGATGCTCATCCCCCTGCTGGAGAACCACTTGCAGGCGGACGGCAGCGTGACCGTGCCCCCGGTCCTCTGGCCCTACATGGGCGGCACGGAGGTGCTGACCCCCAAGCATTGATTTTGCCTCAAGAGGCTGAACCAAATTCTGAAAAGGAGAGCACGACATGAAATTCTGGAAAGTTCTGAGCGCCGCCGCCCTGGTGGCAGGGCTGGCCCCCTACAAGGTGGAGAAGGACGAGGAGACGGGCAAGACCACCTATCAGGCCCTGCTGTGGCGGGGGAGCACCTCCGAGAAGGACGGCGAGAAGCACTTCGGCATCGACCTGGCCGAGGGCACCTTGACCCAGATGCTCCGGGAGAAGGCGGCTGCTAAGGAGGAGGCTCACCTCTTCAGCGACGAGCTGACCGTGGACTTCCACCGGGAGGAGCAGGAGGCGGCGGACACCGAGGCCGCAGAGGCGGAGATCGAGGCCATAGCCGCGGAGATGTCCCAGGAGCCCCAGGAGCCTCAAGAGCCTCAGGAGCCCTGATAGCACTCTACAAAAGAGGAGAACTGCATGAAAAAATTTCTGGAAGAGTTCAAAGCTTTCGCCATGCGGGGAAACGTGATGGACCTGGCGGTGGGCGTCATCGTGGGCGGGGCCTTCAGCGCCATCACCAACTCCCTCATCAACGACATCATCAACCCCATCCTGGGCATGTTCGCCGGGGACGGCACGGCGCTGGTAGAATCCCTGGCCTTCAGCCTCCCCGGCGGAGGGGAACTGATGCTGGGCAGTTTTATCAACGCCATTTTGAACTTCATCGTCATGGCCTTCGTGGTCTTCTGCCTGGTGAAGGCCCTGAACAAGCTCTCCCGGAAAAAGGAGGAGGCCCCCCCTGCCCCGCCCGCGCCCTCTAAGGAGGAGCAGCTGCTGGCGGAGATCCGGGACCTCCTGAAATCGAAGCAATGAGGGCGGCGCTGACGGCGGGCCTGGCGGCTCTGGGCCTGGACCCGGCGCTGTGCGGGAGGCTGGAGGCCTTCGCCGGGCTGGTCCTGGAGCGGAACCGGGTGATGAATCTGACCGCCATCACCGAGCCGAGCGCGTTTGCGGGGCTCCACCTGCTGGACAGCCTGTCCCTCATCCCCCTGGCGGGCCTGTCCTCCGGGACCGTGGTGGATGTAGGCACGGGGGCGGGATTTCCCGGCGTGCCCCTGGCCATCGCCCTGCCGGAGGCCCGGGTGACGCTCCTGGACAGCCTGGGCAAACGGATCGAATTCCTCCGGGAGACCTGCGGGGCGCTGGGGCTGGAGAACACCCGGTGCGTCCACGCCCGAGCGGAGGAATTCGGGGAGCGGGAGCAGTTCGACTGGGCGGTGAGCCGGGCGGTAGCGCCCCTGCCCATGCTCTGCGAGCTGTCCCTGCCCCTGGTCCGGGTAGGCGGACGGTTCCTTGCCATGAAGTCCAGCCACTCCCAGGAGGAGCTGGATGGGGCCGGCCGGGCCATCTCCATTCTGGGCGGCCGGGTGGACTGGGTCAAGGACTATCCCATCCCCGGCGCAGAGATTCAGCACCGGCTGATCTGCATCGAGAAGACCACCCCCACGCCAAGGAAGTACCCCCGAAGGTTCTCACAGCTCAAGAAACAGCCCCTATAAAAACCCCAGGAGCAAGGCGCAGCCTTGCGGACAAAAAGTTTTTCTTCTTTTGCTACTTTTCTTCTTTGTACACAAAGAAGAAAAGTAGAACAACGGAGGAGGTGATCCCCATGGGCCAAGCAATCGCGGTGGTGTCCGGGAAGGGCGGAACGGGCAAGACGTCGTTCACGGCGAATGTGGGCATGGCCTTGGCCCAGCTGGGGCGGAAGACGCTCTGCCTGGACTGCGACGTGGGCCTGCGGAACCTTGACATCGCCATGGCGCTGACCGACCGGGCGATGATGGACTTCACGGACGTCCTGGCGGGCAGCTGCACCCTGGAGGAGGCGGCGGTGCCCCACCCGGGGCAGAAGGACCTCTATCTCCTGACGGCCCCCACCCGCATCGGCGCGGCGGACGTAGAGGCGGGTGCTCTGGAGAAGCTCCTGCCCGCCATCCGGGAGCGGTTCGACTACTGCCTCATCGACGCCCCGGCAGGGCTGGGTGCGGGGTTCCAGCTTGCGGTGGGCGGCGCGGACCGGGCGGTGGTGGTCTCCACCACGGACGAGAGCAGCCTGCGGGACGCCCAGCGGACAGTCATGGAGCTGAGCCGCTTCCCCAACGGCCACGTCCACCTGGTGGTGAACCGGTGCCGGAAGAAGCTGATGAAGTCCCTGCACCTGACGGTGGACGACGCCATCGACGCGGCGGGCCTCCCCCTGCTGGGGATCATCCCGGAGGACGAGACCATGCCCCTGTACGCGGGGCGGGGCATCGCTCTGCTCCTCTCTGACAACGACTGCGCGGCCCGGGCCTACCGGAACATCGCCCGCCGTCTGGAGGGACGGCGCACCCCCATGATGAAGATCCGGTAGCGCCCCTTCCCCGCTTTTGAGAGAGACATCGAAAGAGAAAGGATTGATTACCATGTACATTGCTCTGATGTCCCACGACAACCGAAAGGACCTGATGGTCCAATTCTGTTCCGCCTACGCCGGGATATTGTCCCGGCACAACCTCTGCGCCACCAACACTACGGGCCGCATGGTGACAGAGGCCACGGGGCTGAACGTACACCTGTTTCTGAGCTGCCAGCACGGCGGGAGCCAGCAGATCGGCGCCCGCATCGCCTACAACGAGATGGACATGGTCCTCTTCTTCGTGGACCCCAACGACTCCTCTCTGGAGGCGGAGGCGCTGTATATCTCCCGGCTGTGCGACCAGAACAACATCCCCTACGCCTCCAACCTGGCCACAGCGGAGATGCTCCTGCTGGGCATGGACCGGGGGGACCTGGATTGGCGGAAGATCGTCAACCCCAAGCATAAGCACCATCTGTCATGAGAAGAGTGATGCAAGAGGACCGGCCCGCCATGAAAAGGCGGCGCCTCCGCAGGGTGAACCTGGGGAGCGCGCCGCGTGATGTGAGAGTTCCGCCATGCTCTCGTCCCGCTTGGACAGGGGACGGGAGCATTTGGTTTATCTGATGTGCGAAATCGGGGAGGACCGGCGGCTCCCTGCTCAATGGGTATGGCTGAAGATCAGCGCCATGCCCAGCATGAGCCCCAGCATGATGGCAAGTCCGCTGAGCCGGTGCTGCCAGAGGTGCTCCGCCTCGGGCAGGAGCTCCCCGAAGACCACGTAGAGCATCGCCCCGGCGGCGAAGGCCAGGGACGCCCCCAGCAGTGCCGGGTCCATCACCCCAGCGGAGTAGCCCAGGAGAGCCCCCAGAATGGTGGGCAGTCCGCTGAGGGCGGCGATGCCCACGGCCTCCAGGGGCCGGGAGCCGCCGGTCAGCAAGGGCGCGGCGATGGACATGCCTTCCGGGATGTTGTGCAGTCCGATGATGAGGGCGGCCAAGATGCCGGCGTGCCCCGCGTGGCCGGGCAGGGACGGCTGTCCGAAGGTGGCCCCGATGGCCATACCTACAGGCATGTTGTGGAGGGCCACAGCCGCCGCCAGGACCAGACCCGCCGTGTGGAGGGTGTGGCGTCCGCAGGCGCACATATCGCCGCTTTCGTGCCCGTGGGCATGATCGTGCCCATGCTCCGGCTGACGGGAGGCATGGCTGTGGATGTGGTGAGCCCGCTTGTCCACCCAGCAGTTGAGGAGATAGGTGCCCAGGAACCCCGCCAAAATCCAGCCCAGCAGGGGCGCCACGCCGCTCTCCTCCAGGGCGTCGGCCACCAGGTCAAAGCAGACCACGCTGAGCATCACCCCGGAGGTAAAGCGCAGGAGCAGGCTCACTGTCCGGTCGGAGGGGCTGTGGACCGCCGCCGCAAGGCCGCCGCCCAGGGCCAGGCCCCCCACGCCGGTGACGGCAGTGATCAAAAAGATCGTCAGATAGATGTTTTCCATAGATGTCACTCCTAATATCTCTTCTGTCACTCCCTAGTATAGCCCGGCGGGGAGGGAAAATCAAGGGCATGGTGAGGATTCTCCCGCGATTTTCAGCCCTCAAAGCCCAATCCTCCCTTGAAACCCGGCGGGTTCTGTGATAAAATCCAAACCATCGACCAACAAAGGAGAACGAACCATGAAAGTACAACCCAGGACCCTCTCAGGCTTCATGGAGCTGCTGCCGGGCCAGCAAGTCCTGATGGAGACCTTCCTCGCAGCGCTGCGGGAGACCTACGGCCTTTATGGCTTCACCCCTCTGGATACGCCCATCATCGAGTCCAGCGAGGTGCTCCTCGCCAAGGGCGGCGGGGAGACGGAGAAGCAGATCTACCGCTTCACCAAGGGGGACAGCGACCTGAGCCTCCGCTTCGACCTCACCGTGCCCCTGGCCAAGTACGTGGCCCTGCACTACAACGATCTGGCCTTCCCCTTCCGGCGGTACCAGATCGGAAAGGTCTACCGGGGTGAGCGGGCCCAACGGGGCCGGTTCCGGGAGTTCTACCAGGCGGATATCGACGTCATCGGCGACGGGAAGCTGGATATCGTCAACGACGCGGAGATCCCCGCCATCATCTACCGCACCTTCTCCACTCTGGGGCTGAAGAACTTCCAGATCCGGGTCAACAACCGGAAGATATTGAACGGCTTCTACGCCATACTGGGCCTCACGGACAAGGCCGGGGATGTGATGCGCACGGTGGACAAGCTGGAGAAGATCGGTCCGGAGAAGGTGAAGGGCATCCTGACAGAGGACTTCGGCGTCAGCGGCGGGGACGCGGACGCGGTGCTGAACTTCATCGGCATCAAGGGCGCCAACGCCCAGGTTTTGGAGGCTCTGGAGGCCTACCGGGGCAGGAACGAGCTCTTTGACACCGGTCTGGACGAGCTGGGGACGGTGGTCAAGTACCTGGCCGCCTTCGGCATGCCGGAGGCCAATTTTGCCGTGGACCTGACCATCGCCCGGGGGCTGGACTACTACACCGGCACTGTCTACGAGACGCTGATGGTGGACCACCCGGAGATCGGCTCCATCTGTTCCGGCGGACGGTATGACAACTTAGCGGAATATTATACGGATAAAGTACTCCCCGGAGTCGGCATCTCCATCGGCGTCACCCGCCTCTTCTACGTTCTGCAAGAACAGAAGATGCTCAATGAGAATGCCAACACCGCCCCTGCGGACGTGTTGGTGATCCCCATGACCGAGGACCTGGCCCCGGCCATCGCCTTGGCGACCCGTCTCCGGGACGCGGGCGTGCGCACACAGCTCTACACGGAACAGAAGAAATTCAAGGCCAAGATGAGCTATGCGGACAAGCTGGCGGTGCCCTTTGCAGCCTTCCTGGGAGAGGACGAGGTGAAGGAGGGTGTGGTCTCCTGCAAGGACATGGTCTCCGGCGAACAGACCAAGCTGGGCTTTGAGGAGACCCTGGCGCGCATCCAGACGGCGCTGGAGGCACGGCGGCGCGGAACTGTGATCCAGGAACGCTGACCTCATGAAGAAATATGTGGGTATCGGCCTTGCCGTCCTGGTCCTGGCGGTCCTTGCCGCCGTGCTGTGGTACAGCAGGCCCCTCACTATTGAGGAGTTGTGCCCCGGCATCCACCTGGATGCGTGTACAGCAGTCAGTTTCGACTACAGCACATTTGAGACGCAGGAAATGGCAGACTGCACCCAAAGCCTACGGCTGGAGGGCGAGGACCTCCCTCCCCTGCTGGAGCTCCTTCGAGGACGGAAGTTCCGCCGGTCGCCCATCTTCTGGCCTACCGAGGGCGGAAAAACGCACCTGTGGCGGGAAGGGGACTTCCGCTGGTATCTGTCCCCGGCCTTTGAGGACGTTCCTGTCAAGGGAGGCACCGGGTCCGGCTTCATGCTCCGTCTTGACAATTTCTTTGGGGAGCTGAAGATGTCCTTCGACGGGGATACCTGGCGCGTCACCACAGCGGACCAGGAGCAGTGGGTGGCGGATATGATGGCGCGGCTCCTGGGTGAGAGCGCCGGGACGTAAATCAGGAAGAAACCTGCACATGCAAGGTTCAGCGGCAGGCAGAGATTCAGCGGCAGAGGAGTACGCATCCGCAGGGCAGTCCGGCAGGGAGTCCTACATGGAGGGCCGGCGAGGCGGAGTATAACATTCTACCAATCTCACCAGGGGAGCGTGCAGCCATTCGGGGGCTTTTTCTCACAGAATGAGCCGCCGCAGAGGACAAAAAAAGGGAGTCCGAACCGTAGGTTTGGCGGCGTTTTGGTTCCTTTGCCGCCGAGGGCAAAGGAACTCGCGCCCGGAGGCGCGAAACTCCCCCAGCAGAGACTAACGGAAGCTGAGGCTTCCAAAAAGCGCCTAACTGTAATATATCACAATTACTATACCGAAAGGATTGAAATCTATGACACAAAACCGCACCCAAACCTGCAACGAGCTCCGGCTGGAGCATGTGGGACAGCAGGTGAAGCTCTCCGGCTGGATGGAGAACGTCCGGGAGGTGGGGCAGAACTTCGCCTTTGTGATCCTCCGGGACTTCTACGGCACCACCCAGGTGGTCATCGAGACCGAGGAGATGATGGATATCATCCACGGGCTTAACAAGGAATCCACCATCTCCGTGGAGGGCACGGTCCGGGAGAGGAGCAGTAAGAATACGAACCTCCCCACCGGCGAGATCGAGGTGGTCCCGGAGAAGATCGAGGTATTAGGCCGCTGTCAGTTCAACGAGCTCCCCTTCCAGGTGGGCCGCAGCCGGGAGGCCGACGAATCCCTGCGCCTGAAGTACCGCTTCCTGGATTTGAGAAACCCCGAGGTGAAAAACAACATCATCCTCCGCTGCAACGTGGTGGCGGCCATCCGCGCCGCCATGACGGACCACGGCTTTCTGGAGATTACCACCCCCATCCTCACCGCCTCCTCCCCCGAGGGGGCCCGGGACTACCTGGTCCCCGCCCGCAAGCACCCCGGCAAGTTCTATGCCCTCCCCCAGGCCCCCCAGCAGTTCAAGCAGCTCTTAATGGCCTCCGGAATCGACAAGTATTTCCAGATCGCCCCCTGCTTCCGGGACGAGGACGCCCGGGGCGACCGCTCCCCCGGCGAGTTCTACCAGTTGGACATGGAGATGAGCTTCGCCAGCCAGGACGACGTGTTCGCCGTCATGGAGGACGTGCTCCCGCCAATCTTCGCCAAGTACGGGACCTACAGCCGGGCCTCCGGGGCCCCCTTCCGGCGCATCGCCTACAACGACGCCCTGGAGACCTACGGCTCCGACAAGCCGGACCTGCGCATTGACCTGACCGTCCAGGACGCCACCGCGCTCCTCGCCGGCTGCGGCTTCGAGCCCTTCGCCGGGAACACGGTCAAGGCCGTGGTGGTCACGAACTTCACCGCCGCCCGCAAACAGATCGACAAGCTCTGCACCGACGTGGAGGTCCAGTCCGGGAATAAAGCCTACTGGTTCCGTCTGGACGACAAGGGCGAGCTGGTGGGCGGCATCAGCAAGTTTGTTGCGGAGCGCAAGGAGCAGATCGTGGAGGCTCTGGGCCTTACCCCCGGATGCTTCGTGGGCCTTACGGCGGGCAAAAAGCGGGACGCCCAGAAGACCGCCGGCGTCCTGCGCAGCAAGCTGGGCCTCCTCTGCCCCGAGCATATGGACAAGGAGCAGTACGCCTTCTGCTGGATCGTGGACTTCCCCATGTACGAGATCGGCGAGGAGAGCGGCGAGCTGGAGTTCTGCCACAACCCCTTCTCCATGCCCAACGGCGGCGCGGCGGTCCTGGACAAGGCCATCTCCGGCGAGGTGGACCCCCTGACCATCACCGCCTATCAGTACGACATCGTGTGCAACGGCGTGGAGCTGAGCTCCGGCGCGGTGCGGAACCACGACCCGGAGATCATGATCAAGGCCTTCCAGCTGGTGGGACTGGGCGAGGACGACGTGCGAGCGAAGTTCCCCGCCATGTACAACGCCTTCTGCTACGGCGCGCCGCCCCACGCGGGCATCGCCCCCGGCGTGGACCGGATCGTCATGCTTCTCGCGGGCGAGGAATCCATCCGGGAGATCATCCCCTTCCCCATGAACAAGAACGCCCAGGACCTCCTCATGGGCGCGCCCTCCACGGTGGAGCAGAAGCAGCTTGACGAGCTCCACATCGCCATTACTGCGGTGGAGGAATAAGCTTTTCCTTCTTCTCTTCTTTGTGGACAAAGAAGAGAAGAAGCAAGAGAAGAAAAACTTTTGATTCTCGCTACGGGAGGCTCTGCCCGTCTGACACCACCGCACGGTGGCAGACTGCGGAGCCCCCTGTTTTTGGAATTCGGAGGCATTTGCCATGATCCAGCTATTACTATCCGTAATTTATCTCTCTTTTATTAGCCTCGGCCTCCCCGACGCCCTCCTGGGTGCGGCGTGGCCGTCCATGTACGTCCAGTTCGGCGTCCCGGTCTCCTGCGCCGGGGTGATCTCCATGATCGTGGCAGTGGGGACCATCGTCTCCAGCCTCCAGAGCGACCGCCTCACCCGGCTCCTGGGAGCCGGGAAGGTGACGGCCATCAGCGTGGCCATGACGGCGGCGGCCATCTTCGGCTTCTCCGTCAGCGGGTCCTTCTGGATGCTCTGCCTCTGGGCCGTGCCCTACGGCCTGGGCGCGGGGAGCGTAGACGCGGCCCTCAACAATTACGTAGCCCTCCACTACGCCAGCCGCCACATGAGCTGGCTCCACTGTATGTGGGGCGTAGGGGCCTCCCTGGGGCCGTATATCATGGGCTTTGCCCTCACCGGCGGCTTCGGGTGGAACATGGGCTACCGGATCATCGCCCTGCTCCAGGCGGCGCTGACGGCGGTGCTGGTGCTGAGCCTCCCCCTCTGGAAGTCCCCGGCGGAGGCCGGGAAGGAGGAGACCGCGCCCAAGGCCCTGACCATGGGTCAGATCGTCCGCATCCCGGGAGCCAAGGCGGTGATGGTGACCTTCTTCTGCTACTGCGCCGTGGAGCAGACCACGGGGCTGTGGGCCAGCAGTTACCTGGTGCTGGAAAAGGGCGTATCCTCGGAGGCGGCGGCGGGGTTTGCGAGCCTCTTCTTCATCGGCATCAGCGTGGGCCGGGCGCTGAGCGGGTTTCTGACCATGAAGCTCAGCGACCCGCAGATGGTCCGGCTGGGCGAGGGCATCGCGGCGGCTGGAATCGCGGCCTTCCTCCTGCCCCTGGGGGAATACGCCGCCCTGGCGGGACTGCTCCTCATCGGCCTGGGCTGTGCGCCCATCTACCCCTGCATCATCCACTCCACGCCGGATCACTTCGGCGCGGACAAGTCCCAGGCCATCATCGGCGTCCAGATGGCCAGCGCCTACGCGGGCACCTGCCTGATGCCGCCCCTCTTCGGGCTGATTGCCAACCATATCACAGCGGCGCTCCTCCCCTTCTACCTGCTGGCGATCCTGATTTTGATGGTCCTGACCCACGAGACCCTGCTAAAACAGAGCGGCCGCGGGAAAAAATAAAGAAATCCTAAGAAACCACCCCCTTGCATAATATCCCGCGACCCGGTATAATCCATAACGTAAAGCACCAGGAGTCCCGTCACCGTGCGGGGCTCCTGGCTGCGCAGAGCCTGGAGAGCGAGGACAAAAAGTTTTTCTTTTTTTGCTTCTTTTTTCTTTCAAAACTGGAGATGATTTGGAGCTATGCTTTAGTCAAGATAGTTCCCTCCTCGCGGCATAGCCGCTCGGCCTACGCTAAAAATGTGCCACTGGCACATTTTCTTAACGCTGCGGCAAAGAAAAAAAGAAGGGACACCGAAAAAAAGAGGGATCAACTATGTTTCATTTTTTCCTGTTCCGCAAGAAGACAGACCCGGTGTGGCCGGAGTGGAAGCGGGCGGTCTACGCCCTGACGCCGCCGGTGACGCTGTTTTGCGCGTCGGTATGCATGGGGCTGGTGCTGCTGCTGTTCGCCTACGGCCCCTACTCCTGGGGAGCGTTCCAGGGGTATTTCCGGTCGGGGCGCATCCTGGTGATGAACGTACTGCCGGTGGTGCTTGTGACGTTCCTCTTCTATGGAGTGTTTGGCCGGGCCTGGAGCGCATTCCTCGCCGGAGGCGGGGTCTCGCTGGGGTTCAGCCTGGGCAACTATTTCAAGCTCCAGTTCCGGGACGACCCCCTCTACTTCGAGGATATGCTGGTCCTCCGGGAGGCCAAGGCCATGACGGTCGAACAGCACTATAACCTCTTCATCGACAAGCGGATGGTCTTCGCGCTGGTGTGCCTGGCGCTGGGCACGGCGGCGCTCTGCTTCCTCGCCCGGGGACGGCTGGGGGGCTGGAAAAAACGGCTCATCGTCCTGGGGGCGGTGGCGCTGGTCTGCGGCGCGGTGAGCCCGGCGTATCTCAACAAGAAAGCCTATGACGCTGTGGAAAACTATGAGTACCTCAACCGCTGGAGCGCCACCCAGAACTATATCTCCCACGGGTTTTTCTACCCCTTTTTCCACAGTATCAGTGAATTTGTGGAAACCCCTCCCCCAGGCTACAGCGAGGAGCGGGCAAAACAGGTCCTGGGCGCTTACCAGGACGCGGACATCCCGGCGGACAAGAAGGTCAACATCCTTTCCTTCATGCGGGAGGCCTACGTGGACTTCTCCCGGTACGGCATCCCCGGCCTGGACGTGAGCGGCTACGACCTCTACCACCAGTTGGAGGCGGAGAGCTATACCGGGGACCTCCTGACCAACATCTTCGCCGGGGGCACGGTGGACAGTGAACGGTGCTTCCTGACGGGGAACTACCAGCTGAAAAACTTCCGCGCCCCGGCCAACTCCCACCTCTGGTACCTGAGGGACCAGGGCTACACCGTGGAGGGCAGCCACCCCTATTACCAGTGGTTCTACAACCGGCAGAACATCAACCAGTACCTTGGTTTCGAGCGTTTCCGCTACCTGGAGGGCGACTATGAGAATCTGACCACGGCCTACCTCCCCGAGGACGGGGTGCTCCTGCCGGAGGTCTACAATGACTTCGTGAAAAACAAGTCCACCGGCAAGCCCTACTTCTCCTTCACTCTGAACATCCAGAGCCACGGGCCCTATGACACGGCGTCCTATGACGGCGGTGTGGAGTACCTCACCGGGGACTACTCCGAGGGGTGCCGGAACGCCATGAACAACTATATGAACCTCATCATGGACAGCGATGTGGAGCTCATGAAGCTGGTGGACAAGCTGCGGAGCGATCCGGACCCGGTGGTGCTCATCCTCTTCAGCGACCACCTCCCCTGGATGGGCGACGCCAACGCCTACTACCAGGAGCTGGGCCTGGACATCGACCCGGGCACGGAGGCGGGCTTCCGCACCCATTACACCACCCGCTATCTCATCTGGGCCAACGAGGCGGCGAAGACGGTGCTCGGGTCGGACTTCTCCGGCGAGGGCCCCACGGTCTCGCCCTGCTACCTGATGAATCTGGCCTTCCAGCAGATGGGCTGGCAGGGTTCGGCGTACCTCCAGGCTATGGACGCTTTCTCCGGCACCTTCCCCGTGGTCACAACCAACGGGTGCTATGTGGTGGACGGGGTCTTTTCCGACGCCGTTCCCCAGGAGCGGGAAGCGAGGTTTCAGGATTTCCTGTCCTTACAGTATTATTGGAGGAATCAATTCCTCTTTGGAGAGTGACGCACCCGTGTAGGGGCGCACATTGTGCGCCCGCTCGTCAACAGGACTATTTCGATAGACGATAAATCCCAACACAAATCAAAACTCCCCGCCGGGCATCTGGTCCGGCGGGGAGTTCCTGTCATTTGAATTTCAGCTTGGCGGGGTTGGGGTCGTTGGTGAAGCCGAGGATATAGTCGGCGGAAACTTTGTAGAATTTGCAGAGCGCAACAAGATGGCGAAGCGGTAGGTCCAATTTCCCACATTCATAGCGGGAATAGACCGTCTGTGAAGTCCCTAAAATTTTTGCGACCTCAGTTTGGTTTAAATCAGCGTCTTGTCTCAAATCTCGTATCCTATTTAAGGTCATATGCCCTTCCTCCACGGCTATTATGACCAAAATAGCATATTACTAAAAATTTTTCTTGATTTTAAGACTTATCAGTATTAGAATAGAAGTATCAAACAGGAGGTGCTTTACCTATGAAAGACATCCACAAAAAGCTCTACGCCATCCTTATGGGCGACGTCAGCGAAACGATCACATTCATGGAAGACCTGATCCTCCACGAGAAGTACAGCAAAGAGGACATGATGGAGGCCATCCTGATGCTCCGGGCGGCGCTGGAGAAAGTGGAGGAGATGCACATCAAAAACGAAGAGGACAACGGCCAGACCCACCCCGATCCGTAGGGCGCGGCCCAGGCGCACCCTCCAAAAGGTGGTATCCCATTAAAAAAGGCATGAAATATCCGCCCACGCGAATAACAGCTCTGCAGTCTGCATACGCAAACCGCAGAGCTGTCTTTCTGTCATGCGGGTCTCACCCAAGCCGCAGCAGCCAGTCCGCTGCCGCCGCCGCTAGGACGAACGCCAGGCACCCGGCGGCCAGCACCGTCTTCACACCGGCGGCGCGAAAGTGCCTGCGCCAGCCGCTGCTGTTGGAGAGGGCCTCCGGCTTTTTCCCCTTGACCAGCAGCATCCCCGCCAGGAGGAACATCCCCATAGAGCCGGTCATGAGCAGCACGGTCTTGGCGGCCTCCAGACCGCCGGAGAGGCCTCCGGCGATGGACCCGATGCCCAGCACCGTAAGTAACACCACCGCAGCCCCAGCGAGGCCCAGCAAAAGAGCCTTGCCGAGGTCCCTCAGCCAGTCCACCGTCACCCCTGCTCTTCTGCGCAGCGGTGGCAGGCGGCGAAGTGGCCGCTGCCGTACTCCCGGAGGGCGGGGGCCTCCTGCCGGCAGCGCTCTGTGGCGTACCGGCACCGGCCCTGGAACTTGCAGCCCGGGGGCGGGTCGATGGGGCTGGGCACTTGACCCTCCAGGCGGATCTTCCCTTCGTCCCTCGCCTGCTCCACGTCCGGGTCCGGGATGGGGATGGCCGAGAGCAGGGCCTGGGTGTATGGATGCATAGGGTGGGAGTAGAGCTCCTCCGAGGTGGTCAGTTCCACCAAGGAGCCCAGGTACAGCACCGCCACCCGGTCGGAGATGTGCTTGACCATGGACAGGTCGTGGGCCACGAAGAGGTAGGTCAGCCCCATCCGGTTTTGCAGGTCGATGAGGAGGTTGACCACCTGGGCCTGGATGGACACGTCCAGGGCGGAGATGGGCTCGTCCAGCACCAGGAACTCCGGGTCCACAGCCAGGGCCCGGGCGATGCCGATGCGCTGGCGCTGTCCGCCGGAGAACTCGTGGACGAACCGGTTGGCGTGCTCCCGGTTGAGGCCCACCAGCTCCAGGAGCTCATAGATGCGCTCCTGCCGGTCGTGGGTGGTCTTGGCGATGTGGTGGATATCCAGGCCCTCGGCAATGATCTCCGCCACGGTCATGCGGGGGTCCAGGGAGCCGTAGGGGTCCTGAAAGACCATCTGCACGTCCTTTTTGAAGGCGTGGCGGTCCTTCCCGGTGATAGCGTGGACGTCCTTGCCCCGGTAGAGGACCTGACCATCGGTCTTGCCGTAGAGGCCGATGCACACCCGGCCGCAGGTGGTCTTGCCGCAGCCGGACTCCCCCACCATGCCCAGGGTCTCCCCCTTGTAGATGTCGAAGGAGACGTCGTCTACGGCCTTGAGCACGCTGCCCCGGCCCACGTTAAAGTACTTCTTCAGGTGTTTGACAGAGAGGAGCACCTCTTTTTCCCGGCTCATCACACATCTCCTTTCCGGTCGGGCATGTCCACCTTCGGCGCCATGGGGTGATGCAGCCAGCAGGCCGCGCTGTGCCCCCCGCCGAAATCGGTATTCTCAGGCATCCGGTTCTTGCACACTGGCATACAGTACTGGCACCTAGTGGAGAAGGGGCATCCCACAGGAGGATTCAGCAGGTCCGGCGGCGTGCCCGGGATGGAGGCCAGCACCTGCTTGTTCTCCAGGTCCAGCCGGGGCACGGACTGGAGCAGGGCCCAGGTGTAGGGGTGCCGGGGCCGGTAGAACACATCCCGGCAGGCGCCCCGCTCCACGATGATGCCAGAGTACATGACGGCGATCTCCTGGGCGATGTTGGCCACCACGCCCAGGTCGTGGGTGATCATGATGACCGAGGTGTTGTTCTTCTTCATGAGGCGCTTGATGATGTCTAGGATCTGTCCCTGGATGGTCACATCCAGCGCGGTGGTGGGCTCGTCGCAGATGAGGATCTTCGGGTCGCAGGCGAAAGCGATGGCGATCATCACCCGCTGGCGCATCCCGCCGGAGAACTGGTGGGGGTACTGCCTGACCCGTTTCTCCGGCTCCGGGATCCCCACTAGGCGGAGCATCTCCACGGCCTCCTTCTGGGCCTCAGCGCGCCCCATGTGCTTGTGGCCCATGAGGTTCTCCATGATCTGCTTCCCCACCCGCATGGTGGGGTTGAGGGCGGCCAGGGCGTCCTGGAAGATGATGGCGCACTCGCCGCCCTTGTAGTGCTGCCACTGCTTGGGGGTGTACTGGAGGATGTTCTCCCCGTTGTAGAGGATCTCGCTGCCCTCCTTGACCTCGCCCTGGGGCTTTTTCACCAGTCCCATGACGCTCTTGGCGGTGACGGACTTGCCGCAGCCCGACTCCCCCACGATGGCCAGGGCGGACCCGGGCTGGAGGGAGAAGCTGACGTCCCGCACCGCCTTGACCTCCCCGGCGTAGGTGTGGAAGGAGACCCGCAGGTGCTTGACTTCCAGGATGTTTTTCACGTCGTTCATTTCAGACCTCCCCCATCACTGCCGCAGACGCGGGTCCAGAGCGTCCCGCAGGCCGTCGCCCAGCAGGTTGAACGCCATCACGATCACACACAGCACCGCGCAGGGGAAAAAGAGCTGGGACGGATAGAAGTCCATGGTCGCCTGCCCCTGGGAGATGAGCACGCCCAGGCTGATGTCCGGCGCGGTCAGGCCGATGCCGAGGAAGCTCAGCCCCGCCTCGGTGAAGATGAACCCCGGGATAGCGGTGGAGGCGTTGAGGATCAGGATGCCCAGCATGTTGGGCACGTAGTGCTTGAGGATGATGCGCATGGGCGAGGCCCCCAGGACCTCCGCCGCATAGACGTATTCCGACTCCTTGAGCTGCTTGATCATGCCCCGGACCTGTCGGGCCGTGGCGCACCAGGCGGTCATGCTCAGCGCCACCAGGAGGGCGAACATGTTGTTGCCCAGAATCATCATCACAAGGATTGTCAAAAGGAGATGGGGCAGGGAGTTGAGCACCTCGATGATGCGCATCATGATGTCGTCCACCCAGCCGCCGAAGTGGGCCATGGCCGCGCCGTAGAGCACGCCGATGACCAGCTTGAGCACCGTGGCCACCAGGGCCACCAGGATGGACACCCGGGCCCCCACCCACACGCGTGAGAAGAGGTCCCGGCCCAGGGCGTCGGTGCCCCACCAGTACTGGGCGCTCGCGCCCTGGTTCTTCTCGGGCACGTTCATGGTCACGTAGTCGTAGCCCCGGATTACGGGGCCGATGACGGCCAGCACGATCAGCACCGCCAGTACCGCCAGGGACGCCATGGCGATGGGGTTCTTCTTCAGCCGCCGCCAGGCGTCCTGCCAGTAGGAGATGGTGGGCCGCTCAATGCGGTTGGCCTCCTCCTGGGTGAAGCCTACGACCTTGAAGTCCTCTGCGGACAGCGCCGCGGCCGCGTTCTTTTCAGTCTGCATACACGCCTCCCCTTTCTATTTGCTCACGCCGGGCATGGAGATGCGCGGGTCCACCAGGGCGTAGCAGATATCGGTGATGAAAATGACCGCCACGTACAGGATGGACAGCAGCACCGTCTCCCCCAGCACGATGGCCAGGTCCTGGTTGTGGACGGCGGTGACGAAGTACTGCCCGATGCCGGGGATGGAGAAGATGCTCTCGATAAAGAAGGACCCGGTGATGCACATGGCCACCGACATGGGCAGCTGGGTCATGACGGGGATGAAGGAGTTGCGCAGCATGTGCTTGCGCACCACCGCCGCGCGGCTGAGGCCCTTGGACTCGGCGGTGAGGACGTAGTCCTGGTTGATGACGTCCAGGAGGGACGTCTTCATCAGCCGGGCGTAGCTCGCTATGTAGCTGAAGGCCCCGGTGAGGGTGGGGAGCACGGTGTACTTCCACCCGCCCAGCCACAGCTCGCTGCCGGAGGGCCACCCGATGGTGGGGAACCATCGCAGGCTCCCGGCGAAGATCTTTTGCAGCATCAGGCCGAAGACCAGGTGGGGGATGGAGATGAGGAGCACGCTGAGCCCCACCACCAGATAGTCCACGATGGTGCCCCTCCTGGTGGCCGCCAGGATGCCCAGCAGCAGCCCCACCGACACGCCCAGCAGCATCTGCTGGAGGCCCAAGCGGGCGGAGACAGGCAGGCGGTCGCGGATCAGGCCGGTGACGGTCTGCCCGGCATAGACAAAGGACTCGCCGAAATCGCCCCTGCACATGCGCTTCATGGTCAGCACGTAGCGCTCCATCATGGACTTGTCCAGCCCGTAGCGCTCGTAGAGGGCGGTGCGGCTCTCCACGGGGAGCTTGTCGGCCCGCTCGCTGAGGGCGTCGCCGGGCACCGCCTCCAGGAGGAAGAAGGTGGCCGTGGCGATGAGGAAGACCGTGATGACCAGCTCCACCAGGCGCCGCAGCATATATTTTGCCATGGAATACCTCCCTTTCACTGGCAGGAGGGCCTATTTGTGGAAATAGGCCCTCCCGCGAAGTCGTCTTTCTTTAGAAACCGGCTTTTGGGAAGCGGCTTAGTTCCCCCGGCCCTCGATGTAGGTGATGTAGAGCTCCGCGCTGGCGCCGAAGGAGCTGGTGCGGTAGTCCTTCACCCAATTCTGGAGGAACACGTCCTTGGTGGCGTAGTAGATGGGCACCAGGGCGGCGTCCTCGAGGAGGACGATCTCCTCCACCTCCTTATAGGTGGCAAGGCGCTTGGCGCGGTCGGTCTCGCCGGTGAGGGAGTCGAGCAGCTCGTCCACCTTAGGGTTGCTGTAGTGGCCCATCATGGCGCCGTAGGAGTCGGTGTACATGGTGTAGAGGAAGTCCATGGGATCGTTGTAGTCGGAGTACCAGCCGCTGGTCATGATGTCAAAGGAGCCCTCATCCCGGCGGGAGCGGAACATGGCGCTGTCGCCAACGGTGTCCAGGGAGAAGGTCAAGCCCAGCTTGTTCTGGATGGTCTGCTGCATGTACTCGTACTCAGCGGTGTTGCTGGCATTGCTGACCGCCAGGAAGGAGAGGGTGATGTCGGAGATAGGAGTAGTGACGCCCAGCTCGTCCAGGCCCTCCTGGAACAGCGCCTGGAGCTTCTCGGGGTTGTTGTTGTACTCCAGGTACTCGTCGTAGATGATCTCACCGACCTGGGCGCGGTAGCTCTCGCCCTCAAAGGTGATGGCGGGGTTGACGTAGCCGTAGGCGGGCTTATAGCGGCCGTAGATGGCCTCGATGATCTCCTCGCGGTCGATGCAGTAGGAGATGGCCTTGCGGATCTTGGCGTTGCCCATGAGGCCGGAGGGGTCGTTTCCGGCGAAGTTGAAGGTCAAGCCGATGCAGCCGGGGTAGTCGGTCTCCCGGCGCTGGAGCTCGCCGGCCTCGGCGGCGGAGGCGTACTTGACGGTGTAGTCGCCGGTGGGCTGGAGCTGGTCGAGCTCGCCGTTATCGAACATGGTGGAGGCGGTGGAGTCCTCGGTGACGATGTACCAGTTGATGGTCTCCAGGTGGGTGTTGTCCGCATCCCAGTAGTGGGGGTTCTTGGTCCAGACCATCTTGTTGTCCTCCACCAGCTCGCTCATACAGAACGGGCCGTTGTAGACGCACAGCTTCCAGTCCTTGCCCCACTGGTCCCCGGCGGCCTCGGCGATGTCCTCCCGGGTAGGGTAGCAGGGGGTTGCCACCAGCTTGGCCTCGAAGGTGGGATCGGGCACCTTCAGCGTGACCTCGAAGGTGTAGTCGTCCAGGGCCACGGCCTTCATGTCATCTGCGGAGCCGGTGCCCTTGTTGTACTCCTCAGCGCCCACCACGTTGTAGAGGAAAGAGGCGTAGCTGTAGCCGTACTCGGGGTTCTCCAGCCGCTTCCAGCCGTACTCGTAGTCGTGGGCGGTGACAGGCTGGCCGTCGGACCACTTGGCGTCCTTGCGCAGGTGGTAGGTGTAGACGGTTTCGTCCTCGCTGACGTCCACGCTCTCCGCGCCGGCCAGGATGAAGTGCTCGCCGGACTCGTCCGCCACGTTGCGGTAGAGCCCCTCATAGCAGTCGCCCATCATCCAGCGCCAGCCCATGTCCTGCACGTCGTAGTTGTTGCCGAAGCTCTTGGTGCTGACATTGAACACCTGGGTGTCGCCCTCCGTGGAGGCGGGGGTCTGGCTGCCGGTGCCGGGGGTGTTGTTGTCCGTGGCGGGGGTCTTGTCGCCGCCGCTGGGGGTGCTGCTATCCCCGCCGCCGCCGCAGGCGGTGAGGGCCAGCATCATAACAGCCAGGGCCAGGGCAAGAAATCTGGTGCTTCTTTTTTTCATCCTTACATCTCCTTAATTAATTTTTATGCACTCTTTAGAAAATTTTTATCCGCGTAAGCAACAGTTCCGAATGCTAAATGACCCATAAACTATGGTTTTTAGAGGTTTTCTTGTCACGGTACGTGACAAGAAAGGCCACCGGTGGCCTTCGCCGATAAAGCTTCCCGCAGATAATGCTGGGTCATCATATCATTTTCAGCAAAAATTGTCAAGTTCCTTTACTATACATTCCATGAATTCCCAAACTTTTTATTATTTCCAACAAAACGCCCTTGCCGGTTTTGTATAAAAAAGCAATGACCGCGGCCCTTTGCACATCTCAAAGGGCCGCGGCGCACCACAGGGGGATGGTAATCATCGAGAGGAAGGTGGACGCGGTGATGCACCCGGCGGCAAACTCCGCGTCGCCGCCATACTTGGCGGCCAGGACGGCGGTGGTGCCCGCTGCGGGCATGGCCGTCAGCAGGAGGGACACCTGGGAGGCCAGGGCCTCCGCGTGGAAGATGCGGCATCCCGCGAGGGTCAGGAAGGGGATCAGCACCAGCCGTACCCCGCAGAAACACAGGATACCCGGGTCCGCCAGGTCCCGCCAGTGAAAACCGCTCATGAGCATCCCGATGAGGAGCATACTCAGCCCCGTGTTGCAGGAGCCCAGGGAGCGCACCGCGCCGTCCAGCACCGGCGGCAGGTCCACCTGTGCCGCCCAGAGGGCCGTCCCCGCCAGGACGGCCAGGATGCAGGGGTTGGTGAGGACCTTCTTCCACCCGTGTCCGCCGCCCTTGGTGAAGTAGGACACCCCCAGGGTCCACATGAAGGCCCGCTGGGGGATGAGGAACACCGACGCTAAGAGCACCCCCTCCGGCCCGAAGACGCTCTCCGCCACCGGGGTGCCCAGGAACCCGGCGTTGGAGCAGATGGTGCCGTAGCTGAGCACGGGCCGCCGGTTGGCTGGACTGCGCCGAAAGAGCGCCGCCGCGATGAGGGCGCACCCGATCTGAATGATGGTGGAGAGGACCAGGGTGAAGAGGACGCTTCTCAGCAGGTCCTCCCTGGGCTCGGTGCCGAAGGCGGTCAGAATGCTGCACGGCAGGATCAGGTCCACAATGAGGTCCGTCAGCCCCTTCTGGAACGCCTCGCTCAGCAGACGCCGCCGGAGGAACATCCCCACCCCCATCAGCAGGAAGAGCCTCCCCTGGAGCTCCAGGAGACCCAGGATATCCATCATTTCACCCTGACGCCCTTCTCCTTCAGCCGCTGGTAGACGAGCTGACGGAACAGGGTGTAGACCACGCTGGTCAGGGGGATGAAGAGGAGCATCCCCGCCACGCCCATGAGGCTGCCGCCGGTGCTCACCGCCGCCAGGACCCAGATGGAGGGCAGGCCCACGGAAGAACCCACCACATGGGGGTAGATGAGGTTCCCCTCCACCTGCTGAAGGACCAGGAACAGCACCACGAACGCCAGCGCCTGCATGGGGGAGATCATCAGGAGCAGGAACGCACCCACCGCGCACCCGATGAACGCGCCCACGATGGGGATCAGGGCCGTCACGGCGATGAGGCACCCCACCAGCAGGGCGTAGGGCATCCGGATGACGGTCATGACCACGAAGAACATGGCCCCCAATATCACCGCCTCCACGCACTGCCCGGTGATGAAGCTGGAGAACACCCGGTGGCTCAGGCGGCAGACTTCTACGATCCGGTCCGCCCCGGCCTTGGGCAGGAGGGCATACAGCGTCTTGCGGCACTGGAGGCCCAGCTTCTCCTTCTGGAGCAGGACGTAGATAGCGAACACCAGCGCCACGAAAGCGGTGCTCACCGCGCCGGCCACGCTCTTGGTGGCGGAGATGGTGGAGCTGACCACGCTGCCGAAGCCGCTGGAGACAAAGTCCACCATATTTCCGAGGAGGCTCTTCCAATCCACGGTCAGACCCCCCAGCCATGCGGCGATCTCTGGGTAGGCGGCGAACTGCCTCTCCCCCCACTCCACCGCCCGGGTGAAGGCGGAGCGCACGGGTCCCACCAGCCCCTTGACGCTCTCTGCCAGCTGGGGCACGATCACCAGCACCAGCAGGGCGATGACCACCGCCAAAAGCACGAAGGTCCCCAGCAGCGCCGCCGCCCGGACGCCCCCGGCGGAGGGCTCCTTTTTTCTTTTTTTCGGTTTCCTGATCCGAAGAAACAGGCCTTCCAGTCCCCGCATGGGCACGTTGAGCACAAAGGCCAGTGCCAGTCCGATGGTCAGCGGTGAGAAGACTCCCCACAGGGCTCCCAGGACGCCCAGGACCTCCCTGAGATGCTGTGCCCCCACCAGGAGCAGTACCGCAAAGGCGATCAGCGCCATCAGTTTCTTCATCGTTACCCGTGAGATTTCCACAGTTGTTCCTCCTCCGCCGCCCTTGAGCGGCACTGACGTAAATTATAGAGCATTCTACCCCTTCCGGGGCCGTTCGTCAAGGAAGTTTCTGTGAATTTTGGGCCTTTGGAGGCAGTGCCTTCTGCCCTTTGGCCCCGGGGCTCCGCGCCCCGGACCCCCGGGTACTTTTTGTGCGGACAAAAAGTACCCAAAAAACCGCTGGACCAATGGTCCAGACCCCTTTATTCATTTGGTTTTTGGTTACGCTACGACCTGATAGTCTCCTTTTCCCCAATATCTGCTGTGGGCCGATGCCGCTCGAATCGCTGGAACCACTCCCTGGCCCTTTGGCCTTCTTCGTTGGGTTCGCCTCCTAGGCGCACGATTCTTTTCGATACTACCGGGCCACCGGCACGGTGCGGGCGGCACCCGCTTCGTGAGGCTCCTCAGATAAGCGGGGCGGGACCCGTCCGGCCCCGCCCCGCTCTCCGTTTGTCAGTACCGTATCCCCATTTGATGAAGGACATTCAGCAATTTGCCGAAGGACAAGGACCGCGCACTCCGATAGTGCTTGCAATCTTAATCACGATGGCCTACTGGAAATTCGCCAATCACAGTAACCCCATCAGCATCATACAACGGAATTGATGTTGGAATGTCGTTCACAACATCATTTATTGATTTCCTTAGGCCTACGTTAGTAAGTTCATCATCATAAACATAGCCTCGAACACCATTAGAGCCAATAGCAGCAATTAAATCAGGTGTGTAATTGTCGAAATAATCCATTCCATAGGTTTGACCATTTTCATTTACCGCAAGATAGGGTTGTATTCCGACCTCATGTTCCTCCTCCATCATATTTGTAGGCTGAATTCTAGCTACATCTATACTTGGAGAGCTATTCGTATCATAAACTTTATACACATTTCCATCATAAAGGCCAAACTTTGATTTGCTATACACTATCCCTTCACGCGATACAAAGTAAGTTTCATAGTAATTATTAAATGAAGTCCCTACTCCATCACTATATGACCAGCCTTCTGCAAACCAAAGATAACCGTCCAAATAAAGCCGAGGCTCACCGCCCATATATCCAGTCGGAACGTTATGGACATGATAATCTTTGCAATACACATGTACATTCGCCCCCACGTACGAACCATCAATACCATCAGATTTTTCCGGATTAACAGACACTGATGTATTGGCGGCATATTCTCTATTATCGGCCAGGCATTTTTGAGTGACATAAGTTGAAGAGGCTGTAGTTCCTCCGAAACCTTTTGTGATTGCGTATGCGGGTACCATCAAAGTAGCTATCAAAATAGCTGCACACACAGCAACCAATGCCTTTTTAGTTTTCATTTTTTTACCATTCCTTTCCGCCACAAGACTCCAAAAGAGATGAAACGCAGGTATCTTATGACACAACAAACTCAAATATCTTAGAGCGAATTCGAGGAAACAGGCCACTCTAGAAAACATAAAAGTAAGTAGGCCCAGTAGTTCTGCTAATTCAAATGATTTCTATCGCCCCCTTTCTCATATCTCTATTCCCTTTCATCTGGTAGCAACTGATAAACGATCATTCACCTCCCGCCATATATTTCCAAGTGTCCCATTGACATGATAGCACAACTTCTTATACTTGTCAATGCTATATATTGACAAATCCTTTTATTTCTGTATAATGCTATTTGGAAGGAGAAATACAATGAAAAAAATGGACAGCACAGGACATTCCTTCCTGGCCTATTTTAAGCGTGCCACCAGTCCTCTGCTCGTCCTGCGCCTGCTTCTCGAAGGGCCAATGTATGGCTATGAGATTTCGCAGATGATGAAGCAGCGCAGCGGCGGGGCATTTACCATCTCCGTACTTTATCCGGTACTCTACCGCTTGGAGGAGCAGGGATATGTGGAGATCGTCCGCAGCGAGGTGGTGGATGGCCGGGCCAGGAGCTATTATGCCGTCACCGATGCCGGACGGGCCTATTTGGAGGAGACCATGCAGGACTACCGCATGATCTCCGGCATCTTTGACGGATTGATGGGAGGTGAGCATGATTGAGCCGCAAAAGTGCGATTGACGGCTATTGCCATTCGGTGGACAAAGCGCTGGAACTTCCAAAGCACCACAGATGTCAGCTTCTGGCAGGTCTCAAATGTGAGCTGAAAGAGCGGTTCCCTCTGACAGTGAATCCCACTGAGGCACAGCTGTATGCAGAAATTGGAGAGCCGTTCAAGGTCGCAAAAGCTCTGGCAGAAAGCGTCCCAGAGGAAGAACAGACGAGATATCTCAAACGAAAACGCAGTATGATTCGGATGACGCTGCTCATATTATCCGTACTGATCGTACTGGCTTTAGGCATAGCAGGATACCTGTTTGCAAATGGTGGGGTCGTCACTATTGAAACCACGCACTATGCGGATGGGATTCCAGAAGGCTTTCCCATTGCCGGAGAGCATGAATTTACCGTTAAGCATTACGACTGATAAAACGAAGGGAGATTCACAATGAAACGTTTTTCTGCTTCTGTTGTCGCAGTACTCCTGCTCTTCAATATGCTGCTGCCTTATGCGAAATGCACCGATACGACTGTAGAGCGGATCGACTATGATGACGGCTCTTACGCTATTGTAACGACTACAAGTTCCGGCGCCACACGGGCGCAGACTGCGGACAGTAAACAGTACACTTACTATGATCCTCTGGGCAGGAAGTGCTTCTTCTATATTTTGTATGCTACTTTCACCTATGATGGCACCACCAGCAGCGCAGATTCCAGCACCGCTGAGGCGGGCATATATCGTGACTGGTCCGTTGACTCGCACAGCGAATATACCTCTGGCCGTACAGCCTATGGGAATGCGACTTTTTCCAGCCCCAGCGGCGGGACACGCCCAGTCGCTCTGACACTTACTTGCAGTGCAAATGGGCGCGTGGAGTAAACTGCCAGTTTTTCCGAGAGGACGACAGAAAACTACCATAAAAGCACTTAAAAGCGCAGAAGCCATAAACGCGGCTTCTGCGCTTTTTCAATTTCTGAGCTTGTATGCCCGCTCCAGCCTGCGAGACAGCATCCCGCCGCCTCCGATCCCCTGCCTTGGCATCTCCGCTGATCCGCAGTCACTTGTTCCCTCCCCCTTTTAAAAGTCAAAAATCATCATTGCAGTTCTCTCTCTCATATGCTATAATATGGAAAATCTTATGGTCCCTTAGGGGACCTGGAGGAAACTATGAGCAAAAACTTCCATCGGGACTACGCCGAGAGCGTCGGCCACTTCTGCCAGAGCCTCCCCCCGGACCGGAACGTCACCGCCCAGGAGGTGGACACCTACTTCCGCGCCTGCACCCTCTGCCTCTGGGCCGCCAGCGGAGGCCGGGGCGGCGACGTCATAGGCATCAACCAGCTCTACACCGACCGCCAGGTCAAATTCTCCCCCGAGCAGTTCGAGAAGGCCATCTCCTTCTATCGGAACAATCCCAATTACACCGTCGGCGTCCCGGAGTTCTTCCAGCGCATGGTCCAGGCCGACGCCGCCAGCGGCGACACCTACAGCCGCACCTTCGCCGAGGTCCAGAAGAACCTCCTCATGCTCTCCGCCGCCTACGACGGCTCCTTCTCCTTCGCCGAGAGCCGCCGCATCACCCTCCTTTACGGCCAGCTCACCGACGCCTGTGACAAAGCGGGCGTTCCCCCCATTCCTCTGACCCCGGGCCCGGACCAGTACCTCCCGGAGGACCCGTCCTCCAGGCTGGACGCCGGGAAGGAGCTCAACGACCTCATGGACGAGTTCAGCAAGGTCATCAACCGGGACCGCACCCGGGGCGTCTTCGACGACTTCTTCGGCGCGCCCTCCAAGCCCGTCCCCGGGGACCCCATGTCCCCCCTCCCCGTCACCGGCGGCGGAGAGCCGGAGAACCCTGCCGGGAACACCGCCTCCGCCTCCGGCAAAGAGGAAAAGCCCCCCGAGGAACCCTCCCGCCCCACTCTGGAGGAGGCCCTCGCGGAGCTGGACGAGCTCATCGGCCTGGACATGGTGAAAAAGGACGTGGAGAGCCTGGTCAACCTGGTCAAGGTCCGCAAACTCCGCAAGGAGCGGGGCATGAAGTGCCCCGACATGAGCTTCCACCTGGTCTTCTCCGGCAACCCCGGCACCGGCAAGACCACCGTCGCCCGTATCGTGGGCAAGGTCTACAGCGCCCTGGGCATCCTCTCCAAGGGCCACCTGGTGGAGGTGGACCGGAGCGGCCTCGTGGCGGGTTATGTAGGCCAGACCGCCATCAAGACCCAGGAGGTCATCTCCAAAGCCCTGGGCGGCGTCCTCTTCATCGACGAGGCTTATTCCCTCGCGCCTGCAAACGCCGACAAGGACTTTGGCCAGGAGGCCATCGACACCATCCTCAAAGCCATGGAGGACCACCGGGACGACTTCGTGGTCATCGTCGCGGGCTACGCCACCCTCATGCCCCGGTTCATCGATTCCAACCCCGGCCTCAAGTCCCGGTTCAACAAGTACCTCTATTTCGAGGACTACAACGGCGCCCAGCTCTTTGAAATCTTCCAGGGCCGGGTCAAGCGCAATGACTACCGCCTGGACGAGGCCGCGGAGACCGCCGTCAAGGAGTACTTAGACGAGCTCTACGAGGAGCGGGACGCCAACTTCGGCAACGCCCGGGACGTGCGAAACCTCTTCGAGCGCATCGTCGCCCGTCAGGCGGACCGGGTCGCCTCCCTGGAGTCCCCCACCGACGAGGACATCCTCACCATCACCCCGGCGGACCTGGAGGAGGTCCTGGACTGACCTACCCCCCTCCAAAGAACACCCGCACCGCCAGCGCCGCCGCCATGAACCCCGCCAGGTCCGCGGTGAGGGCGGCGGGGATGGCGTACCGGGTCTTTTTCACCCCGGCGGCGCCGAAGTAGACGGCGATGGTATAGAAGGTGGTCTCCGTACTGCCCAGCATCACCGCCGCCACCCGGCCAATATAGGAATCCGGCCCGTGGGCGGCCATGAGCTCACTGCCGACAGCCAGCGCCCCGCTCCCGCTGACGGGACGGATGAAGAGCAGAGCCGCCGTCTCCGGCGGGATGCCCAGCTTCTCCAGGAGCGGCGCGGCCAGCTCCCCCAGGAGGTCCATTGCCCCCGAGGCCCGGAGCATATACACCGCCGTCAGCAGTCCTACCAGGGACGGAAAAATGCGCAGGAGGATGCCCAGCCCCTCCTCCGCCCCCTTGGTGAGGGCCGTGTACACGTCCACCCGGCGGATGAGGCCGAACACCGCCACAAAGGACAGCAGCAGAGGCACTAAAAGGGTTGAAAAATCCATGTTCTCCCCCTAATCTCGCCAAATTTTGGACAGAATCTTCGCCGCTGTGAGCCCCGCCGCTACCGACAATACCGACGCCATCCACACCGCCGGGAGAATATCGAAGGCACTCTGCGCCCCCAGCGCCGCCCGGACCCCCGCCACCGTGGTGGGCAGGAGCTGGATGGAGGCGGTATTGAGCACCACCAGTCTGCACAGCTCGTCGTCCGCCCGGCCGTTGGTGTGCCTTGCCATGCGCCGCGCCGCCTGGATGCCCAGGGGTGTGGCCGCGTTGCCGAGGCCCAGCAGGTTCGCCGACACATTGCCCGAGAGGGCCTCCAGCGTCTCCGGGTCCCGGGACGCACGGGGGAGCAGACGGCTCAGGACGGGGCGGAACAGCCGTCCCAGGGCCTCAGCAAGGCCGCAGGCCCTCATCACCCCCATCACCCCGCTCCACAGGCACAGCACCCCCGCCATGTGCAGGCACAGCTCCACCGCCGCCGCCGCGCCCTCCAGGGCCGCGTTCCCCACCGCGCCAACGGTGCCGTTTATCAGACCAAAGACCACCGACGCTGTCACCATCAGCGTCCACACCCAGGCCATCGCCATTCCCATTCCCCCTGTTTTTGGAAGCTCTTTTTCCACATCGCACCCCATTTCTACGGGAGAATGGGGAAAAGTATGCCAAAAAATCAGGGGCAGCCCCCTCTGAGGCCGCTCCTGAGAAAAAGTTTTCCACAATATCAAGGGAGAAACGAAATGAAAAGTGACGAACATAAGAAAGTCATATATGTCGCAACAGTTTGCATAATAGGTGCTATAATCATTTGCTGCATCCCTTATTTATTCCATCTATTTTTAAACTGATCAAAAGGAGAGAGACAAAAACCATGGAAATCTTTGGCACTGTCCGAAAAGTGGACGCTACGGGCCGCATTGCCCTGCCCGCCGAGATGCGCCGCACTCTGGGCCTCACCGGCGGGGACACGGTAGAAATCGTCTCCGAGGGCGCGGCCCTGGTCCTGCGCAAGTACCAGCCCACCTGCTTTTTCTGCAGCGGCGCGAGGGACATCTACATCTTCCGGGGCAAGAACATCTGCCGCCGCTGTCTGGAGGAGCTGGAGCTCTGGTCCGCGCCCCAGGCAGGTCACGAGGACCGGATGACCTCCAGCGGCCTCCCGGACCAGCTCCCGTAGAGGGAGAAGCTGTCCTCCAGCCCCTCCGTCACCGCAACCGAGCCGTCCTCGCTGATGAGGATGCACTGGAAGCCGCCGTGGGCGCGCCAGTACTCCGCCGCCCGCTCCCTGCCCATGACGAAGAGGGACGTGGAGAGGGCGTCCGCCTCCACGCCGCTCTCGCTGACCACGGTCACGGAGGCGAGGCCGCTCTTTGCCGGGTACCCCGTGGCGGGGTCGATGATGTGCCAATAGGTCTCCCCGTCCTCCTCGAAGTAGCGCTCATACCCGCCGGAGGTGACCACCGCCTGGTCCCGGATCTCCAGGACCCCGGCATAGCCGCTGCCGTCGGGGGCGTGGACCGCCACCCGCCACGGGGAGCCGTCCGGCTTGCTCCCCAGGGCCTGGACGTTGCCCCCCAGCTCGATGATGGCCGAGGAGACCCCCTGGGCTTTCAGGGAGGCCATCACCTGGTCCCCGGCGTAGCCCTTGGCCACCGCTCCCAGGTCGATCTCCGTCCCCGCCGGGAGGGTCAGCGTACCGCCCTCCAGGGATACCCGGTTATAGTCCACCCGGTCCAGGAGCTCCCGCAGCTCCCCGGCCTCCGGCACGCGGTAGTTTCCGGTGGTGAATCCCCAGGCGCGGACCACAGGATAGACGGTCACGTCCAGGGTCCCCTCCGAGGCCCCGCACAGCTCCAGGGCCTTCCGCAGAAGGGCCGCGGTGTCGGAGGATACGGGGACTGCCGCCCCTTCGCTGTGGTTGGCGGCAAAAATTTCGCTCCCCTCATCGGTGACGGAGAGAAGGGCCTCCAGCTCTTCTATGCGCGCAGACGCCCGGTCTGCCGCCGTCTGCCCGTCGGGGCCGTAGACCGTCAGCTTCATCACCGTGTCCATGGCCAGCAGTGTGGCGATATGGCTCTCCTCCTCCTCCGGTTCCTCCGGCGGGGGAGGTTCTTTTTCACAGCCGCACAGTAACACCAGCACCGCCAGCAGGGCGCAGAGGAGACGAGAGGATTTCATAGATCAGTTCCTTTCAGAATAGGTGGCATAAGGGTGTGCAGGGCCGGGGCCGTCCCGCCCTGCGAATGGAGGGTCGTTCAGAGGATGTTCTTGGATAACGCGCCAATTTTCTACCGGAACGCGTGGACATCCTCCCCGCTGATGTCGTAGGGGGTGGTCTGGTAGACGAAGTAGTTGAGCCAGTTGCTGTAGAGGAGGTTGGCGCAGGACCGCCATGTCATCCGGGGGGCCTGGGTGTCGTCGTCGTTGGGGTAGTAGTTCTTGGGCACGTCGATGGGCTTGCCCTGCCCCTTGTCCCGGAGATATTCCTGCTCCAAAGTCCGGGCGTCGTACTCGCTGTGGCCGGTGATAAAGATCTGCCGTCCGCTCTCCGTAGCCAGGGCGTAGATGCCCGCCTCCGGGGAGGTGGCCAGGATCTTCAGCTCCGGCGCCTTCTCGATGTCCTCCCGCCGGACGGTGGTGTGCCGGGAGTGGGGGACCATGAAGACGTCGTCACTGCCCCGGAAGAGCATGTTGCTCTTTCGCTCCACCACATGGTGGAAGACGCCGAAGAGCTTCTTCTCCAGGGGCACCTTGGGGATGCCGTAGTGGTAGTAGAGCCCCGCCTGGGCCCCCCAGCAGATGTGGAAGGTAGAGTGGACATGGCTTTTGGACCACTCCATGATCTCGCAGAGCTCCTCCCAGTACTCCACCTCCTCGAAGGGCAGGTGCTCCACCGGCGCGCCGGTGATGACGAGGCCGTCGAAGTTCCGGCTGCGCACGTCGTCGAAGTGGCGGTAGAAGGCGAGCATATGCTCCTGGGGGGTGTTCTTGGGCACATGGCCCCGGGGGGCGATGAGCTCCAGCTCCACCTGGAGGGGGGTATTGCTCAGCAGGCGGCTCAATTGGGTCTCGGTGGCGATCTTGGTGGGCATCAGGTTCAAAAGCAGGATTTGCAGGGGCCGGATGTCCTGGGTCATGGCCCGGTTCTCGGTCATGACGAAGATATTCTCCTCCGTGAGGGTCCTCACGGCGGGGAGCTCGTTGGGGATTCGGATGGGCATAGCTTCTCTCCTGTGTCGCTTTATTCCACGGTGAAGGGCGTCCAGTCCATGTGGTCATAGACCATCATATCGTTGGGTCGGGTCATGCCCAGCTTTTTGTAAAAGGGGACCGCGTCCTCGTTGTCGCAGGTGTACATGATGATGTTTTTCTCGCCGCCCGCGATCTCAAGGGCCTTGCGGACCAGCGCCGTGCCTACGCCCCGGTGGACCCAGTCCCGGACCACGCCCAGGTCCGTGAGGAAGAGCCAATAGGCAAAATCCGTGATGGCGAGGCAGACGCCGATGAGGCGATTGTCCGGGTCTCTTGCGGTCAGGCTGATGGCCGCACGCTCCAGCAGGACGGGGATGCGCTCGGCAAAGCGCTCCCTGGGGTACTGGGAGCCCAGGCCGGTGTGCTTCAGGAATTCGATATATTCCGCCGCCGGGACTCGTTCCTCCCTGATCACGTATTCCATAAGTCCCCCTCCGCTCAGGCCTCTGCCAGGGCCTGCTCCAGGTCTGCGATGAGGTCCTCCTTGCTCTCCAAGCCCACGCTCAGGCGGACCAGGTCCGCGCCCACGCCGGCGGCGTCCAGCTCCGCGTCGTTCATCTGCCGGTGGGTGGAGCTTGCGGGGTGGAGGCAGCAGGTACGGGCGTCGGCCACATGGGTGGCGATAGTACCCAGCTTCAAATGCTTCATGAAGGTCTCCGCGGCGTCGCGTCCGCCCTTGACACCGAAGCTCACCACGCCGCAGGAGCCCTTGGGGAGGTACTTCTTTGCCGCCTCGTGGTAGGCGTCGCCGGGGAGGCCGCTGTAGCGGACCCAGGTGATCTTAGGGTGCTTTTGCAGGTACTCGGCCACAGCCTGGGCGTTTTCGCAGTGGCGCTCCATGCGGACATGGAGGCTCTCCAGGCCCAGATTGAGGATAAAGGCGCTCTGTGGGCTCATCATGGAGCCTAAATCCCGCATGAGCTGGGCGGTGGCCTTCTCGATGAAAGCGCCCTCTCTGCCGAAGCGCTGGGCGTAGATGACGCCATGGTAGCTCTCGTCCGGGGTACAGAGGCCGGGGAACTTGTCCGCGTGGGCCATCCAGTCGAACTTTCCTCCGTCCACGATGCAGCCGCCCAGGGCGGCTGCGTGGCCGTCCATGTACTTAGTGGTGGAGTGGGTGACGATGTCCGCGCCCCATTCCAGGGGGCGGCAGAGGATGGGGGTGGCAAAGGTGTTGTCCACAATGAGGGGCACGCCGTGGCTGTGGGCGGCGCTGGCGAATTTTTCGATATCCAGCACGGTGAGGGCAGGGTTGGCGATGGTCTCGCCGAAGACGGCCTTTGTGTTGGGGCGGAAGGCGGCGTCCAGCTCTTCAGGCGAGCAGTCCGGGGAGACGAAGGTAAACTCCACGCCCATTTTTTTCATGGTGACGGCGAAGAGGTTATAAGTTCCGCCGTAGATGGAGCTGGAGGCCACGACGTGGTCTCCGCAGGAGGCGATGTTGAAGACGGCGTAAAAATTCGCGGCCTGTCCGGAGGAGGTCAGCATAGCGGCGGTGCCGCCCTCCAGCTGGGCGATTTTTTTTGCCACGCCGTCGCAGGTGGGGTTTTGCAGGCGGCTGTAGAAGTAGCCCTCCGCCTCCAGGTCAAAGAGCTTGCCCATGTCCTCGCTGGTGTCGTATTTGAACGTCGTCGATTGTACGATAGGAATCTGCCGGGGCTCACCGCTGCCGGGGCAGTAGCCTCCCTGGACGCAGATGGTCTCAATATTCATAACCTTTTTTCCTCCTTGAGGCGTCGTTGAAAGTTTTTTTACTTTCTGCGCTTTCTAAAAAAGATACATCACTCCAGAGGATTTGTCAACGATAAGATAAAATTCTTCTCTGTTAGCCCCGGGGGCTCCGCGCCCCCGGACCCTCGGTGACTTTTTGTTCGGACAAAAAGTCACCAAAAAGCCGCTTAAGAAACTACGTTTCTTAAGAATCTTCCTTCATTACGGGGGTTTTTGATTTACGCTACGACCTGGTAGTCTCTATTTCCCCAATAACTTCCCTGGGCCGATGACAGTCGAATCTCCGCCACAACTCCCTGGACCTCCAGTCTTTTTCGTTGGGTTCGCCTCCGAGCGGCACGATTCTTTGGAGAGACTACCGGGCCACCGGCACGGTGCGGCCGAGACTGCCCTTCTTGTCGTGTGCGCATGGCGCATCCTCTGCGCA
>Ga0137308_100481_pt2 | contig 60039 bp, 68 predicted proteins | sample Inofrocosms_June_FD_97181 | JGI IMG/M metagenome (GOLD analysis project Ga0137308, IMG submission 97181) | Mouse cecal microbial communities from Vienna, Austria - N-Acetylneuraminic and N-Acetylglucosamine D2O microcosms_June | ecosystem: Host-associated > Mammals > Digestive system > Large... | reverse complement strand
CGCCCGAATCTTATCCTGTCCCGCGGCATACATGGCTAGGAACTGCACCCAGAACAGGGCGGCTACAATGAGCGCGAAAAAGAATATGCTATAACCCACGCCCGGCTCAGTATCTGGATACAGCCAGTTCAATACCTGCCAGACACACATCAGCAGGAAGCTGAAAAGCAGCGTTCCCGCTGCCCATGATCTTCTGGAAAACAAATGTGAAAAATATCGGTAGAAGCTGCTTTTTCTCAGTATCCACACAACAATTGCAGCGATCGGCAGCACTGCCAGGTACGGAATAAAAATCGTAATAAATGTATACAGATACATTCCGCCGAATATTGGGCTGTAATAAGATGCCGCTTCCTGAAGGACAGAATTTGCCGTATAGGCAATAAAATTTCCCAGAAAAGAGGCAGCCAGCCCCTGCCAGAAATCCGTCCCCAAAAAACGGCGCAATACAAGCGCCAGCACGGCCGAATGCAGCAGATTCCCAATCGTGCCATTCAAAAGATTGAATACATTTTCATACTCGTATGCGTCAGCCTGCGCATAAGCTCCGACCATACCTGCGAGTATCAAAGCATTTCCCAGCAGATAATAGACGGTATAGATCAGACAGGGAAGTATTTTCATCTTTTTCCCTAAAATCCCGGATGCCAGAGCATACAGCCCCACGCCAAAACAAACAAGTGAAAAACCCACTGAAAACAACCGAAACGAAAGCGGCATAACCAAATCCTCCTGCTTGTATAATCTACACACATCATTATATATGATACTTTCGTCCGGTGCAACACTGAAAGTTAGTATGTGTTTGGGTATGTTTACTCATATGGGATATTATAGACAGACGGGTGGATAATATTAAGAAATATGTTGTCAAAACGGTGTGTCTAATTTATAGTTATGGTATAAACATTACTTAATATTGGGTATAAAGATGAGGCTGAATAAGAATGACTTTAGGAGGTGAGACATTGAAGAAATGTTTTAATGTAAACGGACCATGTTATTCGGATGAAAATTATATGGTCAATCTGGATGAACGTATGATAAGAATAAAGGAACTGGTTGATAAGCAGAAGTATTTTGTGATAAACCGTGCCAGACAATATGGGAAAACAACAACGCTATGGGCATTGAGACAGTATCTAAAAGAGGAATATAATGTTCTTTCTACGAATTTTCAGCGAATGAGTTCGGCTGTTTTTTATGATGAACATACTTTTTCCAGAGAGTTTGCAAATATGATCGTCCGGATCATTAAAAATAAAAATCAGGAAATTTCCGGTTTTGCTAAAGAGGATATCCAGGCGTTGGAGAAAGCGGCCGCCGATCATAGGATAAATATGGCGGATTTATTTTATTTACTCAGCAATCTTTGCGAAACATCCAGGAAGCCTGTAGTATTGATCATCGACGAAGTAGACAGTGCTTCGAATAACCAGGTTTTTCTTGATTTTCTGGGGCTGCTTCGAGGCTATTATCTGGAGAGAAAGCAAACTGCAATTTTTCATTCGGTTATTTTGGCCGGCGTATATGATATAAAGAATTTAAAACAAAAACTTCGTCCTGATGAAGTACAAAGATATAATAGTCCCTGGAATATTGCGGCTGATTTTGATATTGATATGAGCTTTTCTGTGAAAGATATTGAAGGGATGTTGTCGGAATATGAGAAGGATCATCAGACAGGAATGAATATCGAAAGAATGTCGGAAGCGATTTATGATTATACTTCTGGTTATCCGTACCTGGTATCGAGAATCTGTTTGCTGTTGGATGAACAGATTGCAGGGAAAGCGGGATTTGAATCAACAAAATATATCTGGTCTGATGCAGGAATTGCGGAGGCTGTAAAGATTTTGTTGAATGAATCTAATACTTTATTTGATGATATGCGAAAGCAGATTGCCGGTTATCCGGAATTGAAGAAAATGCTGTATGCAATCTTGTTCTATGGGCAGAGTTTTGCCTACAATCCTGACAATTATGTGATTGATATCGGACGAATGTTTGGATTTCTCGGAGAATGCAATGGACAGGCTGTTGTTGCAAATCGTATATTTGAGACAAGAATCTATAATCTTTTCCTGTCTGAGGAATTATTGGATAATAAATCTTATATAGCAGCGTCCGAGATTAAGAATCAGTTTATCCGGGAAGATTATTTGAACATGGATGTGGTCATGGCAAAATTTATGCAGCATTTTACAGAAGTTTATGCAGATAGTTCAGATACGTTTAAAGAAGAAAACGGGCGACGTCTTTTCTTGCTTTATTTAAAACCAATTATTAATGGAAAAGGAAATTATTATATAGAGGCGCAGACCAGAAATCAGCGCCGGACAGATGTAGTTATTGACTATCTCGGACAGCAGCATGTTGTAGAAATGAAAATATGGAGAGGGGAAGAGTATAATCGAAGAGGTGAAGAACAGTTGTTTGATTATCTCGAATATTATCATTTAGATAAAGGATACTTGCTGAGCTTTAATTTCAATAAAAAGAAACAGGCTGGCATAAAAGAAATTAACCATAAAGGAAAACGGATTTTAGAAGTTGTGGTATAGTATTCCATCCGGTCAGAACCGATATTTTTTACCTGCAAAATGACGGGACAAATGCTGAGGTTTATATTACACTGACTATAGACGGCACAGTAAGGCTTCATTTAAGAATATTTGACAAAGGCGGTGGAGATATGGATTGGACAGAGCGTATGAACTAGGTAAAGCTGACATTTTACTGCCGTCTGCATTTTGAGATTGTGATGAAGGGAGTCGAGAAGATGGAATATACGATCATGGAACGGGAGGCTTTCAAGGTTCTGGGGATACGAAGGATTACACCTTACGGCGGCGGTACATGGGCTGTCGTGAAAGGCGACGGAAGCAACGGCAGAATCCAGGAATTAAGCGGTCGTTTTTTTGACTTAGGTCTTTGCTTTGGGTTTGGAGAGGACGGAAGCAATGATTATATGTGCGCGGTAGAGTGGGAGGGTGACGAGGCGGAAGGCTTCGAAAGCTTTTCATTTCCGCCGGCTGTGTGGCTTATCTTTGAGGCGAAGGGCAGAATATCCGATCATGTGCTTGGAAATGTATGGAAACGCATTAATCAGGAATTTCTGCCCAACAGCAAGTACGTTAAATGTATGGCGACGATTGAGAAATATGTGATCTGGAACGAGGCGGAAGATTATTGCCACGTAGAGATCCAGATTCCGGTCAAGCTCAAAAAATCTTAGAATCTTACAATATTACTATTACTTATCGCCGTTGATCTTCCGGATCACACGGCATGGATTGCCTACAGCCAGTGAATTCTCGGGGATATCCTTTGTGACAACGCTTCCGGCTCCGATCACGGAGCCGTCGCCGATGGTTACGCCCGGCAGGACAATGACGCCGCCGCCCAGCCAGCATCCGTTTCCGATTTTGATCGGCAGTGCATAGGTCTGGAATTTTTCCGATTGGGAATCCTGGTCCGGGATGTATCTTTCGGCAAATTCTACCGGATGCGTTGCCGTATAGAGCTGAACGTTTGATGCGATCAGTACGTTGCTGCCGATGGTGATCTTGTTACAGTCGACAAAGGTACAGTTCATATTCACAGATACATGATCTCCGATGTAAATATTCCGCCCGTAATCACAGATAAAGGGCGATCCGACAGTCACATTTGCGCCGATTCCTCCGAATAATTGCTTCAGGATGTTGTATTTTTCTTCTTTCTGCTCATATGCAAGAGCATTGTACTCTTTCAAAAGCTTTCTTGCATGACCTTTGAAGCCCAAAAAGATGGGATCATGACAATCATAATATTCTCCTGCCATACATTTCTCTAATTCATTCATAGGCTCACCTCCATGATTGATTTGATTATATCCTAATTTACTCCTATTTGACAAGAGCACGCTTAATAGAAAATCCAAAGTGTTTGCTTTTAAATGCGTGCTATTTGCGTGCTATAGATTGTGTGTGTTTGTAGGAAATATACAAATAAAAACCACAATATTTGTATATAATATGGGAATTTCAAAATCTTGAAAATAATACTTGAAATTTTTGTACACGCGTGCTATTGTATAGACATCAAATAAACACGCAATAAAGCACGCAAATGAAAATAGCACGCAGAGAATGGAGGAAGCAAAGATGAAATATGTAGAGTTCGACTCATCCAGACCGATGGATCTGGTATTGTTGGGAAGGGTGGCAATTGATTTCAACCCGGCTTACAACGACCAGGTGAAGGAAGAGTTCAAGCCATTGAAGAAGGTACATATGTTTGAGAAGTTTGTGGGAGGTTCACCGGCGAATATTGCAGTAGGCGTTACCCGCCACGGCATGAAGGCAGGCTTCCTTGGTAAGGTATCCGACGATCAGTTCGGAGATTATGTAGTGGATTATTTTGACGAGCAGGGAATCGACACTTCACACATCACCAGATGCACCAACGGCGAGAAGTTAGGGCTTACATTTACCGAGATGTTATCTCCGAAGGAGAGCAGTATCCTGATGTACCGCAACTGCATCGCTGACTTACAGCTCCATGTGGACGATATCGACGAAGAGTACATCAAGAATGCGAAGGCGATCCTGATCTCCGGTACGGCTCTTTCTGAGAGCCCTTCAAGGGAGGCAGCGATCAAGGCGGTGATGCTGGCGAAGAAGAATGACACGAAGGTGATCTTCGATATCGACTACAGGGAATACAATTGGAAGAACAGTGATGAGATCTCTATCTATTATTCTATCGTAGCAAAAGAAGCAGACATCATCATGGGCTCCAGAGAAGAGTTTGACCTGACGGAGAAATTAATCAAACCTGGTATGACAGACGAAGAGAGCGCGGCGCTGTGGCAGGGTTACAATGCGAAGCTCGTTGTGATCAAGCATGGTATGAAAGGCTCGACGGCATACACCTGCGACGGACAGAAGTTCAGCATCAAACCGTTCCCGGTAACGGCAAGAAAAGGCTTTGGCGGCGGCGACGGATATGGTTCTGGTTTCTTATATGGATTGTATCAGGGATGGGAGATCATCGACTGTCTGGAATTCGGTTCTGCGGAAGCATCCATGATGGTAAGAAGCAACAATTGTTCCGATTCTCTTCCAGGACCGGATGCGGTGCACGCATTTATTAAGGAAGAGAAAGAACAGTTCGGCGAGATGATCGCAAGAGTATAGAGTAAGAAATATCGGATATAAAAATGGGATTGGAATAGAAAGAGATAGAAGGAGAGGAAAAGAGATGGTTAAAACAGTAAGAATGACCGTAGCACAGGCAATTGTGAAGTTCCTGGATAACCAGTATGTTTCCATGGACGGCAAGGAGACAAAGTTTGTAGAAGGATTCTTCACCATATTCGGGCATGGTATCGCAGTAGGATTAGGAGAAGCGCTCGACTCAAATCCGGGGAACTTAAGAGTTCTCCAGGGAAGGAACGAGCAGGGCATGTGCCACGTGGCAACAGCATTTGCAAAGCAGAGCAACCGCAGAAGGATCATCCCTTGCGCATCTTCTGTAGGCCCCGGCGCGGCGAATATGGTAACGGCATGTGCCACCGCAACGGTAAATAACATTCCGCTTCTGGTGTTCCCGGCGGATACCTTTGCATCACGCCAGCCAGATCCGGTGCTTCAGCAGTTAGAGCAGAGCAACAGCCTTGCAACGACCACCAACGACGCGTTCAAGCCAGTCTGCAAATATTGGGACAGGATCACAAGACCGGAGATGATCATGACGGCGCTCATCAATGCCATGCGTGTCCTGACGGATCCGGCGGAGACGGGAGCCTGCTGTATCGGTCTTTGCCAGGATGTAGAGGGCGAGTCCTATGACTTCCCGGAATATTTCTTCGAGAAGAGAGTGCACAGGATCACAAGACCGGTAGCGGTAGAAGAGGAATTAGAAGATATTGTAAAGATCATTGCGGGAGCGAAGAAACCGCTGGTGATCGTAGGAGGCGGAGTACGTTTCTCAGAGGCAGGAGAGGTTGTAGAGCAGTTCTGTGAGGAATTCAAGATTCCGTTCGGAGAGAGCCAGGGAGGAAAGAGCGCATGTAAGTCAAGCCATCCATACTGCCTGGGCGGAATCGGTGTGACCGGTACATATGCATCCAACGTGATCGCAAAGGACGCGGACGTAGTGATCGCCATCGGTTCCAGACTGTCTGATTTTACGACCAGCTCCAAGTGGTTGTTTAAAGATGAGAATGTGAAATTCGTTACTATTAATAATTCCAGATACCACGCATATAAGATGGATGCTGTGAAGGCTGTGGGCGACGCGAAGGCGACGGTAACGGCGCTGTCAGAGAAGCTTCGCGCCAGAGGTTATGTATCTGCTTACTCAGGAGAGATCGAGGAAGCAAAGGGCGTATGGGATAAGGAGATGGCAAGGCTTGGCGCCATCGAGTACACCGGGGATGATTTCGAGCCGATGATCAAGGCAAGAGATCCAAGGACGATCCCGGAATTCGTGAAGCTTACAGACGGAAAGATTACACAGACGGCTGCGCTTGCGGCGATCCGCAGAGTCATCGACGAAGATGCGACGATCATCACGGCAGGCGGTTCCCTTCCAAGCTGTATGCAGAGGGTATGGACTACAGATAAGCGCGGCGGTTATCATGCAGAATACGGTTATTCCTGTATGGGATACGAGGTGGCGGCAACTCTCGGCGTGAAGTTTGCAGAGCCGGACAATGAAGTCTACTGTGTAGTAGGAGATTCCAGCTTCCAGATGCTCCACAGCGAGATCATGACCATCATGCAGGAGAGGAAGAAGGTAAATATCCTGGTATTCGATAACTGTGGATTCGGATGTATCAATAATCTGGAGATGAACCACGGAATCGGAAGCCTTGCGACAGAGTTCCGTTACACGGACGGCAAGAAGCCTTGCGGAGATTTGATTCCGGTTGACTATGCTAAGGTTGCAGAAGGTTACGGCCTTAAGTCCTATACCTGCAAGACCATCGCTGAACTGGAAGCGGCGCTTGAAGATGCGAAGAAGCAGGAGATCGCTTGCCTCTTCGATCTGAAGGTCATTCCAAAGACCATGACGGACGGATATGAGTCCTGGTGGAACGTAGGCCTTGCGGATGTATCGGAGAAGGAGTCTGTCAGAGCAGCATGGGAAGGCGTTAAGACAGGCAGAGAAGCAGCCAGAGATTATTAAGGTTTGCAGGCAGGAAAATGTAGAAGGAGGCATGGCATCAGATGAGCAAAGTATTTGGCTATCCAGAGTTTGACGATAAGGGCGAGATGATTCTCACCACTTATGACAATGAATATAAAGCAATGATGATGGATATCCGTGTATATCGGATGAAAGCGGGCGAAGTAAGGAAGTTTAAAAGAGACGGAGAAGAGACTGCGGTCCTTCTCCTGTCAGGAAATCTTAACTTTGCATGGGAAGATAAGAAGGAGACCGTTACCAGAAAGGACGTATTTACAGAAGGGCCATGGTGCGTTCATGTAAGTACGGGCGTGGAAGTGGAAGTGACAGCCAACGCTGAGACCGAGATCCTGGTACAGTGCACGCACAACGACAAGACATTCGCAAGCCGGCTGTATGCCCCGGAGGATGCTCCGTGGGGATACTCAAGCGTAGGCAAATTCGGCAACGTGGCAAAGCGCCGCGTGAATACCATCTTTGACCATGACATTTCACCGGAATCCAACATGGTACTTGGCGAGGTCCTGAATGACAGAGGAAACTGGTCGGGATATCTTCCGCACAGACATCCGCAGCCGGAGACGTACCTGTTCAAATTCGACCGTCCGGAAGGATTCGGGGCAAGTTTCGTGGGCGACCAGGTATTTAAGAGCGTGAACAACAGCTTTTCCGCGATACCGGGCGGAGAGCTTCATCCGCAGGCTGTTGCGCCGGGATTCCAGATGTATACCTGCTGGATGATCCGCCATATCGACGGTAATCCGTGGCTTCAGACGGACCGCTGTGAGGATGAGAGATATACATGGATGCATGATGCGAATTTCTAACGTACTGCTTGGCGGAATGTAAAAGAGATATCAAAGCATCAAATAACATCCAAAAAAAGTATAAAAATATAAAATATCATATAAAGGAGAAGAAGCATGGAAAAATTAAAAGTATTTATCAACGGCGAATTCGTAGAATCCAAGACAGACGTGTGGTATGACCTCCACAATCCGTCTACCGGAGAGATCACCGGACAGGCTCCCTGCTGTACGGCAGAAGAGGTAGAGGCTGCGGTTCAGGCTGCAAAGGCTGCATTCCCGGGATGGAGCGGAACACCTGCGATCAAGAGAGCGCAGATCATGTACAAGATCCGCGAACTGATCATCCGCGACTATGAAGAACTGACCTATACGGTGGCAGAAGAGAACGGCAAGACCTGGGGCGAGGCTGACGGCGACGTTGCTAAGGCGAAGGAAGGAACAGAGCTTGCAACACAGGTTACGTCTCTGATGATGGGCGAATCCATGATGGATGCTTCCCGCGGATATGACACTGTAAAATACCGCGAGCCGCTCGGCGTATTTGCAGGAATCGCACCTGTAAATTTCCCGGCTATGATTCCGTTTGGCTGGATGGCTCCTACCTGTATCGCAACCGGCAATACCATGGTGCTTAAGGCGGCTTCCCTGACACCAAGGACGGCTCTTAAGCTTGCCGCGATCTACAAGGAAGCAGGCGTGCCGGACGGCGTTATCAACGTGATCACCTGTTCAAGGAACGAGGTTGACCTGCTTCTGAACCATAAGGATATCAGAGGAATTTCTTTCGTAGGCTCTACTCCGGTAGGCAAGTCCGTTTACCAGAGAGGCGCGGCGAACGGCAAGCGTGTACAGGCTCTCTGCCAGGCAAAGAATCATGCGCTGGTAATGGCGGACTGTGCGCTTGAGAGAACCGTTGCAGGCGTGATCAACTCTGCGTTTGGATGTGCAGGCCAGAGGTGTATGGCTCTTAGCTGTATCGTCGTTGAGGAAGCGATCGCAGACAAATTTGTTGAGGAACTTGTAAGACAGGCAAAACAGGTGATCCCGACCAAGGCTTATGACAGGTCCCACGCAAAGGGCGTGAAGACCATCGGACCGATCACATATGAGAAGCATTATCAGGAAGTGCTCCGCGATATTCAGAAGGGAATCGACGAAGGCGCGAAGCTGGTACTTGACGGACGCAACCCGGAATTGCCGGAAGATATGAAGAACGGTTACTTTGTGGCTCCGACGATCTTCGATCACGTGACGCAGGAGATGAGCATCGGACGCGAGGAGATCTTTGCTCCGGTCCTTACTGTAAAACGCTGCAAAGACTTTGAAGAAGGCCTTGTTATGATGAATGAGAATCCATATGCAAATGGTTCCGTGATCTATACGCAGAGCGGATACTTTGCACGTCAGTTCACGAGATATACGGACGGCGGTATGGTCGGCGTAAACGTAGGCGTTCCGGTTCCGATCGGATTCTTCCCATTCTCCGGCCACAAGGATTCCTTCTTCGGAGATCTTCACTGTCTGGGCAAGGATGCTTACCGCTTCTTTACCGAGTCAAAAACCGTGACCACACACTGGTTCGACGAGGAAGAGAAGAAGACCATCGAAGTGTCTACATGGGACGGAACAATCTAACAGTACGTTTGTTATAAGAATACAGCCGGTCCGGTCTATATAAGGCCGGGCCGGTATTCATTATCAGGCAGTTTATAACGGAAAAAGAAATGAAATAGGATTGGAATGAATGACATGATACTTACAGGAACACAGAAGAAAAAGAGAATTTTAATGATGGCATCCGGCGCGTTTGCAATATTTTTTACCGGATTTCCTCATGTATGGTCCATCTATCAGCCATATGTGATGGAACAGGCAGGATGGACACAGGGACAGGCGTCCATGTGCTTTTATCTGGCGCTGTGCGCGTTTGTCTTTGGAAATATAATCGGCGGAAGGCTTCAGGATCAGTATAATCCAAGGATGGCGGCATTCCTTGGAGGAGGTATCTTTTCAATAGGTATCCTGCTGTCTGCCTTTCTGATCATTCCGTCGCCCATACCGATCTATCTGACATATGGAGTTATGCAGGGATTCGGTCAGGGAATGATCTACACGGCAGTTATATCCACGGCACAGAAATGGTTTCCGGGACGCACCGGTTTTGCCTCCGGCATTGTGGTGACGGCCAATGGACTGTGCGGCTTCTTCCTTGCTCCGGCAAGCAGAAAGCTTCTGGAGGCAGGCGGGCCGAAAACGGCGTTTCTGGTCATAGGCGCGGCCATTGCCGTATCCTGGATATTATGCAGCGTCTTCTTCTGCCTTCCGGAATCAGACGTCAGAGAAGAGACGATCCGATCAGGGAACGCAAGTAATGAAGCGTCGGCCGGCCGTCAGTATACCTCGTTTGAAATGATGAGGACCAGGAGCTTTTACCTTCTGCTTGGAACGATGCTGTTCGGGCTGATCGCTTATTTTATGTTGTCTCCGGTATCCCAGACATATCAGATCGGTATCGGGATTCCGGCGTCGGTCGCGGTGAGCGCGGTTATGCTTGGTTCGGTTATGAATGCGGCGACCAGGCTGATACTTCCTACGCTTGCAGACAAGATCGGGAGGATCGTCTGCATCAAAGGCGTACTCGTCATATCTGCCGCGGCAATGCTGGTTCTCGTCAATTCACAGTCTTACGCGGCCACGGCGGCGATCATCGTCATGTATGGATGTTACGGCGGAATCATGGGAAGCTTTCCGTCATTTACAAGTTCCATATTCGGGATGGAACATGCCGGAGAGAACTATGGATATGTCATGTTCGGAATCGTGATCGCAACCTTCGGCGCGCCTGTGATCACAGGCGTTGTTACCGGGAAAGGATACGGGATGCAGGCAGTATTTGCGATCGGAGCGGCATTCGCGGCGCTTGCACTGATCTGCATGGTGCTTCTTGGAAGGGAATTAAATCAGTCAAAACATAAAAGAGTAAGTGTCAACAGTTACAAGGAGGAGAAGAAAAATGGCTTTGGTAACAATGAAAAAACTGTTAGAGCAGGCAAGTAAGGAACACAGAGGCGTCGGCGCATTCAGCGTGGGAAATATGGAGATGGTCAAAGGCGCCGTTCAGGCGGCGGAAGAGATGAATACTCCGATCATCCTTCAGATCGCAGAGGTGCGGCTTCCTCATTCGCCCCTTGCGCTGATGGGACCGATGATGGTCCAGGCTGCAAAGGAAGCGAAGGTGGATGTAGCGGTTCACCTGGATCACGGTCTCACCGTCGAAACGGTGAAAAAGGCGCTGGAACTTGGATTTACCTCCGTCATGTTCGACAGCTCGAACTATTCTTTCGAGGAGAATATTGAGCGTACGAAGGAAGTAGCGGAGCTTGCAAAGGGATACGGCGCTACCGTGGAGGCGGAGCTTGGCCTGGTAGGCGGAAGCGAAGACGGAAGTGAAGACCACGGAATCCGCTGTACGGATCCGGAAGATGCGAAGGTATTCTGTGAACGCACCGGAATCGATGCGCTGGCAGTAGCGATCGGGAATGCCCACGGGAATTATCCGGTAGCGCCCACGCTTGCGTTCGACGTGTTGGAAGAGATTGAGAAAAGGACGGAAGTACCTCTCGTCCTGCACGGCGGAAGCGGGATTACAGACGATGATTTCAGGCGGGCAATCTCTCTTGGAATCGTGAAGGTCAATATTGCGACGGCCAGTTTTAATCAGCTGACGAAGAGGGCCGAAGAGTATTTCCAGACGGAAGAAGCGCATAATTACTTCAAACTGAACGAGGCTATGGTGCAGGGAACATACGAGAATGTGCGGCATCATATAGAAGTGTTTAACTGCAGATAAGCGATCCGTTCACATCAAAAAACAGACCATTTAGTCAATACCCTTGTATCCGCAGCATCTTTTCACTATAATAGAAGCTATTACAGCGGGCAGGAAAGGGAGTAAATTAACGTGATTCGGATTGCGGTTTGCGAAGATGAGCAGATTCTTTTGGAACAGCTAACAGACCATATAAAAAATATATTGAACAAGCATTCTGTTATGTTCAGCATCGAGGCATATACAAATGGAAATGTACTCCTTTCGCGCGGAACGTTCGATATCGTATTTCTTGACATTGCTATGGAGCCCCTTAACGGGCTTACACTGGCAAAGAAGCTGCGTGCAAGAGGAGATGAGAGCAAACTGATCTTTATTACGGCGCACCGGCAATATGCCATAGATGCATATGATGTTCAGGCATTTCATTATCTGGTAAAACCTGTGGATATAAAAAAGCTGGAAACCATACTCTGGCAGCTCTGTTCTTCTCTTAAGGGGGAATATGAACATACGCTTGCCATCCGCCAGGGAACGGCGGTGATAAGGATTCCTTTTGGACAGATCTTGTATCTAGAGGCCATGAACAGGAAAATCCATCTGCATAAGAATGGAGAGTTCTTTCCGTATTATGGCAAATTAGCTGAATTAGAACCAACGCTGCCGGATACATTTTATCGCTGCCACCGGAGTTATATTGTTAATTTTGACCATGTGCAGCACTATAAAAAAGAGGAAATCTGGTTAGACAATGACATGGTTCTGCCCTTATCCAGACGCAGGTATCAGGCATTCGGCCTGGCATTTATGTACTATTTGAAAAACCGGGGGGATGTCTTTTGATCAGTTTGGCGGTATGGACAACGAGCCTTGGAAGTATTCTTGTTGTTTATCAATATCTCTTTTTAAAGGAAATGCTTGGAACGAAGTACCGTTATACTTTTCTGTGGTATTATCTGGGAACCTGGCTGTACGGACACATCAATGTATGGTTCGCTATTGCCGGAACCGTGTGGGGCAATATGATCTATCTGTGCGCCTGCGCGCTTGCACTGAATACGCTGCTGTTCCATGGAAGCACAATAAAAAGGAGCTTTTTTACTCTTTGGATATATGGGATTCATGAAGTGGCAAGCGCCGTATTATTTCCGCTTTTCCAGTCGATAGCAATTCTGAGCGGGCAGGAGATTAATTTTGACTTTATAATGAGATCGGTTGATCTGGCATCATGCATTGCGTCTATATTTATGATGGAAATCTTAAAAAGAAAGCTTCATCTGCTTAAGCGCGATTTTGAGGACCGTGACGGTATCTACCTTGTATGTATCGTTACATTTATCTGTGTGACGGTCAGTATGACGGCTATGACATTTTTCCAGGTAAACGATTGGGACACAGAATATGTGTGTATAGTCGCCGTCCCTCATAACCTGATCGCACTAGGCGGCGAGGTTCTTAACGTCTACTGCATTATTATGCTGGAACGGCGGCTGGTAGAGAGCCTGGCAAAACAGCAGCACCAGATGCTAAGACAGCATCTCGAGACCTCAAAAGAACAATATGAGCAGCTTATAAAGATCCGGCATGATATGAGAAATCACAGCTTATGTCTTGCGCAGCTCTTAACAAATGAGAACATAGAAGAAGCCAGACATTATCTGGAACAATGGAATGTCAGCATAGAAGACGGGGAGTCTGTCATACAGACAGGCTCTATTTTTGCTGACGCTCTGTTAAATCCCAAATACAGACAGGCAAAAAAACTAGGAATCGACATATCGATACAAATGAGGGTTCCGGGGGAGGAGAAGATTGCGCCTGTCGATCTTTGCTGTCTGCTGGCAAATGCACTGGACAATGCGATAGAAGCCTGCCAACGGGGTACTGCGGCCGGATATCCGCCCGGACGGATACGAATGAGATCACAGATACACCCTAATTACTGGGTATTTGAAATCATAAACAGCGCCTATCTGCCGGTTAAACGGCACGGGGGCAGATTCTTATCTTCCAAACAGATCCCTATGAGCGGTATCGGCCTGCAGAATATCCGAACGATCGTTGAGCGGTATGAAGGAGTGCTTGATCTCCAGAGCGGAACAGATTTTACACTAAATGCCATGTTTCCATTGTCATAGATAAAACCGTTTACGCCAGAAAATGAACCATTCAAGTTCATATTCTTGTGTCAGGAATTATCTTCTGGTATAATTAGGAATATTAACAGATAACAACGATGTATCATTGGAGAGTTTCAGAATCAGGAGGTAAGCAAGGCTCCTGAAAAAGATATATATGAGCATATAGCGGATATGTATACAAACAGCCTTGCAAAAGCCTATCAGGACGTCTATCAGGACATTGTCTCGGGTTATGAGAACGGCACAAGGGAAGTATGGACGCAGGATTTCGACGAAGGAGCCGATTATATTGAGTTCGAGCTGGAAGGAAAGAATTACCGTTTCCATAAGCTTACAATGGAAGAAGAGCTTGCCCGGCTTGACAAAGCATACGAGAAGGCGTCAAAGGATGTAGAGAACCGTGCGAATGCCATGATCGACACTGCAAGAACGATTGAAAAAGTCATGCCGGAATATAAGGAGAAGATGCGTCAGATCGCGGCGCAGCGTGCCGGAATGGAGATATCAGAAGCTTATGATGACACGGAGAGAATAGCTGAGAGGATCAAGGACGGTCTGCTGTCATCAGAGGAAAATACGGAAAAGTTCAACATCTTCGAATTGCTTATGGAAGCACGTAAAAACTGGCTGAATGCCAAATTACCTTAACTATGAGGGATAACCGGCCGATATACTATATATAGGATATTCAACGTTTTGATATATGACAGAAGGGGGTCGTATCTATGAGCAAATGCACTTGTTTTCATTCGGGAGGCTTGCAGCCGATCACACCATGGAAGGATAAGATTACGTCTGCTCAGTTAGAGCAGATCAGGAAGAATTTTGCATCAGTAAAACCAATGAATGAAAAACCGCTTGCGCTCCCCAAGAGCGATTCGGCTGCGGCGCCGGCGAAACCGTCCGCCGTGGTGATCGAACGCGGGCCGGTAAGACCGTTTCATACAGGATATGCAAGAATAGACAATGCGATTACGGACGCCCTAAGGGGCAAGAGCCAGGAGTTGAAAGACAGCGTCTATGATATTATATGGAGTGATTTCCTGCCGAATAATGTCCATGGCGTGGAAGAGACGGACCGGCTGGCGCGGATCAGTCTTGGAGTCGAGAAGGCAGCGTATCTTGCGGACCAGTTCATGGACGAGGGGACAAAAGCATCCTTCATGGACGCTATGCGCTCCATTGCGCGGATCGGCATGGAAGGGGAGCGGGTCGATTCCTGTCATATGAAGTACCATGTAAAGAATGTGATCGGTCTGGACGGCAACGGTTATGTGCATGAGGACAGCAGAGGGGAGATTCGGTATGCGATGGAGAAGTATTCTCCTGAGACTTATGCAGAGTATCAGAAGATGCTGAATGCCTCCGGTGAGGATACGACGGAGTCCGCACTGTTTTCGCTGAAATGGGCCATCAGTAATATTAACCTGGTTGCCGCCGGCAGACCCGGGTATCAGAAGTATCAGGATGAGCAGTATGAGAAGCTTTACCAGGTAGAGCTGGACCGTACATTTTCCGGTTCGGATACCAGCAGTAAGGAGAAGTTTCTTGAATCGATCAAGGCGAAGCTTCAGGCGAACCGTGACTTGCAGATCAACCTCTTTATGGAGCAGATCGCGCAGATGTCCAAAGCGCCGGGAGGATATCTGGTCGGCAGAAGGATGGTCCTTTCTGGACGGGCATAGGACGGCATAGGGCCGAGACAAATAATCCAATTCATGCTTGACATTTTCATCCAGGGAGTATAGACTTAAGCATGTAGAGAGAGATCTGTATGAAAGCCTTGAAAACTGAATGAAGAAGAGAGGGGCTGGCGGCAAGCCGGCTGAGATAAAGAATGTAGCGTTTCTTTGACTCTTATACCTGATCTGGATAATGCCAGCGTAGGAACTTAGAGATAACTTATGCCTTTTGCATAATAGATTAAAAGCCTTGTCGGAGTTCCGGCAGGGCTTTTCCTATGATATAGACTGTTCAGATATGCACAGTTTCCAAAGATACAGGCTTTTGACGCTCTCAGTATAATATGATAACAGGAGGAACGAAAAATGAACGCAAGTGTAGCTATTCAGTCATTGCCAGAAGCAGCAAACGATGAGGAATTGATCAGGATCGTAGACGAGGTGATCGATTATATCAAGAGTACAGGTCTGAATTATTATGTCGGCCCTTTTGAGACGGCAATTGAAGGAGATTATGATGAATTGATGGATATTGTAAAGGAATGTCAGCACATCGCCGTCAGGGCGGGGGCGCCTTCGGTTGCGGCTTACATCAAGGTTACCTACAGACCGGAAGGAGACGTGCTGACAATTGAAAAGAAAGTTACCAAACATCACAAGTAAGCTTCTGCCGGTTACGGCCGTTTTCCTGCTTCTGATGATTTGGCAGACAGCCAGTTCGGCTGGGATGATTCCCAGGTTTTTGCTGCCGTCTCCGCTTGAGGTGGCGATGGCTTTTGCAGAGGATTTCCCGTTACTTATGGACAATGCGCGCGTGACGCTTCTGGAGGCTTTTATCGGACTGGCGGCGGGGATCTTGATCGGGTTTGTAACGGCAGTGCTGATGGACTGCTTTGAGTGGTTATACAGAACCGTTTACCCGCTGATCGTGCTGACGCAGACAGTACCCACGGTAGCCATAGCCCCCCTTTTGGTATTATGGTTTGGATATGAGATGCTCCCAAAAGTAATTCTGATCGTAATCGTTACGTTCTTTCCGATTACGGTGAGTCTTCTGGACGGATTCCGTGCATCGGACAAGGATACCATCAGCCTTCTGCGTTCCATGGGGGCTTCGAAAGTGCAGATCTTCCGGTATGTAAAGTTTCCGGGAGCCCTTGGGGCTTTTTTCGCAAGTCTGCGGATCTCGGTGTCCTATGCGGTTGTGGGAGCCGTGATTTCAGAGTGGCTGGGCGGATTTAGCGGATTAGGAGTTTATATGACAAGAGTGAAAAAGGCATTTTCCTTTGATAAGATGTTTGCAGTGATCTTTCTGATTTCTGCGATCAGTCTGATTTTGATGTGGGGCGTAAATGTGCTCCAGAAGGTATGTATGCCGTGGGAGGAGGAAGACAGATGAGACAGAAATTACTGGTAGTATTGTTGGTGGCAGTTCTTACAGGAGCTCTGGCAGGATGTGCGGCGAATAAGGATGAGAAAACAGGGCAGGGCGGTGCCGGGAATCAGGAGTCCGGTGAGAACGGTTCAGGGGATTCACAGAAGATCACGGTGGTTCTTGACTGGACGCCGAATACGAATCATACAGGGCTGTATGTGGCCGAGGCAGAGGGGTATTTCCGGGATGCAGGTCTTGAGGTGGAGATCGTTCAGCCTCCGGAAGACGGCGCAGTGGCGCTGGTAGCTTCGGGGAAAGCCCAGTTCGGTATCTCTTTTCAGGATAGTATGATGCCGGCAGTGACAGGAGAGGACGCGCTTCCGATTGAAGCCGTCGCGGCAGTTCTCCAACATAATACCTCCGGGATCGTGTCGCGCAAAGGGGATGGGATAGATACACCAAAAGGACTGGAAGGGAAGAAATATGCCACCTGGGATCTGGACATTGAAAAGGCGACGCTTAAGCAGGTGGTAGAGAAAGACGGCGGGGATTTCAACAAGGTGGAATTAATCCCAAGCACAGTGACGGATGAGGTGTCGGCGCTGAAGAGTAAATCAGTGGACGCAATCTGGATCTTCTATGGATGGGCAGGAATTGCGACGGAGGTTGCCGGTCTTGAGACAGATTATTTCGCATTCCGGGATATTGATCCTGTATTTGACTACTATACTCCTGTGATCATCGGGAATCAGAACTGGCTTAAGGAAAATAAAGAGACGGCCAAAACATTTCTTGGAGCAGTGAAGAAAGGATATGAATTTGCCATAGATAATGTGGATGAAGCCGCAGATATCTTATGTCAGGCAGCGCCGGAGCTAGATAAGGAAATGGTCCTGGCAAGCCAGGAATACATGGCCGGTCAGTATCAGGCAGAGGCAGACCAATGGGGGTACATTGATCCGGAAAGATGGAATGCATTCTACGGCTGGATCAGTGAGAAAGGATTATCGGAAGAAGAGATTCCGGAGGATACCGGATTCACGAATGAATATTTGGAGTAGGAATGATGGCGGAACTAAAAGTATCAGGGATTACTTTTACATACGAGGAGGCGCCTGTCCTTGAGGATGTGAATATAGAACTGCATGAGCATGAACTGGTGAGTATTCTCGGAGCCAGCGGGTGCGGAAAGACGACGCTGTTCCATATCATTTCCGGACTTCATAAGCCGCAGCAGGGAAAGGTGACATTAAACGGGAAGGACATCACAGGCTGCCCTGGTCAGATCAGCTATATGATGCAGAAGGATCTGCTATTGCCTTACCGGACCATAGAGGACAATGTGAGCTTGCCGCTTATGCTTAAGGGAGAGCCGAAAAGGAAGGCCAGGGAGAAGGTGTCGCTTTATTTTGAAGAATTCGGACTAGAGGGAACACAGAAAAAATACCCGCGTCAGCTGTCCGGAGGTATGCGGCAAAGGGCGGCGCTGCTTCGAACCTATATGTTCTCCAGGGATGTAGCTTTGCTGGACGAGCCGTTCAGCGCTCTTGATACCCTTACAAAGAGCGAGATGCACAGATGGTATCTGGATGTCATGGATAAGATCCATTTGTCCACCCTCTTTATTACCCATGATATTGACGAGGCGATTCTTCTGTCAGACCGGATTTATCTTCTGACGGGGAAGCCTGGCCGGGTGACAGAGGAAATTATAATAAAAGAGCCGAAACCCAGAAAAAGAGAGTTTAATCTGACGGAAGAGTTTTTAGAATATAAACGCCGGATTCTGGAACGGCTTTAGACAAAGTATTTGCTAGCCGACTGATTGTGCAAACTAGTAGGAAATCTTAACTTTCCTGTTGACTTCCCGTATATATTGTGCTACAATCAGAAACGATTTAAGAATTTAATACTTCAAACCGTTGAAGCGGAGATAACGGCAATGATGCCTTTACAGAGAGTCTGGGATGCTGAGAACCGGATGAGAAACAAGTTGTCAAATGGACCGCTGAGGGCGCAGTCAAATGGGTTTTCCCAGAGTATTCTGCGACGTTGCAGGCAGACGTCATATGCCGGGGATATGTTGGTATCCTGCTAAGCGCACGGGTCATGCCGTGAATCAAGGTGGCACCGCGGATAGTGTTGTATATTCGTCCTTGACAGATTCTATATTTCTGTCAAGGACTTTTTTGTGTGATACAGGAAATCCTGTTCTCCGAACTCCTTTGACAGAGATTAAGTCAGAAGAGTTTTTTATTAAGGAGGCAGACAGATGATCAAAGAAGCTATCGTAAAAATCGTAAACAAAGAAGACCTGACTTACAACGAGGCCTATACCGTCATGAACGAGATCATGAACGGTGAGACGACGCCTACACAGAACGCTGCTTTTCTTGCGGCTCTCTCCACCAAGAGCGCCAGAGCCGAGACGACGGATGAGATTGCGGGCTGCGCCGCTGCCATGCGGGCACATGCTACGAAAGTGGAGACGGATATGGAGCTGTTCGAGATCGTGGGCACCGGCGGGGACAATGCGCACAGCTTCAATATCTCCACGACCTCCGCGCTTGTTGCGGCGGCAGGCGGCATAAAGGTGGCCAAACACGGCAACCGCGCCGCATCGTCTAATTGCGGAACGGCGGACTGCTTAGAAGCCCTTGGGGTAAATATCCTGCAGAGTCCCGCTAAATGTATCGAGCTTCTTAGAGAAGCCGGCATGTGTTTCTTCTTTGCCCAGAAGTACCATACCTCCATGAAGTACGTGGGCGCCATCCGTAAAGAGCTTGGCTTCCGCACCGTGTTCAATATTCTGGGTCCTCTGACCAATCCCGGTACGCCGTCTATGCAGCTTCTCGGGGTATATGACGACTATCTTGTGGAGCCGCTCGCGCAGGTGCTAATCAATCTGGGGATCAAGCGGGGCATGGTGGTGTATGGTCAGGATAAGCTAGATGAGATCTCTATGAGCGCACCGACTACCGTTTGTGAGATCCGTGACGGATGGTTTAAATCCTCCGTGATCACGCCGGAGGATTTCGGCTTTACCCGCTGTGCAAAAGAAGAGTTAAGAGGCGGTACGCCGGGAGAGAATGCGAAGATCACCCTTGCGGTCTTAAACGGAGAGAGGGGGCCTAAGAGAAATGCCGTGCTGATGAATGCCGGCGCCGCCCTCTATATCGGCGGTAAGACGGCCAGTATGAAGGACGGCATCACCCTTGCGGCAGAGATCATCGATTCGGGAAAGGCGCTTGATACACTCCACCGGCTCATCGAAGTCAGTAACCGTCCGATCAATTATCCGGAAACACCTTCCCCTAATCAGCCGGAGGTGCGGTTATGACGATCTTAGACCAGCTTGCCGGGTATGCCAAAGAGCGAGTGGACAGGGCCAGGAAGGAGCTGCCCCTTGAAGAACTTAAGAAACAGGCAGTGTCACTGACAGCCTCGGCAGAAGAAAACTTTGCATTTGAAAATGCACTGAAAAAACCCGGAATATCATTTATCTGCGAGTGTAAAAAGGCGTCCCCCTCCAAAGGGCTGATTGCTCCTGATTTTCCGTATATGCAGATTGCAAGGGAATACGAAGAGGCAGGGGCAGAGTGCATCTCCGTCCTTACCGAGCCGAAATGGTTTCTTGGAAGCGATCGGTATCTTCGTGAAATTACAGATACCGTGAAGATTCCCTGCCTTCGCAAAGACTTTACGGTGGATGCGTATATGATCTATGAGGCGAAGGTGCTCGGCGCGTCGGCGGTGCTCCTGATCTGTGCGATTCTGGATGAAGAGCAGATGAATGAGTATATCGGCATCTGTGACGAACTGGGCTTATCCGCCCTTGTAGAGGCGCATGACGAGGTTGAGGTTAGGTCAGCTCTTCGGGCAGGCGCGCGGATGATCGGGGTCAATAACCGGAATCTTAGAGACTTTACCGTGGATACCGATAACAGCAGAAGACTTCGGGAGCTGATTCCAAGGGATGTATTGTTCGTCTCCGAAAGCGGAATCCGTGATGCGGATGATGTGGAGGCGTTAAGCAAGATCGGCGCCGATGCGGTACTGGTCGGAGAGACGCTGATGAGAGCGGCGGATAAGAAAGCGAGACTGCGGGAACTGCGGGGGATCATATGGTAAAGATAAAATTATGCGGGCTTTCCCGTGCCTGTGATATCAGGGCTGCAAATGAACTGAAGCCAGAATATATCGGATTCGTATTCACACCCAAAAGCAGCCGTTATGTCTCATACAAACAGGCAGCAGAACTAAAAGAGATGCTTGCGCCAGGTATCAGGGCAGTCGGCGTATTCACAGACGAGGCTCCTGAAAGAATCGCGGAACTCTTAGATAATGGCGTGATTGATATTGCCCAGCTTCACGGCAGGGAAGATGAAGATTATGTAGAGACGCTTCGGGGTCTTACCGATCGACCGTTCATTAAGGCTTATCGTATCAGAACGGCGGAAGATCTTGAAGCTGCGAAGCAGAGCACGGCAGACTGTATCTTACTGGATTCCGGGGCAGGCACGGGAAGGGTATTTGACTGGAGGCTGATACGGGATATCGGGAGGCCATATTTCCTTGCGGGAGGGCTTTCACCTAACAATGTAGAGGACGCGATAACATACCTGCATCCCTATGCCGTGGATGTAAGCTCCGGTATCGAGACCAATGGAAGAAAAGATAAAATCAAAATGGCGGCGTTTGCGGCCGCTGTCAGAAAGGAAGAAAGATCATGACCAATCCAAACGGACGCTTCGGCGTTCACGGCGGGCAGTATATTCCTGAAACGCTGATGAATGCGGTGATCGAACTGGAAGAAGCGTATAATTATTATAAGAATGATGCTGAATTTAACAGGGAGCTTACGGACTTATTCAATGAATACGCCGGAAGGCCTTCACGACTCTACTATGCCGGGAAGATGACAGAAGACTTAGGCGGTGCAAAGATCTATCTCAAACGGGAGGACCTCAATCACACAGGCGCGCACAAGATCAACAATGTGCTTGGGCAGGCGCTGCTTGCCAGGAAGATGGGCAAGACCCGCTTGATTGCCGAGACGGGAGCCGGCCAGCACGGCGTGGCGGCTGCGACTGCCGCTGCCCTGATGGGGATGGAATGTGAGGTCTTCATGGGAGATGAGGATACCATCCGCCAGGCGCTCAATGTGTACCGCATGCGGCTTCTCGGCGCTAAGGTTGTCCCGGTTACGACCGGCACGGCGACCCTCAAGGACGCTGTCTCTGAGGCCATGCGTGAATGGACCTCCCGGATCAGCGACACCCATTACTGCCTGGGCTCGGTCATGGGCCCCCATCCGTTCCCGACCATCGTCCGTGATTTCCAGGCGGTGATCTCTAAGGAGATCAAAGAACAGCTTAAGGAAAAAGAAGGAAGGCTGCCCGATGCCGTGATCGCCTGCGTGGGAGGCGGCTCCAATGCCATCGGAAGCTTCTATCATTTTATTGAAGCGAAAGAGGTCCGGCTGATCGGCTGTGAGGCGGCGGGCAGAGGCACTGATACGTTCGAGACGGCGGCAACCATTGCCACCGGAAGGCTTGGGATCTTCCATGGTATGAAGTCTTATTTCTGCCAGGACCGGTTCGGACAGATCGCCCCTGTCTACTCTATCTCTGCGGGGCTTGATTATCCGGGGATCGGCCCGGAGCATGCGCACCTTTACGATACCGGCAGAGCCGAGTATGTTCCTGTGACGGACGAGGAAGCGGTCTGCGCCTTTGAATATCTGGCGAGAACAGAAGGGATCATTCCTGCGATCGAATCGGCCCATGCCGTTGCCCACGCCATGAAGCTCGCACCGGCAATGGGGAAAGACAGAATCATCGTGATCACAATATCCGGCAGAGGAGACAAGGACTGTGCCGCGATCGCACGCTACAGAGGGGAGGATATCCATGAGTAATATCAGAAAAGCTTTTGAAAACGGGAAAGCATTCATTCCATTTATCACCTGCGGCGATCCGGATCTTGGGACTACCGCCGCCGCCGTCCGCGCGGCTGTAAGAAACGGCGCCGATCTCATCGAGCTTGGGATCCCCTTCTCGGATCCTACGGCGGAAGGTCCGGTTATTCAGGGAGCGAATCTCCGGGCGCTTACCGGGGGAGTGACGACGGATCAGATCTTCGAACTTGTCCGTGAGATCCGCCGGGATGTGGCGATCCCGATGGTATTTATGACCTATGCAAATGTGGTCTTCTCTTACGGAGCGGAAGACTTTCTGTCAACCTGTAAGGAAATCCGGATTGACGGGGTGATCCTGCCGGATTTGCCCTTTGAAGAGAAGGAAGAATTCTTACCGCTCTGTCATAAGTATGGCGTTGATCTGATCTCGCTGATTGCGCCCACATCTCAAAACCGTATCGCAATGATTGCAAGAGAAGCGGAAGGTTTTCTCTATATCGTATCCAGCCTTGGCGTGACCGGAACAAGGAGTGAGATCAAGACCGACCTTGCATCGATCATTCAGATAGTGCGGGAGAACACGAATATCCCCTGCGCCGTTGGCTTTGGTATCTCGACACCGGAGCAGGCGAGGAAGATGGCCGATATCTCCGACGGCGCGATCGTCGGATCTGCGATCATCCAATTGCTTGAGACATACGGCAGCGAAGCACCTGCGCTGATCGGCGAATATGTACGGAACATGAAAAATGCGATCATAAATATCTAAAAAATGTAGGACGCCCCGCCGATATACTATATATAGGAAATATATCGTTGCTGTGAGCGCCGTCCTTCCTAACAATGTTCACGGAGTGGAAGAGACGGAAGATGATACGAAGCTGAGAGAAGGTTTATCCTTCTCTTTTTCCGGTGACGGATATGATGTGACAGAGACGGGGACGAAGATCATTGAGTTGCCTTAATGGACGGACAGGGGAATTATTACTTCTATGGAAAGAAGCCTGGGGATACGATCTGAGTGCGTGTTCCTCAAAAGGACAACTATATAGATGAGCTGTTGAAGTTTCAAAGCGGCAGTGAAAATTATATTAAGAAAGAATTCGAGATCGCGGCGATCGTAAGCCGTCCTCTGGCGCGGGAACAGGGGTTTCTGCAAGAGGGGCTTGCCGGGATGCTCTTATGACCGGTCTGATCATGACGAATGAACCGATGGTAGAAAACTTTGGGATCATTGACTATAGTTTTATAAATATGTGGAGTGCTGGCGGATGTGCTGCAGTTTTTGCACGCATAGCAGCATTTGAAAAGTCATATCGAATCGAGAGATATTTGCTTGAAGTTCTTCCTTAAAATGTATATAATATTGACAATTAAGTTCAAATCAATATTTACGAAAGGAAAACCATGAGAAAATTAGCCTTAAATGATGAAATATTACTCAAAATCGAGAAACCTGCCCGCTACATCGGCAATGAAGTGAACTCTGTCATGAAGGACAAAACTAAGATAGATATCCGTTTCGCCATGTGCTTTCCGGACGTCTACGAGATCGGCATGTCCCACCTTGGAATCCAGATCCTCTACGATATGTTCAACCGCCGAGAAGACGTCTGGTGCGAACGGGTCTATTCCCCATGGACAGACTTAGATCAGATCATGCGAAAAGAGCAGATTCCCTTATTCGCACTGGAATCCCAGGATCCCATCAGGGAATTCGATTTCCTTGGGATCACGATTCAGTACGAGATGTGCTATACGAACATCCTGCAGGTCATAGACTTAAGCGGCATCCCTCTGAACGCCTGCGACAGATCGGAATCCGATCCCATTGTGATCGGAGGCGGACCCTGCACCTATAACCCGGAACCTCTGGCAGAATTCTTCGACCTGTTCTATATCGGAGACGGAGAGACGGTCTATGACCAGCTCTTAGACGCTTATAAAGAGAATAAGAAGAACAGTGGTTCCAGAAAGGACTACCTGCAGAAGGCGGCCGGGATCGAAGGAATCTATGTCCCGCAGTTTTACGAGACTGAGTATAAGGAAGACGGAACCATCGCTTCATTTAAGCCCACGGATCCTCATGCCAAGCCTGTGATCCAGAAGCAGATGGTATCGAACCTTACAGACACCTATTACCCTATGGCTCCTGTGGTTCCGTTTATCAAGGTCACTCAGGACCGTGTTGTATTAGAGATCCAGAGAGGGTGTATCCGAGGCTGCCGTTTCTGCCAGGCGGGTATGCTCTACCGGCCCACCAGGGAACGGAAGGTAGAGACGCTTAAGCGATACGCCTACACGATGCTTAAGAATACAGGCCATGAGGAGATCTCCCTAAGTTCCTTAAGCTCCAGTGATTACAGCCAGCTAAAAGAGTTGGTTACATTTCTGATCGAAGAATTCAAGGACGAAGGGATCAATATCTCCCTTCCGTCCCTGCGGATCGACGCCTTCTCGCTGGATGTGATGGGGAAGGTTCAGGATATCCGAAAGAGCAGCTTAACCTTCGCGCCGGAAGCAGGCTCCCAGCGGATGCGGGATGTGATCAACAAGGGGCTGACCGAAGAGATCATCTTAGACGGCGCAGGCCAGGCCTTCGAGGGCGGATGGAATAAGGTGAAGCTGTACTTTATGCTGGGGCTTCCGACTGAGACCGTAGAGGATATGAAAGCGATCCCAAGACTTGCGGACAAGATCGCAAGACGGTATTACGAAATTCCCAAGGATAAGCGCAACGGTAAATGCCAGATCACGACAAGCACCTCTTTCTTTATTCCCAAGCCGTTCACTCCGTTTCAGTGGGCGAAGATGTATGATAAGGAAGAATATGTTGCAAGGGCGGCAGTTGTCAAGCATGAATTCCAGGAGCAGCTCAACCGCAAGAGTCTTAAGTACCACTGGCATGAAGCAGATGTGACGGTGTTGGAGGGCGTGTTCGCCAGAGGCGACCGCAGACTTTCCAAGGTTATCCTGGAAGCATACCGTCTGGGATGTCTCTATGACTCCTGGACTGAGACCTTCGACAATGAGAAATGGATGCAGGCATTTGAGAATACCGGTGTGGATATAGGATTCTATAATCTTAGAGAAAGGGATCCAGGCGAGATCTTCCCGTGGGATTTCATTGATATCGGTGTGACGAAGGAATTCCTGTATCAGGAGTGGGAGAGGGCGCTGAAGGGTGAAGTAACGCCCAACTGCCGGGTGAGATGTTCCGGCTGCGGCGTCATGAAGTATAAAGGAGGTGTCTGCGTTGAAAGCAAGAATTAAGTTCCGCAAATACGGCGTAATGCGGTTTATCGGGCATCTGGATGTGATGCGGTTTTTCCAGAAATCCATGCGGCGTGCCGGGATCCCCATTGCGTTTACCGGCGGCTACAGCCCGCATATGATCATGTCGTTTGCGCAGCCCTTAGGAGTGGGAGTGACCAGCGACGGAGAATACCTGGATATCGAATTGAAGGAAGAGATCGACCCGCAGGAAGCGGTCCGGCGTCTGAATAAAGTGATGGTAGAAGGGATCGAAGTCGTGAATTTCTGCCGGATACCGGATGATAAGAAGTGCAGCGGCATGACCATTGTTGCGGCGGCAAGCTACAAAGCAATACTTCTGGAATCCGCCAGATCTGCAGACGTTCCCAGGACATTTCCGGAATCATGGAGCGGGAAAGCAGACGAATTCCTGCGGCAGGAAAGTATAGTGGTCCTGAAAAAGACTAAGCGAAGCGAAACACAGGCAGACATTAAACCGATGATCTATCAGATGAAGCTTGAAGAAGACGGAATCTATCTGTTCCTGGCCGCCGGGAGCGAGCAGAACCTGAAACCAGACCTTGTAATCCGGGCTTTTCTGGAATTCATCGGAGAAGATCCTGATAGTGTTCCCTTTCACTACCACCGCATTGACGTGTATGCCAGGAATATGCCGGAGCCAGAGAATTCCCATAAGTTTATCCCATTAGATTCTGTTAGGAGTATCCGAATATGAGCAAAAAAGAAGTGAAGACCAATGCCATGCGCATTCTGGACCGTCAGAAGATTCCCTATGAGTATGAGGAATACGAGTGTAAAGAATTCATGGACGGTATACAGGTCGCAGACCAATTGGGTTACGACCATTCGCTGGTATACAAGACATTGGTCACGACAGGGAAGACGGGGCAGCACTATGTGTTTGTGATCCCCATCGAAGAAGAGATTGATTTCAAGAAAGCAGCGAAGGTAGTGGGGGAGAAGTCTCTGGAGATGCTGCACTTAAAAGACCTGACCTCCGTGACCGGCTACATCCGCGGCGGATGCACCGCCATTGGAATGAAGAAGCAGTATCCGACGGTCATCCACGAAGCTGCCGAAGAGTTGGAATACATGTATGTCAGCGGCGGCAAATTGGGGATGCAGCTAAAGCTTCGGCCGGCAGACCTCAAGAAAGCCTCCCACGCATATTTCGCAGATGTGATCCGATGAAATTTTCATTATAAAAAAGGAGCAAAATATGAATACAGTGATATTTGATGTAGGTAATGTACTGGCGGGTTATGACTGGGAGAGTTATCTTAAGACCTTCCGCTATCCGGCAGACGTCTATGAACGGGTGGCGGACGCAGTATTCCGTAATGCGGACTGGGAGGAGGGCGACCGGGGCAAGATCTCTGCTGAAGAATGGCTTCATCTCTTCATAGCCAATGCGCCGGACTTAGAGACAGAGATCCGGGAAGTGTTCGCGGGCTTTGAAGGTACGATCGTTCCGCTTGATTACACAACAGATTGGCTTGCATATTTCCGCAGGCAGAACTATAAGCTCTATTATCTGTCTAACTATTCCTGTGAATTGTATCATCGAACCAGGGACAAGCTTCGGTTCCTTGAAGATTTCGACGGCGGAATCTTCTCCTTCGAGGTGAAATGCATCAAGCCGGAGGAAGAGATCTACCGTCTGCTTCTTGACCGGTATCAGATCCGTCCGGAAGATGCCGTATTCTATGACGACCGCCCGGAGAATGTGGAAGCTGCAAGAAGACTTGGGATGAACGGCGTCGTATTTCATGAAGATATTCCATTGCAGATGATGCGAAAATAGTGTATACTGAGCGTCAGTATGAAATACAGTTTGGAGGATTACAGGAAAGATGAATAAGGTTGTAAAATTTGGTGGAAGCTCACTCGCGAATGCAGAACAGTTTAAGAAGGTCGCAAGGATCATCCAGAAGGATGAGTCCAGAAGGTATATCATTCCGTCCGCACCGGGGAAACGTACGCCAGATGATACAAAGGTAACAGATATGTTATACAGCTGTTATAATCTTGCCATCATGGAAGACGAGTATGAGGAAGAGTTTGAAGAGCAGTTGTCCGCGATCCGGGCGCGTTATGACGATATCATAGAGGGACTGGGGCTTGCTGTTGACCTGACCGAAGAATTCAAGACCATCCGCACGAATTTCACCAGGAAGGCGGGAAGAGACTATGCCGCTTCAAGAGGAGAGTACCTGAACGGAATCCTGATGGCGGCTTATCTTGGATATGAATTCATTGACGCAGCGGACGTGATCTTCTTTGATGCGGCGGGGAATTTTGACGGGGAGAAGACGAACGCCGTATTGTCCGCGAAGCTTGATGAGACCGAGCGGGCGGTGATTCCCGGATTCTACGGTTCGATGCCGGATCAGAAGGTCAAGACATTTTCAAGAGGCGGATCCGATATCACCGGATCCATCGTTGCCAGGGCCATCAAGGCGGATATGTATGAGAACTGGACCGATGTGTCGGGATTTCTGATCGCAGATCCGCGTGTAGTTAAGAATCCCAAGGCAATTGATGTGATCACTTACCGTGAGCTTCGGGAATTATCCTACATGGGCGCGACGGTCCTCCATGAGGATGCCATTTTCCCGGTAAGAAGGGAAGGAATCCCCATCAATATCCGCAATACCAACTCGCCGGAAGACAAGGGGACTCTGATTGTGGAAGGGACATGCAGGAAGCCGAGATTCGTGATCACCGGAATCGCCGGCAAGAAGGATTTTGCCTCCATCACAGTGGAGAAGGCTATGATGAATTCTGAAGTCGGATTCTGCAAGAAGGTGCTGGAGGTATTCGAGAAGAACGAGATCTCCATTGAACATATGCCGTCCGGAATTGATACCATGACTATCTTCGTACATCAGGATGAATTCGAAGAGAAGGAACAGAAGGTGATCGCGGGGATCCACCGGATGGTGGAACCGGATTTCCTGGAACTGGAATCAGATCTTGCCCTGATCGCCGTCGTAGGGCGCGGAATGCGGGCTACCCGCGGCACATCAGGACGGATCTTCTCTGCCCTGGCTCATGCGAATGTCAATGTGAAGATGATCGATCAGGGTTCCAGCGAATTAAACATCATCATCGGTGTCAGGAATCATGACTTTGATGACGCGATCAATGCAATCTACGATATATTTGTCAAGACTATGATCTAGGAAGGAGCCGCAATGAATATTTTATTTTTCCTGAAGCCCAAAAGCGAGCTGGCCTACATCAACGATTACCATACGCTCCGTCAGGCTTTGGAGATCATGGAATACCACAAGTATTCTTCGGTGCCCATTCTGAACAAGGAAGGGAAATATGTCGGTTCCATCACGGAAGGCGATCTCCTGTGGTCTTTGAAGCGCTGGAACCTTCTGAACCTTAAGGATGCGGAGGATATCAGCGTCATGAAGGTAGAACGCCGGCTTGATTACCAGTGCGTGACGGCCAAGTCCAAGATGGAGGACCTGATCGGACGTGCCATGGAGCAGAACTTCGTGCCGGTGGTGGACGATGAGGGACATTTTATCGGAATGATCACCCGGCGTGACATCATCGAATACTGTTATACTAGAATGAAAGGCGGTAAGTGAGATGATCATTGATTTTCACACACATATGTTCCCGGACAAGATTGCGAAGGGGACGTTGGATTATCTGGAAGGGATATGTAATACCCGGCCTTTTACAGACGGCACCTATGCCGGGCTTGCAAGTTCAACGGCCGAAGCAGGGATCGATCTATCGGTAGCGCTTCCGGCCGTCACGAAGGTCTCCCAGGTGGATTCCATCAACCGGTTTGCCGCACAGTATCAGGAGGGCCCGATCATTTCTTTCGGCGGGATCCATCCGGAATGCGGCAACTACAAAGAGATCCTGCGTCATGTGAAAGATCTGGGTATGAAGGGGATCAAGCTGCACCCGGATTATCAGGACATGTATTTCAATGACATCCGTTATAAGAGGCTGGTAGCATACGCATCAGAGCTTGACCTGATCATCACCGTCCATGCAGGCGTCGATCCCAAATCTCCCAACGACGTCCACTGTACGACGCAGATGATACTGGAACTGGTCAGAGAGGTGCAGCCCGGGAAATTAGTGCTGGCTCACTTAGGGGCCAATCAGCTCTGGGATGAGGTGGAAGCGTATCTTGTCGGTCTGGATGTCTATTTTGACACGGCGGTTGTGTTAGACCAGATGCCCAAGGAACAGTTTATCCGCATCGTACGCGCTCACGGCGCGGATAAGATTCTCTTTGCGACCGATTCTCCATGGGCGGGGCAGAAGGAATTTGTTCAGATTCTTTCTGACATGCCGCTTACACAGGAAGAGAAGGAGCTGATCTTCGCTAAGAATGCATGCAGGCTGCTTGGTATGGAAGGTTAAGTTTGGAAAATTAATGCATTTCAGGCTTGAATTTTTCCGAATCATGTGTTATGATATACCAGTATGCCGCACAATGAGGTTTCTAAGTATCCTGTGAATCTTCAGGATCACCGTAATTGGCGAGTAATGATAATAGGAGGTGCCATATGTACGCGATTATAGCAACAGGTGGTAAACAGTACAAAGTAGCCGAAGGCGATATCATTAGAGTAGAGAAGCTTGGTGTAGAAGCTGGCGAGACTTATACTTTCGACCAGGTGCTTGCAGTAAGTGACAGCGAATTAAAGGTAGGGAATCCGACTGTTGCAGGAGCAACTGTAGAAGCTTCTGTAGTAGAGAACGGAAGAGCCAGGAAAGTCATTGTTTACAAGTATAAGAGAAAAACTGGATACCATAAGAAGAATGGTCATAGACAGCAGTATACTGCAGTAAAGATTGACAAGATCAACGCTTAATTCGGGAGAGATTCTATGATTCATGTAACCATTTACCGGAATGATAAGGAAGAGTGTGTAGGGTTTCTGACAGACGGACATGCCGGATACAATGAAGAAGGCCATGACATCGTGTGTGCCGCGGCATCTGTGCTGATTATCAATACGATGAATGCGATTGAGTTATATGCACAGGATACCTGTTCTCTAGTTACGAACGAGGAGACTGGAATGATTTCCTATCATCTGACAAGCGGTCATCCGTCGAAGAATGCAGAATTGCTGCTTAAGACCATGATCCTTGGATTGGAAGAGATGGTTGCTGATGAGAACTATGCAGAATATATTGATTTAACATTCGAGGAGGTGTAACAACCATGATGAAATTAAACCTTCAGTTTTTCGCTCATAAGAAAGGTGTCGGCTCTACTAAGAACGGAAGAGATTCCGAGTCTAAGAGACTTGGTGCTAAGAGAGCGGACGGACAGTTTGTAAAAGCCGGCAATATCCTTTACAGACAGCGCGGAACAAAGATTCATCCAGGCGTTAATGTTGGACGCGGCGGTGACGATACATTGTTCGCACTTGTGGATGGTGTTGTAAGATTCGAGAGAAAAGGAAGAGACAAGAAGCAGGTTTCTATCTATCCGGTAGCTTAAGATAGCGAAGATGTGTAAGTCTAAGGGAGTGTTGCAGGATAACTGATATCAGTTTGAGAGCGGCACTCTTTTTTAACATATGTACTGTAACGCATCCAGCCCATTGGAAAAGTCGCCTAAAGGCGAGGGGCTGGATGCCTGATACCTCCAATTTACTGGCCGGATGCCTTGCCTGGGTGTAAGGCACCGTGAATAGTAACACCGGGAGAACATTCATAGATTGGGAGGACATTCATGTTTGCGGACAGAGCAAAGATATTGATAAGATCAGGAAAAGGCGGCGACGGACATGTCAGTTTCCGCAGAGAACTGTATGTACCCAACGGCGGACCCGACGGCGGCGACGGCGGGCGGGGCGGCGACGTGATCTTCGAAGTTGACGAGGGGCTGAACACATTGCAGGATTACCGCCACAAGAGAAAATATGCGGCCAGAGACGGGGAAGCCGGCGGCAAAAGGCGGTGTCACGGAGCGGATGCCGAAGATATCATTTTAAAAGTACCGGAAGGAACGGTCGTCAAAGAAGCGGAGTCCGGCAAGGTAATCGCGGATATGTCGGGGGACAACCGCCGGCAGATCATATTGAAGGGCGGCAGGGGCGGACTTGGGAACCAGCACTATGCAACTGCCACCATGCAGGTCCCTAAGTATGCGCAGCCGGGACAGCCGTCCCGGGAGCTGTGGGTCACGCTGGAACTGAAAGTGATTGCGGATGTAGGTCTTGTGGGATTCCCTAATGTGGGCAAATCCACCTTCCTTTCCCGCGTGACGAATGCAAGACCTAAGATTGCCAACTATCATTTTACCACGCTGAACCCGAACTTAGGGGTGGTGGATCTGCCTGACGGACAGGGTTTCGTGATCGCGGATATTCCCGGGCTGATCGAGGGAGCTTCGGAGGGAGTCGGTCTTGGCCATGAGTTCTTGCGCCATATTGAACGAACCAAGCTGATGATCCACATTGTAGATGCGGCAGGTACGGAAGGCCGCGATCCGGTAGAGGATATCTACAAGATCAACGCGGAATTGGAGGCATATAATCCGGATATTGCAGGCAGACCGCAGATCATTGCGGCTAATAAGATCGATGTAATCTTCCAGGACGGTGAGGATCCAATCGCACGCCTGAAAGCAGAATTTGAACCGAAAGGAATCCTGGTATATCCGATCTCCGGAGTGACGGGAGCGGGGATCAGAGAGCTTCTGTATGCCGTAGCCGAGAAACTCAAGGAGATGGATCAGGCTCCAGTTGTCTTCGCGCAGGAATATTTCCCGGAAGAAGAGCTGATCTATGAGAACCTGCCGTATACGGTTAAGCAGGAAGACGGCGTATATGTGGTCGAGGGACCTAAGATTGAGAAGATGCTTGGTTACACTAACCTGGATTCCGAGAAAGGATTTGCCTTCTTCCAGAAGTTCCTTAAGGATACGGGTATCCTCGAAGAATTAGAAATGGCAGGGATACAGGAAGGTGATACCGTACGGATGTATGGACTGCAATTTGACTATTACAAGTAGGGCTAGGAGAGAGAAGATGACGACAAAACAGAGAGCATATTTGAAAGGGCTTGCGATGACCATGGATCCGATCTTCCAAATTGGGAAGAACAGCATGACGCCCGAACTTACCAAGGCCATTGACGAGGCGCTGGAGGCCAGAGAGCTTATTAAGGTCAGCGTGCTGAAGAACTGCATGGATGACCCGCGCACGTTAGCCCAGACTTTGGCAGAGCGGACCCATTCCCAGGTAGTGCAGGTGATCGGCAAGAAGATCGTCCTGTACAGAGAAGGAAAAAACAATAATAAAAAGATAGAGCTGCCATAGAGGATTCCTTAATAAAATGGCATACGTAATCACGAAATGGAGTTGGGAGCTATGAAGATTGGAATTATGGGGGGGACATTTGATCCGATACACAATGGACATCTGATGCTTGGGCAGGCGGCCTATGAGGCCTTTGGACTTGACAGGGTCTGGTACATGCCCAACGGGAACCCTCCGCATAAGGAGACTTCTATAAACGGAACGGCAATCAAAGACCGTGCGGAGATGGTGCGTCTTGCCATCGCGCCGCACAGGAATTTCCGGCTTGAGATGTATGAGGCGAACCGCCGGGACGTCTCTTACTCTTACAGTACAATGGAATATTTCAAAGGGATCTATCCGGAAGATGAATTCTATTTTATCATAGGAGCCGATTCCCTTTTTATGATCGATCAGTGGGGGCATCCGGAGCGGATCTTCCCCACCTGCACCATACTGGCCGCTTACCGGGATGAAATCAATACGAGAGAGGCGATGGAAGAGAAGATCCATGAGCTTAACGAGACTTACCGCGCGCGGATAAGACTTCTGGTCACGCCGCTTATCAAGATATCTTCCCATGAACTGCGCAGGGCCGTGAGAGAGGGGAAGAGTATTGTGGACTGGGTTCCGGCCCCGGTCAATGACTATATCCTGGAAAATCATCTGTACAGAGAAGAGGTCGGCAGCTATGAATCATAAGATTACTAAGATCAGACGTAAAATGATGACGGAGCTTGACAAGGACAGATATGAACACACGCTGGGCGTAATGTACACAGCAGCATCTCTTGCCATGCGCTATGACGAGGATATTGAGAAGGCATTGATCGCGGGTCTTCTCCATGACTGTGCCAAGTGCCTCTCCGGCGACACGAAGATTAAGCTCTGTAAGAAATATCATTTGAATGTATCAGAGGTAGAGAAGGAGAATCCAAGTCTCCTCCATGCCAAGTTAGGGGCTTTTCTTGCCGCGAAGAAATATCATATCAAGGATAAGGATATCATCAATGCGATCGCAAGCCATACTACAGGATGTCCCCATATGTCCCTGCTTGATAAGATCATCTATATTGCCGATTATATCGAACCGGGAAGAAAAGAACTGCCTAATATGGCGGAAGTCCGCAAGCTGGCATTTACAGATATAGATGCCTGTCTGTACCGGATCCTTAAGGATTCCCTTGAATATCTGACTGGTATGAATGTACCCATTGACCCTATGACGGAAAAAACATATTTATATTATAAAAGTAAACGAGAAGAAAAGGAGGAACAGTATGGATAAGGATAATGTTAAGGAAATGGCGCGGATCGTGTATCGCGCCCTTGAAGACAAGAAGGGAGAGAATATCAGTATCATTGATATCTCCGGAATCTCGCCTCTTGCAGATTATTTCATTATTACAAACGGTTCCAATGACAGCCAGGTAAAAGCGTTGGTTGATAATGTAGAAGAGAAGATGCATGAGGCCGGACATTCACAGATACAGCGGGAAGGGCTTCGTTCCGGCAACTGGGTTCTTCTGGATTACGGCGATGTGGTTGTACATGTATTCGACCGGGAGAATCGGGAGTTCTATCACCTGGAACGTATCTGGAGCGACGGACGCAAGATCGAGAATATAGACGAATTATAAATTGAATGATAAGTTGATTAGACAGCAGTTATGAATGGGAGAGTATACTTCTATTCATAACTGCTTTTTCAACATCTAATCAAAGAAACGGAAGATACCGATCACCTTGCCGAGAATCTGCAGATCCGTCACAATGATCGGATCCATCGTGTCATTCTCAGGCTGCAGGCGGATATAGCCGTCCTCTTTATAGAATGTCTTCACTGTAGCGCCGTCCTCGATGAGCGCAACCACCATCTCCCCGTTGTGTGCGGTAGCGCGCTGTTCGACAAGAACGAAATCACCGTCCAAGATCCCCGCATTGATCATGCTTTCCCCCTTCACCTTCAATATAAAGGTCTGGCTATTCGGCATATACTCCATCGGGATAGGGAAATAATTCTCGATATTCTGTTCAGCGAGTATAGGTTCGCCGGCGGCAACCCGTCCGATGATCGGAACATTCACCATCTCGCGCCGCATAAAATTAAATGAATCATCCAGGATCTCAATTGCCCTTGGCTTGGTCGGATCACGGCGGATATAGCCGTTCTTCTCAAGCGTCTCTAAATGAGAGTGGACCGAAGAAGTAGACTTTAAGTGGACCGCCTCGCAGATATCCCGTACTGCGGGCGGGAAGCCCCGTTCCAATATCTGTGATTTGATATATTCTAATATTTCCTTCTGCTTTGGGCTTATCTTACCTTGTCCCATAGAAACCTCCTTTTTCCAATCGGTGTTTTGCGCATCCCAAAGATTGACCTTTGACGCTTGTATCATAATATTATCTTACCACAATATCCGTCAAATAGCAAACAAATGTTTAGAAAATACGTTCGATAATTTCCCCGGAAAGTATTGACAAACAGTTGTTCGGATTCTATAATGTAAAAAGAACAGTTGTTCGCGCGAAAATATGTACTGATTGTCCAGATTTCTGGACACCTGGAGTGAGATAATTAGTCTTGTAACAAGATAACTGAAAATAATAGGGGGAATTAGGAATGAGGAGACAAGATTCATGTATGTCAGGTGTGAAAACGGATAATAGAATATTCATTAAGCGGTTGCTGCTCATTGTAATCGTCAGTATCTTTGCATTGGGGCTCAGTGTGATCCTGCCGGATAATCCGGTGGATGCACATATAGAGAATACAGCAACTGAGCGCGGATCCGGTGTATTGGACAGGTGTAAGTATTATACGAGTATTGAGGTTTCTGCCGGGGATTCTTTATGGAGTATTGCCGAGGAATATATGGATGCGGGGAATCAGTCGGTTTATGATTATATCGATGAGATTAAAGAGATCAATGGACTTAAGTCTGATCAGATTCGGGCTGGGGAATATTTGATGGTGTCCTATTATGGATATGAATAAGATCGTTCACACGCGCCATTCACAAAACCGCATTTCATCTATTCTTCAAATAAGTCCTTGTGCGAGCACAAACTTATTTGAAGAGTAGATGAGGTGTGAACAATCTATACGACAAATACCGATTTTTCCAAAAGATATAGACAAGAAATGCCGGATATGTTATAATCAGCCTGGGATTAATCAATTAATAAGGAGGTATCATCCATGGCTGATACAAAAACTTATCATGAACAGACACAGATCGATCAGACGATTCGTCTTCGCGAGGTATTGAAGACGCTGCCGCCGTTTGCGAAGGATTATTTCCGTGCGATCGAACCGAAGTCTTCGTCAAGGACCAGGATCAATTATGCATATGACGTCCGTATTTTTTTCCATTTCCTGATGGAGAATAATCCTGTATACAAGGACTATACCATAGACCAGTTCAAGGTTTACGATCTTGAGAAGCTTGAGCCGGTGGATATTGAGGAATATATGGAATATCTGAAGGTCTATGAACGTGAAGCCGAACTGATCACCAACGGCGAGAAGGGACTTGCAAGGAAGATGTCTGCACTGCGGAGCTTCTATAATTATTATTACAAGCATCAGATCATCTCTAAGAATCCAACCTTATTGGTGGATATGCCAAAGCTTCACGATAAGGCGATCATCCGGCTTGATACGGATGAGGTCGCGTTGCTTCTTGACTTCGTAGAGAACTGCGGAAGCCAGTTAACCGGTCAGGCCCTTACCTATTATAATAAGACACGGGAACGTGACCTGGCGATCCTGACATTGCTTCTGGGAACCGGGATCCGTGTATCAGAATGCGTCGGTCTTGATCTGAATGACGTAGACTTCAAGAATAACGGGATCACCGTTACCCGAAAGGGCGGCAATCAGATGGTTGTCTATTTCGGTGATGAGGTTGCGGATGCCCTTGAGCAATATATCGAAGGCAGCCGTAAGGCGGTTACTCCCCTCTCCGGCCACGAGAACGCCCTGTTCTTGTCTTCTCAGAGACGCCGGATGGGCGTTCAGGCAGTGGAGAACATGGTGAAGAAGTATGCCCGGCAGGTGACGCCCAATAAAAAGATCACTCCCCACAAGCTTCGCAGTACCTACGGTACTTCTCTGTATAAAGAGACCGGAGATATCTATCTCGTTGCCGACGTCCTTGGTCACAAGGATGTGAATACTACTAAGAAGCACTATGCGGCGATTGATGAAGACAGGCGCCGTAAGGCCGCATCAGCCGTCAGGTTACGGGAATCTTAGGAAAGGATCGATATCATTAACTATGAGATTACAACAACTTTTAAGCTATACACGGAAGGCCGTTGATGAATATACCATGATCGAGGAAGGCGATCATATTGCCGTTGGAATCTCCGGCGGCAAGGACAGCCTGACCCTTCTGTATGCCATGCACGGTCTGAGACGCTTCTATCCTAAGAGCTTCAGGCTAAGCGCAGTCACGGTGGATCTGGGATATTCGGAATGTGATTTTACACCTGTCACAGAGCTTTGTAAGGAACTTGGCGTCCCGTATCAGATCGTCAGGACGGATATCGCCCATATCTTGTTCGAGGAACGCAAGGAGAGCAATCCCTGCTCCCTCTGCGCCAAGATGCGCAAAGGAGCGCTGAATCAGGCAGTAAAGGAGATGGGATGCAATAAAGTGGCGTATGCGCACCACAAGGATGATATAATAGAGACTATGCTGCTCTCGCTGCTCTTTGAAGGGCGTTTCTACGCTTTCTCACCCAGGAGTTACTTAGACCGTATGGAACTGACCGTCATCCGTCCCATGATGTTTGTAGACGAAGCGGATGTGATCGGATTCCGGAACAAGTACCAGCTCCCGGTGGTCACAAGCCGTTGCCCCATCGATGGCTATACCAAGAGACAGTATGCCAAGGAACTCACAGCACAATTGAACCGCGAGCATCCCGGAGCGAAGCAGCGGATGTTCACGGCCATATTGAACGGGAATATTCAGGGCTGGCCTGAACGGATCCCACATATAAGATGATGAATCAAAAAGTCATATTACAGCCTTTTATCCTTATCATTCTCTTTTAACGCTACCAATTCCTCAATGGCATTGGCAGTACCCTCAATACCAAGCATGGAGCTGTTCAGGCAGAAATCATAGCTGTCAGCAGCTCCCCATTTCTTATTGCTGTAGTAATTGTAATAGCTTGCCCGTTTCTTATCTGTCTTAACGATCAATTCCTTGGCTTTCGAATCCGTGAGGTCGTAGATTCGGGCAATTCTCCTGATCCGCGCATCCATGTCTGCATGGATAAACAGACGGATCACGTTATCATATTCTTCCAGCGCATAATCGGCGCAGCGTCCTACCAGGATACACGGTCCCTCTTCCGCGATCTTCTTGATGGCGTCAAACTGCGCAAGAAATACCTTATGGTTGATCGGCATATCGGTATAGCTTCCGGAAGTATAGCCAAGAGAATAGGTATCCATTACCAGAGAATATAAGAAGCTGTTGGTTGGCTTCTCATCATGTGTCTCAAATAATTCCTGACAGATGCCGCTCTCCTTCGCCGCCCGGTCAAGCATCTCTTTATCGTATAATTTAATATCCAGATCCGCTGCAACTTTATAGCCAATCTCTCTGCCGGCGCTTCCATACTGCCTGCCTATCGTGATAATAGTATTCGTTTTTGCCATGCAAATCACACTCCTATTCATTGATGATACCTATATTATATAATAATTCATCGGGATTGTATAGAATTATCGAATAATTTTAACACAAAATTATCCTTATAATATTATAAGCTAGTATATCATTGCATTAATCTTAAAGTAATAGTGCTTGATATTCGTGTCAGCTGTGCGTCTACGAACCGACGGTGTAGCGGGCTACATCTAGGTTCGAAGGCGTGCAGATGGCATGGATAGCAAGTGCTTATTACTCGAGAATTAATGCAATGATGTACTAGTCAACAGATCTGTAAAATACTCCGGCAAAGGCGCTTCTACCTCCAGATATTCCCCTGTTCTTGGGTGGATCAGTCCCAGTGTCTTCGCATGGAGCGTCTGCCCCTGAAGGCCGGGAAACGGACACCTATGCGGACCATAAACCAGATCCCCCAAAAGCGGATGACCGATACTTGCCATATGAACGCGGATCTGGTGCGTACGGCCTGTCTCCAATTCACATTCCAGATAAGTATATCCTGCCGGGTATTTGCCGCAAGTCTTACTGCCGCCCTGGAAGCGCTGTAAGACCCTGTAATGAGTAACCGCCCGTTTTCCGTTCTTTGCGTGGATGCTCATCTTCTTGCGGTCAACAGGATGTCTGCCGATCGGTGCATCAACAGTGCCCTCGTCGTCCCTGACACTGCCGTGTACAATCGCCGCATAGACCCGCCTGATAGAATGTACCTTCAGCTGCTCTGCAACGCTCTGATGGGCGATATCATTCTTACAGACCACCAGCGATCCGGTTGTGTCCATATCGATCCGGTGCACGATTCCAGGACGCATCATGCCGTTGATCCCGGACAGCTCCTCGCGGCAATGATACATTAACGCATTGACCAGGGTGCCGCTGTAATGCCCGGGCGCCGGATGCACGACCATCTGCTTGGGCTTGTTGACAATGATTATATCCGAATCCTCGTACAGGATGTCAAGCGGAATATTTTCCGGCTCAATATCCAGCTCTTTGATCTCGGGAATCGTAACCGTCACCAGGTCTCCTGGCAAAAGGCGGCTGCTCGCCTTAACGGGAAGCCTGTTGACACAGACCTGCTTCTCCTTGATGAGCTTCTGGATATAAGACCTGGAGCAGTCCGGAAGCATCTCTGCCAGATACCGGTCGATGCGTTCCTCATCCTGATTCTCAGTGATGTAAAATTCTTTCAAAACATCCTCCCTCTCAGCGGCGCATGATCCGTTCAAAATCCTCCTCCTTGTAATAGAAGCAGATGAGGATCGCCACTGCAAATGCAGCCACCGTAACATAGATATCCGCTACATTGAATATAGGAAAATCGATCAGTTTAAAATACAGAAAATCAACCACATAATTAAGCGTGATCCTGTCGATACAGTTTCCCCACGCCCCGGCCATCACGAAGACGGCACAAATCCTTAAGGGCAGGAATCTCCGTTCCATAGGCACTCTCAGATAAAACCACAGGATCACAGCCGTGATAACAATCACACTGGCGAAAAAGAACACCCTCTGGTTCTGGAACAGTCCAAAGGCTGCTCCCCGGTTCTCCAGATATTCTAATTGGAAGACGCCTTTCCACAGAATCACAGGCGGATAGTCCTTAAGCCTGTCAAGAACAAGGTGCTTAGTATATTGATCCAGCAATAAAAGTATGGCAGATCCAACCACCGCCGCCATATAATGGATGTAACGGCCGTTCTGGTTTGTGATATTCTTAGTATCCATATTCTTGATATTGTCCTTTCTATTAAAAATACATTCCGTTAAAGATATCTCCGAACGGCTGTCAGATACCGGCCTTTCTTTGTCTCGGATAATACGCCGTCATACACGATACGTCCAAGCTTCCTGACAGAGATGATATCTCCGTCCTTCAGACGGTAGCCGTTGCTTGTAATAAGCTTCCCGTTGACGAATACCCTCCCGCTCTCTATGATTGCCGTAAGCTTGCTCCGGGACTGCGGATAAGCCAGAGACAGCACGGTATCTAACCGGATAGATGCGACCGTTCCCCTTATCTCCTCATATCTTGGCTCATAAGAAGCCGGAAACTCCTGCACAACGGCAAGCTTAACGGAAGTCTTCCGGATCCGTGTCAGATGTTCCATAACATACTCCGCCAGCTCTTCTTTTATAAACAACAGCGCGTTGTCCTCTTCTATCATAATATCTCCAAGCTTGCATCGTTCAATTCCAAGGTTCATAACAGCGCCCAGATAATCACGATGCCCTAGTTCTTCCGAAAACCGCCGGTTTTGCGGCTGTATCTTAATAATCTGAAACGGATAAGAAACGTAAGAAAGAGCATCAGGTAGAAAAGCAACCATCTGACGCTCTGCTAGGCCATACCCGCCGAAAGTCTCATACTGCGACAGAAAGAGATTCTTCGGAGTAGTATGTAAGATATTCAACTCATTCAAATTAAGGAAATCACTGAAAGTAACGATCCCTCTCATATACGCAGTCCGGGACAGCTCGATCAGTCTTTTCTGTAATAATGTCTCTTCTTTGTTCATGTTCATAATCTAAAACCTGGAGCGCATAGAGGACGCGTCAAACGAAGTATTCAGCAAATCCTGAAGGTCTCCGGATATATCCACATTCGTAGGTGTAACAAGGAATATGTAGTTCGATATCTTCTGAAGGTTACCGCTGATCGCATATGCCGCGCCAGATGTAAAGTCTATGATACGCTGCGCGATCTCAAGATCCATCCCCTCCAGGTTCAGGATAACTGTACGCCCGTTGAGCAGAGTCTCCGTGATCTCACGGGCATCCTCCACAGAATTCGGTCTGATTACGCATACCTCCATGCTCACACCGTTGCTGCGCCTGGACGGCTGACGCATAGGAGTTACCTTATTGTTCGAACGGGAAGATCTTGACTTGGCCGGCGGCTCATAATCATAGTCTTCATCATCATAATCATCATCGTATGAATCCTTCTTCCCACGGCGGAATAAGCCCTTCTTGGGCTTCTCCTCATAATCGTCCTCATAATCATCGTCAAAGAAATCATCGTCCTCGTAATCGTCGTCATCACTCAGTCTCATGATATCTAAAAATTTATCCAACACACCCATATTAATAAATACTCCCATCTTCCGTTATATTTTGTGACAATGCAAATATACCGTTTCTACTAGTGTACTAATTATTCATATAATCCCGTGCACCAAAAATTCCGGTACCAACCCGGACCATGGCTGCGCCCTCTTCTACGGCGACGATATAATCATTCGTCATACCCATAGATAGAATACACATAGTAATATTATCAACGTTTTTAGCCGCAATGTCAACAGATAATTTTCGTAAGCGCTGAAAAATACCACGATTTTCTTCCGGATCGTCCACAAAAGGAGCAATTGTCATCAGCCCTTGTACCTGAATATGCGGGAATTTTGCCACCTCGGAGATAAATTCGTCAAGTTCCTCCGGCATCAGCCCGAATTTGCTCTCTTCTTTTGCCACATTCACCTCGATCAGGATATTTGCGGTGATATTGTGCTTGGCGGCCTCTTTCTCGATAGTCTCGGCAAGCCTTAAGGAATCGACGGAGTGTATCAGTTCCACCTTATCGATAATATACTTCACCTTGTTACGCTGAAGATGCCCGATCATATGCCAGCGGATATCCTTAGGCAGCTCCTCATACTTATCAGCAAGCTCCTGAACCTTATTCTCCCCAAACACCCGCACTCCAAGATCATATGCCTCCTTAAGGACGCTTACAGGCTTTGTCTTGCTGACCGCGATCAGCGTCACCTCTTCTCTCAACCGGCCGGAACGTTCACACGCCTCCCGGATCTGGCTTTCAACATATTCAAGATTTTCTTTTAGCATTTTCTCTCACTCCTTTTAGAATACAACATCATTTTCTTTAACATTTTCACCATTCAGGGCGATATGGTCATAGTTCGACAACCCATAGTCACTTCCTGATTCAACGATATAATAATCATCACTCTCACACAGGATATTTACCTGCTTGAAAACGGCATAGCCCTTGTTGATATTATACACTCCTTTGATATTCTTTGTCTTATTCAGCACACAGGTCTCCGCCGAATCCGGCTTTACCAGAAGCGTATCCTCGTCAAATGCGTCCGTATTCAGATACACCATGCCGGAATCCTGGTCCCGGTCGTAGACATTGACCTTCTTGAATTCCGGATTCTCCTCCCCTGTCTCCACCAGAACGCCGGTCTCCTTCGTATTGCCGCCCTGGGTGAGATAATCCTCCTGTATGATGTAGAACTTCTTATCCGTGACCGAAGATTTGGGGATCTTAAGCCCTGATTCATCCTCCAGGATCAATTCAAGATCCAGATACCGTTCCTCCGCATAACGGATCATGGAACTGTCCAGCGTCAGAACTCCAAGCTGCAGATCCCCTGACGTATGGATGGAGAAACCAGCAGTGGCAGTCTCATGATCCTTGGCAAACCGAATCCTCACACTCTTTAACTCTGCCATCTCCTTTGAGGCATCCTCATCAAGCGGTATGACGATGGACCACCTGTCGTCCCGGATCAGCTTGTAGACAGGGTCGCCCATCCGGACCTTGGCATTATTCTTAAGCTCCTTCTTCGTATAGTCGTTCCTTGCAAATACGTCCTCCGTAAGCTCATCTACCGTAATATCCTCGTACCCATCCGTGGAATACACGATGATCCCGTCGGAGGCGGCAGAATAGATCTGAAGACCGCTTCCCTCCTGCCCTGCCATCGCATCCAACTGTGCCTGACGGTTCTGGCTTGACCGGCTGTCCATGACGCTTGCAACATATTCCTTCAGCGTGTAGACATCCTGGAACTGCCCTTCCTTAAAATTCTCGCTGAACGCCTGGATCTTAACCAGCAGCGCCGCCTGTTCCTCCGCCGACAGCTTCGAAGCCTCCTCAGAGGATGTATCTGCGAATTCCAGCTCCCTGTTGGACAAGGTATATACCTTGGTCTTCGCTCCTGCCTTGCTCCCTCCAAGCGCATAATAATTGACGTATCCGTCGGCCTCGGCCGGCACTACCACCTCGTTTCGCAGGATGAATCCGGTGTAGGCGTTATCCCTCAGTATAGATCCTTCCCGCACCTCATAGGCAGAGATATGGTTCTCTGTCAGATACATCAATACAGTGACTGCCAGATAGACAAAGATGATGCCAAAGATCACCACACCGATATTCATATGCCATTTTTTCTGATAAGCCTGTATACTGGTTGGATTATTGTCTGTCAAATGAATACCCCCTCGTCAGTTTTTCACAAATCCGGCTCTCTTAAGAGCCGAACCATCCAGATAATGGAATTGTTTTCCTTGATAGCTGTGTGTATCTGCCATAAATTCCAACAGCTCGTCACGAAGCTTCCACCAACTGCATCCCCAGTTGCAGAAAACGGAGTCCTTTTTAGGAACACGGCTAAAAAGCCGTTCCACAGCAATACCAGGATCCAGATATTCCAGGAATGCTGTCAGCCTCTTAAGATATTCCTCCTTGGAGCACAGGCTGATACTGCCCTTCTCATATGCGTCGCACAGAGGCGAATTCTTCGCAATATAAAGGGAATGCGCCTTCACAGTCTGGAGCTTTAACGCCGACAGCACCTTCGCCGTCTCAACGGCATCCAGGAGCTGATCACCCGGCAGATTCAATATCACATGTGCACACAATTCGAATCCAAACCTATGTACAGCAAGAACTGCATCGATGAATTCTGCCAGCGTATGTCCGCGGTTCACCCGCTCAAGCGTATGAAAGTTGACGGTCTGAAGTCCAAGCTCAATCGTGATATTCTTCCCATACTGCCGGCCGAGACGCGCAAGAATCTCCAGATATTCGCCGGAAATACAATCGGGGCGCGTGGACACCGCAAGTTCGGCAATATAAGAGAGCTTCGCTGCTTCTTCCATATAAGAAGCAAATCTGTCCAATTCCAGATACGTGTTCGTATAATTCTGGAAATAAGCAATAAACCTGCGCGCATGGTATCTGTGTTCAATATAAATCCGGGTCTGTTCTAACTGCTCTGCGACAGGGATGATCTGATCCATCGCCTCAAATCCGGCTCCAAGCTCCGAACAATAGGCACAGCCCGCTCCCATCCTTCGGTTTGGACAGCTCACCGGCAGATTCACAGGAAGCTTGTATACTTTTTCGCCGTATTTGCATTTCAAATATTCAGAATATGGATAATAAGGTAATTCTATACTCATCCTACAGGAATCTCTCTTTCCGTATGCATAATCCATTCATGTAACAGCCATACTAAATGCAGCACATTAAGAAAGGAGGAACTCACATGAAATGGTCTGACAATACAACTCTGACAATTGTGATCATAGGTGCGATCAACTGGCTTCTGGTAGGAATATTCCGATTTGATCTGGTCGCCTTTCTTTTTGGCAATCTATCATGGCTTTCCCGCATAATCTATACACTTGTTGGTCTGTGCGGCTTATATCTCATCAGCATGTATGGAAGAATCCGTTCTTCCTAACAACAAAAGGGGTATCTTGCCTATAAGATGCCCCCTCTTTCTTATTATTCACTTACCGGTATCCCGTTGATCAGGGCAGTCATATTCTGATAAAGCAGTGATTTGGTATCTGCACCCATAATAACGGAGATATACGGGCTTCCCTGCGCGCTTGTTTCAAGCAGGATCAGACAATTCCCGGCAGGCGTAGTCGTGCCTGTCTTCCCGCCTATGATTACGGCATCCCTTGGCTGCTCTGCAAGCCCCGCCGCATAGAAATTCGTCTGCTCCCAATGCTCCTGACGGACAAGGCCGTCTGCCCCGGTGATCGAAGCAGTAAATGTATTGGTGCCGATCACATCGATAAACGCATCGTATTTGATACATTCATTGAAGATCAGATACAGATCATACGCCGTCGTATAGTGGTTTATATCATGCAGCCCATGTGGATTGACGAAATGGGTATGTGTTGCCATGAGTCTTGCGGCCTCGTCATTCATCATCTGTGCAAAGGCATCTGTACTTCCGGCTATATACTCGGCGATCGCCACCGCCGCATCATTCCCCGATACCATCATAAGGCCGCGCAGAAGATCCTGGAGAGACAGCTGGTCTCCTGCCTGAATCCCGCACGTTGTCTCGTCGGCAGCAAAATTCCTGGAATCCGCATTGGCAGACACCGTTACTATGGAAGACAAGTCTGCGTTCTTGATGGCAAGCAGCGCCGTCATGGTCTTCGTAGTGCTGGCAGGATATAGCTGTTCAAACATATTATAGGCGAAATCCACCTTCTGATGCTCCACGTCAAAAAGAGCCGAAGCGCGCATGACCGAAGTATCCGGCGCTCCCGCAAGTGCGACGTCTCCGGAGGAAACGCATAACTGTTCTGCGAATAATCCTCCTCTGTAAATATCCCTGTTATAATTCTCTGTCTCATAAGCGGCCGTCACCTCTTCTTCCTGTCCGCACCCCGATAAAGACAGTACGCCAAGGAAAGCTGCCAGGATAACGGCCAACAACCGGTTAAATCTATCTATACATCTCACGCCAGTCAAGATCTCCTCTGTCAATTGCTAAAACAATCAATTCTGCGGTGGCAAGGTTCGTAGCCATCGGAATATTATACATATCACACAGCCGAATCACGTCATTCACATCCGGTTCATGCGGCTTGGGGTTCGTTGGTTCTCTTAAGAAAATAAGCGCATCAATGTCATTCTGTGCAATCTGCGCTCCAAGCTGCTGCTTCCCCCCCAACGGACCGGCAAGATACTTGTGTACGCTTAGATTGGTAACCTCTTCGATCAGACGGCCGGTAGTCCCGGTCGCATATAAATTGTGTTTGCTCAGGATTCCTCTGTAAGCAATACAAAAATTCTGCATCAGAGTCTTCTTAGAATCATGAGCAATCAACCCTATATTCATGTCTGTCCCTCCTCTATTGATATTTTTTCGGTTGTAACCCGACGTTTAAGACCAGTCCGATCCCGATATACAGACTCACAAGCGAAGTCAGCCCATAACTGACAAAGGGTAACGGAACTCCTGTGTTTGGCAGGAGCTGAGTAGCTACTCCGATATTGATAAAGCTCTGGAAGCCGATCAGCCCTCCAACTCCGCAGCCTATGATCTTCCCCGTCAGGTTCTGCGATCGTGTCCCTATTACTATACATTGTATCACAGTTAATAACAATAACGCAATAACTATACAACTTCCTGTAAAGCCAAGTTCCTCGCCGATGATGGCAAAGATAAAATCTGTCTGAGGTTCCAGGATAAAATTCCCGTTCTTTACGGAAGTCGTAGTATTATTATTTAGTCCCTTTCCTGTCAGTTGGCCGGAACCGATCGCCATAACAGAATTCTTCTGCTGATATCCCTCGTCACTCGCGTATTCTTCCGGATTCAGGAACGCGAGGATACGTTTCTGCTGATAATCCTTAAGAATGAATTGATTCGGCTGCACGACAATAGCAAGGAATATAACTACCACGGGAATCAAGATCACCAATACCGTTCCGATAAACCGATAGCTTAATCCTCCTACATAGATCAGAAGGCATAAGACCAACGTTGTACATATCGTAGTTGAAAGATTCGGCTCGATAACGATCAGTACCAGCGGGATTCCCGACAGTATGGCATATTTGACGAGGGTTGCGGCATCATTGATATCATCCTCATGCTCCGCGATAAATTTGGCAAAAAATAATATCAACAGAATCTTTGCAAGCTCCGACGGCTGGAACGTGGTAAATCCAAGATCGATCCACCTGGTCGCCCCGTTTACATTATCCCCGATCACCAGCACGGCACCGAGGATGACCACTGAAAAAAGATAAATCAGCCAGTAAAAATCCGTGATCCATACATAATCGATCAGGGATGTAATCGCCATAATAATGAGTCCTATCGCAACGCCCATCATCTGCTTCGGCTGATTGACCGCCTTAGCGCTCCCGACAGCCAGCACACCGATCACAGACAACGCGAATACGGTTAAAACCAGGTTGAACCGGTAATCTCTCAGATGATAAGGCTTTGAAAATATTGGTAATGGTAATTTCACGCTTCTTCTCCTGCAAATGTAATAATAACCTGTGTCCGATTAATATCTACTCGAAAATCATCTTCTGTAAGTTCCATATATTTGGAAAGAGAGCTGTATAATTCCCGGCATATATTCTCATAAGCATCCGGCGTACAGTGTACCCGGTCTGATATGATCAGCGCCTTGATCCGGTCCTTGGCGATTGAAACCGATGATTTCCTTAACATAACAGCCCTCCTAATCCTTCTTGAAAAGACCGGAAAGTTTTGATAAGAACCCTGAATTGCTCTGAAGCTCCATAAACGGAACATCCAATCCTGTAATTCGTTTACAGATATTCATATATGCCGTACCGGCTTTGGAGTCAAGGCCGATCACCGGTTCCCCCTGATTCGTGCCGATCACGACCTGTTCATCATCAGGCAACGCTCCGATCAGCGGAATAGACAGGATCTCTGTCACATCGTCCACCGTCATCATATCGCCGCGTTTCACCATGTCCATGCGGATCCGGTTGATGATCAACTCCTTCTTCTTCAGTTGGTTGCTCTCCAGAAGGCCGATAATCCGGTCGGCGTCACGGATGGCAGATACCTCCGGCGTCGTCACGATAATCGCACGGTCAGCGCCGGCGATGGCATTCATGAATCCCTGCTCGATCCCGGCAGGGCAATCCAGAAGTATGTAGTCGAACTCTTCCCTCAGCTCCGATGTAAGCTTCTTCATCTGTCCGGGAGAGATCGCCGTCTTATCTTTGGTCTGCGCCGAAGGCAGAAGGTAGAGATTCTCATATCTCTTGTCCCGTATCAACGCCTGCTTCAGACGGCAGGTGCCCTCGATCACGTCTACCAGATTGTAGACGATCAGATTCTCAAGTCCCATGACCACATCCAGATTACGAAGCCCCAGATCCGTATCTATAACAGCTACCTTCTTGTCAAGCTTCGATAAACCGGCTCCAAGATTCGCAGTTGTCGTCGTCTTGCCGACACCGCCTTTTCCTGATGTAATTACAATAACTTCGCCCATGAATAACTCCCTCCTATAACTGGTTTCACTTCAATATCTCCGATGCGAAGCCTCTTTGGCCTCATCCGGAGTGCTGCGATGATCGCATCGTAATTGCCGGCGGCGCCTGCGATCACGGTACCGTAAATAGTGCCGGTCACCACGACATTCTGCTTAGACGCTACGATGGCATCTTCCTCGATATCGCCGACGATCACAATGCTTGTCTCAGATTCCAGAATCTGTTTTCCTCTTAGTGTACCCCTATAGAACTGGCCGTCTCTCTCATGGAACGTTTCCAGGCTTTCATCCAGCATTCTCTTGTGGAGCTCTTCTGTAAGTGTGTCTTTTTCCATAATACATAAGATCTGTATCTTGGCTGCATCCTGTATGGCTTCCGCCATAAGGTGCGTCTCTTCATCTGTGAAAGTACGGCCTTCGAATTCTACCGCCATATCCGCATGATCGAAAAAATGCGCGGATAACCGGAATTTCTGCCGGACCTCTTCCAGCAGTTCCTCGTAGGGCATATCCGGGTCGAAATAGATCGTAATACCGTATCTGTTACTCTTAATGAGTACCGGATCTTTCACATACACTCATCCTTTCCCTTAATCTCCTCCTGACTGTGATATCTTGATCTTAGCTGCTTTTCCGGTGATGATCTCCTCTGCCGGACGTATCTCATAATAGTATTCCAGTACAGCGTTCCCCACCTCGGCTGCGAATGTAGAACTGTATCCATTGGCGATACGGGTCGCAAATGCCACTTCGGGATTGTCACTTGGGGCAAACCCGACGAAAAGCCCGTGATCCGGGTGCGTCTTACTCTGCTGTGCGGTTCCTGTCTTTCCAGACAGTTTTATATCACTCGCATTGAGATTCGGAAATAAATCTCCATGTTCGGAAACAACTACGCCTCTCATTCCTTCATGAACCGCTGTCCAGGTAGAATCCGCAACATCTGTAACCGTATTGCGGACCTCCGGTTCATACTCCTTGATGGTCTTGCCGTTAACGGATGCAACCTTATCAAGCAGGCTTAATTTGAATACGGTCCCCTTGTTGGCGATCGCGGTAATATATCTTGCAAGCTGGCTTGTCGTATAGTTGTTCGTCCCCTGTCCGATGGCAGACGGAACAGAAGAATCATCAGAGATCTGCGGATCCGATTCCGGTATCTCCAGTCCGGAAGTCTCTCCCAGTCCGAATTCCTCTGCATATTTCTTTAATTTCTCAAGACCCAGGGCGCTGGAATAATGTCTGGTTGTATTCTGCCCCTGCGAATTCTCGGAAGTATCCTGCGCCGCCGCAGTTTCCTCAAGACTCAGACGGTATCCCACTTCATAGAAGAAACAGTTACAGGAATGCTGGATCGCGCCTGAGGCGTTCAGTCCTCCGTGTGCATTGGGATAGATCCAGCATCTCGGGGGCGGATCTACTTTCTCATAGAGCCCTCCGCAAGGCAGGTAAGTCCCCGTCTCGATCACGCCCTCCGTCAGACCGGCAACCGCCGATAGCGGTTTGTAAGTAGAACCCGGAGCCGTCTTCTCCTGGGTCGCATTATTGTAAAACGGGCGGGCCTGATCGGTCACCAGTTTGTTATAATAGTTCGAATCCATGGCATTGGCCAGGCGGTTATTATCGTAACCGGGATAGGATACGCAGGCAAGGACTTCACCTGTACGGGTATCTGTCATCACTAAAGAGCCCGTACAAGGTTCTAATGCCAACTGCCCCGGCGTGATATCAAGCGTCTCGATCTTGCCCCTGATGAAGTCATACGCGCCGAACTCACCGCTGTTCAGCCGGTTATACTGATCCTCGTCATATTCAAGGATACCCTGTTCATAGAGCATCATACAGATCTGCCGGCCGGTCACGGACCCTGCCTTGATCATATATCTGTATACCAGCTTGTCAAAGCTGTTGTCAGAATCAAGGTGATCCACAATATAAGCGATCATTCCCTGATAAAGTTCGCTGGAATCGGAATAATCTCCGTCGGATGATACATATGAATTTAACAGGGAAGTATCTATCCAGTTCTGGGAGATCGCATAGTTCAGGTACGTATACACGTTGATGCTCTCGTCATCCCTCCATGCCTTGTAGGTAGCGTCGTTCCTGTCAACGGCGTCCGGCATGATGATCTTCGTATTATTCGTCAGAAGATCTGATACAATATACGTCAGATAAGCCTGATTCTCCTTCGCAAGTTCCCGGTACGCCCCGGCGTTCGGATTGGTCAGGAGCTCTGACAATTCGCTCAGAATTGCTGATTTCCTCGCTGTGAAGGCCTCGTTGACCTCCTTCTCCGCAGCCCCGGCATCCTCATCGCCAAAATGATTCATATCCAACACGTCATTGTTGATAAAGGTATGATAGACATCACCGATGGGGATGATCACATCGCTTCCGTCCTCCACCAGCGTCCGGTCATAATCCAGCACACTCTGGATCTTGGACAGCAGGATACCTGCCAGCTCTTGTTCGATAATATGATAAGCCGCTTTCTGAAGGTTCGCATCAATGGTAAGATAGACGTCGTTGCCGGCCTTGGGTTCCTTCTCGTTGACGGTCTCGATCACCTTCCCCACGCTGTTGACATACAGCTTGATCTCGCCCTTCTTCCCCTGAAGATAAGAATCCATCGTCTTCTCGAGACCGGATTTGCCGATGATATCCGTCTTGGCCCGTTCTTTTTGTTCTTCCTTACTGAGAGCGTCATACTCTTCCTGGGAAATCTGCCCGATATAGCCGATGATATTGGCAAAGCAATAACTGTCCGCATAGCGGCGCATGGATTCCTCTTCGATATTGACTCCCTGAAGATCATCCAGATTCTCCATAACATCGGCAACCGTCTCCTCGCTTACATCCTCGGCAATAGTAGTCGCAATATATTTCTGATAACCATTCAGTGCGATCGCATAGCGGATATTCACAAGCTTCAGTACGTCTGCCTTCTCCATCTTCTTCTGGTCGATGCCGTAGCCGTTGATCTCATCGGTGCACAGATGCTTGATCAGCCCTTCCGCGGATATGTTCTGCTGCTTCTCGGTTAACTCTTCTATCGTCCGTTTCCCGTAAACATCCGCAATAAAACGAAGCCTCTGGGTATTATTCTCCGCCACATAGATATAATTGTTATTGTTATCAAGGATGATCCCAAAATTATTGATCACCGTGTCTCCGTTCGATTCTACCATCTGGATCACGCTTGAGACCACTCTGTTCAATTCCTTATTCTTATGGCTGATACTGTCATATTCACCGGTATCTTCTATGGTAACCGCGTAAGCCAGCTCATTGTAAGCCAGAAGATTCCCGTTGCGGTCATAGATATGGCCGCGGGTTCCCTGGACTTCCTTGGTCTTCTGTATCTGCAGCTTATAATCATCCAGATATTCCTGCCCTCTTACGATCTGCAGATAGAAGATCCTCTGAACGAGGACTGCGGATAAGGCACAGAATACAATGATCAGGACGAATATCCGCGATTGCAGGATATTGGACACAGTATTTTTAATCCGTTCCCATAAACTATACAAATTTGCTTGCACTCCTTTGTTCTTCTGCTTCCAGTTTCTTGTTAATGTGTAATATGATCTGATACAGTATCAGCGTCACCAGGATTGTATACACCAGCTCCGGCAGGATGATACCAAACAGATATGAGAAAAATGCAAAATCTCCCTGCAGCATATAGACACATGCATAGGTAGACAGGCCGTATACCAGCTCGCTAGCCCCGATCAGCACGATGGGAAGCTTGACGTCATCATCATAAAACATTCTCTTGAACGAACCGTTCATGTAACCGATCACAGCATATAAAAGCATATTGAAGCCTAATGCATTTCCCCAGAACAGATCTGCCAACAGTCCGGCAGAAAAGCCCACAAACATTCCTTCCTTCTTTCCGCGCATAAAACCAAAAGAAGAGGTCACGACGATCAGCAGGTTTGGTTTGACCGACGCAAAAGACAATCTGTGGAAAACCGAGCTTTCCAGCAAAAAGCAGACCAGAATGATCAATAATGTGATAAGCTTTCTCTTCATGGGCTATTCTCCTTCACCCGTATCTTCGCCGCCTGTCATCTCCCGCTTCGTCGTCGTAATGACGAGAACCTCCTGAAGCTTGCTGAAATCAACCGCCGGCGTAATATAGCCGGAACGTGTAAGGTTATTGGCGTCTACGTCAATATCACTGACATATCCGATGAACAGCCCTTGAAGGAAACGGGAGCTGACATGAGAGGTCACAACCTGTTCCCCCGGCTCTACAACGTTGTCATTATTCGGAAGCTTCTCGAAATGCAGCCTCCCGTCCGACATCAGTTCCAGATCTCCTCTGACCATACAGGTATCGGAGGTTGACAGCATCATAGCGCTTACATTGCTGGCATCGTCGATAATAGATCTCACCTGGGCATAATTGGGTCCTACTTCCGTGACGATCCCAACCAGACCGCTGCCGGCAAGGACATTGGAATCTACCTTGACTCCATCCAGAGTTCCCTTGTCGATTGTGAAAGTCGCAAACCAATTGCTGCCGTTATTGGCGATCACATGGGCGCCGATCTTCTCATAATCTGAGTAATTCTCGTCCAGTTTATATAATTCCCGTAACCTCTCAAGCTCATACTGCTCCTGCCGAAGCCGCGTATTGTCTGTGGTAAGCTCATCCACCTTGGACTGCAGCTTCTCATTCGCTTTCTTCATCTCATCCAGCGTCTCGAAATTATCCGATAAGTCGCTCATGAAACGACCCACGTAGCTGATCCCCTCCTGCATGGGGATCACCGTGTAACCGGCGATAAAACGCAACGGCCCGCCGCCGTCTGTGAACCGCTCTATCCCAAGCAGTATCACACAGACAACAGAGATGATGATCAGCCAGTATTTACTTGAAAAAGACGATTGACTCTTATTCTTCATACTTATCTCATCCACCTATAATTCTCATCGATCATGGAAAATGCGAATTTCCTCAGTTCCTTGGACTGAATGATCTTCTTAAGCCCGGATACTGCGCAGATATCCGGTTCCACGGAAGCGCGGGTCGTAATCCCGACCATCTCTTCTACATACATCTCAAGCCCGGCTGTGTGCGCAACACCCCCCGTAAGGAAGATCCCGTTCTCGTTGATTGCCTTGCGTACCTCAGGCGGCGTCCGGTCAAGCAGAGACTGAATCGCACCCACGCATTGGAGAAGCGGATCCTTCATGGCAAGCCTAACCAGATTGATGGAGATCCCCTTGCGCATAGGAACACCCGTGATCAGGTCGCGTCCTGCGGCAGTGAGCATGGACTCGATCTCACTGGTGAAGATCCCAAAACTCTTGCGCAGAACCTCAGCCGTATGCCTTCCGATCAGGAAATCATGGCTGTGGCGCACCAGATTGATGATGGCCTGGTCGAAGGTGACGCCTCCGATCTTGAGCAGACGGTTCATGACCATACCGCCTCCGGCGATCACCGAGAGTTCCGTAGTCTCGCCGCCGAAATTCACGATAAACACGCCCTTGGTATTCTGCACATCCAGATTCAACCCTATGGCGTCAGCGATAGAACGCTCAACAATATTCACTTCCTTGGCTTTGGCCGTCGAATGGATGACCAGATCGAAGAAGGCTTTCTTCTCCACTTCTGTCACATCCGTGGGGACGGCGACTACATACTCAGAACCTCTGGCAAACTGCCGGTCCTTCTTCAGCAGATTCTGCAGCAGAAACTGCATATCGTGGAATCTGGAGATAACGCCTTCCTTCATCGGGAACACAACCTCGATATTGGACGGCGACTTCTCGTACATCAGAAACGCATCGTCACCTACCGCAAAAATATCGCGTCCGTTCTTAAGCGCAATAACATCTTTCTCTTTCCATATGGTATCTCTCTTTTTATCATAAACCTTGATCTCATAGGAACCGAGATCAAGGCCGTATACATTCCTCGCCATCTGACTAGATCCTTTCTAATAGCATGCCCTCTTCCCGAAAACTCATATAACAATTATTGCCAATAATGATATGATCTAACAATTCAATTCCGATCAGGCTGCCCGCGTCAAAAATCCTCTTGGTGATCAGCAGGTCGTCCCGGCTGGGAGTCGGGTCTCCGCTGGGATGGTTGTGTATAATAATAATGTACACCGCACTCTTCTGCAGCGCCTCTATAAAAAGTTCTCTCGGCGTGATCAAGGACGCGTTCACCGTTCCCTTGGAAATATCCGTCTCGCCGATCAGCCTTGACTTGGTATTCAGCATCAGAAGCTTCATCTGCTCCTGCTTCCCGTGACGCAGATCTTCCATATAATATCTGGCAATGGTTCCAGGCTCGGAAAAACATAAGGCTTCCTGGTAGGAGGCCTTGGAAAGACGCTTCGCCAGTTCCGAGATACAGGAAATCTGGATTGCCTTCACCTTGCCGATGCCCTTGATCGCCGTCAGCCGTTCCATGCTGAACTGATGGATACCTAAGATCCCGGTCTCCCCTGCATGATACAGGATTCTGCGTGCCAATGCAAGGGCATTCTCCCCGCGGGTGCCGGTACGGAGCAGAACAGCCAGAAGCTCCTCGTCACTTAAAGACGCCGCCCCTCTCCGTTCGCATTTCTCGTAAGGACGCTCCAATTCAGGTATCTCTTTGATAGTATTAGACTGATTCATCTTATCTTTGGATTCGTGCGACACTCGTATCAGATCTATAAGAAACGGTAAATAATGATAGCAAGGACCACGCCGATGATACTTGCAATCGTGATCTTGACTGACAGGCCGAACGTAAGCACCAGAATCCCCAAGTTCAATACGATGGGATTCTCAAGCCCAAAGGCCTGTCCATAACTAAGCCAGCTAAGCGCCGGAACTCCCTCTGCCAGCATACCGATGAAGCCTCCAAGTACGATTCCTGTTAACATAAACAGAAACAAAGCCCAGGCATTCTTGCTTCCTGTTCCTTTCATTATGTACTCCTCCTCGTTTTCTCTATCTAAAAAACTCAATACATTTTATCACATTTCAGAAACGGTGTATAGAGTTATCACATTAAAAATTTCTTAAGCTGTGTGACAATTGTCGAAAATGTAGAATTATTGTAACAGGGGAACGTACTCTCCTGCAATCGCCTGCGCGATCTTAAGTCCGTCCATCGCCGCAGACGTGATCCCTCCGGCATACCCGGCGCCCTCCCCGCAAGGATAGAGCCCGCCAAGCCTGCTTTGAAGCGTATCATCCCGCAGGATCCGCACAGGGGACGAAGTCCGGCTCTCAACTCCTGAGACGAGCGCATCCGGGCGCGCATAGCCGTGAAGACGGCGATCAAAAGAACGGATCCCCTCTTCTAAGGCGTCCGCCAGTTCCTCCGGGAAAATGTCTCTCACATTCCCCCATGTATAACCGCCTTTCATCTGCGGAAGGATCTCTCCGGGGCCTGTGGATGGATGATTGCTGCAGAAATCCCTGAATAACTGGACCGGAATTCTGCCGTTACCTGCCCGATAGGCGGCTTCCTCAAGCCTCCGCTGGAATTCAACCCCTGCAAGCGCAAGGGCTCTATCGCCTGCGCCGCCATGCGCCTCTGATGCAGGCACATACCCGCGGTCGGCCTGCTTTGCAGTAAAATGCACATAATCCTCGGGTGTGACCGTCACCACCACGGCGCTGTTGGCATTCACGCCGTCTCTTGCATGATAACTCATCCCGTTTACCGCAAGCCTCCCTTCCTCGGAAGATGCATTTACCACATAACCGCCCGGGCACATACAGAAGGTGTACACTCCCCTTCCGCCTGAAAGGTTCGCTGTTAATTTGTAAGCGGCAGACGGGAGCGCCGGATCGTCCGCCGTTCCATACTGCGCGAGATCGATCATCCTCTGCGGATGCTCCATGCGTACGCCCACGGCAAAGGACTTGGCTTCCATAGGGATGCCCCGGTCCGAAAGCATAGAAAATGTATCTCTGGCGCTGTGGCCGATAGCAAGGACGGCAACCTCTGTTTCAATTCGATCCTCGCCCGCCATAGATACTGCATCTTCCCGATCTAATGTTCTAGAACCGTATAATTTTCCATTGTTTCCAGAATGAAGCACGGAAAGTCCGCGTAACTTTTCCTCATTTTTTTCTTTTATAGTAAGAATGTCCGTCACCTGGGTATGGAATCTCACTTCCCCGCCATGTTCCATTATGAATTCCCGCATATTTCTGACCACGTCTGCCAATATATCCGTTCCGATATGGGGCTTACTCTGATATAATATCTCCTTTGGCGCGCCGTTCTCCACGAATATCTCCAGAACCCTCGCGCCGCGGCCTTCGGGATCGTGGACCATGGTGTTGAGCTTCCCGTCCGAGAAGGTACCCGCGCCGCCCTCTCCGAACTGTACGTTGGAATCAGGATTTAACACCCCCGAAGCCCAGAACGCTTCTACATCCTTCATCCGCTCTTCAACGGACGCGCCCCGCTCCAGAAGGAGCGGACGGTACCCAAGACGCGCCAGCTCGTATCCGCAGAATAACCCCGCCGGGCCGGTCCCGATCACAACAGGCCGGTGATTCAGCGCCCGTGTTCCCAAAGCCTCTGCGAAATATACCTTTTCCCTGGGATCAAACTGTATGTTGGAGGCCTTCTGTCTCTTCATGCGCTTCTTGATCTCCGATTCCTTCTTCACCGTCACATCTACGGTATAGACATAAGATAACTGCGGTTTCCTGCGCGCGTCCAGGGATTGCTTCCTGACCGTACAGGAAAGAAGCGCATCCTCCCGGATGCGCAGTGCCTTGCAGACCTTTGCCTTCAACTCTGCTTCTGTATGATGGATATCAAGTTTTAACTGGTTGATTCGTATCATAGATATTCCCTCTCAGATGGTATTCGATTGCAAGTTCATTATACCATTGTATCATCCCGCAGCGCCTCTGCCAAGCCCGCACCGCCTTTTTGTGTCATAATAATATTGAAGTTAAATAGTATGTTGACATGATACTACGGCTTGTTTTATAATACAACGTGTTCTAGAAGGAGGTACAGATATATGCAGGTAACCTGCTATGAGGAACGGCTCATAAAAGACCAGAAATACCAGAGTATTACAGAAGAATATTACAAATTCATTGACTGCAGCTTCGAGAATTGTTCGTTCGAAGATTGTACCATCAATCATTGTCACTTTGTTAACTGCAGCTTTTACAACTGTAATATCATCAGCTTGACTTCTCAATATTCCGAGATTAAAAATACGGTCTTCAAGAAATGCAATCTGATCGGGATACACAGTTGGAACGGTCTTCTTCCCGTTGGAAAATATACCTACGCAATCGAAAGAATCGAAGACTGCTGCTTAAAATATAACTCATTTATAGAGATGAATTTCAGAAAATTCGATTTTTCCGGCAATGTGATTCAGGAAAGTATATTTGAGGAGTGTGATTTGCAGGAAAGTAATTTTAGAAACTGCAGGTTAGAAGCTACGCAGTTTTTCAGATGCGATGTCCGCAAGGCAGATTTCAGGGAGGCGAAAGGTTATGTGATCGACATCCCTTCCAATAAGTTAAGACAGGCGAAGTTCTCCTTCCCCGAGGTGGTCAGTCTGTTGGATTCATTGGAGATAAAAATTGAATAATAAGCTTTTTTAAGCTCTTGATCGAGGATAAGGCTGACTTTTGCAGCCTTATCCCCTTGTTGCATTTTTCTCTATTTTCTCAATCACACAGCTATGAGTCTTCGTCTTCCTGTCATAGCTGATCCCCGCAAGCAGCAGACTGCCCTCGTAATCCTTCAGCGCATCCACATAATTCTTATCCTTGATCTGTGCGATCGCCCCGGCAGCGGCTTTATCCCACTTAAGCTCGATGACTACAGCCGGCTTATCCATATGCACTTTGCGGGGGATCAGGCAGATATCCGCGAATCCCCTCCCGCTTGGCAGTTCCCGGATGATCGTATAATATTCTCGGGCAAAATAGAACGCAAGATTAATGGTACAGCTAAGGGAATTCTCGTCATTATATTCAAGGATCGAGATCTCCTTGTGTGCCCGGTCGATGCCCTCCGCCACAGCTTTGCTGTCCATCTCCCACAGCGATTCTAAAAGCTTCCGGGAAGCTTCCACGGAACGGATCACTTCATGCCAGTCCATGGTGCTGATCGCGTTCACATACTCCTGTGACACCTCTTTATTGGGAATCGCCACGGCTTCCTCCCTGCTGTCGTAAGTCAGATATCCCAGATGCACCAATAGCGTCAGAACATCATCCTTCGATGCGAAGGTTGTCATATCATTCTCAAAGGTTCCTGTGTTGATCTGAATCTCTTCTCTTGCCAGCATCCGGACTACCGCGTCTTTTAATCCGTCCATATCCATCTGGATATAGACCTTGAGCGCTTCATAGGTCTCCGTCCGGTTCCAGTAAGTCCCGAACCTGTGCCGGAGCATAGCCTCTACTACCGACTTGGGGTTATACATATAACGGCATATATCCCCGTCCTTTGTATGCGTTACCAGACGATAACCGTCATACCAGGCCTTCGTTTCCTCGAAACTCATCTCGTATCTTGCACAGAGTTCCCGGACTTCATTCTCCGTGAATCCAAAATATTCTGCCAGATCCCCCGAATCTGTCATCGAATACTCTGCGAACATATTTAACGCAGAGTGTGATCCGTATTTCTTGATCGGCAGGATCCCCGTCATATAAGCCAGAGCCACATAGTCCTTATCCTTCAGCCATGCGCGAAGGAAGTCAAGATATTTTTTCTGAGAGTCCTTATCTTCCTGATATTCACG
>Ga0137308_100523_pt1 | contig 60052 bp, 52 predicted proteins | sample Inofrocosms_June_FD_97181 | JGI IMG/M metagenome (GOLD analysis project Ga0137308, IMG submission 97181) | Mouse cecal microbial communities from Vienna, Austria - N-Acetylneuraminic and N-Acetylglucosamine D2O microcosms_June | ecosystem: Host-associated > Mammals > Digestive system > Large... | reverse complement strand
TCCTGAGTATTTCCGCTGCAAAGCCGCCCGCAAGCATGTCAAAACGCTTATCCGGAAACACAAAGAAAACATCATGATATACCCTTACGTACTTATTATTCTGTAATTCCCATGGAGCCTTTATCCACATTCTGTCTTATCATGCGCCTTGCCTGAACCGCACCAGAGCGTGTTTGAAAATTGCTTTCTGGCAGATGTGCGTCACAATTTGTGGGAGATTTGCGCTAAATGAAAGGCGCATGGCGGGCTATGTAACCTGAATTTGGCGTAAATATCACGCAAAGCGGGGCGTGCAGATGTCAGGAATGAATTTTCAAACACGCTCTAGGCCTGCGTATGATAAATCATAATAATGCTTTTCCGTAACGTATTTCAATAAAAAATGCTTTTTTAAAAGCATATACCCATTGAAAATGAAAAAGAACTACTTTATACTCAAAGGAAATACCATAAAACCAGCCAAAAGATTTTAACAAAAGCAGGAGTTTGAAATGTTTGAAATAAAAACGGATTCATCAAAATGTGTTTCACTCATTGAAGGTTCGGCGTTCTTGGATCAGACGATCCATGATTCTTGGGAATACGCAGATTTGTCTTTCGAAAGCGGAAAAATATATGGAATAATAAGTGAATACAGGCAAGGATGCATGTATCTTTCCTATTTGCTGGGAGGCAAAGTGGATTTCGGCGACTTACAAATATACTATAATGACAAGAAAATTGAGAAAGAATATCTATCTCTTATCAGCTGGAATTTGGAGCCGTCCCATGAAAAATACAGGAACAAAGCAGTAAAAAAATCCATTGAAAAAATGATACAAAAGAGTAACTGTGAGGATTCGTTTGAGGAAATTGCGGAAAAATTTATACTGACGAAGCCGCGCTATAACAGAAAGCTCTTTCAATTAAGCGGTGAAAGGTGGAGAGCATCCGCAGCATTGGGCTATGCCGCCGGAAAACATATTTTTTACGCGCCATATGAAACAAGTCAATTTTATTATCAGATGTCCCGGCAAGGATTAATTAAAATATTAAGAAACTTAACAGATTCAGGTTCAATGGTGCTTTTACCCGCAAGTTCAGATGTATTTCTAAAACATATTGTGGACGAATGTGTTTATTTGGATAGAGAGTATGACATTGATGTATTGGCAAGGCTGTACTCAGCTATGTATGGCAAAGGAAATTGGATAAAGTAATCTGGCAGACTTTTATTTTAATAAAAAGCATCCGCTTCCGAGGACACTGTATGATGCGCCCCTGAGTCGGATGCCTTTTATTTTGTTACTTACCTTGTATTTTCCGGTTCCCTTATAAGCGCAGAATTGCGGAAAAGCCGCTGCATGGCAGACCGCTTTCCTGCAGTAAAGCCGAATGCCTATTTCTTTATCAGCAATGATTTTCCCGTCATTTCTTCCGGCTGCTCTTTGCCCATAATCTGGATCAGCGTGGGGATAATATCTGCCAGACAGCCGTTCTCGCGAAGGGTGTAAGCCTGATCGTAATTTACCAGTATGAAAGGCACCTGATTGGTGGTATGGGCAGTAAAAGGATCCCCCGTCTCATAGTCAACCAGCTGCTCCGCGTTTCCATGATCCGCGCAGATGAACATGGCGCCGTCTGCTTCCTTTACGGCTTCCACTGCTTTTCCCACACATTCGTCAACCGCTTCCACTGCCTTCACCGCCGCGTCCATGATACCGGTATGTCCCACCATATCGGGATTTGCAAAATTGATGATAATCACGTCATACTTACCGGAGCGGATGGCCTCGCAAAGCTTATCACAAACCTCATAGGCGCTCATCTGGGGCTTCAAGTCATAGGTGGCAACGTCCTTCGGGGAATTAACCAGCACTCTGTCCTCACCCTCATTAGGCTCCTCCACACCGCCGTTGAAAAAGAAAGTGACATGCGCATATTTCTCCGTCTCGGCAATACGGGCCTGTTTCATCTTATTTGCCGCCAGCCATTCGCCGAAGGTGTTGGTAACGGCTACCTTATGGAATGCCACTTCCTTGTTGGGAATGGTGGGATCATAATCGGAGAAGCATACAAAGGTGATATCCTTTCTCGCCCCTCTGTCAAAGCCCTTAAAATCATCATCGCAAAAAGCTCTGGTAATTTCTCTGGCACGATCCGGACGGAAGTTAAAGAAGATAACGGAATCTCCGTCGGAAACCGTAGCTACAGGCTTGCCGTCCTCCACTGCCAGCGTAGGCTTTACAAACTCGTCCGTCTCTTCCCTGTCATAGGACTGCTGAATCCCACAGATCCCGCAGGCTGCGGTAAGCCCTTCTCCCTTTGTCATGGCATCATAAGCCAGCTTTACACGATCCCAGTTATTGTCCCTGTCCATCACATAATAGCGGCCCATAACGGAAGCGATTCGTCCTACGCCGATCCTCTCCGCCTCCGCAGTCAGCGCTTCCGCAAACTCCTTGCCGCTGGCAGGAGGTGTGTCGCGTCCGTCCAAGAAGCAATGTACGTATACCTTCTCCAATCCGTTTCTCTTCGCCAGCTCCAGCAGGCCGTAAAGATGGGTATTATGACTGTGCACACCGCCGTCGGACAACAGTCCCATTAAGTGCAGCGCACTGTTATTTTTCTTACAGTTCTCCACCGCTTTCAACAGAGCGGGGTTCTCGAAAAAGGTTCCGTCCTGAATCTCCTTTGTGATTCTGGTGAGCTCCTGATAAACGATGCGCCCGGCGCCCATATTCAAATGTCCCACTTCGGAATTGCCCATCTGTCCGTCAGGAAGGCCAACCGCCATGCCGCTGGCATTGCCTCTCACGAAAGGGTACTCCTTCATCAGACTGTCCATTACAGGAGTCTTAGCCTGCGCCACGGCATTTCCTTCCTTCTTCTCGTTGAGGCCGTAGCCGTCAAGAATCATTAAAACTACAGGTTTCTTGCTCATAATTGTCTCCTTATCCATGCTTTCATATATTAGTTTTTATATAACAATTTTTAGTTATAGTTTTCTCTTTATACAATTTTCTTAATTATAGTCCCTTTTGTATTCACTTTGTTTTCACACATTTTTCGGTTATAGTTCATATCTGGTAAAACTCCGCAGAATATTTTCTGAGAGTGCTGCTTCACAAACGCAGGCGCAGCGGTGGCTACGTTGAGACTTGAAGAGTAATGCTATCAGGGAAATTTATTCTGCGTCATTTAGCTGAAAATGATTGATATAGTACATTAGCCATTATACACTGAAAACACACCCCTTGCAACAAGAACCTGTAAAACAGCGATTTCGCGCATAAGACCACTGTACTATTATGCTGCCGATTATGCAATAAAGGGAACCGCATTTTCAGACGATGGTGCAGATTGCGTTTATTGTAGAAAGTCCAATGAAGCGAGGGAACAGCAAAACCGGCCACGCCGATAAAATCCCCGGCTTTTATGCCGGGGAAGCTGTGTCTTTTGAATATAAAATTTTCAATATAATGGGTGTCAAAATCGATGATACAATAATCAAAAAGATAACGGATGTAAAATACACCGATGTCAGCAATCCAGCCGACAAGCCCTTCTGGGCCACAATCAACGCTACCTCGCCGCGTGTCATCATGCCCACGCCGATCTTCAGCGAATCCAAGCCGTTAAACTTACATAGCCGCCCCATGATTCCGCAGCCAACCACCTTGGAGATCAGTCCCACGGCAACAAACGCAATCGAAAAGAGCAGAATCCCCATGCTGATGCTGTCAATATTTGTTTTCAGACCGATACTCGCAAAAAAGACCGGACCGAATAATATGTAAGAACTGGTATCCATTTTTTGTGCGATATACTCCGAGTCGCGGATAGAACAAAGAATGATCCCCGCCACATAAGCCCCCGTAATATCTGCAATGCCGAAATATTTTTCCGCAATGTATGCCATTGCCAAACACAGAGCCAGCCCCGCAATCGGAATACGCCTTGTATGGGGATATTTGCCATCCACATACTGAAAGATTTTATAACAGATAAAGCCCACCACAATGGCAAACAGGAAAAACAAGACGGTATTGGCCAGCACTGTCATGGGCTGGGAATCCGGACTCTTAAACCCGATCACAAAGGTCAGCACAATGATACCGATAACATCGTCAATAATTGCCGCACTTAAAATCGTCGTACCTACTTTTCCTTTTAATTTTCCCATTTCCCGCAGCGACTCTACCGTAATGCTCACGGAAGTCGCCGTCAAAATCGTGCCCACGAAAACTGCCTTATAAAACTCCTCCGAGCCCCATGCGCCAACACCGTAAAATGCCATATATAGCAGTGAACCGCACACAAGCGGAACAAATACGCCCGCACAGGCAATCAGCGCGGCAATCGGTCCCGTCTTCAGCAAGTCCTTTAAATCCGTTTCCAGTCCCGCCGAAAACATCAATAAAACGACACCGATCTCGGCAAGCTGCACCAAAAAATCCGATTGCTCCACCCATCCTAAAATACTGGGGCCGATCAGAAGCCCCGCGATAATCTCTCCCACAACCTGCGGCGCCTTGCACTTTCTCGCTGCAATCCCACACACCTTTGCGGCAATAATAATAATTGCTAACTGCTTAAACACTAAATACGATTCCACTTTTTTCCCCTTCTTTCATTCTGTTATATTTTATCGTATTTTTTATGCCTAACACATTATAGTCTTTTGCCTTTACAAAGTCAATCATTCTTGATGTTACTGTTCACTCCGTTCACAGCAACCTATGCGCGAAATCGCAAAACAGCGATTTCTGTGCATGTCTGTCTCGGGTTTATCACGCAGAAACAGCGTGAAAACACCTCGCGGCGAAGTCAAAATCGCGTCTCTATGCGATTTTGCGAGACATGCGGGCGCCAAAACGCATTCTTTTCACGTTTTGTGTGCATCTTGTAACGGTTCAGTGACCTGTCTGAACTGTTACAACTTCTTGATCTCATTTCATTTTTACAGTTGACAATTAGTGGAAGTTGTTGTAGTGTAGATTACAGTTATTCATGCATCGGCGCGAAAGCCCAGTCAGCGGACGCGCAAAATTAAAAAGAAGGAGGTAACGCTATGTATAACGATCCGACTAAAAAAGTTTTGCTGTTAAGCATCATACACTGCACGCAGTTACCTCAGGAAATCGCAAAGGATCCGGAACTTCCGCAGGCAGAATTACCGCCTAAGGAATGGTTCTGTCTCCTTATTATCTGAACAAACAGATATCTCTCTTGTTAGAATATCCTCTTTGCTGATCAGAGTCCATGGTAAACTGCCATGGACTTTTTATTTGAACGGGAAATTCCGCATTTCCTCTTTTCTCATGTCTTTGGCAGCTCACCGCCGATTTTTCCTGAGTATCGAAACCACACTGTTTATTTTAGCACGATCTGTAGTCCGTGCGGAAATGAGGGAATTGTGAAAAAAGTATCAAGTTATATTATGGAACATATCTGGGGTTATATTGCAGCCGTCTTCTGCCTCATTATCGGTGTGGCATTGGATATGCTCTCTCCCCAGCTTACCAAACGAATGATCGATGATGTCATCATGGGCGGACGGCTGGAGCTTTTAAGCTACCTGCTGCTGGGCTTCCTCATCGTAGGTCTGGGAAAATGTGTGTTTATGTACGTCAAAGAATATCTCTTTGATGTGATGAGCTCCAAAATCTGCGCCCAGATGCGCCGGAATCTCTTCCGCCACCTTCAGGGGCTTTCCGCAGATTTCTACGACAGAAACAATACCGGAGAACTGATGGCCAGAGTGAAGGAGGACGTGGATCATATCTGGGACGGTTTAAGCTATGTGGGTATGCTGTTGATCGAAGTCACGGTACATACCGTACTGGTTCTCACCTGCATGTACCGTCTCAGCCCGAAGCTTGCCCTGATCCCCACCGCCGCAATGCTTTTCTGCGGGACATTGGCTATTTTTCTGGAGCGCAGACTGGATAAGGTATACGAAGAAATCAGCGAGGAAAACGCCAAACTGAATACCGTGGCAGAGGAAAATCTTGCAGGAGTCCGCACCGTGCGGGCTTTTGCCAGAGAAAAGTTCGAAATCAAGAAATTCCTCTCCCACAACCGGCGCTACTATGAACTGAATATGAAGCAGTCCCGAATCTTCGTCAAATACCACCCGCTGTTCACCCTTGTCACGAAGCTGCTGCCCCTGACCGTGCTCCTTGCGGGAGGGGTCATGGTGATGCAGGGAGAGGCCGCTTCCGGCGGTGTATTCACTCTCGGTTCACTGGGTGCCTTCGTGGAATACTCCAACAACATCGTATGGCCTATGGAAATGCTGGGCTGGCTCACCAACAGCTTTTCTTCCGCTGTGGCGTCCAATCGCAAGCTGAAGAAAATCTATGCGGAAACGCCCACCATCAAAGAGGAGGAAAACCCGAAGCAGCTGGAATGCGTGAAGGGTGAAATCGCCTTTGAACAGGTAAGCTTCCGAAGGGATAACACGGAAATTTTGAAGGATATCAATTTCCACATTGCTCCCGGCTCCACCTTGGGTGTCATGGGCGCCACAGGTTCCGGTAAAACTTCCATGGTGCAGCTGCTGCAAAGGCTGTACGACTGCACCGACGGGCGGATCCTCTTAGACGGCACGGATATCCGCAGATTGTCTCTGGGACAGCTGCGGGAAAGTATTTCCGTGGTGACTCAGGATGTATTTCTGTTCTCCGACACTATCTCCGACAATGTGCGTCTCGGAAAACAGGCTCTCACCGATTTCGAGCTGGTAAAGTCTGCTTCTCAGGCGGCGCAGGCATCGGAATTTATCGAAAAGCTGGAATCCGGTTATGACACCGTCATCGGAGAGCGGGGTGTGGGACTGTCCGGCGGTCAGAAGCAAAGGATCAGTATTGCCAGAGCTCTGGCAAAAAAGAATCCCATTTTGGTGATGGACGACTCCACCTCCGCTCTGGATATGGAGACGGAGGCAGCGATCCAAAAGACGTTAAACGATCTGCCGGATACTACCAAGATTATTATTGCCCACCGTGTCAGCGCCGTATGCCATGCGGACGAAATCCTGTTTTTGGAGGACGGCCGGATTGCCGAGCGCGGAACTCATGAAGAACTGTTGGCCAAAAAAGGGCTTTATTACGAAACATATCAATTACAGATGGGAGGTGCCATTTATGCCGATTAATTCTTTTAAAGAAGATGAGCGCACCGTGGAGCAGGGAAAAATGAAAACGCTGCTGCGGCTGTTCTCCTATCTTCTCGCTTATAAAAAGGAGATCCTTCTGGTTCTCTTCATAATGCTGTTCTGTGTAGGTGTGTCTCTGGCAAACCCGCTGTTTGTGGAAACCGCCATCGACACCTATATCAGTGCGGGAAATTTCCCGGGACTGGTGAAGCTGATTCTGACTGCTCTTCTGCTGAATGTGGCAATGGTTTTGTTTACCAAGCTGCGGATGCACATAATGAACCGTGTGTGTAACAGCATTCTGATGACCATTCGTCAGGAACTGTACACCCACATTCAGACGCTGGACTTTCACTTTTTTGACAGCCGGCCTACGGGTAAGATACTCTCCCGCATTATCGGGGATATCAACTCTCTGAAAGATGTGCTGGGAAATTGTGTGACCACTCTGATCCCTGACTTTATCACCATCAGTGCCGTCATCGTTATCATGTTGACCAAAAGTCCGGCTCTTACGGCCGCCTCCCTGTGTACGCTGCCCCTTTTGGCGGCGGGCGTATGGTATATCCAGACACGCTCCCATAAGAGATGGCAGCTGTTCCGCAAAAAATCTTCCAATATGAACGCTTTCGTCCACGAGGATCTGTCCGGAATGCGCATTATACAGAGCTTCCATGCGGAACAGGAAACGGACGACACTTTTTACAGGCTCACGGAGGAACACAGGACAGCCTTTACCAGCGCCTGCCGCATCAACGACGCTATCGGCTCCGTTATTGACTTTTGTTGGGGAGTAAGCACCGCGGCGCTGTATTTTGCGGGAATCAAGATTCTGGGACCGGATCAGGTGTCCGTGGGAACGCTGCTGGCTTTTGGCAGCTATATCGGGATGTTCTGGCATCCCATCATGAACCTCAGCGACTTCTACAAACAGCTGATTACCAATCTGGCGGCGGCGGAACGTGTCTTTGAGGTTCTGGACACCCCTTCGGAGATTACCGACGAAAAGGCTGTGGGTGAGCTTTCCGATATCAAAGGGGAAGTGGTATTCGATCAAGTATCCTTCGCATACTCGGATGCTCCGGACATTACCGTGCTGGAAAATGTTTCTTTCCGCATCAAGCCCGGCGAGACCATCGCTTTGGTGGGACCCACCGGAGCCGGAAAAACAACCATTGTCAATTTAATCAGCAGGTTCTATAATGCTACTAAAGGACATGTGCTGATCGACGGCAAAGATGTTCAGGAAGTGACTTTGAACTCTCTCCGCTCCCAGATGGGTATTATGACACAGGATAATTTCCTCTTTACCGGAACGGTCATGGACAATATCCGTTACGGCAGGCTGGATGCCACGGACGAGGAATGTATTGCCGCGGCCAAGGCGGTCAGCGCCCACGATTTCATTATGAAGCTGGAAAAGGGATATGACACGGAACTCTCGGAGCGGGGCGGCGGTCTGTCCGTGGGCCAGAAGCAGCTTCTGGCCTTCGCCAGAACCTTTGTCTCCATGCCCGGTATCTTAATCTTGGATGAGGCAACTTCCAGCATTGATACCAAGACGGAAGTATTGGTGCAGAACGGAATTGAAGCTCTGTTGTCAGGGCGGACTTCTTTTGTCATTGCACACAGATTGTCTACGATTCAAAAGGCCGACAGGATTTTTGTCATTGACAGCAAGGGGATTCTGGAAGAGGGTTCCGCCAGAGAACTGATGCAGAAGAAAGGAGCTTACTACAAGCTTTATATGGCACAGTTTACACAGGCATCTCCGGGGACGGTGTAATTAATCTTCCTATGGTGAGTAACGATGAGCCTCATACACGGCAAGTGCCGCCAGAGGGCGTCACTCGCCGGAGTCTCCTCTCCACATCTCACTCATGCCGCACAAAACACTCCTGCCGCCCCGACGCCTGTATCTTGCAAGCCTTTAAATAATTTATGTAGGCTCGGGATGTGTTGCTGCGGGCTTTGATAATTTGTAGTAGGTAAATTCTGTAATGGTTGGTCTGATGTGGCGGCTGGTAAATGCGGTGGGAAAATTATTAGGAAATGAGTTATGTTACTGAACGGACTGGGGCTTCTGATGTAGGGTGCTAAGTCAGGGAGGACGGAAATGATTTATTATAATGGGGATGATTTATTAATCCGTAATTTGGAGCAGACGGATATTCCGATGATTGCGAGTGAGGAAATCGCTCAGGGGTGGCATGATACTACGGAAAAGTATGAAATGCGATTTCGGCATCAGGCGGAGGGAAAAGGGGTTGCATTAGTTGCTGAGTATAAGGGAAATGTAGCCGGTTATATTAATGTATATTCTATTTCCGAATGCGGTCCGTTTGTCGATAAAGAGTATCCCGAAATTGTTGATTTTGGAGTTTTGGTGAAGTACCGCAGAAACGGGATTGGCAGCAAGTTGATGGATATCGCCGAGCGGATCGCCTCCGGCTATTCAGATGTGGTTTGTCTTGGGGTCGGGCTGCACAGCGGATATGGCAGCGCCCAGAGAATGTATGTGAAAAGAGGTTATGTTCCCGACGGCACAGGTGTCTGGTATGGAAAGGAAGCTTGCAAGCCCTATGCGGATTATTGCAATGATGATGATTTGATTCTGTATATGTCTAAAAAAATGTATGAAAGCAGTACTCTACCATGAATGAACAAAAGAACATTATCCGTCTCACACAGGCGGAAATAAAGCGTCTGGAAATATTGGAAAAAAGGTATAAAAACGCCGCCCGGGCAAGGTTTGAAGCCCGGACGGCTTATTATCATGCTATTACCGGAGGGCACTACACTTCCATCACCATTCGGGATCAGAAGACCCGCTGGGGAAGCTGCTCTTCCCGGGGCACATTGTCTTTTAATTACCGTCTGATCTTTGCACCGCCAAAGGTGTTGGATTATGTAGTGGTTCATGAGCTCTGTCATCTGACCCATATGAACCACTCCAAAGATTTCTGGAATATGGTTGCTTCCGTCATGCCCGACTACAAAGTATGCAAAAACTGGCTTAAAGAACACGGTCACGAACTGGCTATAGAGAATTACCTCCAAAAACGTGGTATTTCCGTCACACTCTGATCCTTTTCCCGGCATTATATTCTTCCGAAACTCCTGTCGTGCCGCTCCGGCGGCGGAGCTGGCTCCTCCGCTCTGCATCACCGCACGCAACGAAGCATCCGTCCTACACATTATAAAGCTTCTTCCCGAGACGGTTTCTGCCCCAAATCTCTAACGGTTCTCATCCACGAATATCTGTGCCCGGCTCTGAATAACATTCGCTACGTCTCTTGCGCTCTTCTGTCCGGTATAAAAAGCTCCCATCTCTTCATTGACAATGTTAAGCACATCTTCGTTATAGTAATATGCTCTGTCCACAGACAGGACAAAGTTTATAACTTGATCCAGCTGCTCCTGAGACAAGGGCGGCAAAGGAATCTCCTCTCCGTTAATATAGAAGGTATCCTCATACTCTATTTCATTTCCGTTCTCATCCCTATAAGTAGGCTTCTGCAGAGCTTTCTGTGACTGTTCCATAAATACCTGTTTATTTACGGCCATCCCCCACTCCAATTCCTTTTGGTATTCATCCGTGAGATAATAGCGGACAAATTCCCATGCTCCGTCAAGATTCGCGGATTTTGCAGAAAGCACAAAGGATTGGTTGGCACTGATATAAGAACCCTTTCCGCTCTCGGTGGGGAAACCGATATAGGTTACAGGTTCACCGAAGTTACCGTTCAATTGATAGTTGAGGTTGGACATATTCCCGATATACAACTGCATTAACAGCGTCCTGTTATCACGATACTGAGATTCGTAAGACGTCCAATAATTGTCGTTGCCGTACAAGGAATCCCAGTCAATCTCCTCCGGCAGAGTCTTGGCGTATTCCATCATATTGATAAAATTATCGCTGTTAAAGGAGCACTTTCCTGTTTTCACATCAATAAAATCATTGCCGCAGTACTGCATTGCCGTACTCATAAAACCGTCTCTGCTTAATTCACCGATGGCCTGGGCGTCTTCACCCATAGATGCAACCACCTGCTTCATCTCCTCCAAGGTCCAGCTCGTCCGGTCTCCTACCAGAGATGTCTTGGCGATCATAGTGTTGACGCTAAAGTTCGGCACCACATAATATAAGGTTCCGTCCACGGAATATGCATCAAACACATTCTGCAAAAACTCCACTTGTGACAATTCCGGATCCTGCTCGATCAAGCTGCCGATATCGGCCACCAATCCCTTGGAAATATATGTTTCTACAGGCATGTTATCCGGAATCAGAATATCGGGCATACCGCCTGTAATGATATCGTTATTCAGCTGCGTATAACCGGCCTGATAATCATCGAAAGTATTATAAGAATTGTATTCCTTCAATACGATTCTGTAAGCATCGCTTTCTCGGTTAAACTCTACCACTCTCTGTCTTATGTCACTGCCTACCCAATTGCCGGCCAGCACTACCACCGCCTTGTCGGGAATATCCGCAGGATCTCTGTAGGTGAACAGCGCAGCCTTGATATCTTCTCCGTAATTTTCATTATAAATTCCGATAAAACTGTCTTGATTTAGTTCAATCAGGCCAAGGAAATTTGAAATATTTACATCGGAATTGACAAAATCCATTTTCTTTGTAACATTCTCGTCACCCTGATTATAGATATATATTCCGTCATTCATGGAAAATACCAAATCGCTTTCCATTCCTGTACTCATATTTCCATAGCCGTACATGCTGAAAGAAACAGGCATTTCTGCAGGTTCTCCCAAGGTATCCGTCTCAGGGTCATAAGATGCCATATAGCACTTTGTCCAGTCGTTTTCGTCCGAATATATGACAAGCATAGTACCGTCTTGCCGTGCCAATGCATACTGGCGGTAATTAAGCACTTGACCGGTTTCTTCCGACAGTTTCTCTCTCTCGGAGAGAGTCCCGTCGCTGCCCACATCCATTCGATACATATTATCGCCGTTCAGCAAAAGCTTTGCACTGCCGTCTTCGCCCGCAATGAGCGCACTGACATAGAGCCATTCCGCCCCTTCCTCGTCAGAGCGCAGCCCTTCCACCTCCGTCTCCCAGAGCCTGCTTCCGTCCGTGTCCCAACAGCAGACATAGGTGCGGTTTTCCCTTACGACTTGTTCCTGATTGGTGTAGTCTTCAAAGTTATAGAACTTAGTTCCGAAAATTTTCCCATCGAAAGATATCGTGAAATTGCCGAAGCTTGTGTTTTCCCAGATATCGGATATCTCTCCGTCTGAAGCTCCGGAATCCCCTTCGCTGCTGTCCTGAGCCGCCCCTTCTTCCGATGCTTCCTCCCCGTCGGAAGTATCCAGCTTAATGGTCTGGAGGTTGGATCCGTCCTCATTTACCACGATCAGATTTACATCCACAACGGCTTCATTCTTCGACCAGTCATTGGCCTCCACCACCACATATACTTTATCCTCTCGATATTCCACGGCATATACGTTCGTATAACCGTTTTCGGGGTCAACAAACTTAGGAAAATCAAACTCTTTCATCTGATAGACATTCTCCTTTGCCAGCTGCGCATTTGCAGAGCTGGTTCCCCGATTGCCGGAGCTGCCCATATTCCCGTTGCTTCCGTTCGTCCTGTCTCCACAGGCGCTGAGTCCTGCCGTCATAATGAGCGCAAGACCTACGGCCATTGACTTTCTTACCCACTTTCTCATAATCTCTCCTCCTATTCCGGTTCCCTATCCCCAGTACTCCATCCTGCCAAAATTAAACCTCGGATCTCCCTGTTTCTCGCCATTGCGTCGTTAAAATTTCCAGACAATGCTTGTGTTCGCCGTCGAAATTTCGTCTGGCACTGGCATAAACCATACAGCCCTAACATCCAATTTCTGACTGGGTAGAGCACTGGAACGTTCGACGAATAGTTGAACCAATCACGCAGAATGCCTTTCCGAGTCCTTCTATCTCTTCAAAGGAAATCTTCTATCTCTTCAAAGTCGTCTTCAAACGTTTTCCGCCTGCGCTTTTTTCTTCTCCGGAATCGTTTCCCGGAGGACTTCTCTTTCGGAAGGCTTTCCCCCGAAAAGGGTTCCCCGGTTCCCTTTTTCACCGCTCTTGCCGCCCTCAGGCGTTCTATCAGCCTTTCCAGCTTATCCTTGGCTTTCAGCCGCACATCCCGCAGCGTCCACCCTTTATGCCTCCACCAGATAATAAAGGCTATAAGGAGAAGTATGACAGGATACAAAAGAGTAAGCAGCTGCAGCAAGGTCAGTATCATCAAAATATCCTCGTACCCTCTCGCCATATTCTCCCAATACGGGTAGATGATTCCTTTTCCGTTCATGGAACGGACACCGAATTGTCCGATCAGTTTCAACCGGGACAGCAGTGAATAACGTGCGCTGTTCTCCACCACCTCCGTGGCATTCTCTTCCTTGCCCAGATTCTCCTTTACATGGTTATATGCAAAACCTGTAACGGGATCCGGCATCACGATCTCGTAATGATTGATGCCGTAACTGGTGCCCAGTGTTTCCAAAGTCTCCAGTGAAACATAGACCAGCGTTCCCTCCAGCCCCGCCGCCTCTGCCAGACGTCCCTCCGGCCGCTCCACCACTCCGGTTACGATATGAGGAATCCCCGAGATATATACGGTCATTCCGGCCACGTCATAGGATCCGAAAAGCTGCCATGCGGCATCTTTGTCAATGACACAATAATCCTGCATCAGGTCGTTTCCCGAAAAGTAAGCGCCGTTGATCAGCGTCAAGGGATGAAACAAAAAGAAGTCCCCGCCGATTCCTATGGCGTCCGCAGTAACGGAAGTCTTGTTGTTGGACAATGTAATCTTGCCGTCCGCGCTGTAAGCATCCGCCCACAGTCTGGCGCCGGGATTCTCCGACTCCTGCACCACGGAGGCCTCCGTCAGAGCACTGTCTATCCCGTGCTCAAACATCAAAATGGTATCCTCCGTGGTTTCGGAATCCGCGGCAAAGAAACAGCTTACCTGCGCCGCATCGTTCTCCTTGCTCCACCGCCTTGCCATCTGCTGGGTATCCTGCGCACCTATGATTTGATTTGTCGTAATAAGCAGGATCAGGAAAATCAGAAACGATAGCCCCCCGCTGATTCCCAACACAAGTTTTTTCATAGTCTGCCTCATTTCCAATCCTTAATTATTTTCAGCCAGCCTTACCAGCTTACCGGCTTCCACCGGCTTGGTAGAAGTGGTAATCACAGGGTCGTAACCGGTCAGCATTCCCGAGCTGACCGCAGACTGGTTGTCATCGCTGGCAAGAACCTCCACATCCACACGGGTGGCAACATAGCGGGTTCCCAGCGGGCTGGACTTGGATGTGACTACCAATATGAACTTACCATTGTTATCCTCACGGATGGCATTATTGGGTACTATATAATCGTAGTTAGCGCTCTTCTGTCCCACGGAAATATTCAGGGTCTGCCCCGCGGTAACCGCTCCCGTGACGTCAAAAGTGAGAAGCTTCTTCTGTCCGGGGTCGTTGGGGTCGGGTTTGATGCTTGCCAAAACCACTTCCACGTCATCAAATCTCCATGCATTGACCAGATCTGCCCTGTCTCCCACCGCCAGACGCTTTGCCTGCTCATTGGTGACGGAAAAGCTCATGGAAAAGCCCTTGCCCTCAGGCTGCATTACCGCCACGGGAGTGGCTGCAGAGGTAGTGTTCCCCGCCACTACATTTAACGCCGTGATCGTGCCGGAGATATCTGCGGTAACGGTAGCGCCGATGGACTTCTCAGTCAGTTCATCCACCTTCTCCTGCGCCTTGGTGATGGCTTCCATCTGCTCTCCCAGATTCAATCCCTGTCCCAGTGCACCGGTCATCTCCGTCAGCAAATCCGTCTTTTCTTTTAACACCGCATTTGCATTTGTAAGCTCCTCGTTTACGTTTGCCAGCTGCCGCTCCAAATCTCCCTTTGTTACGGCAGTTTCGTTTGCCAGTGCATTTGTGGCTTTTGTCCATTCTGCTTCCTTATTATTGAACTCTATAGTAGCCTCATTTAAAGCAGCTTCGGCATCCAGAATCGCCTTTTGGTTTTCTTCCAAAGCCCTTTGCAGGTTGGCAATCTGATTCTGCGCTTCTGCCACCTTATCGGTATTGCCTGCATTACCGCTGCTGACACTTAACTGCGACCAATAATCCATCTCATTTTCCCACTGTTTCTGATAACCCTTTAATGCATCCAAATGGCTTTGTGCTGACTTCTTATTTCTATCGGCATCATTTTTGGCCGCCAAGGTATTATTAACCCATTCCTGAAGGCCTCTTATATCCTCATCCCTGCCTGCCATATTGCTAATCCGGTTACTCAAAACATCCGCCTGTTCCTTCAAGTCATCCACCCGGTTTTGTGCATCCTTTACCACTTTCTGGGCATTTGTGAGCTGCTGTCTGTAGGTCGAAACAGATGTTCCGCTATTGCTGATCTGCAAAGCGGCGGCGGTAGTGGCATCCGACAGCAGCGCTTTCTCATACGCATTCCATGCCTGATCCAAAGCGTCCTGCGCCGTTTTCAGCTCTTCGCTCTCCTCATCCTCCAGATACAGGATCACATCGCCCTTCTCCACAAAGTCACCCACACGGACGGCCACACTGGCCACCTTACGGGACTCCTTCACCTCCACATTATAGGGGTCTCCGCTCTCCACCACACCTGAACCACGGATCTTTGCCGTGACGGTTCCCGACTGCACATACTGAATCGCCACCTCCGGCAGAGAGTAGTTCATGATTGTGTTGGAGAAAAAGGTCAGCACCAGCATCACCGACAGGAAAATAATCGCCGCTGTTTTGACCCATTCTCTTTTTTTTCTTGCATTCTCGTCCATCGTATTCCTCTCCTCACAATGCTTTCCAGCGCTCCATCCGTTTTTAACGACACAACGGCGCGAAACAGGCTGCTCCAAGGTTCCATTTCCGGCCGGATGAAGTACTTAGTTATTTTCTGAATATTTTAAGCGATAGCATCGGCACATTAACCCTTTACACCGCCTTGATAAGTGATTCCGTCTACCAGATATTCTTCCCCATACAGGAAAATCAGCAGGCTGGGCACCATGTAGATGGTCGCTACGGCAAAAGCCAGACCGATCTCGCCCGCATTAATCTTGCTGAGGAACACGGATAACGGATGCGTCTCGCCGTCCGACAGCAGAATCAGCGGCTGCTCCACCATATTCCAGTAATCTATAAACACCAAAATCGCCGCCGAACAGATTGCGCCCTTACACAGCGGCATACATATCTTCCGGTAAATCTGCCACTCTCCGGCGCCGTCGATCTGCGCCGCCTCAATCACACTGTCGGGAATACGCCGCATAAACTTTGTCAAAAGGTACACAGCGAAGGGAGAAAAAATACCCGGCAGCCAGATAGCCCCATAAGTATCCAACAGATTTAAAAAATCACTGACCAGATAATTCGGCACCAGTGTTACCTGATAGGGCATCAGCATCAAAATAATATAGGCAAAGAAAATTATTGTCCTCAATTTCCCTTTATACCGCGCAAATCCGAAGGATGCAAAGGATGCCACCAGCAGCTGGAAAAATACGATGGGTCCCACCAGAATCACGGAGTTCCAAAATTTCAGCAGATAATCCGGACTTTTGAAAAGCACCGTGGCATATTGGCTGAAAGATACCATATCGGGAATGAATTTCAGGTTGACCTTCTCCGAAATGTAAACCTTTCCGCCTGTTTCCGTGGTGGCAAACACGGAGCCGTAATTGGAAGAAATCTCCGAAGCCGCCATAAATGAATTTGTAATTGTCAATATAATCGGCATCAGGAACAGGATGGCAAAGGACGCCGCCACAAGAGTCGCCAAAGCAATCTTGGCCATGCGGATAATCTTCTTTTTCCTTGCCGCACCGCTTCCGGCCTTCCTGATTTTCTTTCCTCCGCCCTGTCTCTGCATTGCCATATTCTGTCCGCTCACCCTTCCACATCCTTTCCGAAACGGTCTTCCGCCACAAACAGAATGCCGATGATGATCACCATTACCAGCGACATCAGTATAGCCGCCGCCGACAATGTCTGATAGTCCAGCGATTTAAACTTATTGTTCATAAAATGCTGCAGCATGTAAATAGTATCATAGGGATAATCCCCCGTCAGCAGATAAACCTCCCGGAATACCTTAAAAGAGTTAATCAGCGACATAATGGTCACAAAGAGTAACGTGGAGGACAGATACCTGATCTTTATATAGAAAAATGTCTGCAAGGGCGTAGCGCTCTCCAGCTTAGCCACTTCCAAAATATCCTTGGGTATGCTGGCCAGAGCCGCCATAAACAGAATCATATTATATCCTAAGTTCTTCCATAAAAACAAAATTACCACAACAACCTGTGCATATTCCGATTTCAGCCAGTCAATTTTAGCGATTCCGAATACTCCCAGCATATCATTAATTGCCCCGTTATAATGGAACAATACCTGCCAGATCAACACAATGGATGCCACAGGCACCATCATGGGGCTTAAAAGAAAGGTTCGAAACTGGCTCCGGAAAGGCAGCTCCGCCTCCAAGACAATGGCCATCAGCAAGGATAAAAGCACTGCCAGAGGCACCGCCACCGCCGAAAAGACAGTGGTATTATGTACTGCTTTGCGGAACGCCGAGTTTCCCACTATATTTACAAAATTGTCAAAAAACACAAAATTTCCGCTGATGGGATTATCAATCAGCGAATAATATATGACCACCATAAAGGGCAAAATAAAGAACATAAGAACGCCAAGAAAGCTAGGGGCTATAAACAGCCCCGAGCTTCTCTTTACCTTCTTTGTCCTCCTGCTTAATTTAGTACGTGTTTTCACTTTTACCTCAATCCTTTAAGTCTAATATTTATGGCGGCATCCGTGTACGGCTCACGATTATCTTTTCGGGATGCCGTCTTTTCCTGCGGAGCAAGAACAAAATGCGCCGAAGCTCCGGCCTGTAAATCTACACTGATCCGTTTTCAGAGAATCAGCTGTTCTCACTCACATAGATATTGATACGGCTCTGAATAATTGCCGCCGCTTCGTCCACGCTCTTCTGTCCGTGGAAATAAGGCGCCGCTTCCTCCGAAATAATTTTCAATATCTCATCACTGCTGCCGGCTACCGCTCTGGCATTCTCAATCAAATTCAAAATAATGTCCACTTCCTCTTGGGTAGGAATGCGGTAAGTGTAAGACCATCCGTCCTCGTATCCCACACCACCTCCGCCGCCCATGGGAATGGGATCACCGTTCTCGTCTTTGACGAGTTCACCGTTTTCATCGGTTAAATATTCTACCTCCACAGCCTCCTCAGCCATGGCGCTGAGACTCTTTCTGTTGTTAGGGAAGCCCCACCATTGCATACCGCCTCTGGTATTCTCATTCTCGTCTTCCACAGGAGTCAAAATGCCTTCGATAAACTGCCATGCCCCGTCCTTTTTGCTTGACTTAGAGGTGATGGCATATGCCTGTTCCGCCATAATCCCTGTACCGCTGCTTCCGTCGGTGGTAGGATAACCGATACATGCCACATCGCCGCCGAACATTTCCATGTAAAGCTGGATTTCGTTAAAATCATAAATGTAAGCTCTGTCCAGCAGGATCTCCCTGTTCTGGATTCTGGTAGGTGTAGACGCGCCGCCGTCCTCATACTGGTACTCATCCGGGAAACGGTTTACAAAGGCAAGCAGGCTTTTGAACTCCGGTGTATCAAAGCGGCACTCTCCCGTACTCCAATCTATAAAAGAGCTCTCATTGAACATCATACACAAGCTTAATATACTGTCCTTATCGGAATAGTCAAAAAGCTGTGCGTCCGGATATTCATCCGCATATGCAATCATCTCGTCTATAGTCCAACCCTCTTTGCCGCCAAGCTCGGAAGCGCTGCCTACTACGGTCTGAAGCTGGAAGTTGGCCGGAATGCTTACCAGCACGTCGTCATAAGTATAAGCCTCTATAATACTTTCCACAAAATCGTCTCTGTTCAAACTGCTGCTTTCCAGATAAGGATTTAGATCCTCAAATACCCCCTTTGCAGCCAGCCGCTGTATATTGACATTCCTTAAATCAATGATATCGGGGCAATTATTGGAGGTGATATCATTATTCATTCTTGTTACGGCATCATTATAGGCGGTCTCGCTATAGCTCATAATATCCATATAGGTTCGGATGCTGATCCTGTATTTGTCATTGCTCTTATTGAATTTTACCGCCGCCGACTGTAACTGGGAACTGCTGTACATCGCCCCGATCACAATGGTTTCTCTGGGTGCCACTTCGGAAGCGTTTGTCTTAGTCAGCAAAGCAATGCCGTTATCATTGTTCTCCCAGTCATTTATCACGGCCAGAATCCTGCCGTCCTCCAGCTGACCCATACAAGTGGCGTTGTTGCCGTTGATATCGCTGTCCAGCCAGTCAAACAGCTTCTCGCTTTTCTGGGACTGGAGATCATAACAGTAAACCGATGAACCGCTGCCTATCAGGAAATCATGATCCCTTCCTGCATAAAGGCCGTTCCCGTTGCCGCTTATAAATCCTTTATAGCTCTCTCCCACAGCCCGCTTGTCAAAGTCCACTGCTGCCAGTACATAACTGAGCTCTTCCGCAGTATTGTCATAGTAGCTGAAATACACTTTGCCGTCCTTGCCGCAGCCCAGACTGCTGATCCAGTTCTCACCGGTATCCACCGCGCCCTGGTAATTTCCCTCCGCATCCAGCAGCAGAATCTTGCTGTCCGCCGAAAGGTAAAGCCTGTTCTCTCCGTCCACTGCGATATACTGAATATATGTATTCTCCATATCCTGCGGCATATTCTCCGCCATGTCCTTGGCGAATATCTCTGTGCCGTCCGCCCCAAACTTGCACAACATTCTCTTCGGCTCCGTATAGCCCTCCGGTCCCGGCTCTCCGGAATAGTCATTGCAGATTGCATAGATACTGCCGTCCGACAGTATCGCATATTCGCCGAGACTTACCTCTTCACCCAGCTGAATGGGGATGACGGAGGAAGTTTTGTCCGTCAGGGAATACTTCACAATACTCTCACTGGACATCCCTGTAGCTTCGTCAAAGGAATAGCTCTCATAATAGAGAGAATCCCCCACATACTTCATATTGTAGTAGGACACATTTTCCTCTTGAATTTCCAGAAACTCCGGCACATAGACGAATTCCTTCACTTCAGTGCCGTTTCCTACATTATTTCCCTGCTCTCCGTTATTGCCTTGCGTATCACCGCAGGCGGCCAAAGACAACGTCATGGCAGAAGCAAGGACAAATGACATTATCTTTTTCAATTTCCTGCTTTTCATACTCTCCTTCTTTCCACGGCAGATGACAATCGCCGCACATCCGGCGGCTTCCCCCTCCTCTGCCGTACATATGTTAACAGACAATACATGTTTTCCCAACAGTGAAAGATAATCTTACCGCATAATCTTAAACCTGACGAAAACAAAAAATCAATGTGCAGTGTCTGCCTCTGCACATTGAGTATTATAGCATAGTATCTTATATTTGTGTCTTAAGATTTTATGAATTTCAATATAGGAATAGTTAATAATGCAAAGATTTAAAGCCGTTCCTGCTTCTTAGTATAATATTTTATACTGCCTACTTAATCCTGATATAGAGCTTCTTTAATTCCATCAGCCTTTTCCGGTGGCGAACCATGCTTCCCAAGTGATTATAGAACCAAAAGGACTGCACTAAGAGATTATTGGCCTTGCCGATTTTTTCCTTGGTGGTGCCCCGATAATACTCTCCTCCGCAAGTGCACATCGCCGCGCCTTTGTTCTGCAGCAGCCGTATCAAATCCGACTCACAGCTGATGTCCTCTTTAAATTCCGTGTAGCCGAGGCCGATACAGTCTCTCTTGTGGGCATCGCTGCCGCCGAATACGGGAAGTCCGTGCTCCGCCGCAATCTCCATGGCTCTGGCATTGCTTTCTTCGCTCTCGCAGGCATTGAACCCCTCCAGAAAGTCAAACTTGTCCATTACCGCCAGACGGCTGCGGAATTGTCTGGTATTGGTAATGCTTAAATATTTTTCACCACAGGGATGCGCAGGTCCTAAAATGCCTCCGTGCTTGTGTACAATATCAATCAAAAAATTTACCGGCAGCCCGCGAAGCTCCAATATTTTCAGCTTTACGCCTTCGGGCATGATAACCAGAATATGTCCTGCGTCAATGGTGTCGTATTCAATTCCTTTCAGTACCACAAAGTCCCGAAACCACTTGGCATCCGCAATTTTTTTCCACGCCCTGTAACCGTTGTAGGAGTTATGGTCGCTGACCAGCATCCCGTCATAACCTCTGTCTATCAAAGTTTGTATAAATTCTTCCACCGTTACCTTGCCGTCCAAAGACCCTTCCTTCGTATGGCAATGCATATCGAATTTCATTCTTATACCCCCTGTGCGCTTTAGCGTACATACCAATCAATAATTGCAAGTTTACTTTCAAACTTCCAGTCATGCCGACAAAGCCGGCACAAACAATCAACGAATCGATGCAAGTCTGGAAGAACGCTGCTCTTGCGTTCTTCCGCATAAAGATGAATATTAATACAGCTCTTTCCGACTTTCCGCCATACCGCTTCAACGGTTACCGTTCACTCCATGACCGGTAACACATACAAAGAAACCGCAAAACAGCGGTACATTTGTATAGTATACCACAACATATTTACTTTTCCTACTTCTATTTTTTTGATATAATGGAATTAATAATTTATCATTCGCATTTTGGAGGATTCTTATGCTTGTAATCCACTTGGCCGCACTGTTCGGGATTCTGTTGTCTGCCTGCTGTTATCGGGGATTTTCCCGCAGCGGAACACCTAACACGGAAAAAATCTTCGCTTCAAATCATATCCATATTTTTCTGTTTTTGCTATTATTTTCCGCACTGCTGCTGCGCCTTACGGCTGCTGCCCGGTTTCAGGGCTTCGGCTCCGATCTTGCCTGCTTTGCGGCATGGTCGGAGCGAATGCATACCGTGGGGGCTTCCGGCTTCTATTCTTCGGAAATCTTTACCGATTATCCGCCGGGGTATATGTATGTACTGGGATTCATCGGATGGCTGCGCTCCGCGTGGGACATCCCTTACTACTCCGTTCTTCATCTGGTACTTTTAAAACTGCCCGCCGTCATCTGCGACTTGGTATGCGGCTGGCTCCTGTATCACGAAGCCTCCAAAAAATATTCCCGGAGCCGGGGGCTGTTTCTGTGCGGCGCGTATCTTTTCCATCCCGTTATCCTTTTAAACTCCGCCGTCTGGGGGCAGGTGGACTCCGTTTTCACACTGACTCTTGTGTTGATGTGTCTGGCTCTGGTAAAAGGGCGTCTGCCCTTTGCTTACCTTTCTTTCTGTATGGGTGTTCTGCTGAAACCGCAAATGCTGATATTCTCTCCGGTTCTCCTTGCCGGAGTATTGGATCAGATGCTCCTGAAAGAATTCGGTCTGCGCAGACTGCTGAAAAATATGCTTTGGGCCATGCTTTCCCTTGCCGCCCTTTTATGCCTTTGTCTTCCTTTCGGCTTGGAAAATGTATGGAAACAATATTTTTCCACCGTGGCTTCCTATCCATATGCCGCAGTCAACGCCTGCAATCTATGGGGAATGCTGGGCTTAAACTGGGTCAGCCAAAATAATACTTTTCTGGGCATTCCCTATAAGCTTTACGGATACTTTTTCATTCTGTTGATTGTGGCCGCCGTATTGGCAATCAGTCTGCGCCGCCGGAACAATCGGGAAAAGTATCCCTTTCTCGGCGCCGTTTTGATTCTGATGCTGTTTGTTTTTTCCGTGCGGATGCACGAACGGTATCTGTATCCCGGACTGCTCCTGCTTCTCTTTGCTTTTATTTACAGACCCGTAAAAGCTGTCTGGATCTCTTACGGCTGCTTTTCGGTTCTGCACTTTTACAATACGGCCTATGTATTGTTTTTCTATGATCCTTCCCGTTATGACCCAAAAGCGCCCTTTCTCCTGCTTGTCTCTCTGGGAATGGTGCTGTCGGCTTTTGCACTGCTGTGCTTCGCGATACCGCAATATTTTGCCTCACCGGAAGGAAAAGAGGGGACAAGCATCCCTCGACAGGAGCCTGCCTTGCGGCAGAAAACCGCTATAGAAAAAAAGGACTCCGGCCATGCCCCTGTCCCGTCCGGAAAATCTACTCCTTTCCGCAAGGCTGACTGGATCTGTATGGCGCTCATCACCCTTGTGTACGGCTGCTTTGCCCTGTATGATTTGGGAGATACGGCCGTACCGGAAAGCCGTTATGACATGGCATACGGCGAAACCGTAACCGTAAACTTCGACTCCTCCGATCCTGACAGGAAAGTTCACACCATTGCCTATTATATGGCTCCCCAGCATAACCGCAATTTCACGATTGAAACAAAAGGACATCCGGAGGAAGAATGGTCGGGCACACAGGCGGCCCTCTTCTCCGATGTTTTCACATGGCAGGAAATCCCTTTGGATACGCCCGCCGCTTATATCCGGTTAAGGCTTACGGACAATTCCGCCTCTCTGCTGGAGCTGGTCTTTCTGGATCGGGAGGGTAATGTGCTGCTCCCGGCCAACGCTTCCCGGTATCCCGGATTATTTGACGAGCAGACTCTGTACCCTGCCCGCAGCAGCTTCCGGAACGGTATGTATTTTGATGAAATCTATCACGGGCGGACCGCCTATGAGTTCCTGAACGGTCTTGTGACCTATGAAACCACTCATCCTCCTCTGGGAAAGGTCTTGATTGCCGCGGGTGTGGCATTGTTTGGCATGAATCCTTTCGGCTGGCGCATTACAGGCACTGTTCTCGGCATAATAATGGTTCCTGTAATGTATCTTTTCGGGAAACGGCTGACGGAAAACACTCCCGCCGCCTTTCTCACCTGTGTCCTTTTTACCTTTGACTTTATGCACTTTACCCAGACAAGAATCGCCACCATAGACGTGTATATCACATTTTTTGTCCTATTGATGTATTTCTTTTTATACCGTTATTGTCAAATCGGCTTTTATGATACCCCTCTCTCCAAGACATTTCTTCCTCTGGGAGCCTGCGGGATCTGTATGGGGCTGGGCATTGCCTGTAAATGGACGGGAGTCTATGCAGGCATGGGTCTGGCTGTTCTTTTTTTCGCCTCCCTGTACCGCAGATATCGGGAATACTGCTATGCTAAGGCAGCCCCCACTGCCGAGAGCGGCGGCATAAAACACTCCCACATTCTCCGGGTCTTTTTCCCCTATACGTTGAAAACGCTGGGGTTTTGTATCCTTTTTTTCGTGGGGATACCGGCGCTCATTTATCTGCTGTCCTACCTGCCCTTTGTAAATGCTTCCGGAGACGGACTGTTTACCCGAATGCTGCACAATCAAACCGATATGTATCGGTATCACAGCACATTGGATGCCTCCCACCCTTATTCTTCCTTCTGGTATGAATGGCCCATAATAAAACGCCCCGTCTGGTACTATTCCTCCATTGTCAGCGGTTCCTATGGTCAGGGCGGACTCAGGGAAGGGATCAGTGCATTCGGTAATCCTCTTGTGTGGTGGCTGGGCATTCCCGCTTTCTTTTATATGTTATACCTCTGGGCAAAGAAAAAAGACAGGACTGCCGCTTTCCTGATTATTGGTTACTTAGCGCAGTATCTGCCTTGGTTCTTCGTAACGCGTATCACCTTCATCTACCACTATTTTCCCGGTACGGTATTTGTGGCGCTGATCGTCGCGTATAGTGTTCTGCAGTTAAAAAAAATACTTTCGGCCGGAAATTTCCTTCTGCTGACCGTTATCTATGGCGCCGCCGTCTTCGGTCTTTTTCTTTTATTTTACCCTGTGCTGTCCGGTCAGGCAGTGGATGCTTCCTTTGTAGAGCATTGGCTCCGGTGGTTTGACGGCTGGGTGCTGACGGCTCCGTAACCGGTATCGTATCCTCATTTCTCTTTAGGCATACTGCCAAGGCAATTCAGGCAATTGGCTGCATTCCTTGGCATTGGCTGCCGTGAATCGGATTCTCTTTGTAACGGTTCAATGACCTGTCTGAACTGTCACTTCTCTTTAATCCGGCGCATGATACTTTCCTGCCCTTTTCAATGCACGTTCGATTCTGTTGTGAAGATCCTGAGAGTCAAAGGGCTTTATCACATAATCCATGATACCCAGCTTTGAACCCTCGATGACCGTGTCTTTATCTTTTTTAGAGGTAAGCATAATCACGGGAATAGACGATCCGTTTTTCAGATTACGGATTTTGCGTAAGGTTTCCAGACCGTCCATCACTGCCATCTGTATATCTAACAGCACCAAATCCGGCTGCTCTCTGCTCAGAAACCGAACGGCTCTGGCGCCTGAATTCACGGTGATTACCTCATATTTTGATTTCAATTCCTGTTCAATCGTGGCAAGATTGATAATATTGTCATCAACTGCCAAAATACGCATCCTGCTCTCCATCTCTATATCTCCTCCTTCTCAAGCCAATCCAGCAGTTCTCCCAACAGCTTCTCCACGGCATCATCCTCATACATTTTCAGTAATTCCTGAGCTTCCTTCAGCTTTGCCTCCACACCGCTGTCAAGATTATACTTTAACAATTCTTCCACTCTGCGGGCGCATTCTTTCGAACGGAAATTTTCCACGCTGTCCAATGCCTTTCCGATTTCCCTGAGAAGCGCATTATGGTCTAAGCTGGCGCCCATATCCTGATTTTCCACACGGGTCACATTATTCCTGACATTCAGGTACTTGTTAATCTCGGAAACCTGTCTGTCATAACAAGACAGTAATTCCTCAAAATGTTTCCACACAAATCCGGTATCCCCGCGGTTCACGGCTTTCTCATGTTCTCTGGCCTGAGCGGACAGTTCCATGGCGCCTATATTGGCCGATGCACTTTTCAGCCCGTGTACCTCAATCCCGTAATCGGTATAATTCTCTTTTTCCAGAAGCTCTCTCAAAAAGGTTATTTTGCGCTTTCCGTCCATGCAATACAGTTGAAGCAGTTCCAAGAACTCTTCCGCCGTACCGGTGTGATGCTTCATGGCCTCTTTGATATTGATTCCGTCAATGACAATGTCCTCATATCCGATCTCAGGCTTCAGCACCGCCTCCTTGTCCTCCGGTTTCCGCATCTTCTTATATGCGCTGGGAATCCATTTTGACAGAACCTCGTTCAGCTGCTTTCTGTCGAGAGGTTTCGCTATAAAATCCTGAAAGCCGTTTTTTAAAAACATTTCTTTGACACCGCCCATGGCATTTGCAGTCAAGGCAATGATCACCGGCGCCCTACCGTTGGCCCCGCATTCGGTTCTAATGATCCGTGCCGCTTCCACACCGTCCATTTCCGGCATCATGTGATCCATAAATATCAAATTAAATTTATGATTCTTGACAAGCTCGATTGCCTCCCTGCCGCTCTCCGCTCCGGTCAGCTCAAACTCATACTTTTTCAGAAAGCCCATGGCAACTCTTCTGTTGATAATGTTATCGTCCACCACTAACACCTTATAGTTGCTGACCACAAAGGTTTCCACCTGTTCCGATGTCTTTGGCAGCACATCCGGCATTTCCGCAAGAGTCCGGGTATCCACTATTCTCTGGGGGATGGTCACGGTAAAGGTGGTGCCCTCCCCGTAAATGCTCTCCACTTCAATCGTACCCTTCATCATCTCCACCAGCCTCCGGGTGATGGATAAGCCCAGTCCGGTTCCCTCCACTCCTCTGTTTCTCTTGGAATCGACCTGTCTAAAGTCCTCAAATATTTTCTGTAAATCTTCCGGCTTAATGCCCACGCCGGTGTCCTGTATTTTCAAAACCAGATTTACGGTATTTCTCTTCTCCGTGGGCAGCCCGCCTACCGAAACTTTCACAAATCCTTTCTTGGTAAACTTTACCGCATTATTTAATATATTAATTAAAATCTGCTTAATTCTTCCGTCGTCACCATGAAGCTGACAGGGAAGGCTTCTGTCATATTCGCATTCCAGCAACAGTTTCCGCTGTGCCGCCGCCACATCCATCATACTTACCACATCATCCACCATGGTTTTCAGATAATAATTGACCGGCACAAGTTCCATCTTCCCCGCTTCCACTTTGGACAGATCCAGAATATCATTGATCAGCGCCAGAAGACTCTTAGAAGCCGACTGGATATCGGCTGCATAGCTGTACACTTTCCGCCCCCGGCTCTCCTCCATAATGATATCGCTCAGACCCATGATTGCGTTCATGGGAGTCCTGATCTCATGCGACATATTGGCAAGGAATTCGCTTTTTGCCGTGTTCGCCCTCTCGGCCTGCTCACTGACACACTTGATTTCCTCCAAATAATTTCTGGTTTCCGTAACATCCAGAATCAAGACCACATAGCCCTGAAGCTTTCCTTTGGATCCCATGATACACCGCACATGACTCTCATAATAACGATTGTTCAGGCTGAACTCACTCTTGGAATCTTCATTTAAAATATCCTCCGGAAAATCCTCCATATCCTTTATACTGTCGCCCATGGTCTGAAAGCTCAATTCCGTAAACACTTCTGCCGCCGCGGGATTATAACTGACAATCCTCTTTTTATCGTCCACCATGATCACGCCGTCGTCCATAGCCCTCAAAACCATTTCCGCCGCCATACGTCCGAAATCATAATTTCTGCCGCTCCAGATCAACAGCACTACCACGGATAACATAATGCCCAATGCAATAGGGGTAAAATCGAACTCCACAATATATTTTGACGTATAGGACCACAATGCCGCCACCGGAAGAATTGAAAACAAAAAGAAAACTTTATACCGTCTGCCCAGCATCTTATTGGGTTTGTTTATCATGGCATGTGTCAAAGCATAAACCGATAAGCCATAGGGAACGACACAGGAAAAAATCGCGAACAGCATAAATCCGGGGCCATAGCTCAGCTCCAGATGAGCGTGGGGTACCCCATCGGCAATCCATTCAATCTTTCTGTAAAAAAAGGTATGATAGTCACAAGTAAACACGGAAATCAGTACAAAGACATTTATGTAAGATATGATTCTCAGCAGGCGCTCCGGTTCTCGTTCATAGCAATAATTGAAAATGAACTTGCAGTAGAGCAGCGCTATAAAGGTCGAGCCAAGGTATTCTATTTTAGCAGCCACAACCGCCGCCTCCATGGTCTTTGCCGTTAGTTCAAATAAATATGCCGTATTCTGTATCAGAGAACCTCCGATAAACAAAGTCATCAATTTCTGCTCTTTGGAACCCTCTCCTCCGGTCAGCAAGCCTAATACTCCAAAAAGCAAACATATACCGACAATCTGAATCACAAGGAATAAATAGAACACGCTGCTGCCTCCTATCTGTACCGATACATACTTAAATATATGATACCAATTCCTTCTTCCTTTGTCTACAGAAACAATAGAATCCTCGCGAAGCGAGGATTCTATTGTCATGAATTAAAAATCCCACAGCTACCATAGGATAGTTGTGGGAGAAAATCATTAGCCCAACTGTGCAGCAACCTCAGCCGCAAAATCTTCATTCTTCTTTTCCAGTCCCTCACCGGTTTCAAAGCGGACAAATTTCCGAATGCTCAACTCGGTGTTGTTCTCCTTAGCAACCTGTGCAAGATACTGAGAAACTGTCTGCTTGCCGTCCTCCGCCTTTACATATACCTGCTCCAGAAGGCAAACTTCCTTTAATTCTTTGTTCAAACGACCGTTGACAGCGCCCTCGATTACCTTTTCAGGCTTTCCTTCCATCTTGGGATCCTGAGCGATCTGTGCTGCAATAATCTCTTTCTCATGCGCCTTAAATTCCTCGGACACATCGGAAGTAGCAACATATTTGGGATTCAGTGCCGCAACCTGCATAGCAAGGTTGGTCAGGGCTTCCTTCACCGCGTCATTGACAACAGCTGTTTTCGCTTCCACAATGACACCGATTCTTCCGCCGCCGTGTACATAAGAAACTACACAGCCCTCGGCAGCTTCCACCTTCTCAAATCTTCTGATGCTCAGCTTTTCACCGATCACGGCAATCTTATCCACCAGAACTTCCTTCACGGTCTTTGAGCTGTCTTCAGCCCACTTTTCATCCATAAATGCATCCATATCCGAAGCTTCGGAATTAACTGCCTGCTCCGCAACAGCCTCAACAAACTGCTGGAAAATCTCATTCTTTGCCACGAAATCCGTCTCGGAATTCACTTCCACAACTGCCGCAACGGTATCACCTTTCGTTGCAATACGGCAGATACCCTCCGCTGCAATTCTGCCTTCCTTCTTTACCGCCTTAGCCTGACCGTTCTTTCTCAGAACCTCAACGGCTTCTTCCATATTTCCATTGGTCTCATTCAGAGCCTTCTTACAATCCATCATACCGGCTCCGGTCTGCTCACGCAGTTCCTTCACCATAGCTGCAGTAACTTCTGCCATTTCTATTTCCTCCATTTATCCTATCATTTATTCTTCGGCTGCTACTTCTTCGATATCTTCCGCCTTGGTCTCCACATCTTCCTGTCCATAGACAGCTTCTCCCTGATTTGCTTCAATAACGGCATCGGCCATCTTAGCCACAATCAGCTTTACGGCTCTGATTGCATCATCGTTTCCGGGAATAATGTAATCCAACTCCTCGGGATCACAGTTGGTATCACCGATACCGATCAAAGTGATGCCCAGAGAGTGTGCCTCCTGAACACAGATTCTCTCCTTCTTAGGATCTACTACAAAAATAGCGTCGGGAACTCTGGTCATATTCTTGATGCCGCCCAGATTCTTCTCCAGCTTCTCCCACTCCTTCTTAAGCTGGATCACTTCCTTCTTGGGCAGAACATCAAAGGTTCCGTCCTCGGACATCTTCTCGATAGCATGAAGTCTGTCAATACGGGACTGAATCGTCTTAAAGTTAGTGAGCATACCGCCCAGCCATCTCTCATTTACATAGTACATACCGCAGCGCTCTGCTTCGGTCTTAACTGCGTCCTGTGCCTGCTTCTTGGTTCCTACAAAGAGGATGGTGCCGCCCTGTGCCGCAATCTCGGAAACCGCTCTGTAAGCCTCATCCACTTTACCTACAGATTTCTGCAGGTCAATAATGTGAATGCCGTTTCTCTCCGTGAAGATATAAGGAGCCATTTTAGGGTTCCATCTTCTGGTCTGATGTCCGAAATGCACACCTGCTTCAAGTAATTGTTTCATAGAAATAACGCTCATGTTTCTACCTCCGTTTGGTTGAATTCTTCCGCTCTGCCTTTCGGAAATCACGATATTTCCGTATCGGATATGCGTTAATACCCGAATATCTCCGGCAACTACTCTGCATCCGCAAAGCACCATCGCCAAATCGGCACGCGTGTTTTTTAGTCACAACGAAGTTATTTTAACATAATAAAACCCCTCTTGCAAGGGGTTTTACCTGCTTCTTGTTATTATTTTTGCAATTTCTTCCTGTGTGGAATCCAGCGGAATCTCGTAAGTGCCCGTGCTGATCCTTCTCGAGTATCCATTGTCCACCAGATACCGGTCAAAATCCGATGCATCCTCCACCAGTCCGGCTTCCATAAGCGCTTTGCTCACCGTGTAGGAGCTCTCTCCGGATGTGATTATAATTTCAACACTCCCCTCCGGCGTTACGGTAGGCTTCGGCGTTACCATGATTATGGGACCCGAGGGCGCAATGGTAGGTCTGGGTGTCGATATCGGCAGTATCGGACTTGCCGTCGGCGCCGCAGAAGAATCTGATGCCGAATCCGGCTCCTCTTCCGGTTCCGGACTCTCCGCCGGCAATGATGCATCTTCCGAGGGCATCCCGGATCCCTGTGCGCCTTGAATATCCGCCAATGTGCGGGAATCCCCCTCCACCATGCCCAGTTCCATCGCTTTTGCTCTAATTTCCGCATCAGACAGGGGCTGACCATCCTTTAACGCCATCCCCATCAGAAGGGATGTAACGATCATGCCGATACCCAGCCCCCGCAAATAATATCTTAATTTCACTTTGTTTCACTCCGATTTTTGTACAAATCAATTACCAGCTTCACTTCACCCACACCTAAGTTCAGTTCTTTGGCAATCTCAACATTCGATTTGCCGTATGTGTAAAGCTCCAGAATCTTATCGTTACAATTTTGCACTTGTTCCTCTGCATCCGGTGTATAACCGACTACATCGGCAAGTATTTTCAATTCCTCCACGGCCTCCGGAGACAGCACCGAAAGAGCAGAAGTCTCCGAAACGGATGACTGCACTGCTGTGGGTAAATATGCCCCATCCGCTGCCGAAACTGCCGCGGGCACATAAACCGTTTCCACCGCCGACGAAGCCATGGGCACGAAAGAGTCCTCCACTGTTTTAGATCTGGCCGGAACCGCAGTCTCCGGAACAAACCGCTGAAAAGAATTCATCATCTCTTCTGCTTCTCTTTTTGTCTCCGCCGCTTCTTTCACGGTTCGATTCACTTCCGACACCATGTTTTTCAAACTCGTGTGCTTATTGTTCAGCATATCATAAAGGAACATGACTTCCTCATGATTTTTGTGAATTTCTGCCAAAACAGTGTCTGAATACTCATTCACCGCCATAATCTTTTCATTGGAAAGCCGCTCCAAGGAACGTTCCGTCTTCTCTATGGAATAGGTAACTGCCTCTTCCACAACTTCATCCACATGTCCTCTGACCGCCGCAAGCTCATCGGACACCATAGCCTTGATTTCTTCCTTCACAAGGCCTTTGGTTTCCCCGCTGCTCTCCCCCTTTTTTGAGGGAATGAAGAAGCTCAGTATAAAGATCACTCCTCCCGCCGCCAGTAAGACGATTTCCATTATATCCATCTCAAAAATCCGTCCTCTATATCTTCATGTCAAAGCCGCCTCTGCCCTTAACCACCACACGGTCCTGAGTCTTGGCACCCTTGCGGCGTCTTCCGCCGTCACCATAGTATTCCCCGTTCCCCTTCTCTTTAGCATCCGGATTCTTCTGATGCCATTCAGGGTCATCACTGCTGTGTACCTCACGAATGCGCTGCTCAGTTGTCTTTTGAATATCCTGACTGATATTAGTCTGTGCAACCATTCCTTTATTATCCTCATTGTGTTTAATACTGGAATAATCCTGCGCTCTGGATATAGTTGTCAAATCAATAGCTCCAAGTGCCATGCTTACACCTCCTTATCTGCCGGCACGGACATTTACCCCAAATCCGAACATTCTTTTCTTCCGGACTTCCGGTCATGCCGCCCCGGCAGCACAAACAATATACATTTGCCGACAGCAGTATTATAAGGGTTTCATCGTAATCTCGCCCCGTTCTCTCAAAAATTTACAATAATGGTAACTGGTCTGAAGGGTCTTGGAAATATCACCTATGATAATAGTGGTGCTGGGATAAATTTCATCGTTCACAACAATCTCCGACAATTTTTGAATCTCCATCATGGTACGCATCTTATCCATTCTGGCATTCATCTGCTCCATCTCGGCTGTCTTATCCTCCACCAGCTTCATAACACTCTTCATATATTTGAGCTGGCTTTCGTTAAACTGAATTCCCTTTTTCAGCTTTTCCTTAAAGGTCTCAAGAATCACTTCCGCATTCTTGATGGTCTTAACCTGATCCGCAACCAGCTTCTGCATACGGCTGTACTGTGTCTTAATTAAAGGATTGACACCCACCTCCAAAATAGTAGAAGCCCCCATGCCTGTACCTATCGTTTTTGCCGTCACTCTCTGTCCGGCCTGTACATATCCTCCTACAATAATACCTTTTCTGCCTTCCACCTTTACTTCCGTGCCCGCCGAAATTCTGCTGTGAAGAATTGCCTCGGACTCCACATAGCCGCCGGCCACCACTCTGACATTCTCCAAAAATTTTGCCATGACATCTCCTCCGGCTTTTAAGTATCCCTTGGACATACCATTCATACCTTTTGCGATAATAATATTGCCTCCGGCTACAATTTTTGCATCCTCCACCAAGCCGCTGACTATAACGTTGCCTCCGGCCTTGACTTCGAAATTTGCCATGACGTCGCCGTTGATCTGTATGCTTCCCTCGAAGTCAAGATTTCCTGTGGTGGAATCCACATTTTTAACTTCAAAGACATCGGAGACGAAAACTTTGTCGTCAACCAGCGTAACATGCCCGTCAACCGCTGACCGGATAGAAAGCTTATCCTCCGACAGTTCAATATTTCTTCCGAATTTGAGAGTTTCACGCTTGACCTCTTTCGGGCTGATGGTTTTTCCGTGGACGTCAAACCCCGGTTCCCCTCTGTCCTCCGGTGTAATCGTGGCCAGCAAATCACCTTTTCTGCATTGGTTAATCATACTCAGGTTAAAATAATCCACGCTGCCGTCCTCCCTCTGAGAAGGAGGTCTGTGTTTATCCGTATTAAAATTGTATTGAATAACGGCATCCGTGCCGTGTCTGGGTTCTTTCCCCTTCGCCACCATTAAATCCGTGCAATAGATTCCGGGGGACTGAAAATGATCCTGAAGCACATCCATGCGAAGACCATGGGTAATATTGCTGTAACGCAGATCCTTCAGGAACTCATCAAATGTAATCCTCTTCCCCGTATCGGAAGCAGGAATAAAACGCACATATACAATCATATCATCATCACTGACATCGAGATGATATGTCTCGGGATAGGAGGGACATTGATCCGAGCCCAGATGATAGACAGAGTCTTCCGCCTCTTCGTCCATAAGCAGCATTTCAATCCGCTTTCTGTCATAGCCTACACCCAAACCATCCAAATACTCCAGCAGTTCTCCTATTCTTATGGCTTCTCCGCCATCTTTAGGCTGGACCAATTTGACACCATATCCGTTTTGTTCATTGACCAGTTTAAAGTATCCATTCTGCATGTGATATCTCCCTATCAGTTATCCGTAAGAATTCCCATGTAACTGCCCATCTTGGTTTTCATTTTTTGTAATGCTCTGGTATGGAGCTGTGAAATTCTGGACTCAGATACCTCCAGAATATTGCTGATTTCTTTTAAAGTCAATTCCTCGTAATAATAAAAGGTAATGACCTTCTGCTCCTTTTCCGTCAGAAGCTGAAGTGCCTCCCCCAGCATCTTGGTAAGTTCTTCCCTCTCTATTTTCTCTTCCGGCGCTTCAAATCTGGAAGTAGTCTGCCTGCTGTAATCTTGAGCCACATCACTGCCTTGCTCCATATATTCATTCAGGGAAACAACTCCCGTTACTTTCATCTGAGACTGCCAATCCATGTATTCTTCATCGGATATACCAAGTTTTTCCGCAATCTCCTCATCCGAAGCATTGTGGCCCGTCTCTTGCTCGATCTCTCTGATTACCGTCTCTATTTTTTTCTGTTTCTGCCTGATTGTTCTGGGGATCCAATCCATCTTTCTGATTTGATCCAGAATGGCTCCCCTGATCCTCAGGCTGGCATATGTTTCAAATTTTACTTCTTTAAAGCAGTCAAATTTGTCAATGGCATCTATCAAACCAAAAATGCCATAGCTGACCAAATCCTCATATTCCACATTATATCCCAAGTACATACTGAGCCGTCCGGCAACAATCTTCACAAGGGGAGCATATTCCAATATGATCTTCTCTCTGGCATCCGCAGATTTTGTCTTTGAATATTCTTCTAGCAGTTTTTTTCTACCTGCTTCATCCATGGGATCGCTTCTCCTTCTTTCTGTCAATTGCCATACTATGACTCTCTATCTGTCTCTTCTGTGTTCTCTTCTGCTTTCTGCTCTCCGGTATCTGATTCAGAATCATTCCCGTTTTCTTCGTTCTCTTTCTTTTCCCTCTCTTCCTTCTCTTGATTCTGTTTTTCAAAGAAGTCCAGCGTCCACTTCAAAATGTTCCCAAACAGATAAAAGAGAAGTAAGATAAAGAAAAGAGAAACCAGCCTTATCACCATGGAATAATCCATGACATATGTAATGATACATGTCACTGCTCCCGCTGTCAGCATCAACAAGAGAGGTAAATTTTTTCTGTTCATAATTATACCCCCAGTGCGCTTTAGCGCACATACCGCTCAATATTTGAAAGCTTACTTCCAAATATTATCCTTTATTAAATTTTATACTCCGGTTTTCCTACCGCCCTGATAATATAATCCCCTGTTTCAGGATAAAAAATTACTGTCCTTCCAAAGTTCTTGCCGGTGTCCTCCGCCAAAATAGGAATCTTTAATTGACTTAATTTTGCTTTCGTTGCCTCCACATTACGGTCACCTACCTGACCGAAAGAACTCGTGCCGTGAAAATTAAACATATTGGCGCCGCCGGCGATTTTCGCCACCATACGCTCCCTCTTCGCGCCCAGTCTCTCCATTTGTTTCACCAATTCGGCGATTCCTGTATCCGCAAATTTAGCTATATTCATCTGGCTGCTCTTAATCGCATTGCTGTCCGGCAGCATGACATGCGCCAAACCGCCGATTTTGTTTACAGGATCCCGAATTGCAATTCCAACACAAGACCCAAGTCCCAGAGTCGTTATCCCATTGGGGCTGACACAGGTCTTGAGGTCCGCCATTCCCACTTTGATTATCTCACTCATCTGTGTTTCCTTCTCCGCCTTATTTCATTGTGCTGTCTGTTCTAGATTAAAGGTATTCCCAAAGCGCCCAAAATCTTAGAATAAGATTCCAGATCGGGAATCAGGATAAAGTAACCGTCCAATTCAATCTCGTCATAAAATTGAGACTGAATCAGCAGAATATTATCGCCGAAAATGCCGAATTGTATTGCCGGCACACTCAAAATAGCGCCTGCCATATCCACCGTCAAAGCCGGCGGAGTGGGAATTATCTTTAAATTTGTAAGCGTAGAAAGGGAGTTAAGATATGCTCCCGTTATAATATTGCCTATCTCCTTCATTGCGGAAAGCCCCATTTCCTCAAATTCGGAACCGGGAGGCAGCATCCCCATTGTGATCTTTTGAATCAAATGCCGCGCACTTTCCTCCTCAACCATAAACATCATACTTCCGGTGATATCTCCGTCCACACCCAAGAACACACCCACCATGATCTGTTCTTCGCCGCCCATCATATCACCCACCTCTGAAAATTCCAGAAGCCTGACTTGAGGTACTTTCATATCCACTTTACATTGCAGCATCTGAGAAAGTGCAGTCATTGCATTGCCGGCACCGATATTCCCCAGTTCCTTGAGAACGTCATAATAATTCTCAGTAACCTGCTCTAAGCTCATTTCACTCATGGATGTATCTCCTTTTTATTTACTAATTCTCCTCCAGACTGATTGCAGCCAAGTCAAAGATAGAAATCAGTTCTCCGTTATGCTTGCCTACGGCATTGATCAGACTTCCTTTCTCAGCCGTAATATCGCTGGAAATTTTCTCGATATCCGTCTCGTAGAGTGTTACCACTTCCTTTACCTCATCGACAATGAAGCCCACGTTACCCTCTTCCTCCAGCTTGACGATCAGAATACGGGTGGCTTTGGTAATCACGTCATCCGCCAGACCCATTTTCAGGCGGATGCTGAGTACGGGAATTACCTCGCCGCGCATATTGATAACCCCCTTCAAATATGCCGGCAGCTTAGGCACATGCGTAATCCGCGGCATTTTCACAATATTATCAATATTACGGATATCGATTCCGTACTGCTCCTCTCCCAGCCTGACAACAATATATTGAATCGTATTGCTCGATTCTCTACCCTTTTCTTCATCCAAAACGCTCTGATTATTGTTTATACTTAATTCCATGTGTCTGTTCCCCTTTCTAAATCAAGGTGTTTGCATCAAGAATCAATGCTATTTCACCATCACCAAGAATTGTAGCGCCGCTGATGAACTTACACTGCTTAATATATCTGCCGAGAGACTTAATAACGATTTCCTGCTGGCCGATCAACTCATCAATTACCAGACCGGCAAGCCTGTCTCCCTTCTTTACTATAACCACAATCAGATTCTCTTCGTCGGACGGCTTCCTCTCTACATCCAATATCTCATTCAAACGGATCAGCGGTATAACCGTACCGCGCAAATGGATTACTTCCTTATTCTGAACCAGCTTCACATCACTGGCGGGAATATCCTCCAAAGTCTGGATGGAGCCAAGGGAAATGGCATATTTTTCCTCCCCTACCACTACCATTAATGCCTGTATAATCGCCAAAGTCAAAGGAAGGCGGATAGTCCATGTACTGCCCTCGCCAAGTTTGGATTTTACTTCTACTTCACCGCTCAAGGATTCGATCATGGATTTCACCACGTCAAGACCTACACCGCGTCCCGATACATCCGTTACCTTCTTTGCAGTGGAAAAGCTGGGAAGGAACAAGAGATCAATTATTTCTTTGTCCGTCATATTAGCGGCCTGCTCGGCAGTGATCGTGCCTCTGTCAATGGCCTTCTGTTTTACGGCTTCCACATCAATACCGTTGCCGTCGTCTCTGACTTCGATCACAACCGTGTTGCCTTCCTGATAGGCATCCAGAAAAATAGATCCTACCGCCGGCTTTCCTCTCTGGACACGTACTTCCGCGGACTCCAAACCATGGTCGGCGGAATTCCGCAGCAGATGCATCAAAGGATCACCGATCTGGTCTACAACGGTTCGGTCAAGCTCCGTCTCCTCACCCGTCATGTACAATTCCATCTTCTTATCCAGCTTCTTGGAAAGGTCTCGGATCATACGGGGGAACTTTGTAACGACACTCTCAATGGGCACCATGCGCACTTTCATAACGGATTCATGGAGATTAGTGGTAACGCTCTCCAAATATTCAATCTGTTCATTAAACGCACTGTTTACATCCGTCTGTTCCTGACTGGATACGGACACCAAGGAATTCTTTGCGATAATCAACTCGCTGACCAGATTCATCAGTGAATCCAATTTCTCGATATCAACGCGGACGGTACGGTTAACAACCGGTTTGGCAGGCGCCTGTTTCTTCGGTTCCGGTTTTGCTGCAGGAGCCGCAGGCGCTGCTGCCGGAGCCGCTGCGGATTCCACGGGCATCTCCTCCTTGGGAGGCTCCTCCTCGACTGCTTCCGTCCCCTCTTCCTCGGGAACAAAATGAACATTCTTATTATTTGCCAGATCAATTTCGGCGCCGATTACCCTGTCAATCTCAGAAACCGCTTTGGATGCCTGAATAATCTCATCGAGTTCTGCATCGGATAGTATGATCAGCGTAAAATCTCTGTCAAATTTTTCATCCTCCACATCCTGTGCACTGGGATCGGAGACAATAATCTCGCCTCTCTCCTCCACCGCTTTGAACACAAGAAACGCTCTTGCCGCTTTCAAAATACAGCTGTCCTGAACCATAACGTTCAAGCCGTACACTCTTTTCCCCTGCTTCTGTGCTTCCCGGATGACTGTTACCTGCGAATCATCCAGAACCACATGATCCCACTTATTATCCGGCGCATCCTTAGAAGGAGCTGTTTCCGGAACCGCTGCGGGCTTTGCGGGAGCCGAACCGCCGTTCAGAATGGAATTCAACATTTTAATAATAGGTTCGTTGTCGTTAGTTCCTTCGTCGGCAGAACCCTGAATATTATCCTTGTACTCCTCCAATGCGTCCAAGCATTGAAACAAGACATCTATAATTTCGGAATTCACCTTGATAACGCCATTGCGCACTTCGGAAAATACATTTTCCATATCATGGGTCAGCGTCTGCATTCTCTTATAACCCATAGTACCCGCCATACCCTTTAAGGAGTGGGCCGCACGGAAAATTTCATTGATGGTGTCCATATTATCAGGATCGGATTCAAGCTCCATTATCCGTGTATTAAGATTTGTTAAGTGTTCATTGGTTTCGTCAAGAAAGATCTCAAGATATTGACTTACATCCATAGTACCCTCCATTCTGCCGTACATGGCAAATTACTTGTACTGCCTAATTTTTTACACCTACGTTCAAAATTATTTCTTGTGCAATCTCATCCAATGCCACCACTTGATTAGACAAACCTGCGTTTTCTGCGCTTCTGGGCATACCGTACACGGTACAGGTTGCTTGGTTCTGCGTGATCACATGGACATTTTTATGAGTTTTCAGGGTTCTGATGCCGACGGTACCGTCAGCGCCCATTCCGGTCAGTACAACACAGACTATCTTGTCGAATTTGCTGGCTGTCAAGGATTCATACATATAGTTGGCACACGGTTTCACACCTTCTCTGTTAGGCTCATCCGTATAGTGAATGGTATATTTTCCTCCGGGAGAAGTGACTACATTCATATGCATTCCGCCCATTGCAATATATACGGTACCTGACTGCAATTCATCTCCTTCCGCCGCTTCCTTGACTCTTATACTGCTGATATCATTTAACCGCTCCGCCAGAGATGCCGTAAATCCCTTTGGCATATGCTGCACCAGCAGTACCGGTGCATCCAATTCCGCCGGTAATCTGGGGATAACGGATTGCAATGCTTTTGGACCTCCGGTGGAACTGGCGATTGCCACAATCTTGGTGCCGGAGGTTTTTGAAGAAAATTTTCTGGCAAAGTCAGCCATTTTAGCGGCCGTAGCCTGCTTCTCCATAATCTTCTCGTGAGAATCGAACACGGGAAGACGGCTGGCAGACACCACATCCAAAACCTTAAGCAGTCTGTCTCTAAAAATATCGGCGCGACAGTCTACCGCACTGTCAGGCTTATGTATGAAATCAAGAGCTCCCAGTTCCAGCGCATCCATTGTTGTCTTTGCGCCCTCTCTGGTATCCGTACTGGCCACCATAACTCTGGCAGGAATCTTCCGTTTCTGCAGTTCTTCCAAAAGTTCCAGACCGGTCATCTTGGGCATATTCACATCCAGAACAACCGCATCATACTGATTCCTGCTCAATAAATCAAGTGCTTCCAGACCGTTTGTCGCCCGCGCGACAACCTGAAATCTCTCATCGGTATCTATTATATCACAGAGTACTCTTCTCATGAGTGCAGAGTCATCAACTACCAGAATTTTTTTTGCCATTAATTCCTCTCTTTCTGGAGACTTTTTCTCTCTTCTTCAAAAATATATTTTATGATCTCTTCTCTCATCTCTTTATCTATATCATAATACTGTACGCGATGCTCAAAAAAGCCCGGTCTGTTTTCCACTTCCTTCGCACTGAGGACTTTTCCGATTACTTCATACTGCTTCCGCTCCGTTCCCCTGATCAGCTGATAACTGCAGTACAACAGATTATCCGGTTCATACTTCTGGGACGAAATAAAACGCAGACCTCCTCCGCTGATATCTACGATAACGCTCTGCTTCAGCGGCCTTCCGGAAACCAATGCATAGGGCAGACGCTTTTCAATGGCTTGAATCTCATCCTCCTCCAGATTTCTGGCACACATTTCCAGCGCGCAGCTGAACCGGTAATATTCACGGCGCTGGAATTTTCTGAGATTACTGGTAAGCTCCACTACCAGAATAAACACATTATTACTCTTATATCGGTCTATAATCCTTGCAAAGCACTGATATAGGCCGCTCCCGCCATAGAACACCAAATCATATTCACTGTCCACCGGCAGCAGAATCAGCTTCGACTGTTCCATAGGCATGGCGATTTCCAAAGTGTCTCCCGAGAGAATTTCCAAAACCGAACTATAATAGACCTTTTTGGTATTTTCCCCGTTCTCCTCCTCTCCTCTGTCAATTGCCTGAAGCTCAACCTTATCATTTTGTGAAATGAATTTTGACAGCATACCGAATTCACCTATCCTTCTGATTATCAAATTTTATAGTATTTTTAATACCGACATGAATGCCTGAAACGATCAATGAGAAGAACGGCCGATAATATGGGAGAAAAATGCCGCCATTCCCCTCTTGGGCTGCCGGTCCGACTCCTCTATATCCAAAAGCCGTGCCGCAATCCTTTGAAAAGCCGCACTGGATCTGGCCTCCGGATTCTGCAGGGAAACCGGAACCTGCTGCATCACTGCCTGCGAAAGATGATAATCCTCCGGCACGCTTCCCAGATACGAAATGGGTATCTTCAAATATCTTGAGACCACCACATTCAGCTTTTCAAACAGTATTCTTCCATCCGGCTCCTTATTCACCCGATTGGCAATCATCTTTACTTTGGTGTAAGACTCGTCAAATCTGGGATGACGGTACAGTGCCTTCAGCAATGAGTAAGAATCCGTAATGGAAGTGGGTTCCTGCGTTGTAACCAACAGTACTTCTCCGCACGCCACCAGAAATTCCAATACCGCATCGGAAATACCGGCTCCCGTATCTACAATTATAATATCGGCAATTTTGTCCAGCTGTGCAAGATTATGGATAATGTAATTTAGATAATCCTGACTCAGGTTAGACATTCCGGCAATACCGGAGCCTCCGGAGATAAAGCCGATATCCATAGGCCCCCGGGTAATAATATCCGCAATGTTCTTTCCCTGATAAATCAAATCATACAAATTATGCTTCGGCACCGCTCCGAACATAATCTCTATATTTGCCAATCCGAAATCCGCGTCCAAAATGATAACTTTCTTTCCCATCCTGCGAAATTGAATTGCCAAATTTATGGAAACGTTGGACTTTCCCACGCCCCCTTTTCCACTGGTAACAGTCATAACACGGGCAAGTGGCTTTGATTTAATCTGACTGGCTTTTATAATCCGCAATTGTTCCGCTTGATCCATGTTATTACCTCCTTCTTCCGTATATCATGCGCCGATCTCCTCAGGCCTTTCCTCCCAGTAACTGTTTCACCGTCTTTTGAGGGTTGAAAAGCTCGATGTCATCAGGCACATTCTGCCCGCAGGTCACATAAGCGATCGGTACATCCGTATACATTTTCAAATTAAACATGTTCCCTACAGTAGCCGTCTCATCCAGCTTTGTAAAAATCAGCTGAAAATCGGAAAATTCCTTATAACTGGACGCTACCCTTATCAAATCACGATACTTTGTCGTGGCGCTGAGTACCAGAAAAGCCTGATATTCTCCCAGTTCCTTTACTGTTTCCAGAAGTTTCCTCATATTTTCCAGCTGTTCCTCATTCTTATGAGAATGGCCTGTTGTATCCACAAAAATATAATCATACTCCTGAAAGTCACGCACTGCCTGCTTTGCATCCTCATCCGTATATATGACGCGGAAGGGAGCCTCCAAAATATTGGCATAGGTGCGCAGCTGCTCTGCTGCGGCAATGCGGTAGGTATCCGCCGTCAAAAGCGCTACCATATGCTTCTTTCCCATTGTAAAATCACTCGCCAATTTTGCAATGGTGGTAGTTTTTCCCACGCCGGTAGGCCCCATAAACAGCACAATCTTAGGTCCGCTTTCGGCAGGAGTGATGCCTTCTGCCTTCCCGAATTTTAAAACCATCTTCTGATAGACATTCGCTAAGATATAATCCAAGGGCATGTTGGACTTTTTGCTTTTCTCAATCTCTTCCATCAGCTGATTGGCATACTTTTCATTCACTTCGTTTTCCAGCATAGTGTTGTACAACAGGCGGACAAATCTGTCCCGCTCCAATTCCTCCTCGCTAAGAGCTTCTTCCTCTTCGGCGGAAGGGAGATTCTCATCCTGCTCCGGCTCCGCATCCTGCCTTGCAGACTCATCCTGCTGAAATCTTCTCTCCAACAAGCTTTGCAGACTGTCCAGTCTTTTCTCTATGTTCTGTGAATTTTCCGAAACGGGAACGGTCATTTCACGGTTTGACGAAGGTTCATTTACACGCTTCTCAGGCTCCGGCGCCGATTCTTTACGAGGAGGTTTGGGAATATCTCCTTCTTCCTCCAATGCCGCCGTCACTTCCACTTGAGTAGAGCGGAACAGTGCTGCCAGACCTTTCTGTTTCACCCGTTTCACATTCATAATAACGACACCGCTGCCCAGCTCTTTCTTGGCAGACTCCACCGCGTCTTCTTCTGTTTTCCCCACAAATTTCATAATAATCATTATGCTGTCACCATCCCAACTGACTGTAATTCAACATTGGAGTCCACTTCATTATAAGAAACTACCACCAGCTCCCTGTAATAGTCTTCCGTCAGACGTTTAAAATACATACGTACAATCGGTGAAGTAATCACAATGGGGCTCTTGCCCAAATTCTCCAGCTTTTGAACCTCTTTACCAACAGAATCTATAATCGCCCTTGACCTGCTGGGATCCAGATTTAAAAATGCACCGTTCTCTGTCTGCTTCACACTGCCCATGATTTCCTGTTCCACCTTAGGATCTAAGGTTACCACATTTGTAGTCTCATTTGCAGGGAAATACTTGGTAGAAATAGCGCGTTTCAAGCTCTGACGCACATATTCCGTCAAAATATCCGTATCTCTGGTAGTTGGAGCATAATCTGCAAGAGTTTCCAAAATCGACAAAAGATCCCGAATGGAAATACCTTCCTTCAGCAGATTCTGCAAGACCTTCTGGATCTCGCCGACCCCAAGCAGCTTCGGCACCAGATCTTCCACAAGAGAAGGATTGGTCTCTTTCAAATTGTTCACAAGGTTCTGTACATCCTGCCGTGTCAGCAGCTCATCAATGTACTGTCTGATAATTTCCGTCAAGTGAGTGGCAATGATGGACGGAGGATCCACCACAGTGTACCCAAGGCTTTCCGCACGTTCTCTCTGTCCCTCGGTAATCCAAATGGCTGGCAGATGGAAAGACGGCTCAAATGTAGGAATACCTGTAATCTCTTCTTCCACATATCCGGGATTCATCGCCATATAGTGATCAAACAATATTTCACCCTCACTGACCTGTATGCCCTTAATCTTTATAATATATTGGTTAGGGTTCAGCTGTATGTTATCACGCAGACGAATAATAGGAACCACCGTTCCCAGCTCCAACGCAATCTGCCTACGGATCATTACCACACGATCCAGAAGATCACCGCCTTGGTTCACATCGGCCAGAGGAATAATACCATAGCCAAACTCCAATTCAATAGGGTCTACCTGAAGGAGACTGTTGACATTTTCGGGCTGCCTGATTTCCTCCGCGGCAATCTCCTCACTGTCTATCTCCTGTTCAATGCCCGCCGTCTCCAAATTGCCTGCGATAAGCCTTCCGCCGATAATGAACAGAAGCCCCATCCCCAGAAACAGAATGGTATTCAGCTCCGTCACCACACCCAGAAATGCCAGTGTAGCGCCCACCAGATACATGGCCTTAGGCACACCGAAAAGCTGCTTGACAATGGCCGGGCCAAACTCGGATTCTTTGCCTCCCTTAGTGACCAGAATACCTGTGGAAAGAGAGATCAGCAAGGAAGGAATCTGGCTCACCAATCCGTCACCTATGGTTAAAATTCCGTAATTATTCATTGCCGCTCCGGCATCCATGCCGCTCCGCAGCATACCCATGGCCATACCGCCCACCAGATTAATCGCTGTCAGCAGAAGGCCCGCAATGGCATCTCCCTTTACGTATTTTACGGCACCGTCCATAGAGCCGAAGAAACTGGACTCTTGCTGAATCTTGTCACGTCTCAGCTTCGCTTCCCTGTCATCAATGGCGCCGGTATTCAAGTCAGCATCGATTGCCATCTGCTTACCGGGCATAGCATCCAAAGTAAAACGCGCCGTTACCTCAGCCACACGCTCGGAACCTTTATTAATAACAAGGAACTGAATAAGAATCAAAATAATGAAAATGATAGCGCCTACAATCAAATCACCGCCGCCAACAAAATTACCGAAAGTCTGGACTACATTACCGGCTGTTCCGGTGGTCAGAATCAATCTGGTAGAAGAGACATTCATAGCAATTCTGAATATGGTGGTAAATAACAGGATTGTGGGAAAATATGACAATTCCAGCACTTCCTTGGCAAACATACACACAAACAGAATTGTGAAGGCAATGGAGATATTAAACGCCATGAAAACATCCAATAGACCGGCAGGCAGCGGTACGATCAGCATAATGAACGCAACCAGAATATATATTGCAACTACCGCGTCCGTCTTTTGTAACCTCAAACTCATTTCCTTCACCTCCTAACAAATTATTATTATATTTTGCCTTGCAAATGATATACAAATGCGAGAACCTCCGCTACTGCCTGATATAACTCCGGAGGAACGGCCTGCCCTATGTCCACATTGGCATAGAGCATTCGTGCCAAAGGCTTGTTTTCTACGATCTCTATATTATTTTCTTTTGCCGTCTCCTTGATACGCTGTGCCAGATAATCTTCACCCTTTGCAATGACAAGGGGGGCATCCGCCACCTCAGGGTCATACTTGATCGCTACCGCATAGTGGGTAGGATTTGTGATAACCACGTCTGCCTGAGGCAGATCCTGCATCATGCGGCGTCTGGAAGCTTCCCTCATCCTCTGTTTAATCTGACCTTTCACCTGAGGATCGCCTTCCTGCTGTTTATACTCTTCCTTAATTTCCTGCTTCGTCATTTTCATATCATTGCTGAATTTCACTCTTTGATAAATATAATCGGCCAAAGCAATAATCATATAAACAGCGGCAATTCGAATGCCTAAATCCGTTACCATATCGGCAATAATCTGCAGCCCCTGCATCAGGGTAACATCAAAGATATTCAAAAGATAGATCCACTTATCTTTTAAAAAACTATAACACGCATAAATAATCAAGCCAATCTTCAGAAGTGATTTGATCAGTTCCACCAATGAATTAAGGGAAATAACCTTTTTGAATCCCTTCAGAGGATTCAAATTACTGAATTTCGGCTTCAGAGGCTTTGCCGTGGGTTTCCATTTTACCTGCACCACATCACTGACAAAGGCAATTAAAAAGCCTATAATCAACATGGGAGAAATAATAATCAACACCTGAAGCAGCATCTGCCTGAAAATAATTTGAACATCCGCCTGCGGCATTTGTCCGCGATAAAACGTAGTGACCGAAGGGATTTTATCATAAAATACGGAAAACAAAGCCATCAGGTTCGTTCCCATATTTGCCACATAGAACTTTAGTATGAGAAACAGCGCCAGAAGCCCCAGACCGTTAGCGATCTCCCTGCTTTTGGCTACCTGTCCTTCTTTTCGGGCGTCGTCCAGCTTTTTTTGAGTAGCAGGTTCGGTCTTTTCGCCGCCCATGCCTTCTTTGGCAAAAAATTGCAGATTATATCGCATCATTGCATTGCTCCTACAAAGGAAACGATTACCCGTTTCATCTCGTCAAAGATGAATTCCGCCGTTCCCGGCAGGATTCCCGCCGTGACAAGCAAAGTGGCTAATCCCACCATTATTTTCAGCTGAATACCCACGGCAAACATGTTCATCTGCGGCGAAACCTTCGCCAATACACCAAGAATAGCGTTCAACAACAGAATAGTGCAAAAGACAGGAAGCACAATCCGAAATCCTATAATTACATAATCCTTAAGGAATTTAATCATGGCATCCACCAAAGCGTCGCTGTGGAATACCACACCGTTTATAGGAATTAATACGAAAGTATCGGCCAGCGCTCCGAACAGATATCGGTACATTCCGGTAGCAATCAACATAAACATCAAAATGTATTGGTAAAAGACACCGGTTATACTGGTACTTTCTCTTGTAGTAGGATCCATCAGTGTGGCCATTGAAAGTCCTGTCTCCATATCCGCTATGGAACCTGCAAAATTGACAATAGAGGTACAGATTGTCGCTCCGAATCCGATGAGCAGTCCTACCACCGCCTCCTTTATTACAATAATGGCATACTCCATCACATTGTTATAAGCCACTGCCTCCGAGGGCGTTAACGCCTGATACAGCAGCAGCGCGGTAAAAATGCTTAAGCCCACACGCACTCTTGCAGGAGTATTTCTCATGCTGAAAAAAGGAGCTATGAAAACAAAGGTAGATACCCGTGTTAATATCAGCAAAAAATATTCCAAATCGTATATAGAAAAAGTATATTTGATCATATTATCCACTCCGGTTATCCATGGATATATAGACTGAAATTAGACCACAATGTAGTCATAAACTCCACTATACTGTTTAACATCCAGCTTCCGAAAAGCATCAATGCCAAAAATACACAGATAATTTTCGGCACAAATGTAAGTGTCTGCTCTTGTATAGAGGTAACTGTCTGAAAAATACTGACAATCAAACCGATCACTAAAGAGACAAGAAGTATCGGTAAGGATACCTTTATAATCAAATACAGTGCATCTCTCGTGATATCCGATATTGCATCGATTGTCAAAAGGCTCACTCCCCTTTCCTAAAGGCAATCAGTAAAATGTTTCTACTAACTTGCCTATCACCAGACTCCATCCGTCTGCAAGCACAAACAGCAATATCTTAAACGGCATGGAAATCGTTGTGGGCGGCAGCATCATCATACCCATACTCATCAAAGTAGACGCTACTACCATATCAATCACAATGAACGGGACATATATCATAAATCCAATCCAAAATGCTGCTCTCAGTTCACTCAATATGAAACTGGGTATCAACACGGAAGAGGGAATACTTTCAATATTACCGTCCCACTCCTGTTTGGCGATATTCATAAAGAGCTCCACGTCTTTTACCTGTGTCTGGGGATACATAAATTCCCGCAGGGGCTTAATTCCGGCTTCAAAAGCCTCCTCCTGAGTAATCTCACCTGCCTGAAACGGCTGGACCGCCTCCTCGTTAATTCTTGAAATAGTAGGCTCCATTATGAAAAATGTCAGAATCAGAGCCAATCCGATCAAAATCTGATTGGGAGGCGCCGTCTGAGTATTCAACGCGGCACGGGTAAAATGCAGCACAATAATAATACGGGTAAAAGAGGTCATCAAAATAATGATCATTGGAGCAATTGCGATCAATGTTAAAGTGATTAAAATGCGCAATGTCCCGTTTACCTCACCGTTTCCTTCATTTAAGGAAATCGTAACCGTATTTGCCGTATTCAATCTATTTAATTCTTCCGGAGTAGCCGCTGTTCCCGGCGGATCTATATAGGTACGGGACTCCTCCGTCCCAGTGGGCTGCCGGTCTTCTGCCGCCAACACAGTCATGGTATTTTGAATACACAATATGCCTACCGTAATCAGCAGGCATATTATCACTATTATTCGCTTTCTGTTTCGCATAAGCTTCATCATTTACTCAAATTATCCTTCGGTTCGTTTGCATTTTCGGAGTTTTTTCCGGCAGCTCTATCCAGCAGTTCCTTAAATCCCAAACCGGAACTTATCGGTTCCTGCTTCTTAAGCTGCTCAGCGGGAATTTCTCCCAGCATAGTGACCGTATCTTTGCAGACTGCGATCGCCATATATGTCTCCCCCACCCGTATGAGTTGCAGATACTTATTATTTGTCAGACGGCTGGTTTCTATCACCTCAATATTGCTGTTGGCGCTCTGCTGTTTCTGATAACCTGAAATCCACTTGGTGACCCAAGCCGTCACGCCAAGAACCAATACAAATATTATGAGGACAACGATAAACTGAGCATAAGCGCTGTCTGCTCCTGTCAGCAAAACTGACATTAGCCTACAACCTTCTTAACAGCTTCGAGAACACGCTCTGCCTGAAAAGGCTTTACTATAAAGTCTTTCGCACCGTTCTGAATGGATTCGATAACCATTGCCTGCTGACCCATTGCAGAGCACATAATAATCTTTGCATCGCCGTCCAGCTTCTTGATCTCTTTTAGAGCCTGAAGACCATCCATTTCCGGCATGGTAATATCCATCAGCACAAGATCCGGTGTCAGTTCCTTATACTTTTCAACTGCTTTTGCACCGTTCTCGGCTTCTCCTGCAACATTGTAGCCATTTTTGGTCAAGATATCTTTGATCATCATCCTCATAAAAGCTGCATCATCACATATCAAAATATTCTTTGCCATTAATTCCTTCCTCCTACTTGATAATCTCAGTTACTCTTACGCTGAAGCTTTCTTCAATTACTACCACTTCACCCTTAGCAACGAATTTTCCGTTTACAAGTACATCTATAGGTTCACCGGCAATTCGATCAAGCTCTATGATCGTACCGGGAGCAAAATTAAGAATTTCAGAAATGGACTTGGTAGTACGTCCAAGCTCTACCGTTACCTCCAACGGAACATCCATAATAAGGCCAATATTCTCGCCTCCCGGAATATTTCTCATATCCGTTGAAAAGCTCTGGAACTGAGCAGGCTGAATATTTACATTCTGCATTTCCATAGGACTCATCATCATTTGAGGATTCATCATTTGAGGGCTCATGCCCATCATCTGGGGATTCATACCCATCATCTGGGGATTCATACCCATCATCTGAGGGTTCATACCCATCATCTGGGGATTCGTGCCCATCATCTGAGGGTTCATACCCATCTGCATACCGCTCACATCTTGTTGACCCATCATATTCGTCTGGGGCATTGCTCCCATGCCTCCCTGTGCAGGTGCAGGAGCTTCTGCAACCTTTTGTTCTGCTTCAACTGCTGCTTCGTCTTCACTCGATTTATTGTTGATAAAGGTATCTACAATCATACGCGCAAAATCCACAGGGTATAACTGCATTATCGTACTGTCCACCAGAGTGTCAATCTGTAAGCGGAAGGAAATTTTTATAAAAGTCCCTCCCAAAAAAGGCGAGATATCTTCTCCGGCTCTGACCTCAGTCAAATCAAGCAATGATGCCTCCGGCGGGCTGATATCAATGGTTGTATTCAACATAGTAGAAAGAGATGTGGCTGCGGATCCCATCATCTGATTCATGGCCTCGGATATTGCACTCAAATGCAGCTCACCAAGCTCTACATCCGTATTTGTGCCGTCTCCCCCCATCATCAGATCGGTGATAACCTTTACATCATGCTCTTTCAACACTAAAATATTAGTACCGTCCAAGCCCATTGTATATTTGATCTGAATAAAGACACAAGGTCTCTCATACTCTGCCAAAAGACTTTCCCACTTTGCAGACTCAACTACAGGCGTGGTAATGTTAACCTTTCGGTTCACCAATGAATACAAGGTTGTGGCTGAGGAGCCCATACTGATATTAGCCACCTCACCAATTGCATCCTTTTCTACATCTGTAAGAATTTCAGGCACCTCTATTGCAGAAGGGACTGCATTGCCTGCTGATGGTTCGCTGCTGGATACTTCTGTTATGGTTTCACCGTCTCCAACGGAAATCTCGTCGGCATCTCCGTCTCCCTCAGGCAGATCCATGCCGTTAAGCAATGCATTTATCTCATCCTGAGATAGCATTCCATCCATTCTCTACTCCTCCTCTCTGATTACCGATGTGATCCGGACAGCATAAGAACCTTTTTCGGCGCCGGGTAATGCGGTAAATTTTTTGATATTACCTACATAAATATTCATGTCATCATCCACTCTGGACCCCAGCCGGATACAATCGCCAACCTGCAGGTTCATGAAATCGTTCACGGAAATCATACTCTTACCGAGAACTGCCCTGATGGGAATATCTGCCTTTCGGATTAATGACTCAATGTAAGCTTCATAATTCTCGTCATGATTCTCCTGCATAGTGGAGAACCAATATTTCGTGTTCAGCTTATCCATGACATCTTCCAAAGTAAAGAACGGAAGACAAACATTCATAAAGCCTTCCACATCCCCGATCTTCATGTTTAACGTAACAATCGCTATCATGTCGTTAGGGGAAATGACCTGCGCAAACTGTGGATTCGTCTCCAGCCTCTGCAGCACAGGCGATATATCAATAACATTTTTCCACGGCTCCCTTAACAGCTGTGTAAACATTACTAATATCTTCTCAATAATTGACATCTCAATCTCGGAAAATTCCCTGCTTTTTTCCAGTGGAACACCCGAACCGCCGAGCATACGATCCAACATCGCATACCCGAGATTGGTTGCCAGATCCATAATAATTGTACCGTTTAACGGCGCAAAATTTATGATTCCCAAAATTACGGGATTTGACAAAGCATTGGTAAATTCGTTAAATGTAACTGTCTCTGAACTTGCTACCGCTATCTGAACATTCTTCCTCAAATATACAGGAAGATTGGTGGAAATCAATCGGCTGTAATGCTCAAATATAATTTCAAGTGTCCTTAAATGCTCTTTCGAGAACTTTGTAGGGCGGCTGAAGTCATAGTTTTTAACCTGCTTTTCTTCAGGTTCCTGCATTTGATCCGCATCCAGCTCGCCTGAAGAGAACGCCGCAAGCAGATTATCTATTTCGCTTTGGGAAAGGACCTCGCCCACACAAGCTCACCTCCTATCAAACTATCCTCTGGCATATCATTAACCAAATTTAATGCCACTGACATTTACCTTGTATATAAATTTTGTAGAATCAAACAAATTCTGAATAGCCTGAAGGATTTCAGCCTTTATTGGATCAAAGTTATTTTTGCACTCATCCTCCGTATGTGCACTCACAATAGAATTCACGGTATCTTTGATCACTGAATCATAAGCGGCAGCGGAAATGTTCTCTCCGTAATCCTTGTACCCCTCACCCTTCTTATTCATCGACACAGACAAATCAAATATCATGTATACCAGCTTACCATCCGCGGAATTCAAAGGCACCATCATAGACTCCGGCAAAGCATACACTACCGTATCCGCCAGAGAAACTTCCGGTTCGGCCTCCGCCGCGCCTCCGGGAACCGTCCATTCCAGATTCATGGCAGTGGCAAGGTTGCCGACAAGATCTGCCGTTTTCTTGTTTGCGCTGATTACGCTTATCATGATAATGGTGGAAAACACAATATTCACAATCATCAAAGCTAAAATTAGTACTGTCAACAAATTTTTCTTCATATTTATTCACCCTCATTTTCCGGCTTGTTATCTTGCCGAATTATATATCCTGATTTCAACTCTTCTGTTCCTGCTCCTGCCCTCCACTGTAGAATTATCGGCAACCGGAACACGTTCCCCCATTCCTGCATGCCTTAAATTCACCGGATCAAGCAAAGTATTATCCTGCAGGAAATAGAATACTGTAAGAGCTCTTGCACTGCTCAGCTCTTCATTGCTGGGATATTGTGCACTACTGATCGGGACATTATCGGTGTGCCCTTCTATCTCAATTGTACCCGAAGCATAATACTGCAGAATATCACCGACTTTCTGCAGAATCTGCACTGACTCCGGCTTCAATTCCGCACTTCCCGAATCAAACAGCAATGCTCCGTTCATGGTGAGCTGTACATATTGTGCAGTAAAGTTCACATCCACCTGATCCGAAATGCTGCTTTCCTGTAAGGCTTCCTCCATTTTTTCGGAAAGTTCCTCATTTTCCTGAAGTTGTGCCTCTGCAAGGATTTCCTCTATTGCCTCGGGGGATTTGTCATAATCCTCCATATCCTCGCCTTCATCGGAACTGTCCGCCGTCTTTCCTGTGCTGTTAATATACTGATCCAGCTCATTCAACTGGCTGACGCCATTGCTGATCAGCATACCGTCCCCTATGGCTGTTGCTCCACCGTCAAAAATACTCACGGTGTTGTTCATTGCCGCAACCAATTCATGAAGCTTGCTCTCCTCCAGAGTAGACATAGCAAAAAGCATTACAAAGAAACAAAGCAACAGGTTCATCAAGTCACTAAATGTAGACATCCATGCCGGCGATCCGGCGGGAGGCGCATCTTCCTGACGCTTTGCCATTACTCTTCACCCCCTGCCTCATCACTGTTATTATTCCTGTCTTGAGGAGCAAGGAATGACTTCAATTTTTCTTCGATAACACGGGGATTTTCTCCTGCCTGAATGGACAGAAGACCCTCTATCATAACTTCCTTCATCATCATCTCGTTGGCATTGTCGGCTTTCAGCTTATTGGATACGGGACCGCAGATCCAGTTTGCCAATATGGAACCGTACAATGTAGTAATCAGTGCAACCGCCATCGCAGGACCCAGAGTCGATGCGTCATCCATATGATAAAGCATATCTACCAGACCTACCAGCGTACCGATCATACCCCATGCAGGACCCATGGTTCCCAGTGTATCCCAGAAACCGATACGGGTCTTATGTCTATTATCAATACTCACGAGCTCGGTTTCCATAATTGCACGAACCAAATCAGGATCCGTACCATCTACAATGAGCAATATTCCTTTCTTCAAAAACTGCTCGTCCATGTCCGATGCCGCCTCTTCCAGAGAGAGCAGACCTTCTTTACGAGCCACGTTGGACAATTCTATAATTTTCTGAATCATTGCCGCGGTATTCAGAGCCGGTGCTTTAAAAATCAGCATAAAGCTCTTAAGGCCGCCGATGTAATCCGCCATACTGACTGAAGTCAAGGTTGCAAAGAAGGATCCGCCAAAAGTAATGACAAAGGAAGGACCATCTAAGTATTCATGAAATCCGCCAATGCCCGCTGAACTGATAATACCAAATATGAGCATTGCAAAACACAAAATTATTCCGGCTAATGATGCTATATCCACGATAATCACCTACATTTCGCTAAATTTTTTGAATTAATCCGCAAAAATATCCTTTCTATACAATTCTACAAGATTTTTCACCTCTTGTCTACTTTCTTTTACAATTATTTTTTTCCCCGTCGTCAATGTAATCACCGTATCCGGCGTCTCCTCAACGACTTCGAACCAGTGTGGGTTCACAAGGATTTTCATACCGTTGATTTTTGTCACTTCAATCATGTAATCTCCCCTCTGTCCTTAATCATAAATATGTGTTCTGACTCTGACAGGCTCTCCCTAAGAACCTGTGAATACATGTATTTGACAATATAAATTCCGTTAAGGTTAAAAAGGGAGCGTAGAAAATCCGCTCCCTTAGTATAGCACACATCCTGTTATAATGCGAGCAAAAGATAAAAAGTTTCTTAAAAAATTGACACCGGCGTTACTGTTCACTCCGTTCACAGCAGCCTATGCACAGAAATCGCAAAACAGCGATTTCGCACATGTCTGTCTCGTGTTTATCACGCAAAACAGCGTGAAAACACCTCGCGGCGACAGCAAGTGAACAGTAACACACCGGCAGCCTTATCTCTTCAGGTTAGTCAATTCTTCCAACAGGGTATCGGAAACGGTAATAATTCGGCTGTTTGCCTGGAAACCACGCTGGGTCGTAATCATCTCCGTAAACTCGGAGGACAGATCCACATTACTCATTTCCAGCTGTCCTGTGGACATTTTCCCGCCGCTGGCTGTGATATCCACACCGATTCCGTCAAATTCACCGGAGTTCAGTGTTGCGGCATACATATTGTCGCCTTGCTTTTCCAGACCGGACGCATTGGGGAAGCTTGCAGTGGCAATCTGTCCCAGAAGCTTTGTCATACCGTTGTCATAGCTTGCATAAATCATACCGTTCTGTTGGATGGACACACCGATCATCTTACCCAGACGACGTCCGGCTCCCAAACCTTTGAGATCACCGCTGGTAGCGGATGCGGTAGAAGTTCCTTTGTTGTCAGGCTCGGAAAGTTCGGAAAAGTCAATGGTAATATCGGAAAAGTTTCCGCCCAGATCAGACACCTTTAATACGGAAGTAGACATCGTCTGCTGACCGTTGATACCAAGGAAATCACCGTTGTTTGAGTTAAACGTAATGGTAACACCGGTAAAGCTGCGTCCTGAGGTTTCAAAAGAAGTATCATCGTCAGGCTTCGCATTGGGGAAGGTAGGCAGCACATCCGGATCCGTTGAACCTGGCTTCTGGGACAAAGCCACCAACATTTCGACCATCGAATATGTCACATCCTTGGTAGGATCGGTAGCATCCTCTATGGTGCGTCTCAATGCCAGAAATTCTTCCGTGGATCCCTCGAAACCATATGCTTTGGCAATAGCATCCAAACCGTCCTGAACCGTGGCGTCGGCATTATCGTTTACGGTAATTTTCTCCCCGCGCTTTGAAAGATCCGTTCCTGCTGCGGTAACGAGAGCTGCCAAATCCACAATCACTTTTTTATCCGTATTGTTGATCAACTGTGTCCCATTCCAAGAATAGTTAGTAGCATCAAAACTTACTTTTCCAGTTTTATCCTGTATTCCATTTTTTCCGAACATCTCCTTTGTTACACCCGGAACCTCGTTGCCGTATGCATCCTGAATTCCCACCAGCTCCAAGCTGTAGGAATCTTCATTCTTATTGGTCTTATCGGACTTCTTAAAAGAGAACTTCGCCGTATAACTGTAACCAAGTGCATCAAAAAACTGTAAGTTTACCACCTTACCGTTAGAGCTGGTGGAATCCTTATCGTTCTTATCCAGAATACCTCCCATATTTGCCTGTGTGGTAGCCTCGGGAGGATAGGTCAGGTTTGCCGTACTCATAATACGCAGCGCGGAAACGGTATCCTGTCTGATATCCATGGTTTCCGGATCTACCTGCCATCCCATTACATTGTAACCGGTGCTGGTCATGGCCAAATTTCCCGCCGCATCCACATAGAAAGAACCGTCTCTGGTAAATTTGTTTTCCGTACCGTTATTAACCACAAAGAAATTGTCTCCCTCAATCATAATATCAAAGGGATTGCCGGTGGACTGTGCGGAACCCTGTCCCGTAATATTGATATTGATGGCTCCCGACTTTACGCCGAGACCGATCTGTCTCGCATTTGTACCGCCCGTACCGTTTGCCGCATTGGGGCCGCTGGCCTTCTGTGTGGTCTGGCTCATTAAATCGGCAAATACCATGGAACTTGCCTTATATCCCACTGTATTTACGTTTGCGATGTTGTTACCGATAACATCCATTCTGGTCTGGTGGGTCTTAAGACCGGCCACACCAGAGAAAAGTGATCTCATCATAGTGCTTATTCCTCCTCTTTAGAGAGCAGCCGCCTCCGTCCGTCATTCGGGAAGCATAACCTCCTGTAAGGTCCGGTTACATAATCACTGCTCCATTGATATTGGTAAATATATTACTGTTTGTTTCCGTGCTGTCCATTGCAGTCACCACTGTCTGATTCGGTACGTTTACGATAAAGGCCAATTCGTCCACGATTACCAAGGAATCTTTGATTCCTTTCTGTCCCGCCTTCTGTGCTCCCTGATTCAGACGCTCCAGCTGTCCTTCACTGAGCTCGATGCTGCGGTCATTTAATCTTCCCAAGGCATGCTTGGAAAACTTAAGGCTGCCTGCATTCTGCAAAGTTTTCTGTTGCAGAACCTGCTGAAAGGAAAGACCTTCCTTGGTCTCACGGGTGTTATCCGACTTCTGTGTACCGCTTAAGTACTGTTCAGTCAGCTGCTCAATGGAAAAATAGCCGTTATTCTTAATCTGCATCTTTCTCCTCGCTCCCGTCCATACTTATTCCGTTACTCTGTTCCCCCTGCGGTATCCGTGCCCTCGGTATTTTCTTCACCGTCCCCTGAGCCTTCTACCTTATCTTCGCCCTCTTCACCGTCTCCTGAGCCGTCCACCTTATCTTCGTCCTCTTCACCGTCTCCCGGGCCTTCCACTTTATCATCCTCGTCTCCGGTTATTCCGGCGCTGAGACGTATCTGCTTCAGTCTCTCGATATACTTCTGGAGAGTTTCCACAGTTTCCTTAGCAAGGAAGGACTTCTCATAATCGGTCATGCCGTTATAAATTTCCTCCAGCTTGTCGATGGCGTCTGCATTCGTCAAGTCGATACTGTACAATCCGGGAAGCTTATTCAAGGAAATGCTGAAGTCGTATGCCTTGTTGAAAGCATCGTTATATTCCTTATCCACGATTGTCTCCAAGTCTTCCAGTGCATACAGTTTCTCGTCAATGGCAAGGAATGCTTTATTATTCTCAAATACTACATAATCAACCTTACCTGTGACTGTCCTCACCTTTCCCGTAGTATCTACGGTTTTAATATACACTTCTTTACCCACCATAGAGGATGCTCTTGCCAACTCCGTGGTAGCTGCCATATTCTGCATCTGCTCCACCTGCGAGAACTGTGCATACTGTGAGATATATTCGGTATTAGAGGTAGGCTCCAAAGGATCCTGATACTTCATCTGCGCTACCAAAAGCTGCAGGAACGCATCTTTATCCATACCGTTTTTACTTGCGTCACTGGCCTTTTTCAATGAACTCTGTGATGTGGATTCTACGATTTTGCCGTCTTCCACAACTGCCCAACTTGCCATAATTTCTTCCTCCTTCCTTTTTCAAGTTATAAATATTCTATGCGGTGTAATCCACCGTATTGCCGCTGGCTGCCATAATATCTGCCGCCAATACGTCTTCCTCTGCCATCTCGTCTATGGGGAGCGTGTCATTTAAATTGATTCTTCTGGTTCTGCCCTTCTTGCCGGAATCGCCGCTTTGTTGTTCTCTGCCCCGTCCCTGATCAAGATTTCTCTCGAATTCATGCGTCTGAACAGTCACCTCAATGGCTTCCACCTTTACGCCTTGCTCGTCAAACCGCTCAATCAGCTGAACCATCTGACTCTCCAGCGCCGCCTTTACCGTTTCGTTCTGTGCAATAAAGTTGGCCGTTACGGCTCCGCCCTTAGAAGCAATCTGAACCTGAACCGTACCTAAACTGGCAGGATGAAGCTGCATCTCCAGATTCGAGGTGTCCGCCTTCACTTGAATCTTCATATAATCCATGATCTGGCGCATAATATTCTCGGTATCCGTCTCCGCCATGCCTGTGAACTCCGCCGTCTGTTGTACCTCCGGCCGAAAAGCCTCCGTTCTCAGGTTTTGAATAAAGACATTACTGCCTTGTTCCTTTTGTTCGGAACCGCTCTCCCTATGGCCATGCTCTTTGTCCCTTGTCACGTTTTCCTTCTGTCCGTCCGCTTCGGTTAAATCGGAAAGACCTCCTTGACTTAAGTCTGCAGCCTTGCTTTCCGGACTCCCTTCCTCCTGCGAAACTTCTACCAGAGGTGTTTCTCTCTGTGCCATGGACTGTTCTCTTAATCCTGCCAGAAGATTCTGAAATTGTGCGGCATCCGTGCCAAGCTGTCCGCCGCATTCCTGAAGCGTTACATCCAGCTGTTTCATCAGCTCCTGATAATCCCCATACAATTTCTCATCGGTGACCAGCGCATAAGGATCCTCCATTCCGGCAGCCTGTAAAAACAATTTGCCGAGCTGCGCTTGGTCTAAGACATCCAGCTGATCCATGCCAAGCCCTTCCATAAAGCTCTGCACTTCTTCCACAGGAATTTCCAGTAAACCGGCAATCTTCTGAATCAACTCCGCGGCCGCCGTTTCCAGCACTGCCATAGCCGCTTCCATCTCTTCGGGCGTCATTTCCTCTCCCGCATTCTCCATGGAAACGTCTTTCGCCTCATTTGTCTCAGCTTTACCGGTATCCTTTGTATCTCCTGCATTCTCCGGCTTGGTCTGGGATGTGTTCTCTACCGGCTTGGACTCATTGGCAGAGTATTTTTCTGCAGGCTTCTTTGCCCCGTTTGATTCTCCGCTTGTTCTGTTGGCGGTTCGGTTATCCAAATTCTTCTGTGTCTGATTATTCAACACATTCTGAAATCCGGCCTGACCGATCCCAAACGTTTTGTTCCCCGCAGCAGGCATCGGATTCGTAAAAATCGAACCCACATCCTTAACAGGTGTACTTCTCATACTTTCCCTCCTTTCTCTGAGATAATTATATATAAACACCAAAAAGTGTTCATACCATATATCGGCAAACCAATGTCCCATTTTAAGAATCGGGATTCATGATTTTAGTGAGCTTCGCAGCGATCTCGGCATCCATAACACCCAAAATCGAACCTCTTTGCTCCGCATCCATTGCATTTAGAATCTTTGCTGCCAATTCCAGATTCTCTGTCATCTCTTCGAAAATCTTTGCTGCCTGCTTAGGCTTCATCTCGGAATATGCCTGCGCATACTCCTGAACTTCCTTACTCTCCTGCAGCTGCATGACAACCTGCTTATATAAAAACTCCGCGGTAGCAGGATCCATCTCCTCATACCACTTCCGATATTCTTCCGCTCCGGGTCCTTTGTCCGAGTAGACTACTTCCTGATAAAATTCCGTCTGTATTCTCTGAAATTCCGTTTGCCGTGCCTCAAACTCTCTCAAACGCAAAACCTCTGCTTTCAGGCCCTCCAAATCTACATCCTTTTGGGCGGAAGCCGTCTGGGCACGCTCCAATTCCAGTTCCAGCTGTTTGATGTAATCCACCGCTTCCTGAAGGCTGGAATACCCGCCGAAGCTTTCCGGATCCGTAGTCTCCGTCTGTCCGTTCCCCGGCAGAACTTTGTTGACCACAGGAACATCCTTTAAAATAGGTGTCAATACGGAACTGCCGAAGCCTCCGATGTCAAGTTTTACAATGACGCATACCACTGCCAGCCACAAAAAAACAATCAGGATGGTAGCAAAGAACGTAACTACGCCATTACCCTCCTCATCCTCGGAAAGTTCTTCTTCCTGCTTGGATATTTCCTTGGCACGGCGCTTTGCGTCTCTTTTCTGCTCTTTCTGTTCCTTTTTCAGCTGTTTCTTTTCTTCTCTTAATTTTTTCTTCTCTTGCTCTGCCGCAGCAGCTTCAGGAGTCAATTCCTTAGCCATACTTTCCCTCATTTCCTAAAAAGCACCCTGTTAAGCCTGAGCACTCTGTTTCCGCCCATATGTATAACTTGTCAGTTCATCCACTTCTTTTCCTTCGCGCCTGTTTTCCTCCCTCAGGAACTCGTCAAAGGCCTTTTCCTTCAAAGTCTCATGGGTCTTACGTTCCATCATGACTTCCGCCAGCTTTATTCTCGCTTGCTCCAATATATTCTCTGCTTCCTTCACACATACCTTCTGGTCTGCAATAAAATTTTCCATGCATAGAATCGCCGTTTTATTTTCCTGCATCTTTCTGAAATTCAAAACGCCGCGGCGAAGCCTTTCCGCTTCTCCCTCGTATTCCCTCTTTCTGTCAAAAAGCCTTTGCAGCTTTGCTTCTTCCTCATCTAAAGCAGCTCTGGCGGCGGAAAATTCCTGTTTCGCCTGATTCTCCATCTTCAATTTTA
>Ga0137308_100522_pt1 | contig 60121 bp, 43 predicted proteins | sample Inofrocosms_June_FD_97181 | JGI IMG/M metagenome (GOLD analysis project Ga0137308, IMG submission 97181) | Mouse cecal microbial communities from Vienna, Austria - N-Acetylneuraminic and N-Acetylglucosamine D2O microcosms_June | ecosystem: Host-associated > Mammals > Digestive system > Large... | reverse complement strand
TATTCGATCCGGAATTATCTATCATTAATTTGCATATCATGATTTGGGATTCAATCGCACAGCTTTGACTGCAGGTATCGTACACAGGCTGTTACACATAGCCATAGATCCCCCGGACGGAAACCTCTCCGGCGTAAACCTCCACTTGGGAGCCATCCGGCAACTCCACCAGCAATTCTCCCGTATTATTAATGCCCTTTGATATTCCGGTATACTCACCCTTGGGATCCAACACCCGAACCTCTCGGTCACAATTCACCAACAACCCGTTATAAACTTCTCTCAGCTGCGTAAAATCAAGTGTTTTTACAAACAATTCATAATAGGATTCAAAAGCTCTCATAATATTCGCTATCAGCATGGCTCTGGAAACCTTTCTGCCGCATTCCTGTTCCAGACAAGCGGCCACAGAGGCAATTTCAGGCGCAAATTCCTGAAGCCCCACATTGATTCCTGCACCGATTACCACATACTGAATGTATTCCTGCTGTACGCTGAGTTCCGTCAACATACCGCAGACCTTTTTCCCCCCTATGACAATATCATTGGGCCATTTAATGACGGCTTCCGCACCGCAGGTTTCCTTAATACCCACGGCTGCTGCTATGGCCATCACCAAGGTAAGCATGGACGCCTTATCGGGCGCAAAGTCCGGCTTCAAAATCAGGGTAAAATATGCATTCGCACCCGCCGGACTGTTCCAGCTCCGGCCTCTCCTGCCCCGTCCGGCGGTCTGCATGTCCGCCACCACCAATGCCCCTTGGGGCGCTCCCTTCTCCGCATCCAGCTTTGCCCTTAGATTGGTGGAGTCCAACACATCATAAAAAGACACAGGATGTCCTGCCCAGCGGGTATCCATATGACTTTCCAACTCGTACTTTCCGTAAATCTCTGCCTCCTTGACAAGCCGATACCCACGGTTCTGCACTGCCTCTATGGAAAATCCTTCCTTTTTCAGCTGCCCGATTGCCTTCCATACCGCTGTGCGGGAGACACCGAATCGTTCACAGAGCTCCTGCCCCGACACATAATCCCCTCTCTCCCGCAGAACCGCCAAAATTTTTGATTTCAAGTTTCCCTCCCTGTGCAGTCGGCTGCAATCCGTTACAGAGTCGCCGCCATTACCGCTTTGATAGTATGCATACGATTTTCCGCTTCCTCGAATACCAAAGACTGCTCCGATTCAAAGACCTCATCGGTAACTTCCATTTCTGTAATGCCGAATCTCCGGCCCATTTCGGCTCCGATCTTGGTCTTCAAGTCATGGAATGCCGGAAGACAGTGCATAAAGACGGCATCCTTCCCCGCATTATCCATAATCTTACGGTTCACCTGATAAGGGGACAACTCCTTAATCCGCTCCGTCCACACTTCGTCCGGCTCCCCCATGGACACCCATACATCCGTGTAGATTACATCCGCGCCTTTGGTTCCTTCAAGAGGATCTTCGCTCAATGTAATGCTGCCCCCTGTCTGTGCCGCGATTTCATTACACTGATCCACAAGGGTCTTCTCCGGGAAATATTTTTTGCTGGTACAAGCCGTAAAATGCATTCCCATCTTTGCGCAGGCCACCATCAGGGAATTCCCCATATTGTATCGGGCATCCCCCATATATGCAAGCTTGATGCCCTTCAAGCGTCCGAATTTCTCCTGAATGGTGAGAAGATCGGCAAGCATCTGTGTAGGATGGAATTCATTCGTCAAACCGTTCCACACAGGAACCTTGGAATATTCAGCCAGCTCCTCCACAATTTCCTGTCCGAAACCGCGGTACTCAATTCCTTCAAACATTCCCGCCAGAACCCGTGCGGTATCCGCAATGCTCTCTTTCTTCCCGATCTGTGAACCGCCGGGATCCAGATAGGTGGTTCCCATCCCCAGATCATGTGCCGCTACCTCAAAGGCGCATCTGGTACGGGTGCTGGTCTTCTCAAAGATCAAAGCTACGTTTTTCCCCCGCAGTGTATCCATAGGAATTCCCTTTTTCTTTTTATCCTTTAATTCCGCCGCCAAATCTACCAGATATGCAATCTCTTCCGGTGTAAAATCCAATAATTTCAGAAAATCGCGTCCCTTTAAATCCATTTGTGCATCCTGCCTTTCCGTCATGCCGGTTAATCGGCTTATTCGTTATTGCAATTATTACAATTATAAATAAATATACTTCATTATCTTTGTTTTTTCAACCCCTGCCGTCTATTTGACAGACATCCGCGCCGCATCCGGAAGAATCCGGCTGTAAAAAAATATCCAAATGCCATCCTGTAACAGAACAGGCAGCCAATTCTGTCGAACCGGCTGCCCCAAATCTCCAAACCTCTTACCATTTATTTTTACAACGGTATTCAGTCAAATATTACCTTCAATTAACGGATATTCCCTGAGCGGTTTCCTTAAAAGCTGCCGCCACGCTTGCAATTCCCTGAAGCTCTGCGGGAAGAAGTATCGTAGTTGCCTTGCCGTCGGCTACCTTCTCAAACGCTTCCAGACTCTTCATCTTAAGCACTGCTTCATCGGCGCCGGCTTCTTTCAACAGGCGGATACCTTCCGCATTAGCCTGCTGAACCTTCAGGATTGCCTCTGCCTCACCTTCCGCCTCACGGATCATCTTCTCCTTTTCTGCTTCCGCACGGAGAATCGCGGACTGCTTATCTGCTTCCGCACGAAGGATAGCGGATTCCTTAGCGCCTTCCGCCTCCAGAATCTTTGCCTTCTTCTCACCTTCTGCACGGGTAACGGCCTCACGTCTCTCACGCTCAGCCTTCATCTGTTTCTCCATGGCATTCTGAATCTCTGCGGGAGGAATAATGTTCTTCAGCTCTACACGGTTTACCTTGATACCCCAAGGATCCGTTGCAATGTCCAGAGCCGCACGCATTTTCGTATTAATGGTCTCACGGCTGGTCAATGTCTGATCCAGTTCCAAATCACCGATAATGTTACGAAGCGTAGTGGCCGTCAAATTCTCGATGGCCATCATAGGGTTTTCAACGCCGTAAGTAAACAGCTTGGGATCGGTAATCTGATAGAACACAACCGTATCGATTCTCATGGTAACGTTATCCTTTGTAATAACAGGCTGAGGAGGGAAATCGGCTACCTGCTCCTTCAGATTTACCTTTCTAGCCACTTTATCGATAAAGGGAACTTTAATATGGAAGCCTACAGACCACGTCCCCTGATACGCACCCAAACGTTCCAGCACATAAGCCTGTGCCTGAGGAACAATCTTTACACAAGAAACAAAAATCCAAAGTATTAGTACCACAAATACCCCAAGTACCACTAATAATAACTCTCTCATTTTTACCTCTTTCTGTGCTGTAAAGTTGTGACAGCACGCACACTTCTTAAATTGTAACTGTCCGGAAACAAATGTCTCCGCCACGCCGCATAGTATAAACCGTTATTTCCGCAGGCTGCGGACAGTTATATTCCATTTTACGGCTCACTCCGGCCGCCTTTCGTCCAGTTCCTCCATCTGTGATACGCTCAAAGGCGCCGGTACGGGGGATGGCTCGGGATTTAAACCTCCCATCTTCTCATCGGGTTTCACAATGAGTTTGACGCCGTTGATTGCCAGCACATTTACCACCGCTCCCATAGGAATGGTAATTTTGTCTTCCACACTTCTGGCGCTCCACTGCTGGCTGCCCACCGTTACTTGGCCGATACCTTGCAGATTATCGATTTCACTGATGACAATCGCCTGTCTGCCGATCAGGCTCTCTACATTTGTCCTCACACGATCCTTGTTGAAATATCTTACGGCAACGGGTCTGGTAAAGAACAAAAGCAATAGGGAAACCATAAAAAATAAAATAACCTGTACTCCAATGGGTGCATGAACCAGTGTTGCCAGAATAGCAACCAGCGCACCGCCTGCAAACCAAATGGTAGTCAATCCTAAAGTCAGCACTTCCACCACAACTGCCAAGATCAGGACAACCAGCCAGATAATCATCATAACTTCGGTCATTCAATCACTCCTCTTATCTTAAATGTCAGAGCATGTTTGAAAAATCATTCCTCCGGTTTTCACGCTCCGCTAAACGGTCTGCTTCGCCTCAATTTGGAGGCTATGCCTTGCTACGCTTTCCGGATTGATACTTGCTTCCCACAAAGTGTGAGGCACAGCCCCAAAACGTTTTTAAACATGTTCTGATTTTAGTTTACTACAAAAATGTTTTTCAAGCAAGCCATTTCGTTTACCGCCGGCTCCCCGCATTGTCGTTACTGTTCACTTCGTTCACAGCAGCCTATGCACAGAAATCGCAAAACAGCGAATTCGCGCATGTCTGTCTCGGGTTTATCACGCAGAAACAGCGTGAAAACACCTCGCGGCGACAGCGAGTGAACAGTCACGCATTGTCCCCGCTGCTGCTTATTCTGTCCTTTTCCCTTCCTCGTCCTTTCTTCTTTTGCTCTCTCCCTCGTTTCACCTGCGTTCCTCTTTTCCTTGCTTTTCCTCCCCCTCTGTCTTGCTTCTCCCGCTTTCCTCGTTTCCTCCGCTTTTCTTCACTTTTCCTCCGCTTTTCTTCACGTTTCCTCTGCTTCTCTTCACTTTTCCTCCGCTTTTCTTCACGTTTCCTCTGCTTTTCTTCACGTTTCCTCTGCTTCTTCTGCCTTCCGCTTTCCCTTGCTTTTCCTCCCCTCTGCGTTCCTCTTTTCCCCCTCTTTCCTTCACTTTTCCTCACTTCACCACATAGCACCTCTGCTTCCTTTGCCACATACTTCCCCGCATAGGGCTTCGCAAAAATCTTTCTTATGCAACACTCCTGCAAAGACATGCTTTCCCGGCTTATACAAACAAGGGCGGTGCCAAAAAGCAGCACCGCCCTTGAATATAATATATATTCCCTATTCCGTTTAATAGAACACATGATTACCGATTACAATTCCCTCACGGCCGTTATTCCGGCGGAAATGGGTAACATCTCCCACATTGGAAACACCTGCCAGAGCTTCCTCTGCGGCCTGAATACAGCTTGATTTTATATTTCCGGATTCGTACAATGCGTTTACCTTTCCGTTCAGCGCAGGTGTAAACTGTCCCGACGCATAGATAACACCATGGATACTGTTGGGATAAGCGCCGCTTCTCACACGGTTCATTACAACCGCACCGACCGCTACCTGTCCTTCGTAGGATTCTCCGCCTGCCTCACACTGAATCAATGCCGCCAGCAGCAATGTGGTATCTGCATCGGTAGTGTATGCGCCGTAGTTTACATGGCGTTTTGCCTCCGCCTCGGCTGCTTCCCTGATCTTAATTTCCTCCATGGTTTCCCCTGAATCGATCTGGAAATCCAACACTACATATTCCTCAGACACATAGCCGTCTTCCCCTTCGTAATCAATACAAACCCAGCCGTCTTCATCTTTGCTGAGAACCTCCACGATGTCGCCCTTGGGAAGCAGTCCCAAAACTCCCGTATCGGCCCCCGGCCCTGTCCTGACGCGGAGAGTCTCCGTATTGATGGTAGCCATCATCCTTCCCACATCATTTGCCAGCGCCAACGCGTCTTCTCCGAATAACAGATATTCGTCCGAAGCCCAGCCGACAATGTTTCCTGACTGCAGTTTGGTCCATCCGTCCCTTCTCTCCAGAATAATGCCCCCGCAGTCTTTATACAGCTTACCCACCTTCGAAGCTTCCTCATTGGCTTCGCTTCTCACATTCAAGGCATTCTGTACATTGGCCATAACCAATGTGCCCATGACCTCTTCCTCCTGCTGGGATGTGAGATCCAAATTTAATTCTTTTGCCGTGGCATTTACAATATCAGCGGTACTTGTAGAACCGGGATTCAGTATGGATGCCACGCCGCCGCGCATATCTTCCAAATAATCGCTGCCGGCCTGAGTAACCATGCCGGTCTGCACAAACAGAATCAAAGATAATATGACTCCCGTCAATGCAGCAAACAGTCTTCTGCTTTTTGCCATTTCGTTTACCTCCAAACAAATATTAACAATATTATTGCCTTCTTTTGGTAAAGTTATTACGAAGTTGTTAAATTTGTTACAGACATATCATAGCAAAGAGTAAAATATTTGTCAAGTTTTTGCATCATTATTGCATCATAGCCAAATTTTGTGTTACTGTTCACTCCGCGACCAGCAACGCATGCACAGGAACCGCAAAACAACGGTTTCGCGCAGGTTGCCCTCGGGTTTGTCACGCAAAAAACGCATGAAAACGCCTCGCGGTGGCGCGGGTATAAAAAGTAACAATTTTGTTACTGTTATCCGGATCAGCAACGCATGCACAGGAACCGCAAAACAACGGTTTCGCGCATATCTGCCTCGAATTTGTCACGCAAACAGCGTCATAACGCCTCGCGGCGGCAACGAATGAACCGCGGCCAATATTTACATATTTCTGGACTTTTCGATACAGGCCTCCATAGCATCTATCACGGCTCCTCTCATTCCCTTTTCCTCCAGCACCTTTACCGCCTGAATGGTGGTTCCTCCGGGAGAGCAGACCATATCCTTCAATTCTCCGGGATGCATTCCCGTCTCCAACACCATTTTTGCGCTGCCCAGCACTGCCTGAGCCGCAAACTCATACGCCTGCTTTCTGGGCATTCCCGCCGCCACTGCCCCGTCAGCCATTGCTTCAATAAACAGAAATACATATGCGGGGGAGCTTCCGCTGACGCCCACCACCACATCCATCAATCTTTCCGGCACGATGCTGGCTCTGCCGAAAGATTCCATCAGCTTTACCACTTTATCCAGCTCCTCCCGAGGCACTTCCTCTCCGGCGCAGACTCCGGTACAGCCCTCCGAAACAAGTGCAGGAGTATTGGGCATACAACGGACAATCTTCAATTCGGGTCTGCCGAAAGCTTCCTTTAAAAATTTCAAGTCTCTGCCTGCGGCAATACTTACGATCAACGCGTCTTTTTTTACGGACTCTTTGATCTCTTCAATCACCTCTGACATAAATATTGGTTTAACGGCAAGGAAAAGGATGTCCGCCTCCCGTGCAGCCTGAACATTTGTCTCCGCCGTCCGTATGTGAAATTTTTCTTTGATTCTGTCTCTTGTAGATGCCGTTCTGGCAGAACCGATAATATCCTCCGCTGCCGCCGTCTTTTTCTCAAGCATCCCGCCGATCATGGCTGTTGCCATATTGCCCAGTCCAATAAATCCTATTTTCATTTTGTACCTCCTTGCGTGCTTCATAAGAGGGTGTGTAAACACCCCTCTTTGCACATATCAATCAATATTTGAAAGTTTACTTTCAAAATTCCAGTCATGCCGCCATCCGTTGGATAGTTGAAATAGGTGACTTAGAAAATATCCATTATCCAAGGGTGTCCAATGCCCCTATGAACTTGTAACGGATAGTAAGTCGTTGAATTTTCTGCCCGCCTGTTTCTACGGGTTCAGAAACAAGAATTTTTCTATCAGTTGATGGATTATCTTGAAATTGAGTTCTGTTATTCCTGCATAACCGCTTATCTGCTCCGCAAAATGCTCGATGGAAGATAACTGCTCCTTGTCCGCTGACATTACTTGCCCTGCATTTTCCTTGCGTGGAATGCGCTCTTGATTTTCCTTGACGTGTCCTTTGTATATACTCATGCTCTCGTTGTTCGTGCCGTCGTCTTTGGAAAGCCTGCAATATAAAGCAGTGATTTTGTCGTTATTCAGTTTTGCCCTTTTCATGCAATCCTACAAGTTTTCCGAAGGAAAATGCGACTGCTTTTGCAGGAGCAGAGGGATTTCCTCTTAACTCATATTATACTATATTCCCTTTTCCGTTTCCAGTGCTAATTCACGCTCTTTTCCGCTGTTTCCTTAACCTGTTACTTTTCACACCCACGCCACCGCGAGGCGTTTTCACGCGTTTTTTGCGTGACAAACCCGAGGTCAACCTGCGCGAAACCGCTGTTTTGCGGTTTCTGTGCATGCGTTACTGGTCGCGGAGTGAACAGTAACCTTAACCTTTTTTATTACCTGTTCCTCGGCTATCCGCTTGAATACCGTTTCCATTTTTTCAGTGCCTACATAGTGCCTTTCTACGATTATTTTTGTGGGTAGGTGCTGTCGGGTGGTTCTATGTTGTGTGTTGCTGTCTTTGCTCATAAATCGGCTCCTTTACAATAAAATAAAGCGCATAGACTTGTTTTCTATACGCTCTAACGCTATGTTACTATTTGGGTGTGATTCGGTAATTGATGTTTAGACAAAACGGGAATAGCTATTTCTTTTTTGTAATCTTTATGGAATATACAATACTATCACAACTATTAAATAAATCAGAAAAAATATACCGATTTGTACTTCGTAACAGAATACCACAATCACACTCATATTTCTATCGAGTTTTCATTAAATTTCTTACAGAAATACCACATGAAAAAAACTATAACATTACTGTCATAGCCTTTTAAGGATTGAGGAAGCCCCCTTTTATTTGTTTGTCACCCCGCCGTACTATCATTGAGAAAAACGCTGCCTGTGGGCTTCATACATCAATAGGGAAGCCGCAATGGCGGCATTCAAAGATTCCACCCTTCCCTCCATGGGTATTTTCAGGTAATGTTCCGCATGCGCGGCAGTCTCTTTTGTAAGTCCTTTTCCCTCATTGCCGATGAGAAACGCGGCAGGCTCCCGAAAAGAAACTCGATCATAATACGTCTCTCCCTTTAAATCCGCCGCATAAGTCCGGATCCCTCTCTGCCGCAGAATTCCTAAAATCTCCGGCAGGCTTTCCGCATAGAGAAAGGGAACCCTGAAAATAGATCCCATTGTGGAACGGATTGTTTTCGGATTAAAAATATCCACCGTACCGGCAGACATTATAACACCTGTTATCCCTGCCGCTTCCCCGGTTCTGATCATCGTTCCCAGATTGCCGGGATCTTGAAGATCCTCCAATACCACAATAAGGGGGGACTCCGCTTGCAGAAACTGCTCCAGTGAATACCGGGGACGCTTCATCACGCATAATACCCCCTGAGGGGTCTGGGTGTCCGACATCCTTGCAAAGACTTCCTTTGCCACTGTCTCGTACCCCACAGCCCTTAATTTCCGCTGCGCATCAGGTCTCTTGCCGATCCGTTCCACAGCTTCCTCCGAGACAAATACCTGCTGTATACTCTCTTCCGGCGCTTCCTCGAACATTCTGAAACCCTCTATGAGAAAAATCCCCGCCTTGCGCCTATCTCTGGCCTTATCCTGCCATTGTATGATCTGTTTTACCTTGGGGTTGGAATTACTGGTAATCATACGCTCTCTCCTTTTCCATTTTATTTGGTCACTGTCTCCGCTCCGAAACCGTTATACCGGATACCTATTCCAAGCACAAAGATCGGCACTTCGATAAATGCTTTGCATTCTTATACCAATCAATATTTGGAAGTTTACTTCCAAACATGCCGATGCAGTCGGTGTAATTTTCTATTATAAAAAGCGCCGCAAATGGCACCTCAAAGAATTCTTCGCATTCTTCCCACTCTAAAATAAAAATTTCCAATGATAATCGAGTAGGGGAACGACCTTCTCCGCTACTCGCCGCGCCCCTCGTGCGCCGCCTTGCGGCTTAGTTCCTCTGCACGGGGCCGCGCATAAAAAAGCGGCTGTTACATATTAAAAACAGCCGCTTTAACTATTTTATCCCTGTATCCGAAATATCTCGGTAAATTTCCGAGAATCTTTTCAAATACGCTTCCGTGGTCAATCAAATGGTAAGAACCTGAGATACCTCATACTGATATTCATCAATATTCTTCTTCATCTGCAGCGCTTCCTCGATATCAAAGTCAACGAACTCGCCCTTCCGATAGCCTACCACTCTGTTTGTCTTCCCTTGGAGCAGTACATCCACCGCATAGGCTCCCATAATGGACGCATAAAAACGATCCGTGGCAGTAGGGCTGCCGCCCCGCTGCATGTATCCGAGAATGGTGGCGCGGGTTTCTATACCGGTAGCCGCTTCAATCCTTCTGGCCATGGAAGTGGAATGCCCGATTCCTTCCGCATTGATAATAATATGGTGGGTCTTGCCGCGCTTACGGCTTCCGATGATATGATTAATAATCTCCTGCTCGTTGTAATCGTATTTTTCGGGAAGCAGCACATCCTCGGCGCCGTTGGCAATGCTGCACCAGAGAGCTATATAACCGGCATTCCGCCCCATTACTTCAATAATACTGCATCTCTCGTGGGAGGAGGACGTATCCTTTACCTTGTCTATGGCCTGCATAGCGGTATTCACGGCAGTGTCAAATCCAATGGTGTAATCGGTACATGCAATATCAAGGTCAATGGTGCCGGGAAGCCCCACCGTATTGATCCCCTGTCTCGACAATGCCTGCGCTCCCCGGTAGGAGCCGTCGCCGCCAATAACAATAATGCCGTCAATTCCATGCTTTTCGCAGATTTCCGCACCCTTTTTCTGATATTCAGGGTCTTTGAACTCCAGACAGCGTGCAGTGCCCAGAACCGTACCGCCCCTCTGAAGAATATCGGAAACATGACGTGCTTCCATATCAATGATTTCCTCGTTTAAAAGGCCGTTATAGCCTCTCTTGACCCCCTTTACTTTTAATCCTCTGAAAAGCGCTGTGCGGACAACTGCACGGATGGCAGCATTCATTCCCGGTGCGTCTCCGCCGCTGGTCAATACGGCAACCGTTTTGATCTCTTTCGCCATGATATTTCCTCCTGTTCTATTTCAGTTCCGTCTCTGCACATTTGTCCCGAGACATTTTAAATGCTGTTGACATTTCTTAGCCGGACTGTCAGCTCCTCATCTGCCCTTCCGGCGCTGCGGCTCAAAGGAAAACAAATATTTTCCATTCTGCCACTGCCCTTTTGTTGGACATAAGAACTATCCAAGTTCCTATTTTAATCTATTTTTTCTTTGTTTTCAATAGGGTGCCTTATGTAGTTACCGAATTTTTACATTTTCCGCACCGAATAAGATACCAAGCTTTTCCTGAAGTCTTTCGTCCGCAGATACTCTTTGGCTGGAAGGCAGGACTTTCATCCCTCTGGTACTTTTTAAATAGATAACCACATTGTCATTGCCGTGGGAGTCCGCAATGGCCGCCAGCAATTCCTTTTCCCGGGCAAAATAACTGTCCGCATCGGGAAATTGCAGCCAGATTCCCTTGGGCATTTTACCCTTTTTTACCGCTTCCAAGGCAGCGTTTCGAACGCCTGCCCCCGAATTATCCGGATGGGAGGGCTCTCCTTGAGAATTCCCTTGAGTTCCTTCCGGATAAGAGGCCTTTCCTTGGAGATTCCCTTGAGTTCCTTCCGAATAGGAAGCCTTTCCTTGGAGATTCCCTTGAGTTCCTTCCGAATAGGAAGCCTTTCCTTGGAGATTCCCTTGAGTTCCTTCCGGATAAGAGGCCTTTCCTTGGAGATTCCCTTGAGTTCCTTCCGAATAGGAAGCCTTTCCTTGGCCGCCGTTTCCCTGCCAATTAGAATAATTATTGCTATTCCATCGTCTGCTTCGGAAAATCGGGCCTCCGCCCGCGGCCTCCGCCTCGTCAAAGCTGACAATCTGTTCGCAAATCAGCTTTCCGTCCCGATCCTCTTCCACGGACGCATGTCCCAGAATAAATATTTTGGCTTCCTCTTGTAAAATAGAGCTGTATTTTTCGTAATCTCTGGGGAAAACTACGACTTCCACATTTCCCACCAGATCCTCCAGATTGAGAAATGCCATTACTTTATCATTTTTCGTATATTTTACGGTCTTATCCGCAATCATACCGCCCATTACCACATTAGCCTGATCTTCCACGGAAACCGTTCCGCTCTCTTCGTCCAACAAAAAATCATTAGTGGTATTGGTGCTGTATTTCCGCCAGATTTCCTGATAAGCCTCCATGGGGTGGCCGCTTAAGTATATTCCCAGAACCTCCTTCTCAAAAGCCAGAATCATCTCTTTGGAATACTCTCCCACATCGGGCATACGGATATCAAACTCCTCCTTCTGTCCCTCCTCCGCAATGTCAAAGAGAGACAGCTGTCCGGCAAGATTATTCTTTTTGTCCTTGACAATATGATCCAAAATCTGCACATAGACACTCATAAACTGTTTTCTGGTTCCTCCCAGACCGTCCAGCGCACCTGCTTTGATCAAATGCTCTATCACCCGTTTATTCATTTCTATGTCCGCGGTACGGGTGATAAAATCCTGAAGATTCGTGAAAATGCCTCTGCCCTCCCTCTCCCGTATGATTTCCTCTATGACCGATCTCCCGATGCTTTTAATCGCCGTCAACGCATAACGGATTCCCCCGCCTGTCACAGAAAAGCCGCACTCGCCCTCATTGATATCCGGCGGCAGCATCTGGATTCCCATATTCTTACAAGTCAAAATATACTCGGAAACCTTTTTCGGATTATCAATCACGGAAGTCATCAACGCCGCCATAAATTCTATGGGATAATAATACTTTAAATAGGCCGTCTGCAACGCCACCACCGCATAGCAGGCCGCATGGGATTTGTTAAAGGCATATTTGGCAAAATCCATCATATCCTCATAGATGCCGCCCGCCGTTTTTTCGTCAATCCCCTTGGATATGCAGCCGGGAACCTTTTCCGCTTCGTTTCCGTAAATAAAGTTCGCCCGCTCCTTTTCCATCACCGACTGCTTCTTTTTACTCATGGCACGGCGCACCAGATCGCTCCGCCCCAAGGTGTAGCCTCCCAGATCACGGACAATCTGCATTACCTGCTCTTGGTAAACGATACAGCCATAGGTAGGCTTTAAAATAGGCTCCAGCTGGGGACAGGAATAGACTACCGCATTATGATTGTTTTTCCCTTTGATATACTTGGGAATAAAGTCCATCGGACCCGGACGGTAAAGGGAAATTCCCGCAATAATATCCTCCAGATTCTGGGGACGCAGCTCCTTCATGAAATTTTTCATGCCCGAACTTTCCAGCTGAAAGATACCGTCCGTCCTGCCCGTGCTGATGGAAGCGAGAACATTAGGATCATTGTAATCAATATTATCAATATCAATATGCACTCCACGGGTCTTTTCTATGTATTCTACCGCATCCTTTATTACGGTGAGCGTGCGAAGCCCCAGAAAATCCATTTTGAGCAGACCCAATTCCTCCAGAGTAGTCATGGTAAACTGGGTGGTAACCGATCCGTCGCTTCCCCTTGACAGAGGCACAAACTCATCCGCCGGCTTAGGACAGATGACTACTCCGGCGGCATGCATGGAGGTATGCCGCGGCAGCCCTTCCAGACGCTTACACATATCAATCAAATGGTGTACCTGCTCATCCTCCTGATACAGCTTCCTGAATTCAGGATTGAGTTCCAGAGCACGGTCTATGGTAATGTTCAATTCGTTGGGAACCATTTTTGCAATGGAATCCACAAAAGCGTAAGGCAGATCCATTGCCCTGCCCACGTCACGGATCACTCCCTTTGCCGCCAATGTACCGAATGTCACAATCTGCACCACTTTATCGGCGCCGTATTTCCTGCCCACATAATCAATGACCTCCTGCCGTCTGTTATAGCAGAAATCAATGTCGATATCGGGCATGGATACTCTCTCCGGATTCAAAAAACGTTCAAACAGCAGATTATATTTTATAGGATCGATATTGGTAATTTTCAAACAATAGGATACTATGCTGCCCGCCGCGGATCCACGCCCCGGCCCCACCGGAATCCCGTTGGATCTGGCATAATTGATAAAATCCCACACAATCAGAAAATAATCCACATATCCCATGGTCTGAATGACACCCAGCTCATAATCCAGCCGCTCTCTCAGCGTCTGTCCCGTATCTCCCGCCTGCAGGCCTCCGTCCCCGTATCGCTCCGCCAGTCCGTCATCGCAGAGCTTATTTAAATAAGTCCATGAATCATACCCTTCCGGCACTTCGTAATGAGGCAGCTTAGTGACGCCGAACTCAATTTCCACATGACATCTGTCCGCGATTCTCTGGGTATTTTCCACCGCTTCCCATGCATAGGGGAAGAGTCCCTTCATCTCCTCCTCGCTTTTGACGTAGTATTGTCCCCCTTCGTAACGCATTCTGTCTTCATCCGCAATCTTTTTGCCGGTCTGGAGACAGAGCAGAATATCATGGGAATCCGCGTCCGACGCATATGTATAATGGACATCATTGGTGGTGACCAAGGGGATATCCAGCTCTTTACTCATTTTCAGCAGTTCCGTATTTACAAACCTCTGTTCCGGCAGCCCGTGATCCTGCAATTCCAGAAAATAGTTCCCTTTGCCGAAACAGGCCTCGTACTTTTTCGCCGCTTTCCTCGCTTCCTCCGGCAGTCTCTTGGAGATATACCTCTGCACCTCCCCCGCCAGACATGCGGACAAAGCAATAATCCCCTCATGGTATTGGTTTAGAACTTCCATGTCAATACGGGGTTTATAATAATATCCCTCCGTAAAGCCCTTACTGACAATTTTCATCAAATTGGCATATCCGGTATTATTCTCCGCCAAAAGCACCAAATGATAGTATCTGTCCTCCCCGCCTGTCAGTTCCTTGTCAAAGCGGGAGTTGGGCGCCACATAGACCTCACATCCCAAAATCGGATTGATTCCCTCCGCCTTTGCGGCGCGGTAAAAATCAATTGCGCCGTACATTACGCCGTGGTCCGTTATGGCTGCGCTGTCCATGCCCAGCTCCTTTACCCTTGCCACATATTCCTTTATTTTGTTGGAACCGTCCAGCAGAGAATATTCCGTGTGGACGTGAAGATGAACAAATGCCATGATGAGGGCTCCTTATCTTGTTTGTCGAATTGTTTATAATTTACTTTCGAAAAAATCTGCTACATCAAATATACTGAAAATTTTTTCGTTTGTAAAGGGAACTGCCGGATATTGGTTTCAGTATGGAAACCGCAATTTATTGTTCACTTGCTGTCGCCGCGAGGCGTTTTCACGCTGTTTCTGCGTGATAAACCCGAGACAGACATGCGCGAAATCGCTGTTTTGCGGTTTCACGCACGGCTGTCATTTGCCAAGAAGCGCAGCATATTTAGCACGGTTCTACTGCCGCAGATATTTTTCTATCGTACTTTGCGCAGCCACCTTTTTTCCAAGCAATGTAATGGCTTGTTTCGGGCAATTATTTATGCATCTATAACACATAGTGCACCGATGGTTCTGGATGACAGTCCCATGGATCACTTTTATATTTTTCATTGGACAGAGTCTCTCGCACTTGCCGCAGCCAATACACTTATGCTCATCTACCCGCAGCTTGTCCGAATAATTCTTCGTTTTATGCCCAAAGAAAAGTCTTTGCCCAAAGAAGCCTGCCATCCAATACCAGATACCCATCCCCTCCTTCGGCGGCTTGCCTTCCTGTATAAGACGGACAGATTTCCTTATCTTTACCTCCGCTTTATTCACAAGTTCCACATTCTTTTCCAAAGAACGCTTCAATACCTTCTCATCCCCTATGCTGTCCGGCATTTTCAAATGCAGCCCGCCAAGGATTTCCGCCCCATATTTCCGTAAAAGGCGCCCTAAAGCTCCTGCTCCGTCACCGCTGAAGAATCCCATAGTAGCAATCACAAAAATTTTCTTGTCTTTCCACAACTCTTTATGATTGCTTATAAACTCCCGCAATATTTTGGGTACGGTACTGTATTGCACCGGATATGCAAACACAATCATACCACACTCTCTTATTGCCTCGATGGCATTGGCGTCTTCTATAGAGAATATTTTGGATTTTTTATCATATTCATCACAAAAGACTTCTGCCGCATATTTTGAATTGCCGGTTCCGCTGAAATATATCCCTAACATATTGCAATCTGATTCCCTTCTCCACATTTTAAAACCACTTATCATTCCCGTTACGGACCATAATAATTTACCTGATATAAAAATGCAATACCAGAAAAATATTGCCTGACGCGCACAACAAAAAGCACGGGACCGCCAATCCGCGGCTCCGTGCCCTCTGCCAGATAATAAGAATACGATTCTTTATATGTATGCTTTTAATATCTCCGCCTTATCCAGTGCCTCCCAAGGCAAGGAGATATCGTCCCGTCCGAAATGTCCGTAAGCGGCAGTCTGCTTATAAATAGGTCTGCGCAGATCCAGCATCTTGATAATACCCGCAGGGCGGAGGTCAAAATTCTCACGAATGATTTCAACCAGCTTTTCGTCTTTCAGCTTACCGGTTCCGAAGGTATCTACCATAATGGAAGTAGGCTGTGCCACACCGATGGCATAGGATAACTGGATCTCACACTTCTCGGCCAGCCCTGCCGCCACGATATTCTTTGCCACATAACGCGCCGCGTAAGCCGCGCTTCTGTCCACCTTAGTACAATCCTTGCCGGAAAACGCTCCGCCGCCGTGGCGCGCATACCCGCCGTAAGTGTCTACAATAATCTTACGCCCCGTAAGACCTGCGTCGCCGTGAGGTCCGCCGATTACGAAACGGCCTGTGGGATTGATAAAGAACTTTGTATTATCGTCGATGAGCTCCTTAGGGAGCACTTCGTCAAACACATATTTTTTAATATCCTCATGGATCTTCTCCTGAGTCACATCTTCGTCATGCTGAGTGGACAATACCACTGCCTCCAGACGAACGGGCTTTCCGTTCTCGTCATACTCCACGGACACTTGGCTCTTGCCGTCGGGACGCAGATAGCTTAAAGTGCCGTCCTTGCGCACCTTGGTCAGCTGTCTGGTAAGCTTATGTGCCAAAGAGATGGCATAAGGCATCAATTCCGAAGTTTCATTGGATGCATAACCGAACATCATGCCCTGATCCCCTGCTCCGATGGCTTCGATCTGGGCATCGCTCATCTTCTGCTCTCTTGCTTCCAAAGCCTTGTCAACACCCATAGCGATATCGGGGGACTGCTTATCCAGCGCCACCATCACCGCACAGGTGTGTCCGTCAAATCCCGTCTTGGCATCATCATAGCCGATTTCGTTCACCGTATCACGGACAATGGCAGGAATATCCAGATTGGCCTTCGTGGTAATCTCGCCGGTAACAAGCACGAAACCGGTACAGCACGCGGTCTCGCAGGCAACGCGGCTCATGGGATCCTGTGCCATGCAGGCATCCAAAATGGCGTCTGACACTGCGTCACAGACTTTATCGGGATGTCCTTCCGTTACGGATTCTGATGTAAATAAATGTTTTTCCATTTGTGTCTTCCTTTCTTTTAAAACTTATTGTTATAGGGTTGGTGCGGCCGTTCCATACGTCCCTCATGGACAGACAGAACCTTTCCCGCGCTTTTTGCGTGTTCAAACCAAAGCGATTAGAATGCCCGCTTGGACAGCCGTGTACAAAACCGTTGTTTTGCGGTTTCCGTGCACGCGTTACGAGTCTGCCCATTAAGAAAGTCCGCTTACGGAATAAGCGGACTTAAAATCTTTCGATTGTCAATCCTCTTATTGTTCGATTCTATTCGCTCAGGGGAGGCACCTTCCCACAAGGGGGGTTGCCGTGGCTTCATCGATCCTATGTATCTCCACCAACTCTGAATAAGAGAAAATCTATTCAATTAACACCATTATACTACTATAGAAAATGCATACTGTCAACAAAAATTTCAACCGATTTTCAGCTTAAATTTCTGGAAATCTTTTTCCGTCTGAACCAGCTCAATCTGCGCGCCCAAGCTTTGCAGCTTCAGATGAAAGTCCTCATATCCCCGCTGGATATATTTGATCTCGTCCACGGTGGAAGTGCCTTCTGCCGCCAGAGCCGCTACAACAAGCGCGGAACCCGCCCTGAGATCCGGCGCCGAAATGCTTGCGCCCGTATATCTCTCCACTCCGTCTATAATAGCTGTGGTTCCTTCCACTTTAATGCTTGCCCCCATCCGGGTCAGCTCGTCCACATATTTAAAACGATTCTCAAAAATCGTCTCCGTCACAATGCTGGTGCCCTTGGCCAGAGCCAGCGCCGCGGTAATCTGCGGCTGCATATCCGTAGGAAAACCGGGATAAGGCAAAGTCTTTACATGAGTGTGGATCAGCGGCTTAGACGCTACCACCCGGATACAGTCATCCAATTCCTCCACTTCACAGCCGATCTCCAAAAGCTTAGCCGTAATGGACTCCAAATGCTTCGGAATCACGTTCTTCACGGTCACGTCACCCTTTGTAACGGCTGCGGCAAACATAAACGTACCTGCCTCGATTTGATCGGGTATAACGGCATACTCCGTACCGTGCAGCTTCTGTACGCCTCTGATACGGATGACATCCGTACCCGCGCCCTTAATATTAGCTCCCATGCTGTTCAAAAAGTTAGCCAAATCCACCACATGGGGTTCCTTCGCGGAATTTTCGATAATCGTCAATCCCTCCGCCAGAGTAGCCGCCATCATAATATTGATGGTCGCCCCCACACTGACACAGTCCATATAAACATGGCCGCCCCTGAGCCTTTCGGCTTTGGCTTTGATCAGACCGTGCTCAATGGTGACTGTCGCCCCCAGTGCACGAAAGCCCTTGATATGCTGGTCAATGGCACGAAAACCGATATCGCAGCCTCCGGGGAGAACTACTTCCGCATGTTTATATTTTCCCAGTATGGCGCCCAATAAATAGTAGGACGCTCTGATTTTCTTAAGTGATTCCTCTTCCACTACCAGACAATTTACATTTCCGGCATTCAATGTTACCGTATGCCTGCCGGTGCGCTTTACCATGACTCCGATATTCTGCATAGCGCTTAAAAGTACATTGGTATCCCGCACATCGGGCATATTTTCTACATATACGGTTTCATCGGTCATTATGGTGGCAGCCAGAATAGGCAGTGCGGCATTTTTGGCGCCCCCTATTTCCACCTCACCGACCAACGGATTCCCGCCTTTAATTGCATATTGTTCCATCTATCCATACCTCTTCAGGGTCAAAATCGTTACCGTTCCATCCGTTCTCCGCAACGGCGGCACGCAAAACGCATCCGTCTCGGCTCACGGCGGCAAGGATGAACAGTAACTCCATACTCATTCACATTTTCAAACATGCCGTCATATCCGGCATCGGCAAAATATATAAAGAACACATAAAGAGCTTGTACAATCTTCCTTCCGTTTCATTCACTTTACCATAATTTTCTCTTTTTGTAAATCGAATGCACGTTCCGATTTCGTGGGAAACCTATAAACGTTACTGTTCACTCCGTGACCAGTAACGCATGCACAGAAATCGCAAACGGCGATTTCGCGCATGTCTGTCTCGGGTTTATCACGCAAAAACAGCGTGAAAACACCTCGCGGCGACAGCGAGTGAACAGTAATCCATTAACCGTAATTTCCGCGCATATGCCGCCGGTCACGAAGCGCACAATTTTCACGTCTGTCTGCCTTACTCAAGGTACTTCAAAGGATTCACCTGTGTGCCGTTGATGAGAATCTCAAAGTGCAGGTGGGGTCCCGTGCTGATACCGGTGTTTCCGCTGAGGGCAATCTTCTCCCCCTGTTTTACCGTCTGTCCTACGGATACCAGAACTTTGCTCAAATGTCCGTATCTGGTCTGCCTGCCGTCCTCGTGGTCAATATAAACCACATATCCGTAGCCGCTTCCCCAGCCGGCTCTGGAAACCGTACCGCCGCAGGATGCATAGACGGGCGTACCGGTAGGTGTTGCCCAGTCAATTCCTTTATGATAGCTGCTGGCTCCCTTGGTGGGCGCGCTCCGCCGTCCGAATCCCGAACTCTGCCGCCCTCCGGAGATGGGTCTGATATAAGTGGGCGGAATCTTTGTCCCCCGCTCTACCACCTTGGCCACCGCTTCCATGACGATTTCCTCTTTTAAAATGTCCCTGTTTATCTCCTTATCGTTTATAAAAGAAACATCTGCCACAACTCTGCGGAAACCGGCGGAAGGCTGTACGTGTACCACTGTCTGATTCGTATACCAATTATCATTTTCTATATAGATAACATCCGCATCGTATATTTCTTCATAATAATTCTCTTCCACACGGGTAACGGAAAGTTCCGGTTCCGGCACGGTAATGATGAGCTTCTGGCCGATCTGCAGGGTAGAGCGCTCATCCTCCAGACTGTCGTTCATCTCAATAATCCTATCCATGGGAATATTTACCTTGATGGCGATTTCCGACAGTGTATCTCCTTTTACCACCTCATATTCACTGGGCGTCTCCTGCTCCTTGGTGACTTGATCAATTGCCTCTGAAAGCAGTGTCAGCTGGCTTTCGGGGAGATAAGCTTCCACAATTTCCACCTCCTCCTCAAAATCCATGGACAAAATCCCCAGATCATAGTCGTCAAAATCCTTCGTATCCTCCTGCGCCACCTGCTGTGCCCCCATATTGGAGAGAACGGGCTGGATCCCCGCTTCCAGATAAGAATCCGTGTCCTCCTGCTCCAAGGAAGTATCCGTGATATCGGCAGTAAGCACACTGAACTCTCTGCCGGAATCGTATATCAGATCCACACGGAATTTCCCTTCACTGTCGTACTTATCAATGGCCGCCTGAAGCAGCTGGCGCACCTCCTCCATGCTTGCCAGATTCACCATATACTCATTTACCTTGAGCGTATAGGCACGATGCATAGTCTCTCGGATACCGCTTCTCAGCGCGGCATCCATATTCTCCAAAACATCTCTTTCGCTGTCCACTTTTCCCCACAATACTTCTTCACCGGCCACCTGAAGATTCGTCTCCATAAACAGCAGCTCATCGCTCTCCGAAGCAATGTTTCTGCGTGCCTCTACCAACAGCTTCTCCGCACTCTCCCGGTCTCCCAGAGTGCCCACTTCCTGTCCGTTCAGCGTTATATGGAAATAATTCTCCCCTGTCTTCTCGAAAGCAGTATATCCTTTCAAGAAAAGTGTACAGCAGAATAAAGTCAGCGCTGTAGTCTTAATATATGTAAATTTGCAGTTTCTATTATTGTAAATTTTCTTTTTCATAGGTTTTCCAATTCCATTTCATAAATATGTAAAAAAGCAAAAAGCATCTCCTTTTGCATTTCACGCACCCGCTCTGCATTGCAAGGTACCGGTTTCTGTGCACATGTAATTAATTCTACCAGTATTTTGAGGGCTTGTAAAGTAACAGTTCCTTGAGTTATAGTAGATATATACATATTACGTTACTGTTCACTCCGTGACCAGTAACACATGCACAGAAACCGCAAAACAGCGGTTTCGCGCAGGTTGCCCTCGGGTTTGTCACGCAAAAAACGCGTGAAAACGCCTCGCGGTGGCGTGGGTGTGAACAGTAACCATATTACTGCAACCGTTCAGACAAGGCACCGAACCGTTACGAGAATGCATACAAAACGCGGAAAGAAGGCGTTTTCACACTGCTTTTGCAATTTTACGCACCTATAAATTACAGGAGGCTCCGTCATGGACACTGCCATATTTTTTCATATTGATGTAAATTCCGCATTTTTAAGCTGGACTGCGCTGGAGCAGCTTGAAGCCGGCAGCGAGACGGATCTGCGCCTGATTCCTTCCATTATAGGCGGAGACTTGAGCAAACGTCACGGTGTGGTATTGGCAAAGTCCGTTCCCGCCAAAGCATACGGCATCGTCACGGGAGAGCCTGTGGTAAATGCTTTCCGGAAATGCCCCCACTTGACTACCGCAGCGCCCAACCACTCCCTTTATCATCGGAAAAGCTCCCAGCTTATGGAGTATCTCTCCGGTATCTGCCCCGATATAGAGCAGGTAAGTATAGATGAATGCTATATGGATTATTCCCCCATATCGTCAAATTATACCTCTCCGGAAGCAGCTGCCGCCATTATAAAAGACACGGTATATGAAAAATTTGGTTTTACGGTCAACGTGGGCATATCCGACCGGAAAATTCTGGCAAAAATGGCTTCCGATTTTAAAAAGCCAAATCTGGTTCACACATTATACTCATGGGAAATACAGGAAAAAATGTGGAAGCTCCCCGTGTCTTCTTTATTTCTGTGCGGAAAATCCAGTGCGGATACCTTACACAAGCTGGGCATTCTAACCATAGGCGATCTGGCGCTCTCCGACCCGGTGATCATAGAATCCCATTTAAAAAGCCATGGACATACTCTGTGGCAGTATGCCAACGGCATAGATTCTTCCACTATATTTTCCGAACCGGCTAAAATGAGAGGCATCGGCAATTCCACTACCTTAAGCAGAGATGCCGTCACAAGACAGGAAGCCGCTAAAAATCTTCTGACCCTTGCCGAGTCCGTAGGCAGCAGGCTTCGCGCCGACCACAGCAAGGCCGGTTTGGTCTGCACGGAAATCAAATACAACACTTTCCGGACGGTATCCCATCAGGCAGTCCTGAAGACACCCACCGCCTCCACAAACAGTATTTACCAACAGGCATTGGCGCTGTTTGACGAGCTGTGGGATCAAACCCCCATCCGTCTTCTGGGGATCCGCACCAGCAAGCTGGTTCCCGACGACGAACCGGTTCAACTGAATCTGTTCGACTATAACGCGCCCCTGACGGAAAAGCAGCAAAAGCTGGATGCCGCTCTGGATTCCATCCGCAATAAATTCGGTAAAGACGCGGTAAAGAGAGGGAGCCTGATAGATTCCCCAAATTCCACGGATTAACCCCACTGCCGGAAACGGTGTCAATCCTTCGGAGATTCTCTGTCTGACCGGACATTCGTTCCGCCGCTGCGGATATGTCCCCATATGCAGAGATGAAAACTTCACAGAAAGGTATGTTATGATTATGACCAAACTACGACATTTTTTTTCAGAACACAAGCTGATCCTAAGCCTTTTGCTTTTGGCTGCATGTGCAAGATTTATAAAGCTCGACAGCCTGCCCAATGGTGTGTATCCCGACGAAGCTTATAACGCATACAACACATGGAGCCTGATGTCCCAAGGGGTGGACAGCCGCGGCTATCACGCTCCGGTCTACTTTACGGCATGGGGGAGCGGCATGAATGCACTCTACGCATACCTTGCCTTACCCCTTTTCCGCATATTCGGCACCGGAATTACCGTTTTCCGCCTGCCGCAGGCATTGGTCAGTCTGGCAAGCGTATATGCTTTCTATCTTTTGGGTCAGGAATTATTTAACCGGAAAACCGGCTGCTTCATGGCCTTTGTCCTTGCCATAAATCCATGGAGCATTATGAATGCCCGCTTCGGTCTGGAATCCACTCTGGCGCCGGGTATGCTTTTATTTGCATTCACGTTTCTGGTTCTGGGCCTGAAAAAGAATCCCCGCTGCCTGTTTCTGTCGGCACTTTTTATGGCAGCATCACTATATGGATATTCTCTCACGTGGATTGCCCTTCCGGTTATCCTGATTTTGACTCTTCTCCTTTACCGAAAGCGCATCCCCTTCCAGCCTGTCACCGCCCTCTCGGCAGCGCTGCTCTTTTTGGCGGCAATTCCGCTATTACTCTTTTTAGCCGTCAATCTGGAGCTTATAGACGAGATTGCAACCCCTGTTTTCTCCGTTCCCAGACTGCTTGTTTTCAGGGGGGAGGAATTAGCCCCCCGCTATATCCTGCAAAACATGAAATCCTTATTCCAAATCATACTGAGCCAATACGATGGGGCAAGCCACACCTCCAGCTCTTTGACAGGAGCATACTATCTGTTCACGACACCCTTCTGCCTATTGGGCATTGTGATCCATATGGTAAAATTCTTCAAAAGTTACAAACGGGGGGACAACGACTTACAATATCTGTTCCTTCTGTGGCTTGCCGGCGCTTCTGTTGTGGCGCTGCTGCAGAAAAATATGACTATGATCCATATTAACTTAATTCATATCCCTTTCATTTTTTATGGGGTATACGGTATAATACAGGCAGCATATTATGCCAAAAGCCGGTTGATTCTACCGGCCTGCCTGATCTTTTTCAGTATTTCCTTTGTTTGGTTTGTCTACGATTACGGCACACAGCCGGATACCCATTTTTACGGCGATACTGCCGAAGACGCTCTGAACCTTGCAAAAAATATGGCAATGCCCGAACAAAACATTACCATTGTAGGATATACCACAATTCAATGCGGTACGTGGATGTGGTTTGAGAAACCGGATCCCATAGATTTCAGTTCCAACGTGGTTTATATAGACGATCCTGCATGGGGACAGATCGGCTCTTACGGACGATTTCGGTATGTATACTCCATAGATTCAATTACCGGAGAAGATATCTATATCTGCCCCAACAACAGTATGCATCTTGAAAAACTCACAGATATGGGATTGACTGTAATCCCTGTAAACGACCGGTATCTCATCGCCGGAATGAACCTGCCGCTGCAGGATGCCCAAACCGTGCAAAACCACATTGAGCCATCCTATTAGCGACACAATAGTGCGAAACAGGTAGTCGCAAAGTTTAATTCCTGACCGGATGGAACGTTAGAGCGTGTTTGAAAAGCCTTTCCGCCTAAATGACTCCAGCCGCTCGATTGCTACACATCCTGCAAGCAAGACCCAAAAGGCCCATGTGGCCGCCCGATAGCAGGAATACCCGCTGACGGAGACGGCTCTGAAGAAAATACAGACATCCGTTTTTTCCCCGTTCATTTCACAGGTCTCCGTGCCGTTAAGGAACAGATACTCCTTGCCCGATGCCATCAAGGCAAATTCACCTTGAGGCGTCCCCTGAGGCGTCACATTAGAGACAGAAACCGTAACGGTCTTTCCGTTCGTTTGCCCTCTCCGAACAATATAGAAGTCCGTAAAAGAACCGTTGGCACAGGCTCCCACACTCAGCGTCTGGGACACCACCGTCTTACCCTCTGCGAACACTTCCACAAGAGCCTCCGTCTCCGGAGGTATCTCTTCCTGATAGGAAAAGGCAATGCTGATTTTTTCCATAGTTCCGGACGGCACAGGTATATCCTGCCTCAGACAGTCTCCCGGCTGCAATATCGGTGTATCCTTTGCTTCCTGTGCACTGAATGTAATCTCCTCATACAAAGCAGTCCGTTTATTCCAAAATACAATCATAACAACGGCCGCCAATGCCACGCCCATCAATATCCGCAGTTTGCCCATAACCATATCCTTTCCTATACAAATGTCCCGCCCTCTACTCTCTCGAAGGGATTTCTCCGAAAAAATTCATCCCCCGGTTTGCACGTCCCGTTTCGCGGCCTGCTGCCCCGCAATCTAAGGGCGATTCGTCTCTATGGCGTCTGTCCATGGCCGCAGCGCGCCAGCACATACTGCCCCATCTCCCGGACTATCTCAGCCTCAAAGGGCAGCTTCTCCGGTTCCGACACATGGAGCAGATACAGCCCTTCCGGATCTCCTTCCTTTAGGTAATTCACGTCTATAAAATGATACCTTTCCGAGTAGGGCAGTAATTCTCTTCCCCCTGTGACATGGGTAAGTTCCTGAAAATACCGCGCATCTATCCTGCAGGAATATTGTGTCAGGATTTCTGCCATGGAAAGATTGTACTGCCAATCCATATTTCCCGTGATGTACAGCCTGTCATACTCGTCCATGGAGTCCGCCGCCTTCACAGCCTCCAAGAAATTCACATTAAAATAAGTCTCGATCTCCTTCCGGAAAGAAGTAAAATACGTTCCCAGAAACAACGCAAAGCAAAGGGCATATACTGCAGCGACAACCGGAGAAATCCGGCATCGGCGGCTTACGCGTGACACCACAAACCTGTCCGTCTCCCGTATGCCGTAAGCACATAGGAAAATCAAAGGATAAAATATAATATTGATACGGTTCACATTGACTTCATAGGTGATCATACCCACCCAGATGCCCGTCAGCCAAAATCCCCATAAAGCCAGCATCTCTGTCTGCCGTCTGCCGTCCTTCTCACGGAACAGCTTCCGGGTAAAAGCCACTATCCCCACCGCCATAAAAGGAATGGAAATATGGTACAAAGGACCGAAAGCAGGCAGCGCGTTAAAGAGATGATCCGGCAGCTGCAGGAAAGAGCATTTTATCATCGCCCAAATATTCCTTCCAAGCTGGGCAAAAGAAAAATTCAAAAACAGAATATCATTTCCCCGTATGCTCTCCGGAAAATGACTCATAGTAAAAAAAGGAGTCTCAATGGTATCCCAATGAAACAGATTAATTGCCATTACCAATATTTCCGGAAGCGCCGTCATCCCAAAGAGCAGCACACAGAGCAGAACCTCTCTCAGCTTCAGCTGCTTTTTCCAAAGACACCATGCCGCATAAACCACCAAAAAGGGAGTCACGGAATATACCGCAATCCCGTAACAATAAAAGGTCAGCCCAAAGAAAATCATGGACAAGTACAGAAACCGGCGTTTCTCCAGCCCCCGCAGCAGCAAATAAAATGCCAGCAGAAACACATGGGGAAATACATTGCAGTCCAAGGACCAACGGCTCTGCATGAAATGCCATGGGGCAGCGGCGGTTAATGCCATCACTCCCAAAGCAAACTTCCCGTCAAATAGCCTTTTCCCGATCAGATACACCAGCGCCACACCGATACAGCTGATGAACAGGGAAGGCAGTCTGACCGCCATAATATTAAAGCCTAACAGCTTGATAAAGGGAATCATACAGTAGGCCAGCAGAACGCTCATCTGCCCGATCTGCCACGCCCCAAAATGTACGGGGAACCGCACTCCGTACCTGTCCGTCCCATACAGCGACAATGCCCATGCATCCATGGCTCCCATGGCTTCATCCTGATTGATGCCGCCCGGTATGAATCCGAAACCGATACACCGAACGATTACGGCAAACAATAAGATTGCCCAAAAAGCCATAATACGTTTTCCGTTATCCCCAAGCCTTCCTTCACGCATTTCTCTCATACTAACCTCCATGTCGCAGCCTTTGCTGCGACTCAAATCCGGATGAGAAATGCCGTGTTTTCAGGCATTTCTCAGCGTGAAATTTAGTACTTCTCCGCGAAGCAGCCTTTGCTGCGAGCGGAAATTGCCGAAGGCAATTAGAAGTACTTTTCACGCTAACCTCCTTGCGGAATCTTAATTGCGGATAAATGCAGTACCAAAGGGTCTAAAATCCTCCCGCATTATTGCCCTGATACAGATAGCAGAAAAAGACGATTCCGCAGATCAAATGATACAGGAATGTCACCAGTTCCGGCGTCAAAAACAATTTATACATCAGGTTTTCCCGTTTCATGACATTTTTAATGACTTGCAGGATAGAAATCAGAAATACAAAAAACAATCCATGCATATAGCCCCATGAGAAGTTCATGTGTCCAAAACGGAATCCCTTTTCATACAACAACAGAAACGTCAAAAACCCTACCGCCATCATCTGCCACGCCAGACGGAAAGCCCCGTTCTTTCTCAAGTCTTTCCAATTCAGAGCCAGCACCGAAAAGGGAAACAACAGTGCCATCATGATACTCAGCGGAATGTTTCCCGTAAACACATGCCAAGCCTTGCCCATCTCAAACCCGATGCCCGTCTCCTCCCCTTGAGAGTTGGTTCCCATAAAAACTCCCCAAAACTGATACAGCAGCAGCAGCACTGTGGGCAGGAAACAGCAGCATAAATAAAAGGTATTTTTCCAATTAGAAAATTTCTTCGCGAACAGCCGCCAAAAAACCGTAATCGCCAGTACCGGACCTAAAATAAAGGTAAAGCTTGGTTTTGTAAAAGTGGCAAGAAACAGCGACGCACCCAGAAGCGCCCCGTCTCTTAGAGAAAAGCGCTCCTCATACTCCGAGAGCACCTTGACAGACAGAAAGAAGCAAAGCACGGTAAAAGGACGCACCGCCAGATAGGTGGCGTTCCAATACGGATTGGGAGTGTAAATTCCGTTACACCGGTAAATATAATCGTAACTCCAAAATTTTTCTTCCCGTTCGGAATAAATCATAGACATGAAAAAAAGAGAAAAGACGGCCACAGTAGATACCGTCTGCCAGAAGGCTGACCAGCGCAGCCCCTCCCTTTTCGCATAATCCGCCAATATAGTGTCAAAATAATATTTCACCAATAGAACACACAAGGAATTCAAAAGCATGGTAGAAAAAGCCACGGCTCCCTCGGGCGTGACAAAAATCATCCAAATTCTGGATATCCAGAAAAACAGCCGGTAGGGAAAATCAAAGCCGCTGTCCAGCCCCTGTGTCTCCAGAATATATGCTTTCATATCCGAATAATAAATTCCCTGATACTCTATGGCCTGCCTGTAAAAAAGCCGCATCATCATCAGGGAATACAATGCCAAAAGGATACCGAAAAAAATAAGATTCGGCAGCTGCTTCGGTACCTTTTTTCCACGCTTCATTCTGACCTTCTTCCTCCGCTGTTTTCCTTTTTCATGTCCTTTCTCACACTATAGCCGAAGGTGCCCACCTGCTGCCCGCAGCACAGGTACGCCCCATGGGAGTAAACGATCGGCTCCGCCTTTTCCAAATGGAACTTGCGCTTCTCGTCCATATATTTTTCATCCGCATGAACCGCCGCCACATCCGCCAGAAACATATGGTGGGATCCCAGCGGCAGAATCTGCCGCACCCGGCATTCGATGTTCACCGGACTCTCCGCAATCAGCGGCGCCCTGACTTGATCCGCTTCCAGAGGGGTGAGACGGAGCGTCCGAAACTTGTCAACCTCCCTGCCGCTCCTGACGCCGCAGAAATCCGTGGCATACGCCAGCTCTCTGGTGGTCAGATTGATGACAAATTCTCCCGTCTCCTTCAGGATCGGATAAGAGTATCTCTCGGGCCGAACCGATATACTGACCATGGGCGGATTGGTACAAACCGTCCCCGCCCATGCAATCGTTATAATATTAAATTTTCCGTCCCTGTCCGCCATGCTCACCATGACCACCGGCAGAGGGTACAACATATTTCCAGCTTTCCACAATTCCTTTGACATAGCTTACCTATCCGTTTTCTACGCTAAAGCGGCACGGCGCCGGATTATCCGGCAACCCTTTTTCATTGTTCTGCCGAGTCCTTCCGGAGAACCGGCCGCCCTTTTAAAAGCTTTCGTCTTACGCTTTCCGGTTATTTTCCCAAAAACTGCAGAAGCTGAAGTATAATACTTCCCAGAGACGTGATCATCGCCACAATGGATATTGCCAAAATCGCATTGGTCTTGCCCGTCATTTTGCCCATGTTGGATAAGGTTCCCGTCACCGCTTCGCTCTGCTTACTGCTCTCTTCCACTACAACGGCCTGCACGTTGCGATATACTTTAACGCATTCCTTATGGACATTTTCTTCCAAAGTGGCGAACTTTTCCGTCAGCTTACTGTCGTCCGGTTCCTGAAAAGCATCCGCCTGACGCTCGATCTTCTCCAGCGTAGTTCCTACCTGCCGGTCCAAAACCAGCAGCCTCTCACCCACCTGCTTGTCCAGTCCGTTCAGTCTCTCCACTATCTGACGGTTCAGGTCATCCGTCTTACTGTCCATCTGCTGCCCCATACTCCCCAGCGTTTCATCCATCTGCCGGCTCATATTTCCCAGCGTTTCGTTCATCTGCTGTCCTAAACTGCCCAGCTGTCCGTCCACCTGCTGCCCCATGGCGCCCAGCTTGTCCTCCATCTGCCGGCCCATGGTTTCCAGCTTATCACCGACCTGTCCGATGATTCCCAGCTTATTCTCTATCTGACCGACGTTTTCCAGCCTTTCACCCATCTGCCGCTCCATGGTTTCCAGCCTTTCGCCCACCTGCTGTTCCATGGTTTCCAGCTTTCCGCTCATCTGCTGTTCTATGGTTCCCAGCTGTCCGCCGATCTGCTGGCCTATGGTTCCCAGCTGTCCGCTCACCTGCTGTTCCATGGTTCCCAGCTGTCCGCCGATCTGCTGCTCTATGGCTTCCAGTTTTTCATCGACCTGACGCCCCATGGTTCCCAGCTGTCCGCCCACCTGCTGCTTCATAGCTTCCAGCCTGTCATCTACCTGCTTCTCCAAATGATCCAGCTGCAATGCCAGCTTTTTCTGCAGCTCTTCCGTCCCTTGGGCATCCGACTGGATGGATCTGATCTTCGCAATCCCTTCCTCCACCAGACGATTGACATTTTCCCCGCTGACTTGAGAATTTCTCAATTTGGCAGTTTCCTCATCCAGCAGCTTTTGCAGCTGCGACAGGCATTGATGATATTCTGCGATCTGTAACTTTAGTTTATTCATTTCTTCCGTATCCGCAGCCGTATTCGCCTGAATAATATCCTGTGCCGTCAATCGCTGCGCCAGCTTGTCCATAAAAACGTCCATATATACCTCCCTGCCCGCCCGAAGAAAAATATTTTCCATCCTCTTGGGTGCGTGCTTTCATATTTGGCAGTGCCTTTCTTTTCGTTTTTCCATTATGCCGGTTTCTTCGGCACAAAAAGTTCTGCATTTTTCGTTACTTATAGGTATTCTATCATTTTTGCCTTCACGGGTCAAGCAGACACCGCCAACGGCGGTACAAACAACGCGTGAGGGGAGAATTATGCAAAAGCTTTCCGCTCATGAATCTGCCTTGAATGCATACAGGGCTTGTGATAAAATCTAAAAGATATATTTTTTTGCATGTGCCAAAGCAATGACCGTCAGGCAGATTCGGAATACTGCCAAACATCAATACAGGAAAACCGGAGGATAACAAATGTTTGCCCAAATTAATCAAAGAAAAAAGACCTATCTATATATTGCACTGCAGCTGTTCATTGTGGCCGCTGCCCTTTTCGGCTGGCTCCTCACCCGCGGTTCCCTCTTTCATAAAACCTTTACTTTAGACGAATACCTTGTATCCGCCCAGACAGTAGTCGTTGAAGATGTCACCACGGACGATACCATGAGCTCAGGGGGCGTATTTCTGACCACTCCGGAACTGTCCCTGCAAAAAGGCTCCTATCTGATTTACATTCATTATAATGCCAATGCCGGTGAAAGCACCGTCCACGGAAGCAGCTCACAGCTCGGTTTCATGGAGATGACCTGTCCCGACGCTCTATTAAATCCCGCTTATCACAGAGCCGAAATGATGCTGGATCTCTCCCGGAGTGTGACGGACTTTACCCTCTCCGCTTCCTTCTCCGGCAGCGGCTACCTGAGTATCACAGGCATCAGCATTACGGAAACCACGGATCAGGCAAAGAGAGCCATTGTCCGTGCTTTTGCCCTCTGCCTTCTCCTAAACTTACTTCTTCTGTTCCGGAAGAGCAGTCCTTCCTCCCGCAAAGTGATGCTGGCGCTGGCCGCAATCTTCGGAGTATCCTGCTATCCCCTATACTTGGATTATCTTCCGGTGGGTCATGATATTAATTTTCATCTTCTGCGGATTGAAGGGATTGCCAAGGGACTCTCCAATCATACTTTCCCCGTCAAAATCCATCCCTTTTGGGCCAAGGACTACGGGTATGCGGTGGGCGTGATGTATGGAGACGCTTTCCTTTATTTCCCGGCGCTCTTGCGGCGCTTCGGCTATTCTGTCCAGTCCGCGTACAAGCTTTATGCGGCTTCCATAAACCTTGGCACTGTGGTTATCAGCTACTTTACTTTTAAGAGAATGTTTCAAAGGAAGCAGGCCGGACTCTTGGGAAGCCTTGTCTACTCTCTGTCCGTCTACCGTCTTATTGACACTTATACCAGAGCTTCCGCAGGAGAATACACCGCCATGATGTTTTTCCCCGTAGTCTTATGCGGATTTTACCTTATTTTTACGGAGGCTTCCAGAGAAAATTGGCACAAATATGCCGCCATTACCTCTCTGGGTCTGACTGGCTTGATTCAATCCCATATTTTGAGCTGCGAAATGGCCGCCTTTGTCATCCTTGCCGTATGCCTGCTGCTGATCCGGCGCGTCTTTCGTCGTTATACCTTCACGGCTCTCGCTTTTGCCGCCTTGCTGTCGGTTCTTTTAAATCTAGGGTTTCTGGTGCCGTTTTTGGACTACTATGGCACGGATCTCTACATTAATTCAGAAAGTTGGACCGGAAGCACCATTGGCTTTTTTCAGGACAACGGACTTTTCCCCGTCCAGCTGTTCCCTCTTTTCGGACACGGGTCGGGAAGCGCTTACCACGCGCAGGCAGGAGTGTCCCACGAAGTTACTATTACTATGGGGATTGCATTCCTGCTGGGGCTTCTCTTATTCCTCTATCTGGTTCTGTGCCACTATAAGGAATGCCGTGCCCGGAAGCATTTTGCCCCGGCCTGTGTCTGTACCGCCTTGGGCTGCCTGCTTTTGTATATGAGCACCTGCTATTTCCCTTGGGAAGCCATTGCTTCTTGGGGCGCCCCTGTGAAGAAGCTGATTTACAGTATGGAATTCCCATGGCGGCTTCTGGCTCCCGCCACCGTGCTTTTGACCTTTTCCTGCTGCTTTTCCGTCTCCGTTTTATATGATATTTACGCCAAGCCCGCCGTGCACATGATTCTTCTCTCCCTGTCGGTTCTGTCCGCCATAAATTGCGGATGGTATCTGTATGATTTTACGTTTTCCGGTGATCCTTACCGGGTCTATACGGATTACGAGCAGAATTCCATGTGTATGTTCTCTTACGATTATCTTCCCGCGGAAACGGATCCCGAAAATATAGAGGATAATCTGATTGTCACAGAAGGGATTTCTTCCTTTGAGGCTTATGAAAAACAGGGCACAAAAATTCTCTGCAGCGTTGCCGCAGAGAAGACCGGAGGCTATATTGATTTTCCTCTGAATTACTATAAATATTATGCCTGCAGGGATACGGTAACCGGTGAACCTCTGGAAGTCTCCGGCGGTTACAACCACATGGTCCGTGTCTCCTTCCCCGCCAATTACAGCGGGGAAATCTTCCTCAGTTTCCGGGAGCCGCTTCACTGGAGGCTTTCGGAGCTTCTGTCCCTGCTGACGGTTCTGGGGCTTGGCTGTTTTCCTCTTTACCGGAAGTACAGAGCAAAGCGGCCAGCAAAGGGACGCTGATCATAATGGGCAGCACATAACGGAACTGTACCGTAGGCCCCAGCAGCATGGTTCCGAAATAAGTCAGGGGGAACAGGCAGATATACGCCTGTTTCCTCTGTTTTCTATAGAACAGCGCCACAGTAATCAACACCAGCGACAGGGTATAGAAAGCCGGCTTAAAAAGCAGGGAGACCACCGGCCAATGGTAAAAAGCATTGCCGCTGACAATCTTCTCCAGCTGCTTTTCCAGCCAAGGAAACTTTGAAATATGTTGTATCCCTTCGTAGGTATCGGATGCGGAGGAATTGTTGGTGAAAATGGCTCCATGCCTGTCGTCGCCGCCCCATCCCTGCATTTCGCAGTAGGTTCTGTCGTCCGGAAACCAGAAACCTCCCGTCACACATAGAAAAGCATCTATATATTCATTCGGGTATTCTAATCCCACTTTGAACCAGTCCTTCAGTACCTGTCCCATATCCGGCTCCCACACCGCCGAAAAACTGACTCCCGAGCGGGAAGCATCGGCAAGCGCCGGCATATGGTCCTGCCATGAATCCGCCGACACGTATTTGTCCACCAGCCTGTATATCTCGGGATCCATATCTTCGGCATGGTAATGCCCCACTCTCGCAAACTGTTGGATCAGCACACTGTATTTTTCCACGGAGCTGCCCCGGAGCCTGGTTCCCAGCCCCAGCTGTATCCCTTCCTGTGCCCCTTTCCCCCCTGCCACCATCAGGGCGCATAACAGGAAAATGCGAAGCTTCTCTTTCCCTTTGGCAAAAATCAGAGACAACACGCCGAAAGCCGCCACGGCATACAGCGCATTATAGCGGAACAGCATCATCACCACCGCCGTGATGACCAAAGGGATCTCCATAATCCATTTCCGGTCTTCGTAAAAAAAATTGCGCTCCGTCAGCAAAATTATAAAAGTGAGAAATAACGCGCTGAAAATGGCATCCTTTGTACCGATCATCGCGGATACGGAGCAGAAGGGGAACAGTCCGTAAAACAGCGCCGTCAACACTACCGCCCACTTTTTCCCGGTTATTTTGTATATGACTGTGCAGGCGTAAGCCATGGACGCCGATACCACCAGCATTTGGAATAAAGTAAGCAGCGCCATTCCCGTTTCGTTGGAGCCGAGCGCCCCGCCGATTTTTAGAAAAAGCCAGATCAGCCACGTATGGATCAAGGGCTGATAGGAGTTAAACCACGCCCAGCCGTTGTACGCCTCGTTGACCTGTCTGTGAAAGTCATAGGACATCACAATGGGATAATATGCCATCCACACCGGGATCCACAGCAAAAATACCGCTCCCAAGGTGATGCCGAACACGGCTCCTTTTTTCCAAGGCTTTTTCTCCCGCCCTCTGACAGGCGGAAGCTTTTCCAGTAAGCCGAACAACATATCACAAAAGGGATAGAGGGCTATGGCCAGACAACAAGAACGCACCAAGATCATTCCCTTTCCTTTTACGCCGCAGTCGGTCATCCCGTATTGCGCCAGCTGATATCCCAAAATCAGAAAAAGAGACAAGAAAAAACTGACCGCCGCCCCATATAAAAAGCGCCTTCTGGTCCGGCCGCCGGAAATACGTTTCAGCAGACCATATATGCCCCCTGCAAGAAACACGGACATTACGCTGTAATCCGGATATCTGCTCCCCGTCAGTTCCAGCAGATAACATACTCCGTAAGTTCCCAGAAAAGACAATATGATTAGAACAGCCTGCTCTCCCGCTTTTGTAATCCTGCCCATTCCATACCCTCCTAAGATAAATATTTTAGGCAGCAGTTCAAACGGCTCTCTGAACCGCTGCTATTTTACTCAGTATATCACATTTTTCTATGCGTTTCTCTCCGCACTTCCTTTTTTGTATATTTTGCACAGTTTATTTGCTTATTTAGTTTCTGTTTTCACAATATTAACCAAGTTTTTACATGCCGTTCATACTTTGTTCATATTTAATTGTTATACTTTATTTAGATTCAAGAACAGATATTTAGATAATTTTTTCATAATAGCCCGGGTGCCGAAAGGTATCCGGGCACTCCTCATTTCTGGTATAATTTCCGGTACGCTTCATTATGCAAAAAAGCATCTGCCCAACCGGAATTTCTTTCGTCCGGTAAGCAGATGCCGTACATGTTTCAGTATGCTTTTTTAGATACCTTTTTAGATTACCTTTTTGGCTTTGTTTTCACCCGCAAGCTCTGTGTTCTGTACAAGCGCCAATATCTCATCATTCAGGGACAACATCCTTGCGTCCAAATCCGTCACCATCTTTGCACACTCTACCAGCTCGCTTCTGATATGATCCGGTGCATCCCCCTCAAACTTATAATGAATCTTGTGCTCCAGACTGGCCCAGAAATCCATGGCAACCGTGCGTATCTGTATCTCCACTTTCGTATCTACATTGCGGTCGGACAGATAGACCGGCACTGTGACGATCATATGGTAGCTCTTATAACCGCTTGCTTTGGGAAAGGTAATATAATCCTTTACGGCAATGACTTTAATGTCCCTCTGCTCCCGAATCATATCGGCAATACGATAAATATCGGACGTAAACGAGCATATGACGCGGATGCCGGCTATATCGTTTACATACCTCACCATATTGTCGATGGTAGACGCATAACCGTGACGTTTCAACTTCTTGACAATACTCTCAGGGGTCTTGATGCGAGCCTTGATATGTTCAATAGGGTTATACTGATGTACATGCTGAAATTCATCGTTGAGGATTTCCATTCTAGTCTGAATCTGGCGCAGCGCCGCATTATAAACCAGTGTGACCTCTTTCCAACTGTCAATTCCATCCCCATTGTCTACTTTTAAATCCATAACTACTCCTTTGTCGGAAATGCTTTCTATAATTTCACATTCAGTATAACATAAAATGCATTGAAAATGTATATTATTCACAAATATTTAATCTTTTTTCTCCTTTTTTTATCCACATCTTTCTATATATATGACCGCCGCTCACAAATTATTCGTAACAAGTCATACTTTTCCGGAAAATATTTGGCAAACACAGCAAATCTCAGCGTTGTAAATATCCTTTGCTATAATAGCTTCTATCATGTTATTGTTCACTCGCTGTCGCCGCGAGGTGTTTTCACGCTGTTTCTGCGTGATAAACCCGAGACAGACATGCTCGAAATCGCTGTTTTGCAATTTCTGTGTATAACACATCTGCCTGTATAATATTGCTATTGCAATTCCTATTTTAAAAAGGTAAAATCAATTCAATATTAAGCTTGGCAAAGGGGAATAATATGTTTCGTTTATGGGCAAGAATTTTCCAAGACAATCACATGTTAAAAGATACCTGTATTGCGGACGGCAGTGAAGATACCCGCACTCACAAAGTGTTCCGCGCATTGGAGGAAGTATGCTGCCAATTTGATCTGGGGAAACCGATCTGGCTCGACAAGACGGCTGCCGACTTCAAACGCCACCGTAAGACGCGCTTTACTCAGGACAATTTTATAGAAGAAATTGAATTTGATTACCTTGAAATTCAAGTCATTGAAGAAGACTAGCTTTTCATAAACAGCTTTTTGCCTTGGCGCAGAACGGATCTGCGGGATGCTGCCTCTAAGCGTCTCCGAAATTGACACTTGCATCCCACAGGGTGTAACGCAGACGTTGCTGTTCACACCCACACCACCGCGAGGCTTTTTCACGCGTTTTTTGCGTGATCAAACCAAAGCCATTAGAATAATCGCTTGGATGCCGTGCGCGAAACCGCTGTTTTGCGGTTTCTGTGCATGCGTTACCGGTTACGAAGTGAACAATAACCGCAGGCCTCACGGAAAATATTTTTAACACGCTCCGGTATTGACATTTCTGTTTTTCTGATGTAATATTCATATAACCAATACATAGTTTTCAATACTACATGTTATAATATATTCAAACATGTTTTGTATTTTAAATTACCCAGATTATTACAATGCTATGATGCAACTGTTTTTCACAGAAAAATGAGCGGATTTGATTTGTTTCAGGATTAGTTGTCTGATTTCATAAGTGAATGACATTGCATAGCAAATTATGACACGAAATTTATGTGGAAACGTCGCAAATCCCAAAGGCAGGATACCGCCTTGCAGTAACGTTTCGGAATGGAGGTTATTATGCAGATTACAATCAGAGAACCCGGAAGCGCCATCACTCATTTCATTGGCATGATACTTGCCGTTTTCGCCGCAGTGCCCCTTTTGATTAAGGCGGGGGTTACCTCCGGCGGCCGCAGTTTTACGGCATTGGCAATTTTTATGGCAAGCATGATTTTACTATACGGCGCCAGCGCAATGTATCATTCCGTCAATTTGGCAGGAAGGCCGCTGCGCATTTTCCAGAAGCTGGATCACATGATGATATTTGTCCTCATTGCGGGCTCCTATACCCCCGTGTGTCTGGTGGTTCTGGGAGGAGATATCGGATACAAGCTTTTGGCTCTGGTCTGGGGGATTGCATTGGCCGGCATGACGATCAAAGCTTGCTGGATTACCTGCCCGAAATGGTTTTCTTCCATTATTTATATTGCCATGGGCTGGGTCTGCGTCCTCGTCTTCGGGCAGCTCCTAGACACCCTTCCTACTGCCGCATTCCTATGGCTGCTGGCAGGCGGTATCATCTATACCTTAGGGGGCGTAATCTATGCCTTAAAGCTTCCGATTTTCAACGCAAGGCACAAAGCATTCGGATCCCACGAGGTTTTCCATTTGTTTGTAATGGGCGGCAGCTTTTGCCATTTTATCTTTATGTATCTGTTTGTGGCATAAAATTTTTAAAATGCAAGCCGGAGAGCGATATTTCAAGCAGCTCTCCGGCTCATTTTTATATCACGGTATTCCGATTATAAACCATTATTCTCCGGCAATGTCCTATTTACCGCACTCTGCGGAGGCAAACCCCTGAAAATGCCCTTTCATTTCCTTGGGAAGCATTTCCCCCGCACAGACCGAGCGGACGCTTATGCGCTCCTCCTTCCAAGCGAAGTCCATCCGGACATTTCCCATGTCTTCAGAAAGCACATAACATTCTAAAATAAAATGCCCCATCTTCCACACGCCCCGGCACTCACAGGAAAACCCGGTATTCAAAAAAGGCTGTTGTATCCATTTCTCCGGATCAAATATAAAGGAAAATTCCTCTCCGGAAACGGAAAGGGCCACCTTCTTTTTCTCCCAGTCAAAGACTGCCTTATCCCATTTCAATGTATTAGGGTAAAAAGCATAGCTTTTGCCCTGTGAACATTCCCTCAGCAGCCTCTCCTCTCCGGCAAAATCATGTCCGGAAGGCTTTCCCGCCGGCTTCGCCTGCCCTACGGAAGCTTCCAGATACGGATAAACCGTCCGGTAAAAGCAATCGTGCAAAATCTGGACTCCCGCCGGATTTCCGATGGTGTCGGCCATGGTGACATAGCAGAAATCATACTGAGGAAAACAGACCGCCAACTGTCCTCCCATGCCGAAAAAGGTAAAACCCTCTTCCCGGGGCATCCAGATAAAAAAGCCGTAACCGCACTGCTCGTCCAGTACCGGATGCAGATCCGTAGGAACCTGACAGCTTACGGCCTCCCGCATATATTCCTCCGGAAGAAGCTCTTTTCCCTGAAACGTACCGAGATGGTTGCATAGCTGCGCCACTGCCGCCACATCCCTCAGTGTACACATCAGCCCGCTTCCTCCCTGAGATACTCCCACAGGGTCGGGGATGATATACGCTTCCTTGGAAAAGCCCAGCTCATCCAGCATTTTTTCACGCATATAGTCCAGCATCTTCCTGCCCGTAAGCTTTTCCACCAGTGCGGCCAGCACCAGAGAAGAGGATGTGTCATAAGAGAAAACCGTCCCCGGCACGTGATCCGGCTCCACTCGGAAAAAGGATTCCGTCCAATCCTTTCCCGCATATCTCTTGTATGTAGTGGAAGAATGACAGGTCCGCATGGTCAGCATGTCCCGGATGGTCATTTCCTCACACCATGGATGTACCCCTTCCTCCGGAAGCTTTTCCGGAAAAAAGGTGCAGATCCGATCCGACAGGTTTACCAGCCCATCCTTTACCAGCAGTCCCACCGCCAATGCCGTAAAGCTCTTTGTCACGGAAAACATGCGGTGAAGGCTCTCCCTGCCAAAGGGCGCATAATATTTTTCCGCCAGAATATTTTCGCCTTTGATCAGCAGGTAGCCGTGAATCCGCACGCGAAGCTTCTTTAACTGGCTTTCCATCTCTTCCACTGCTTCCGTCGGTATCCCGAAAGCTTCCGGTCTTGCCTCTTTCCAATAAAGCATAGTTTCTCCTTTCTACACTGCTTAAGAGGAGGCGTAAACCCCTCTTAAATTATTTGCGGTTCTTTATAAGCCCATTCAAGTTTCTTGTTAAAAGTAAAACACAGCCGCCGCAATGCCATAAGTTTTTTCTGTTGTTTGGGTAACCAGCCAATTTGGAAGATATGTGGATACCCAAAGTGCAGAAAGAACCTACCATAATTGCAGCGGCCGGACTTTCTTATCCTATTGTTTTGTTCCTATTGTATTATTCCTGTTATCCTTTTCTTATTGTTCTTTTCCCGTTGTTCTCTTCCTGTTGTTCTTTTCTTATTGTTTTATTACTGTTGTTGATTTCTGTTGTTCTTTTCCCGTTGTTACTCGTCATACCCGTTGGGGTTATTCTTCTGCCATCTCCATGAATCCGCACACATTTCCTTGATACCGTACTGTGCTTCCCAGCCCAGCTCCTCCTTTGCAAGACTCGCGTCCGCATAGCAGGAAGCAATGTCTCCCGGACGGCGTTCCTTTATCACATAAGGAATCTTCACGCCCGTGGCTTCCTCGAAATTCTTCACGATATCCAGAACGCTGTAGCCTGTGCCCGTGCCCAGATTATAAACCTTCAACCCCGATTTCTCTTCGATCTTCTTCAATGCCTTCACATGGCCCACTGCCAAATCCACCACATGAATGTAATCGCGGACGCCCGTACCGTCATGAGTGTCATAATCATTCCCGAATACTCCCAGCTCCTTTAATTTCCCCACTGCCACTTGGGTAATATAGGGCATCAGATTGTTGGGGATGCCGTTGGGATTCTCACCCATAGTCCCGCTGGGATGTGCCCCGATAGGATTAAAATAGCGGAGCAGGATCACATTCCACTCGGGATCAGCCTTCTGGATATCCGATAAAATCTGCTCCAGCATAGACTTGGTCCAGCCATAAGGATTGGTACACTGACCCTTCGGGCATTCCTCCGTAATCGGAATGAATGCAGGATTGCCGTACACGGTTGCACTGGAAGAAAAGATAATATTCTTCACATCATGCTTTCTCATCACATCTACCAATGTTAAAGTACCTGCAATGTTGTTCTCATAATACTCCCATGGCTTTTGTACGGATTCTCCCACTGCCTTCAAACCCGCAAAGTGAATCACCGCATCAATTTTTTCCTTGGAAAATATTTCTTCCAAAGCCTCTCTGTCCAAAATATCAGCCTTATAAAAAGGAACTTGTTTTCCGGTAATCGCCTCCACACGCTGCAAAGACTTTTCACTGGAATTACACAAATTGTCAAGCACTGCCACATCATAGCCTGCCTGCTGCAGTTCTGCCACCGTATGGCTGCCGATGAATCCGGCGCCGCCCGTTACCAATATTTTCATAGCTGCCCTCATTTCCGCGCTGTCTCAGCGCATCGCTTTTTTAAGGAACAATGCCTGCCGCACTGCACCCTGTTACCTGTACGGAACCATCCGAAACAGCCTACACATATAACACAGTTTAAATGTTTACCTGCAAAGAAACTACACCAGCCTCATTTTCGGGAGGTTCCTTATATTTAGAATAGCCAAAAGGCAGCTCTATCTCAATACATATTTGTTATGAAAACCTGTCGAAATGTTATATTGTTAAAGTGTAATCCCGTTTTTCACCAACAGCTCTCTGGCGCTTTCCACAGAGTCAACGCCCGTACTGTTTTTAATCGGTGCAAACTCTTTTTCCCGCACCACCTCAAAAGGCAGACAGCTGTCCAGCTGATGAATCATATCCAACACCAGATTTTCATATTTATAGCCGTTAGGTTCCTCGGGCTTCACAAGTTTACCCTCTTCATCCAGACAGGGAATCTTTTTCTCCACAATATGAAGGGGCAGACTGCCTGCGGCCATTTTTTCCAGATCGGCCACACGGAACAGATAATTTAAAATCACGCCGAAATTGTACGCAGGATCGCCGTTTTCGTCTTTCGCATCCCTCATCTCGTCGGAAAGCTCATAGTACTCTACTATGGAAGGTTTTCCGTCCTCCAGACACATGACGCCCACCTTCTCGTCCGGCGCATTCTTCCTGACCACCTTTGCCCCCACGGCACAATCCCTCTTCAGAACCGCTCCGATAAAGCAAGGATCCGCAATCCGCTGCAGCACATTGTCCACGGCAAAAATGTTCAGCCATTCTATTCCTTCCCTGTGAATGGTTTCCATAAGACCCGCATTTTTCAGGGAGACAAACCAGCCGCCGTTTCCGTTAGGAGAAGTGGAAATCCTGCCCTTCTCCTCCAGATATATTTTGCCGTTATAATCTGTGGCCGCCGCCATTGCCTGTTTAAAGAAATGAATGTATTCCTCCCGATATCCGAAGTATTGGTGTTCTTTTAAAAAGGAGGTGGTGGCCTCATGGTTTTTCTCGCTGGTCATAATAAACAAATGAATCCAAGTATCCGCCGACCGCACCACACTCATCAGATTATTGATCAGGCATTCAAAAATATAGAGCTTTCTTGTAATGCCTATGTTATACATGCCCTTAGGATCTTCGGAGCCAAGACGAGTGCCCATCCCCCCCGCAAGCAGGACAGCCCCCGCCTTTCCGAACCGGATTGCCTCCATTCCTGCCTCGGTAAAAGCATCCCTGTGTGCTTCGATCTCTTCCAGCTGCATAGCCGCCAGCGGAGTGATAACGCCTCTCTGAACCAGCTCTTCCCTGTGCCCGCAGGCTTCCAGAATCCCCATATCCGTAACTTCAATCTGGTCAAGCAATTCCTGCTGTTCCTCCGGGGAGAGCTCCCCGAAATATTTTAACACATGCTCCTGACCGTACCTCGCCAGTTTCTCTTTCGCTTGCTCCAATGTCATCGCCATAGCCGTACCTATAACCTTTCTTCCAAATATTATTCCTTTCCGTATCATTTATATGCCGGAATATTGTCTCCTTTGTATTCTGCAAAGTGTCCTGTTGAAATTGCCGTTTTTCCATTCGCCGTAAGATTTCATCCCTTGGGCGCCTTTACAATGCCTTGATTCAATTGTTATCAGAATTGTTATCAGTATAACAAAATTTTCCAACAAATACAACGTAATTAAGATTTCTTAAGGAAGTGTTAAGAAGCATAGTGTTACTGTTCACTCGCTGTCGCCGCGAGGTGTTTTCACGCTGTTCCTGCGTGATAAACCCGAGACAGACATGCGCGAAATCGCTGTTTTGCGATTTCTGTGCATAGGTTGCTGTGAACGAAGTGACCAGTAACAGCATAGTTCCTTTTCACATCCACGCCACCGCGAGGCGTTGACAGAAACGAAATAAGGGCAGCTCTGCCAAAGCAGTGCTGCCAGCCTACAGCTCCAACTCCGCGAAAAAGTCTTCGGAGCCCCATGTTTCCTCTTGAAAACGGAGAAAAAACGCTTTCATCTCCGTATATTCTTCCCCGATATCCTCCAGAATACCGTTTATATTGTCTTTGGTTACGCAGCCTATGGATGCAAAAAGCGCGTAATATTCCCTGTGTGTTCCGTGCTCCGCAAGGATCACCTGCCATGCCTCCTCTTGGATTTCGCCTTTCGTGTGGGTCCGCAGATAATCCTCCAGCTCCTTTTGCAGTCCGGCAGACAGTTTCCGGCAGAACAAGAGCCGGAGAAATATCAGCCGTACCTTTTCTTTTCGCCGACTGCTCATGTAAGCGGCAATATCCGTACTGCCATAGTCCTCCTCGCCGCAAAGGATCTGCTTGGAATATCCCTCCTGATCCGAAGTCCGGAGTATGGTAAGCATTCTGGCATCCCATTTCCCGTACCATTCCGCCGTTCCCGCCGCCGCTATGTCCAAAAGATACGCCGCGTCCATGCGTGTCACGGCCGCCGCCATAAGTTCCGCGGGAAAAACGGGCTGCCGGCCCGGCTTCGGTTTCCCGCCACAATGGCTTTCTCGGCATTCCGCTGCCGCAATCCGCTGCAATTCACCGCACTCCATAAATACAGCCTTGCCAAACCGTATCTCCTTACGGGGCAGCGTCACTTCCAAGAGATGACCGCAATATGCAAAAGCCCAGTCCCCCACCTCTTCTACCGTATGGGGCAAAACCACATACCGAAGATTCTTTTTACTTAAAAAAGCTTTCTTGGCTATCCTTTTGACCGGCAGACCGTCCAGTTCCTCAGGCACCTCCACATGGGAAGAAAGCCCTTGGAACCGTGTGATACGCACCTCTCTCTCTTCTGTCTCATAATACAGGCTGCCTTCTGCCAATTGCCATTCTTTTTCCCGCATGTATTGTCAATACTCCTCTTCTTTTCCGCTGCGGCACATTTACTATTACATGTCAGGGCGCTCCATGGTGAAACGCTTGTTAACCCAAATCCAATTCCGCAATCTGCGCCCTGATATCGTCGCTGCGTTCCGTCAGCATCAATTCCTCGTTATGCCGTTTATAGTCCGGGCTTCCAAAGGTTGCTATAAACCGGGCGCTGTAGCTGTTCACGGTAAGTTCCGTGACCAAGATCAACATTTCATTCCCCGATGCTCCGTCCTTTGTCCCAAAGGCTTCTTCCGCAAAGGAAAACAGGGCATGCAGCTCCTGCTGTACTCTGGCAGTCCTCTGCTTCATCTTCTCCACTCTTGCGGTATACCGTATTTTCAGGAAATCATACGCCGCGGCTCCGGATCCCGCCTCTCCCGTGTATAATTCTTTCCTGCTTTCCTCCAGAAAACGGATAACACTGCAATGCTTTTTCCTGTCGCTGTCGGACAAGGTATTGGCAGTCTGTAGGTTTTCCAAAAGCTTTTTCCGTCCCTCCGCCTGCTTCTCAAGCTGGGAAAGCACCTGCTCCAGCCGCATTTCCGCCGCCGTACTGCCGATACCTTTCAAGGGATTTTTCAGATCAGACAAAAAAGCCGCCTGCTCCATAATATCCTTCATATCCGCCTGAACCTTGTCAAGGAGCATACCCAGCAGGGACAATCTCTCGTCAAAAGCCGCCTCCTTGGCACGTGCAATGGCCTGAACGGAAGGGTTTCCGCTTAAAATATCTTCAATATGATAATCTTTCTTATATTTATTATATAGATCATAATATGCGGTAAATTCCTTTACCACCTTTTCGTTTCTCAGATACTGCCCCACCAGCGTCTCGTCCACCGGCAGCATTTCCTCCTCATACAGAGCCAAAATTTCCGAAAGATCCTCCCAGCCTCTGGCGGTCACATAACTGCGTCCCTTGGCTGTCATTTCCATACGGTAAAAATGATCTTTCTTCAAATCCAGATAATTAATCACCGCATTGTGAATACGCTTTTCCGTTGCATATTCCTTCCAGATACGGTAATCAGGCTCCACCTCCATAACCTTCAGACGATCCAGCGTTACCACATCGAATTCCCGCACCGATTTATTGTACTCCGGGGGATTTCCCGCCGTTACAATGACCCAGCCTTCGGGAACTCTGTGGCGGCCGAAAACCTTGTACTGTAAAAATTGCAGCATGGAGGGAGCCAGAGTCTCCGATACACAATTAATCTCATCCAAAAACAGTATGCCCTCCCTGATACCGCTGGCCTCCATAGTGTCATATATTGATGCAATGATCTCGCTCATGGTATATTCCGATACGCTCATGCTCTCTCCGCCGTATGTTTTCCGGGTAATATAGGGCAGTCCCAGCGCAGACTGTCTGGTGTGGTGGGTCATGGAGTAGGAAACCAATGCAATACCCATCTCCTGCGCAATCTGCTCCATAATCGCCGTCTTGCCGATTCCCGGTGCGCCCAAAAGAAAGATAGGGCGCTGCCGTACCACGGAGACACGATACTCCCCGAACTCGTCCTTTTTCAAATATAAATTGACTGAATTTTTAATGTATTCCTTGGCCTGCCTGATATTCATATCTATCAATCCACCTTTCCTATTCATGCATATTTCAAGAGATGCCATCGCTTTCCGGAGGACACTCGGACTCTTCTGAAAACAGAAATTTTATTCAATCTTTTTCGCCTTCCACGCTTTCCAAGTCATTTTCCTCCAGCACCACTTTCATACTCCACGGCGGCACCGGCGCCCGGTTTTCGTCTTCGTCCAAAAAGGCAAAAATCACGTCATAATGGGGCATCTTCTGAGGATATATCCCATATCCGTCCGTAAAATATACCAATCCCTTTAAATCTTCGAATTCCCCTTGACGCCGGAGTGTATCTATATATTCAAATACCGGCCGGAAATCCGTGCCCCCGAAGCCGGTCAGCTTCCCATATTTCATGAAAGTGTCAAAATCCTCGTCGTTGGTTATTTTAGTGTCGCTCTGCACCTGATTGTCGCATTGGATAATATGCACATTGACCCGGTGAAAAAAATTCTCACTACCCTTCAAAATAGAGTATGTTTTGCGCAGAAAAGCTTTGACAACGGCACCTCTGCAGGAAGCGGAAGTATCTATGGCAATGACAAACTCCCTCACTTTGTTTGCTTCCTTATATTCCAGCGGCTCAATCAGGGGAAGATTGCCGTAATGCTCCAATCCGTAAGTATAATAAATATAATCAAACTCATCATCATTTACGGTAATGTCCTCTCCCATCACCGTAAATCTGCGCAGAATATCGCTGTAATCATAGCGGTCTCTGGTAGTCTCTTCCAGATTTTTCTCCAGACTCTCCCCGCCGCTTTTATTTTTTGTAAAAGATTTCAAATCGGCTTTCACGCGTTCGCTGATTTTCTTCCATTGCTCCTCCGTAATTACCAATTCCTCCTGAGCGCCGGAATCTGCCGGTTTCCAGAGACTATGGACATCCTTTGCAAACAGGCGGATCAGTTCCCGCCTTTCCTCCGGCGTGACGGGATTATGCCGGAAATATCTATAGATCCTTTCCGCGGTGAGAGTGCCGATATCTTCTTTTAATATGTTCAGTTTCCGTGCCGCGTCCCCATCCTGCTCCAGAGACACACTGTCCAGCTTCATATCCAGAATTACATTCTCCACCGCAATATCCACTGCCAGATCCCAATGCTCTGTCTCCAATTTCCCGTATTGAAAACTATGGGAAAAAATACAATGCAGCAGCACATGCAGATAACATCTGGCGATAAATTTCGGATTCTCCTGATAAGCCTTCAGAACATAGACAGGATCATAAAAAAGTGTACTGCCGTCCGTGGCAAAGCAGCCGCTCTTCGCCCTTTCCCTGCGCTTCAGCTGTGCCAGCGCCATATCAAAAAAGCGCAGATGCATCAGGAGATCATCATGGGCCAGTACCAATATTTGATTTGCCAAAGACTGTATTTTGCTATCTTCCGCTGCCATATCCGCGCTCCTGTCTTCTTAATAAAAATGATAAATCAAATACCCGGCTGCAGAGCGCAATGCGTCCGCAAGACGCTGTGGTATTTGACCCTCGCGGCATTTGCCAATTAGAAATTGGCTTTAATATCCATGTAAACATGGCTGTTTTCCTCATTACCCGCGGAAACAAACTTCTATTGAGATTCCGAACCTTTTTCCCACTTCCCGCTGCGGAAACGGATGGCAAAAAAGATACTGCGGAAAATCCAGTCAATCACCATTGCCGTCCAAACACCCAGCAGCCCCATTTTAAAAACGATTCCCAGCAGATAAGAACAACCCAGCCGGAAAATCCACATAGAGCCGATAGATACCGCCATGGGCAGTATCGCATCCCCCGCCGCCCGGAATACATTGGGAAGGGTAAACGAGGGAACCCATGCTACAATCACCATAACCGCATGGAGCCACAGTACCTGCTTGGCCAAATTCGTTGCCTCGGGACTCAGATGATATAACGAGGTCAAAATACCCGCGCTTACCATAAGCACTAAAGACATAGCGCTCAGGCTGATCCATGCCGCCTTCATCAGCTTCTTGGAATAATATCTCGCCTGTTCCGGCTTTCCGGCTCCTATACAGACGGAGACAATGGCAACAATACCGCTGTTAATGGCCGCCCCCGGCAGAATATTGAAGGAAGCGATGGTATTACAGACGGCATTGGCCGCAATGGCATAAGTTCCCATAGTGGAAATCATGCTCACCGTCAAAATCTTCCCCAGCTGAAACAAACTGTTCTCCATGCTGTTGGGAAGCCCTATATAGCATATTTTTTTAATCAAATCCAGCCGGAACCGCAGTGTAACCTGCCCTTTAAAGTTCAGATCCCGCTTTTCGTTAAACATCAGGCAGAAAATCAAAACTGCCGCCACGGTTCTGGAAATAGTGGTTGACACCGCCGCACCGAAAGTGCCGATTCCAAAACCATAAATAAAAACAGCATTTCCGGCTACGTTGAGAATATTCATCAGTATGGAAATCTTTAAGGTTGTCTTGGAATCCCGCATAGTCCGGAATAATCCTGCACAGGCATTATATACCGCCAGCGGCACAAAGGAAAGCGCCGTCACCACCAGATAATTACGGGCATTCTCCATAACGTCCGCTTCCACCCGCCCGATAATCAGCTGCAAAATTCCGTTATGGAAAAACAGGAAAACGGATGTTACCGTTACGGAGCTGGCCAGCGCAAATAATAAGACCTGCCAGGAAGCCTTACAGGCATCTTCTTTGTCACCCTTTCCCAGAAAATGTCCCGCCACCACGGCGCCGCCCGTGCCGAATGCGGTAAACACATTGATGATCAAAATATTGATCGTATCCACCAAAGATACGCCCGACACCGCCGCCTCGCTCACATTGGCAATCATCAGCGTGTCCGCCAGACCCACCAGAAGCGCCAACAGCTGTTCAAACACCAAAGGGATGATCAGTTTCTTTAAATCTTTGTTTGTGTATAACATTTTTGCCCTTCTTTCGGCTCTCATACCATACTATATTTTAGCTCCTGTATGAGAAAAAGTAAACCGGAACATGGAACATTTGGCAAATATTGACCCGAAGCAAGGTTACTTCTCACACCCACGCCGCCGCGAGGCGGTTTCACGCTCTTTTTGCGCGATTAAATCAAAGCAATTAGGGAAACGCTGATTAAAGCGTTTCCCGCGCCGGATTTGCGCTGCGGAGCAGCATAAACTGCTGCAAATCCGTGCGCATCCGCCGGAGGCTCTAAGGAAACGATGATTTAATCAGCGTTTCCTTAGAATAATCCCGTGTGCAGCCGTGCGCAAAATCGCTGTTTTGCGGTTTCTGTGTGTGCGTTACCTGTCACGGAGTAAGCAGTAACGGAGCAGGACGGGCGGCGGACAGACAGGAATGCAGCGCGGGAAATCAGTTTGGAAAATTTCCTGAACAAAAGTATAGCAAGAAAAGAATATCAGAAATCAGAAATTGCAAAAAAACACCAGTGTGCTGACCTGTTCATATCCGGTAAAACTCCGCAGAATATTTTTCTGAGAGTGCTGCCCCGCAAACGCAGAGAATCTATTTGAAAAAAGCTTTCCGCAGAATGTACGTCATTCTTTGCAGCATACAAGTCACAATTTGAGAGGCATAATGGAGGTACGTTGACTAAAACAAGACATTGCGGGCCGCAAAACAAGACGCGCAAACCGGGAAAATGATTTTACAAATACGCTCGTATGGATCTACCTGCCATGTGACAAGTATATTTTTCCATATACTTGTCATATGTCAAGTAATTTCCTTAATAATTATGTATGTGCAGATATTTTTCTTTCGTAGCCATGCCTCCTCTGATATGGCGTTCGGATTTATTGACATCCAGCACCTGCCTTGCCTGTTTCGCCAGAGCGGGATTAATCTGCATCAGCCTGTCAGTTACATCTTTATGTACCGTCGATTTGCTGACCCCAAAGGCCTTTGCCGTCTGGCGCACTGTGGCATTGTTGTCAATAATATAGCTGGCAATATTCATGGCACGCTCTTCGATATAATCCTTCAAAAGAAAACCCCTTAAGAATCTTTTTTACAGTGTATGACAGATTCCTTAAGGGTATGACTTGTGTTTTGAATTATTCTCTGTTAGCGGAAGCTTCCTTATACCAATGTGCTGTATCATTTATTTTCAGCTAAATGACGCAGAATGAATTTTCAGTCTGCAAGGCGGAGGAGGGAGGCGGGTACAAGGCATCGTTGACCGACGACAATGCGGCAGATGGAAATTCAGGTACCTATTACTTCAAAATAAAGCAACGCTATACTAATGTGTATGCCTGAATACGGCTGTCTGAGGTGTCGTATCCATGTTACTTTTCACACCCACGCCACCGCGAGGCGTTTTCACGCTCTTTTTGCGTGACAAACACGAGGGCAACCTGCGCGAAACCGCTGTTTTGCGGTTTCTGTGCAGGCGTTACTGGTCGCGGAGTGAACAGTAACGTATCCATTACAGTTTACAGAACATTCGTTCTATAAACTGTTGATTATTTGAGATATCTATGTTATTCTATTTCTATCCACCGAAAGCCTTGTCCCAAAGACTCCTATCATTTGAAAAAATACGATTTTGAGGAGGATCCCATGGATCAGTTATCCCTTTTCGATACCCAAACCCTGCAATCGCATTCCCTTGCTTCAACGCCTCTGGCAGACCGTATGCGTCCCCAGACTTTGGAAGATTACATAGGACAGAAGCATCTTTTAGGAGAAGGAAAACTGTTTCGAAAAATGCTGGAACAGGATCAGATTCCCTCCATGATCTTCTGGGGACCGCCCGGAGTAGGCAAAACTACATTAGCGCGGATCATTGCCAACCGCACAAAATTCTGCTTTCTAAATTTCAGCGCTGTCACAAGCGGCATGAAAGAGATAAAAGAAATTATGAAACAAGCGGAGGAAAACCGGGTCTACGGAGTCCGCACCCTTTGCTTTGTGGATGAGATCCATCGTTTTAACAAAGCTCAGCAGGATGCTTTTCTCCCATATGTAGAGAAAGGCAGCATTACACTGATTGGCGCCACCACGGAAAATCCCTCTTTTGAAATCAATTCCGCCCTTTTATCCCGGTGCAAGGTATTTGTGTTGAAGGAGTTGAATATCGATGATCTGACCGATCTGCTCTCCCGCACTATGACGGATTTGCGCGGTTTCGGCTCTATGGATATCCATATGGACGATGAACTGCTCCCCGTCATTGCCGCCTTCGCAAACGGGGATGCACGCACGGCTCTTAATACTTTGGAAATGGCAGTTTTGAACGGGGAAATTTCTCCCGACGGCTCCGTCATCGTACAAAAAGAGACGCTTGAACAATGTCTGGGCAAAAAGACATTATTATATGACAAAAACGGTGAAGAACATTACAATCTGATTTCCGCCCTCCATAAATCCATGCGCAACTCCGATCCGGATGCTGCCGTGTATTGGCTGGCCCGGATGCTGGAAGCCGGAGAAGACCCTTTGTTCATTGCCCGAAGGCTGATCCGATTTGCCAGTGAGGATATCGGCCTCGCAGACAATCAGGCCTTGCAGATTGCCGTGGCCGCTTATCAGGCATGTCACTTTAACGGAATGCCTGAATGTAACCTGAATCTGACGCAGGCTGTGATATATCTGTCTCTGGCTCCCCGCTCCAATGCCCTGTACCGGGCTTACGAGACAGCCAAAGCGGATGCTCTGACCCAATTATCAGAGCCGGTTCCATTTGTGATCCGGAATGCTCCCACACGCCTCATGGACGAACTGCATTATGGAGAAGGCTATATTTACGCACATGACACAAAGGAAAAAATGACCCACATGACCTGCCTGCCCGAAAGTCTAGCAGACAAAAGGTATTACCTGCCTACGGAGGAAGGCGCCGAAAGCATCATGAAGGAACGTCTGGAACGAAGCAGAGCATTTCGGTTCGGGACAGCGGATTAAGCGGTTTATTCCCCGGCCATGGGCGGAATCCATTTCTTCATTTATATTATATTGCGGCAGACATCCTTTCCCTCACCGGATTGGACAGGCATTCTTTCCCTCACCGGATTGCGCAGGTATTCTTTCCTTCACCGGATTGCGCAGGTATTCTTTCCTTCACCGGATTGCGGCTTGACAGAAAATTTTGCTGATAGTATGATTTATTTTATAAAGATTTATTTTTCACTCATGCAGCAAAAAATGCGGAAGGAATGGACTAGGCAGATGGCAAACGGACAAGAGGAACAAATCAGAATCGTACAGGAAACCGTGGCTGGGAAAGAAATCACATTCGCACATGTGATGGGCGGTCCGGCACCGATCATATATCAAAAACTGGGTTTAAACCCGCAGGTGGATTATCAGTCTTCTGCCATCGGCATCATGAATATGACACCTCCTGAATCGGCTGTCATTGCATCCGATATTGCGGTAAAGAGCGGGAATATCTATCTGGGCTTTGCGGATCGGTTTACAGGAACGCTGATTATTACAGGTGAGATTTCGGATGTTATGTCAGCTATGACTGAAATCGTGGACTATTTCCGGGATACGCTGGAATATGTAGTCTGTAAGATCACAAAGAGATAGGAAGTGCGGCCATGGTCCGAATAACAAAGGAAGAACTGCTGAAAAAACTGTTCCATGATGATTATGAACGGTTAAAAGGGAAAAAACTGCGCATGACGCGTTTGCGGGTTCCCGGAAAAGAGATTTGTCTGGCTCATGTCATAAGCTCCTCACAGTCCTGCGTGTATCAAAATCTGGGACTGCATATCGGTGTTCATGAAGGTGAAGACCACACGGGAGAATCCATCGGCCTGATCCGTTTTACCCCATGGGAGGCGGTTATAGCAGCCGCAGATATTGCAATAAAAAGCGCAGATGTGCAGATTGGTTTTATGGATCGCTTCTGTGGTTCTCTGATCATCACCGGCGGACTGTCTGAAGTGCAGACTGCAGTGGAAGAAGTTGTTCGATTTTTTAAAGAAGAACTGGGCTTCCATACTTGCGACATCCATAAAAATTAAAGAAGGGATATCATGAAGAAATTATTTCTAATGGGCAGAAGTGAAGCCGGAAAAACTTCTCTTACTCAGGCACTCAAAGGCGAAGAGCTTCATTACGTAAAAACACAATATACCTGTTCGGGGGAAGACACAATCGATTCTCCGGGAGAATACGCGGAATCTAAACGCTTTAGTGTGGGACTTGCATGTTTTTCTTTTGAGGCAGATGTAGTAGCCATTGTTCAGGCGGCTGATGAACCCTTCAATCTGTTCAGTGCAAGCCTTCGCTCTTTTATCCTTCGTCCTCTCATCGGTATTATTACAAAGATTGATTCTCCCTACGCTAATATTCCCATGGTCAGACAATGGCTGATCAATGCCGGCTGTGAACGTATTTTTCTGATAAACAATGTGACCAGAGAAGGAATCAGCGATCTTCTGGAATATTTGGAAGGAGATTTGCCGCATTTGACCATGGAACAGGCAAAATTTAAACAAAGCCTCGGATTAGGCGAATGGGATCCTCTTCCGGAAGGAGTGGAATATCCGGCCGACCGCAGATTCCGTTAGGGATTTGTCCGGGGCAGCTATATTGTTTGTGCCTGCCCCGCCTCATACTCAGCCACCGCCACAGGCAAATTTTCTTTACTCTTGTCACAGTTTACCCCAACGGAAAATGCAGCACTGACATGACTCTAATTTATCACATCCCATTTTCACCTTCCATGCGGAATTATGATTCCATATCAACTTAATTGAATGCACCCAATACATTAATTCATATCATCGAACTATCTGAGAATTGTAACTTAAATGAGGTTTTCATCTAACATGATAAAGAGTCAGGTTTAATTATGAATCTCCTAAAAATGACTCTATAAATATGCATTGCGGGAGGCGGGCAGATATTTTATAATCAAGTATATAAGTCGGATTCTATAGAACAGCTCACGCAAAGCCAACAGGTTTCTTATTTTTTATTAACATTTTGTCTAATTACTTGTTGGAAAAAATGGAATATGCTAAAATTCACGTGATGGGGAAAAATAAAAATAGTTTTAAATATAACCTTTCTGTTAAGAGAGGGAATGGAGGAAAACCAATGAAAAACAGAATGTATTATTTTCTTTTACCGGTGTACCTGTTTGTGGTGGGTTTTGTGCTGATCGTCAACGGAGTGTTTACCGGACAGGTTACATCCCTCAGCAACTTGATGATTAACATGATATTCCTGCTGCTGATCGGTATCTTGTTTCTAATTTCTTTTTTTAGCTTTAACAGGTTAAATCGTATGACAGATAAGCTCCTTAGCGAGACGGATAAGATCTATAAAGCATATGACGATGGCAACCATAATTTGTGGGATATATACCGCAGCAAGAAAAAGATTTTCGAAGATGATGTCTTGGACGATGCTTTTAACCGTTACCAAAAGAAAATGAACAGTTTTCAGACCAAACACGGTCTGATGGGGCGCTGTGATATCGAAGATTATTTCACCGAAGATATGATTAACCAAACAGGCATGAATTACTACAATTCAGCGATTTCCGGCACTATGACGGGTCTGGGTATTTTGGGCACATTTATCGGCTTATCCATTGGTCTTGGATCCTTCAACGGCAATGATATCTATACCATTTCGGACAATGTGGGGCCGTTGCTGGACGGTATGAAGGTAGCCTTCCATACCTCTGTATACGGCATCCTGTTTTCCCTTGTATTTCAGTTTGCCTATCGTAGTCTTATGGCGGACGCTTACGACAAACTCCATGAATTTCTGGACTCTTTCCGGGAATGCGTAGAGCCTGCAATTAACAATACAGACGACAACACAAAGGCCATGCTGGTTTATCAGGCCAATATGGCAAATTCCATGAAACAAATGTTGGGGCTCTTAAGAGGGGAAGCCAGAGAACAGGCAGAGAGTCTGGACAGAATGGCACAAAATTTCGCTGCCAAGCTGGAAGACTCTTTGGGCGCGGACTTTGACAGGTTGGGTCTGACCTTGCAAAAGGCATGCAGCGCGCAAGAAACCTATGCGGATAATTACTGCACTATGGCTGAAACTACCAAAGAACTCTTACAGGCAAATCGTGTTCTACAGAGAGCATTGGAGGAAACCATGGATAGACAAGAGACCATGGCCCAACAGCTTAAGGAGCAGACAGAGCGAATTGACGCCACCTGCAGCACCATCAATGAAGAAATCAGCAATCAACTATACACCTATGCGGAAACACACGACATGTAGGAAACAGGCGGCGGTATCACATTTTTTCAGAACGGTGCCGCCGTATTATGAAAGGGCGTGAAACAAAATTGACAAAAAGATATCGGAAGAAAGGAACATTTGAGGAGCCCAGTTACTGGCAGTCCTATTCGGATATGATGGCGGCTTTGCTGCTTATCTTTATTCTAATCATCGCCATTACATTAGCGATTTATAAGCAGAAGACTACGGATTTGGAACAGACTCAGATTGAATTGAACGCAGCAAAACAAAAACTGGAAACAGCCACAGAGGAACTGGAATTGGCCAAGGTTGATTTGGACAATTACCGAAGCGAAATCGAAGCATCCAGACTTGACTTGGAAGATTCTCTGTTAAAGCTGCAAGCGGCTTACGATGCCGCAGCCCTGACGCAGGAGCAATTGGCGGCTGCTTATCTGGAAATCGATGTAGCCAGAGGAGAGCTGGAGTCCACCCGGAGCCAGCTGCAAGACATCGTAGGAGTAAGAACAGATATTATCGGACAATTGCAGTCCAGATTTAACAATTCCAGCATGAAAGTGGATGCACAGAACGGTTCCATCAGTTTCTCTTCGGATGTGCTATTCAAGTATGGTAGTGCCAACTTAACGGATGCCAGCAAAGCCACCCTGACAGAGATTATTCCCATGTATCTGGATGTGTTGTTGCAAGACCAGTTTCGGGACTATATCGCCGAGATTATTATTGAAGGCCACACAGACACTTCCGGCAGTTATCAGCACAATATGGATTTGTCTTCGGATCGTGCCAGCTCGGTTGCCGATTACATCCTGAATCCGGCCAATGGCCTCAGCGAGGAAAAAATAGAGCAGCTGCAGTCCCTATTGACTATCAATGGACGATCTTACAGCAGCCCTATCTATGTAGCGGGCACGAGTGAGATTGATATGGCGGCCTCCCGGCGAGTAGAGATAAAATTCCGCTTAAAAGAGGATGAGCTAATCCAGAAAATTGCAGAGATCCTGTCCCAGCAGACCAATACGGCTCCCAATCCGGCGCCCTGAAATTAGCCAATATCTTCCATAAAATAAACACGGCTGTTTAATGCCGGCCTCAATGCCTTATACCATCAGCTCTTTTATTGCAGATGATAAAGGCTTCGTCCGTGCTGACTATGCAATCAGTGAAAAGCAAACGAGTTTTCCGGATTGCTTTGCTTTTCAATATAATTCAACATTTCTGACCATAACGCTTCAGAAAAAGAGCCAATGGAGATTGTGTCTCCCATTGGCTCTTCCTTTTCATATCTTTTACACATTATTTGTTTCATCACTGTCTTCTCCCTCCGGGGAACCCGGATCGTGGACAGAGCTTATGGTCAATACCTTTTCCTGTCTCTGTATGTCTCGGAAAAGGAAATGGATACATCATTTTTTTTCATAAACAGAAGGCCGAACGAACCCGGACCGCAGTTACTGGCAATGGCGGAGGAGGCTTTCTGAAGATAGACCCTCTCAAAAGGACAATACTGATGTACCAAATCCTGAATATACTTCAGACTCTTTTCGTCCATCCCCGCATAGGTTATGAACAAGATCCGCCTGTCGATATTCCTTGCATCTCTAAGAACTTTCCTGACATAGACCCTTATCACATGATTGAAATTCCCTAATTCCATACTGCTCACCGTCATCCGGCTCTTTCGCAGTGCAATGACAGGATGCAGCAACAGCGCATCACAAAGAACCTGTACCTTTCTGGAAACCTGTCCTGCCTGACACATGGAATCGGCATCTTGAATGATAAAAGCGGAAGAAATATACCGCCTCAGCCTTTTCACCGTCCCCACAATCTCTTCCTTTGAGGCATGGTGCTCTGCCATATAAGCGGCATACAGCACCGAAAGTCCCATGCTGCTGGAGAGATGTCCCGAATCCACCACCGTAACATTCTCAAAAGATTTCGCCGCCTCCACCGCATTGTGATAGCCATTGCTTACATGCTCCGCCATGGTGATATGTATCACATTCTGGGCTTCCGTCAGTCTTTGTGCAAAAAATCTCTCGTAATCTTCCACGTCAGGCGCCTGAGAGAATCCGCTTTTTCCCTTGGCCATATGGGAAAGCAGCTCATCAACCAATAATTCCGAATTATCCAGAAAACGTCCCTGTTCGGTGCGGATGTAATATGGACAGACATGTATGCCAAATTCTTTCTTAAGCGATTCCGGCAGATCACACACACTGTCCGTAGTCACCATCAGAGAAATTCTGTTGGTCTGTTCAAATATCAGGACATCTTTTCCGATCTCAGGCTGGATGGCCTCCTCGCTGAGTTTCACCTTTTCTTTAGGCAATATATGCAGCACGGCAGCCTCCAGCAAGGCACCGCTGATAGGTTTTGCCAGATAACCGCTGAAGCCCTCTTTTCGGTAAAGCTGCTGGTCTGCGCTTCCCGCATTAGCCGTCAGCGCAATCACCGGCACAGTCTGGCACAGCCCTCCGGGCTGGGAATGAATCGCATGAAGGCACTCTATTCCATCCATCTCCGGCATCAAATGATCCATCAAAATACAGTCGTAATGCTGGTACTGGGTCAGCCGCAGGCATTCGGCTCCGTTTAAAGCAGTGTCGATCTGGATTTTCGTATCCGACAGCAGCTTACTCACCACCATCAGATTCATCTCATTATCGTCAACCACAAGCAGATGCGCATCCGGTGCCTCGAAACTGTGTTTATACTGCTCTCCCTCTCGAGCCTTCATTCTGGAAGTCAAGGTAAAGGTTCCCAGCTCCCTTTCGCTAATGATATCCTGATCCAGCATCACAAGGAACGTTGAGCCATTCATATAGACACTGTTGACACTAATCTTACCTCCCATCAGCTCCACCAGCTGATGGACAATGCTTAAGCCCAGACCTGTTCCTTCAATGTGACGGTTTCGCTTTTCATCCACCCTCTTGAAAGCGTCAAAAATGTAAGGAATGTTCTCCTTCTTCACTCCTTGCCCCGTATCCTCGACGGAATACCAGACTCTCACTCTGTTCAGCCCCAGACGCTCACAGCGGACGGAAAGGGTAACGGAACCCTCCTTCGTATATTTCACCGCATTATTCAGCAGGTTAATCAACACTTGCTTGATGCGCACTTCATCGCCGCAAAGCATACTGGGCATGGCCGGATCCACATGCAGACGGAACTCCAGCCCCTTTTCTCTTGCTTTTATCCATATCATGTTCACAATCTCAGAGAAAAGCACTCCGGTCTCATAGGACGCATTCACAATCTCCATCTTATTGGATTTAATCTTGGACAGATCCAGTATATCATTAATGAGCGCCAGCAGCATCTTGCTTGCCCCTTGAATATTTCTGGCATTCTCGGCAATGTCTTCGGAAATGTCCCCCCGCAGGATCATTTCGTTGAGTCCGATAATGGTATTGATGGGAGTACGGATTTCGTGGCTCATGCTGGAGAAAAAGTGGTTCTCTGCCTGATTGAGTTCCTCAATCTCCTTTTTCTGCTCTATAGTAATTTTATTTTCCTCTTCATAAAGATAATTCTGAAACAGCAGAAGCACACTGGTCAGAGCTCCCGCCAAAATCACGGAACGGACGGAATCAAAATAGGCCTGAGCCTCGGTATTAGGCAGAACAACCCCCGGATAATGGAAAGCCACATAATAACATAATATAGTCTCGGCGGTACACAACAAGAAAAACACAACCATCTTCTTTCCCTTCAGTGTAACGCTGATATAAATGAAACAGAGTACAAACCACTCCGGAACTCCGCCGTTAATCCCTCCTCCGGCAAAAAAGACCACCGGAAACAGCAAAAGCAGCAATACCACTATGGCTGTAGCTCCCACATCAATACATTCCTTTTGAATACTGAACTTCAAGACCAGATAGATATAGGCAATGCTCCCCGCCATAATAAATATATTCGCCGTAAATCTGCCCATAATCAATATAAAAACCAAAGCGACCATGCTGATGCCTGTCACAAGGCGGAACATACGCTCTCTTAAACTGACTTTATGGTCAAACATAATATCAAGCCATTTTTTTAACACGTCTACCCCCATTCGTCCGTCTCAGCGGACACTCCTGATCAGGATAAATATTTTTCAATGCTCTCACAAACCTGTCTATATAGCTGCAGAAGCAGCGGATGGTTTTCACGAATATATTCCACATCCTGCTCCTTACCTGCCCGTTCCAGCTCCTTTGCCTGTCCGGAAAGTTCCTCTGCACCGATGGTGAGCGATGTACTTTTCAGCGCATGAACCTTAATGGCATAGTCCGCCCAGTCAGCCCTTTCATACAAAGAGACAATCTCATTCCGCTTCCCATCCGCCTGATCATGGAACATTTGCAGCATTTCCCGATAAAAAGCTTCCTCATCGTTACAATATTCCAATCCCATGCTTACATTGATGCCGGCTGTCACCAAAGGCTCATAAGCCGGGACATTATTCTCTGCAGCGGCATCTGCTCCGGACGGCTCCTCCTGCAGCGGCACACCGGAATCCGTATTCTTATTGTCCGCCTGTTCTTTCGTTTCGGAGACCGCTTCCTTCTTCTGATCCTCCGAGCCGATACCGGCAAGATCCGTATCATACCGGATACAGCTCTCCGGCAGCACCCGGCGCAGAACCCGCTCCAGAACAACGCGCTCAATAGGTTTGGGGATAAATTCCGAAAAGCCTTCGTTTCGGAACATCTCTCTGGCGCCGCTTAATGTATTCGCCGTCAGGGCGATTACCGGCAGATTCCTAAACATTCCGTCATTGACTTCTCTGATACGCCGCAATGTCTCCACACCGTCAAAGCCCGGCATCATATGATCCAAAAAGATTATATCATAGTCATTTTGGGTACACCGCTCCACAGCTGTCCTTCCGTTACCACAGATATCCACCTGAATACCATAGCTTCCTAGAACTCCCTTGACCACCACCAGATTCATTTCCTCGTCATCTACTGCCAGAGCACGGACTCCCGGACAGGTAAAGGGTCTGCGGCCGATGGTGTGGACATCCTCTATTTTATTGTCACGCTTCTGGCCGCTCAGCAAATTCACTATGGAAAGGGCAAAAAAGGGCTTGCGCAGTACCAAAAGCTTGCTGCCCTCATCCAGTACAAATCCCTTATCCGCAATCACCGCCACCTGAATCGACTCCGCCAATTCCTCATAATACGGAGCATTCCCCATATACTCCAACTGCGCAACGAAGATATGCGTCAGCCGGTGCTCACGCTGCAGCTTCAACAGTCCTTCGAAATTATGTGCCTGATACCCCTCAACACCCAGTCCTTCCACCAGATGGAGAATCATATTGTCATAATATTCCCGAACCTCATCACGGTCATATTTATCAGGGCGGAAATAACAGGCTATGCACATCTTGGATGCGTTGGGCACTACAATACTGGGTGTATCATCCTCCACTCCCTGCGGAATGGCAATATGTACTTGCAGCCCCTCCTGCTCCTTGCTGTCAAAATGGACAAAGCCTCCCATGGAATGCAGCAGCCCCCGGGCAATGGGAATCCCAAGCCCCAGCCCGCCCACATAACGCTGACTTCCGGAATCTGCCTGATAAAAATCATCCTTTATCTGTCCCAGCTGAGAGGGGGCCATGCCGATGCCCGTATCATAAATATCAATAATCAGATTAATACCATAGCTTTCCCGGCGGAAACCGACGCAGAGACAGATCCCCCCTTCTTCCGTAAATTTCAGAGAGTTTTCCAACAAAATTTTAAGGATATGGGTAATTTTCTCCGCATCGCCAATCAGAACTGACGGAATCCTCGGATCAATGTCAAAGACCACTTCCAGCTTACTGCTGCCGCTCTGCATGGATATTATGGTAATCACGTCGTTTATCACCGAGGTGATCGTATAAGATTCCTGTACGGCGATCAACGTC
>Ga0137308_100183_pt1 | contig 60327 bp, 58 predicted proteins | sample Inofrocosms_June_FD_97181 | JGI IMG/M metagenome (GOLD analysis project Ga0137308, IMG submission 97181) | Mouse cecal microbial communities from Vienna, Austria - N-Acetylneuraminic and N-Acetylglucosamine D2O microcosms_June | ecosystem: Host-associated > Mammals > Digestive system > Large... | reverse complement strand
GCAATTTTTGAAAATGCCAAAAATGGGCGCAAAAAACAGGAAACCTTTTCTTGATTTCCTGTCTTGGTGTGCCGTTTTATGTAGCGGCGGTTATTCTGTTTTGATATATGGCTGTTCATCAAAACGGAACTTAAATAGGGCGGCAACAAGCCGGAATTTTATGCTGTCCTCGGTATCCCTGTCAATATGCCCGTTTTCAATGGCGGCGATTCGGATTCGCTTGCCGTAATGCCGTAAAACCTCGTCCACGGCTTCCGGCTCTTATCTCATTTGCTTCTTTCTGCCCTTAATTCCTACTTTTTAGTAAGTACAGATACAGTAAATGAGAGTTTCATTGAAAGGCGGTTTTTGGTAACGATTTCTTCAATGAATCTTCCCAATACTATTTCTTTTTCTTAACTATAATAGTAATAATACTCAACGTATTACAAACGGCAGCCAGAATCCATATAAATATAACCACGATTATTTCCTTTGCCTTTTCAGCAACCGTTAATCCGCTTCCCTCCGGCAGAAGAAACATACTGGTAATCGCAAGCAGAGAAGTTATCCCCATAACGATAAACATAACATTTTCAAATTTCTTCTCCTTTGCTTCTATCTCTTCCAATGTATGCACAATGTTATTTTCGGCTGCTCCTTTATAATCTTCTTCATCTAATTTTTCTCCTGTCAGAATCTCATTAATACTGATCTGATATAGATCGCTCAAAAGCTTCAAATGCTCAATCGGCGGCATATACTTTCCCGTTTCCCATCTTGAAACAGTCTTATTTGTTACACCGATCCTTTCGCCTAATTGTTCTTGTGTCATGTTATTTTGCTTTCGGAGTTCCTTTAAGAACCCGCCTATTTTTTGAACATCCATCCTCAGTACCTCCTACTCGTTTATTACATAACATTATATAAGAACTCTATTTCTAAAATCCACCCCATAAACAGCGAATTTCCAGAAACTCAGCACACCAGGCCCCCTGTCGGTTCGTCTGCGGACTCCGGATCGTAGTTTAATCCTGCCCTTTGCGCAGTCTTTCCACCACACTTTCTCTTGAAATATAATGATATACCAACACCGGTACGCTTCCCGAGATGAGAATCATCAGGACAAACACGATGCTCAGGCTTGCAACCGGTATCCCAAATTTGGCAAAGTATACGAATGCCGTCCTAAAAAGCCATGACGCGCCATACGACACGGCAACGCCTATGGTACATAAGAGCAGCATCGTAATCCCGCTGTAATAGATTCCCTCCAGCATCAATACTTTTTTCATCTGATTCCTTGTCATACCGATACTCTCCAATGCAGCCAATTCTTTTTGTCTGGCGTAAATATTTGTAAAAATGACATTTACAAAGTTGAGCGTACCCATGAAGATCAAGAATGAGGCGAACAGATTTCCGATCATTCTGATCGTGTCAAATGCGGCGTCTGCCCGATCTTTCGTTTCTACCTGTGAGCTGATCTGAATGACGGTCGTTGCGGCAAACATTGTCTCCAATTCCTCCAATATTTCTTCGTCTCTGCTTCCGTCCGTCTGAATTCGAAGCGTCTGGACCAGCATTTCCCCCGCTACTCTCTCTAAGGCTTCTGCCGTCATATAAAGAGGTACGTCATCGTCTCTGACTTCCCCATAATAGTGAGGAGTATTGACATACTTATTCCCTTTATCCCCTATCACGCCAAGCACGGTAAACTCCGCAGTCTTCCCGCCTTCGCGCCTGCCGGAAAGTGTGATCTTCTTTCCGCAGATCTGTCGGATATCCACCTCTGCATATTCGTCGAAGAATACACCCGTTCCATATTCCAAGTACGTCTGGATTTCCGCTTCCGAGAATGTACTCTCATAAGAAAAATCCTCAAATTTCTCCACCGGAAGTCCGATACTTCTTGCCCGCAGATGTCCCCTGGTCTGTTCTTCTGACAAGCCTGTGTACTGTGCCTGAAGCTTTATAAATGGCTCTAAAAAAGGCTCTTCATTTTGAAAATAAGCAGGCTCTACATAGTCAGCGGTTATCTTCTCTACGCCTTCGAATCCGCATATCGTATCCGTCACCGATTCGTTCAGGATATTTTCAATGTCGCCTGCGTCTGCCATCTGAAACGTAAGATTTTGCAGGGTAAAGCTGTCCGGCTGTTCTCTATTGTATCTTTCTTCATAATCTGCGCCATAGGTACAGACTTCTACAATCAGAAAAATCAAAAATCCAAAGAAAAGAGAAGCAAACGTTACCCTAGCTTTCTTTTTACTGCGAAATACATTCCGATATGCCATGCGGTATAATTGCCCGCCGCTGCCTCCTCTGCGGGCTTTTATCGTCTCTGTCTGTTCCACGTATTTGAGCGCCTCTACAGGAGACACCTGCGCCGCCATTTTCGATGGTTTCTGATTGCTAAGTGCCGCGGTAAGATATGCGAAGGCTGCTGCAAACACATAGATCCACGGTGAAATTATGATCCCGGTTTCAAAGGTCGTTCCAAATCCATTTCCTTCCGTCATCCTTCTTAACAGCCCCGGTACTACGGATTCTGCCAATACCGTGCCGGCCAGAAGCCCTGTGGGAATCCCGATTACAGCCACCAGATTGCTCTGCCTTTTTACAATGGATCTCAACTGCTTCGAAGTGGCACCCAGCGTCTTTAACTGCCCAAACATATGCATTTCCCGAAGAACAGAGATATTGATCACATTGAAGATCAAAAGATATCCCGCAATCATAATCAAAACAACGGATAATACAGGAATCACCGCCAAGGCAAAAGACTGCGCCAGGGTTTTCGATAATCCCGTCACAATAATATCCTGCCGGTCCGTCACTTCCCCAATCAATGCAAAAGCTTCCTCTGTGCTCAGGCTGTCGTCGATCTTAGCCGTGCCATAAAGCCCATCCGCTGTTCCGTACCGTTTTGCAAACTCCTGAGAAACTGCCATATTACCGATGGCTTTTTTCGTACTTCCCTGCTCTGTATAATACAGATTTGCGGAAATTGTATTCGCGCTGTTTGGCGTTATGTTCGGAGCATAATTGATATAATCCACGTAATATCCGCTGAGAATAAATATCTGCTCTTTTTCCTCTCCGGCTAAATCCACAAAGGAAACAGGGATCTCCATACCGATTTCGGGTTCATCAATTTCTAACTGCCCAAGCATCCACCGGGACATCATAATCTCATTTTCATCCTGCGGATAGGTTCCTTGTATGTCAGAAAGCGTAGGCACAATATGCGTCTTCCATTCTGTTTTGTCATAGGCGGTCATGGCAAATACCTGACTGTCAGACATCCCCTCCTGCATAGCTGCCGCCGCCACAAACTGCTGCCGCCCTATGCTTGATATTTCTTCAATCCTGCCAAACTGCTCCATCTCCTCTTCTTCCATATGCGGAATGATCACATTCGCTTCCGTCCCTTTCATTCTCAGATTCGCCAGTTCCAGATTATGAAAAAGACTGATGCCCGCTCCGAACATAACCGTCATTAAGACCGTCACTAACAGGATCGAAAGAATCAGCACCATGTTTTCCATCCGTTTTTTCTTAAAATTCCGCTGTACGATACACTTGATCGCTTGCTTTTCTATCTGCTTTCCTATCTGCTTTTTGCCTCCCATGAGTTATGCCTCCTTTACCACCCGTCCGTCCCCGATCCGTATCATACGGTCCGCCTGCCGTGCAATTTCAGGATTATGGGTGATCATCACGATCGTCTGATGAAATCTTTCCGAAGTCTCCTTCAACAATTCCAACACCTCCCGGCTCGTCTCAGAATCCAGATTTCCGGTCGGTTCATCGGCAAGTATCATAGACGGTTTGCTTGCAAGCGCTCTGGCAATCGCCACCCTCTGCTGCTGCCCGCCCGATAGCTGCGAGGGCATCTTATACACCTTTTCTGCCAGTCCCAGAAGCTCAATGATTTGCTCTATGAAATTTTCATCCGGCTTTTTGCCGTCCATCTCAATAGGAAGTGTTATATTCTCCAGTACGTTCAATACCGGTATTAAATTATAGTTCTGGAAAATGAAACCAATATTCTTTCTGCGGAATACTGTCAACTCATCCGGCTTCATCTTCCCGATCTCTTTCCCTCCAATACATACCTGTCCAGAGGTCGGTACGTCCAGACCGCCGATCATATTGAGCAGTGTAGATTTCCCGCTGCCGGAAGCGCCGATAATTGCCACAAATTCTCCCTGCTCAACATCCAGGTCTACACCATCCAACGCTTTCGTTAAATTGTCTTCTGCTCCATAATATTTTTTTAAGTTTCTTGCACTCAATATACGCATGTCTTCTCGCCCTCCTGCGGTTCTTTCTGATAATCTTTAGTATATTGCTGTTAAAGATTATTTCAATATCTCCCGCTTACTTTGACTCCCACAACGCTTACTTTGACCTCCTGCAACGCTTATCCGAGATCGCATATTATCTGCCAGCCATCTGCTTTCCTGCCGCCCGATGATCATCTTCTTATGCTGTCATGAATCAAAAAATGCGCTGTATCTGTCCTTTTTACAGATATAACGCATTTCTATAGATTATTTATTTTCCTCTGCCATGGGTATGAGAATGGATAGCGAATAAATCCCTTCTGTATAATCCCATTGACAACTGCCCTGATACTTTTCTACAGCTTTCTGGATATTTTTCTTTCCAAATCCGTGCATAAATGTGTCTGCTTTTGTTGTCGGAATTTCCAGATCTCCTTCTTTGGCAGAATTTTCAAACTTCACGATCAAAAACTGATTCCTGACGCCTGCCCTGACCGTAATAAACCTCTGTTCTTCCGGCAATTTCATACAGGCTTCCATGGCATTATCCCACGCATTTCCAAAGATCGTACTAATATCCAGCCCGTCTATAAACTTCCCTTTTGAAAACTCCACCTCTGCCTGGACATCGATCCTGGATTCCTTTGCCAGCCTCATCTTGTCCCGCAAAATAATGTCAAGATACGCATTGCCCGTCTGGATATAGTTCTCATAATCTTCTACCTTTTCCTGTAATCTCTGTATCATCTCCTGCGTCTCCTCCTGATGCCCTGTGCGGGCTTCAAGCAGCAATAGATGATTCTTCATATCGTGGTAAACTGCCCGGACACGTTCCTCTTCTTTCAGGCGTTCATCATAAAACTTCTGGAGCATTTCCATCTCTTTTGCATGATGCACCACTTCCATCGTTCTGCAAATGTAAGATACAAGATAGATATATCCGAAGCTGGAGGCGATCACAGTTATGCAGATCGGATAGATCACCGCAACATCCGTCGCAGTGAAGCAGAGAATCCCAAAAGTCGCCGCGAACGGAACTAAGAGTAAAATATCCAGTACGATCCACATACGGGCCGTCAGAACTTCTTTGATCCGGCAAATGTATTTCTTAAAAAACGGATATACCGCGAATGCAAGCAGCAGGCGGAGTACATCGACCATCAGCGCGATCAGGCAAGCCGCCGTCAATTCCTGCTCAGACCATTCAAGACCGCCCGGATCCCCTGTAACCCGGTAATAAATGCTGTCCGACAGGTTGAAGGTGATGAAATTTACCGCAACCATCAACGGACAGAACACGAGCACCGCAAATATCTTTTTCGTCCAATTTCCGCGAAAGAACAAGGCAACGAACAGGATCATTCCCGCCAGCGCATACACAAACTGAATGCTGCTGTAATTGTAAATCGGCAGCGTCCATAAAAACACAAATACGATATATGCAATCACTTTTATAAAGATATTTTTACGAATCTCTAACAGCTCCAAAAATATCCGAAAAAACAAATAACTATACAGTACATTTACCCCGATAGAAAGAATATGCGCCATAAATTGAATCTGCATCATAACATCTTTCCCCAATATCCGGCTAACGCTTTCATGAAGTCTTTCTTCTTCGGCTTACTGACATACACCGTCTCACCGGAAGATAAGGTAATCTCCAGTTTTTCCACCTTCCGGACCAGTCCCATATTCACCAGATATCCGGCATGACAGCGGTAAAACCCAAAAGGACTCAGCCTTTGTTCCAACGCTTTCATGCTCTCATAACTGATCACTTCTCCTTCGTCTGTGTGCAGTAGAAGATTCCGCTTATAGGTTTCGATATAGTGAAGCTTATTTACAGCCACCTTAAAAATCCCTTGATCATTGGCAATCACGATACAAGGGTTCTTCTTCCTGCATTTCTCAATCCAGCGGTCAAGCTCTGTCTTCAATCTGATATACTTCATCGGCTTTACAAGATAATTGACCGCCTGATACTGATATCCCTCTAACGCGTACTGTTTTAACGAAGTCAGGAAGATGATGCCCGCCTCTTCGTCTATCTCTCGGATACGCTTTGCCGTCTCCAGGCCGTCCATCTGATCCATCTGGATATCCAGGAAAATTAAGTCTGTAGACGGATCATAATTTTCAATCAGCTCCAGACCATTTCTGAATACCAGTACACGAATCTCCTCACCGCTTTCTTCCTGATACCGCTGTATGTATTGCTTCATTTCATCAGCAAAATCCTGTTCATCATCACAGAGTGCAATGTTGTACATGATGTTCACCTCATCAAAAATTTCTTCATGATTTCTTCACCTGACCGTTCCTTCATAATTTGCTACGGACTGATAACTGGTATTCATATCCCCAGTTCCCTCCAAAATCTGATTCTGTATCATGCTCTGTACATTCTATACCCACAATGCCGTTCTTATTATATCGCAATCATCCCTATTTGTCATTGGACAGTTTCACTATTTCATCAATCTCTTTTTCTCAGCGACCGTAATAGTATAAGAACTATTTCCTTTCACATACACCGTTCCATCTATCCCAACGACACTTACTGTATTTCCATCCATATCCACAATAGTACCGTCATTCGTCAACGAAGTCAAATTGCTGTCCCCGGTCACAACCCAGGTAGCTCCAGACTTCACTGTCAACTTGGATGTTCCGTCTCCACCTTCTCCTGCATTGCTCTCATCTTGTACCATAGCTCCCGTCCAGGTACTGCCTTCTCCCAGTGTCATCTGCAGGTCACTGATACTATCCCATATGACGTTACCTTCCATCTCCTGATCAGTTGTCTCAAAGGTACAATCCGCACCGTTTTCACCTTCTGTGCCCCAACCACGCTGGTTACTGTTGCCGGTACACTTTAAGAGGAAATCATTGGTATCAGAATAATTTAATTCCACATCTGATAGATTGAAGGTACTTTCTGTATTCGTGGTATAGAACATACCGCCATTTTCTGCTGTGATGCTTCCGCCAGTCATATTAAAGGTACTATTACCTATCTCCGAATCTCCAGACATGCTCTGATATAAGATCACATTCCAATTGCAGTCATTCTGCTCGTTATCCGGTATATTTCCTGTCAAATTGCAATTTTCAAGAGTAAGAGAGTTCAAACCTTCAATGCAAATCGCTTCCGAATTGGCAGCGGCAAGTTCAGCGTCTTTAACTGTAATATCTGCAGTACAATAGACTGCCGGAGATCCGGTTCCATTAGAGGTATAGGTTCCACCTTCCACATTCATAGTTCCGCCGCCTCTGTCGCTTCGAATTGCCGCTGAGGATTCACCACCAGTGGTTACGATCAGATTACTGGCATTTAAGGTTCCCCCTCCTGCCGCATGTATACCGCCTGCGGTATCTTGAGTAGTCGTAATTGTGGAATCAGATATATTCACCACGCCCTGATCATAGGCAAATACGCCCGCACCACCTGCTGCATTCGTCTCAATGGTCGCTCCATCGATTGATGCAGTTCCATCTATTGTCAAAATGGCAGCGCCAATACCATAGAAGCTTGAGCTATCACCGCCTGTACTATCATCAGAGTCTCTGTTTACCGTAACATTACTAAGACTAACAATAGCTCCACTGTCCACTAAGATTGCATTTTCATCCGTTCCTTCAGAAGCATATGTCTCATCTTTCACTTCTGCATCTTCTGAGTAAGTAGTTACAGCTGTATATGAAGAAGGCGCAGAGGCGATATCTCCACCGGGGCCTTTCTCTCCACCGCCTTCACGCATACCTCTGGATTTTGTAACCGTCAACGCATGATTATCATCGTCAGTCTCTACAAAAATCATATCCCCTTCTGCGAAATCTTCCCATATAATCACGTTGCCCTCTTCATCATAAAAATCTGTTTCATCTGTAATAACAAGTGTTAACGTCTCTGTCTCCATCTGAGGCATCTCATTTACATCAGGCCGCTCTCCATCTGTCGGGGGGGCAGCCGCACCATCTTCTGGCTTCTCCCCAACTGCCGGAGCTTCACCACCCTGGCCACGCTCTCCTCCACCACCTTTCATAGTTTCCATGATCAGTTCCTCACTTGTAATGGATGTAACTATGCCCATGGTTCCCATATCTTCAGGGGCTTCTTCACTATCTGATGCCTGCGTATTGCTGGTCTGACTACTTCCAGAACATCCAGCAAACGCTAATGTCACCGATAACGCAAGTACTACTAAAAGATATCTTTTTTTCATAAAACACCATACCTTTCCTTAAACTCTTATTACAAAATGTATTATGAATGAAAAATGTGTTTATTTGCTGATGAAAATGTGTAGTTTTTGCGTTCCCCATCCCGATCAAAAAATATAAGTTCCGACAACACATTTGCTCCCATAAGCCGCTTTAATATTACCATTTCGCTCTGATTCCACAATATAAGTTCTCCTTGACCAATTTAACTTATAATCCTGTTAATCGCGTAATCAAATAAGGATTTGTACCATTCACTATCACTTTTCGCTTTGCAGGAACCAATAATGTAATCTAAAAAAAAGAACCTATGAGCATTTACCCATAGATTCTTTTCGTTCCGTTATAAATTTCGCCGCAAAGTTCACTAACGCATCTGAAGTTTACTGATTCATCTGTTTTGCGAACTTTCCCTTTTTTGCGTTCCAGCCGCATATCCCTGGAACTATGTATTTTACTGGCTTTGCAGTGATTTTTGACCGTTCTAAGACAGCGGCTTTTCAACCGTATCCCCCAAATTTTATTTTTGGGGGAAAATTCATTTTGCTTTCTAAAATTTCCGATTTCTGATTTTTCAAATTTTGGGGATAGCCATTTCCCATTTGGGGGATATTGGGGGAATAAGATTCTTCCCCTGGAGAAAATGTAAATCGTTTGACTTACATCTCATGTATTAGCAACCATTGTAAAATATCTTCGTATTGCTTCTTACCCGCTGCTACATCTAATATTAAATCTGATAACTCTTTCTGTGTATATTCAATCTCATAACCATTTAATGCCAAAAATACCAACATAGCATGGCACCCTACTCTTTTATTGCCATCTATCATTGCATGATTTTTAACTAATCCATAACAAAGTCTCGCTGCCTTTGCCTGTATGCTTGGATATAATTCTTCTCCGCTATAGGATTGAAATGGACTTTCTAATGCAGATTCAAGCAGCCCTACGTCCCTAATTCCATCACTTCCTCCGGTAGCCTCTAATAATTGAGTGTGAAGTAAGAGAATTTGTTCCTTTGTCATCTTTATCATTTTGCAAGCACCTCATAGGCTTCTCTATTTTTTTCAATTAACCTTTTTGATATGCTCAGCACATCTTCACTTGATGCAACAGCATCATTATCTGCTTTACTAAAATCTATGACAAGATATCTTGGTACATTGTTTTTCAAAATGACAGCTGTTCCATGTTCATCCACTAATCTTGCTACTTTAGAAAAGTTCTGGTTAGCTTCAGTAATAGAAACCATTGTATTTGTATCTATTGTCATCGCTCACACCTCCCGACAATTTTATAGGTTTATTATATCTATTTTCTAGGATGAATTCAACCTATTACTCTTCATTTTGGAACTAATTTCATAATTATACACTGGTGTTTAATTGGTAACTGTTTCACATTCTCTATTTTCCATAATATAAGGCAAAATGAAATTTATCATATTCCCCTCCAATGAACATACATCTATATTTCCCCTTTCGTTCAGACGAAGTTCTTACTGGATTTTCTTTCATCCGCTAACGGATAGGCACCACTGCCTGTACCCAACTGAATTAATTGTGAAAATGAATCTACGCAATTAAACCATCCAATCACAAACGCAACCTTTCCAGTTTTTCCATTATCTATTTCATCCATTAACCAGTCAAAATCTTGCTGAAACACTGACCAGTTTTTACTTGCTACTCTTGTATTAGCTGAACTAATCCAATTTTTTAAATATTTGACTTCGATTTTAAAATCCCTTTGCCCTATATATAAATCATATTTATTTTCTGTGCTTTCTTTAATCTACCGCTCTCTCCTGCTGTATAATGAGCGTTCTGCTTAAACGGATATCCTAATCTTACTGTTATATCCATTTCATTGAACTTTTCATCTGCTTCAATTTTTAGTTCCGGCTTATTCCATCCCTTATACGACATATTGAATTCATCAATCATATATAAGCAATTAGCTACTAAATACTGATCAATCGTTGGACCCACTATGCAATCATTCCTTTCTGTTTCTTGAATTATATATTTCATAAGCCAATACAATTATATCACCTGATTTAGAATAATATTCAAAACCTACGAGATAACTTTTAATCAGCACTTTCCTAGATTAAGTAAGGTATTACATAAATCTAAAAACCCCTGCAAATGGCGCATACACACCACTTACAAGGGTTCTCATTCTTATCTCCAATCGCCTAATTTCGACAAATTTCTACTGATTCATCTGTGCCGCAACCTCAGCCGCGAAATCTTCATTCTTCTTTTCAAGACCTTCACCTGTCTCAAAACGAATGAATCTCTTAAGTGCAACAGTCGATCCAACTTCCTTAGATACCATCTCCAGATACTTCGCAACCGTCTCCTTATTCTCAGCCTTTACATACTCCTGCTCTAACAGGCATACTTCCTTCAGCTCCTTATTAAGACGTCCGCTGATCATCTTCTCGATGATATTCTCCGGCTTGTTCGCATTCTTAGGATCATTCTTAGCCTGAGCCATCAGAATCTCTTTCTCATGCTCCTTGTAATCCTCTGGAACTTCATCCGTAGACACATACTTCGGATTCAGAGCCGCGATCTGCATAGCCACATTCTTCAGAGCCTCTTTTACAGTATCGGAATTGTTATCAGTCTGAGCCTCAACCAATACTCCGATCTTACCCCCTGCATGGATATAAGATACTACAATGCCATCCTCAGACACGATCTTCTCGAATCTTCTGATGTTCATGTTCTCGCCGATCTTAGCAATCATTGCCGCCAACTTGTCCTGAACAGTCATAGATGTATCAAGCGCCCATGGCTCCGCCTTAAACGCCTCGATATCTACAGCAGCCGTATCAGCAGCCTGTTCAACTACTTCCTTAACATAAGTCTGGAATACTTCATTCTTTGCAACAAAGTCTGTCTCAGCATTCACTTCCACAATCGCAGCCACCTTATTGTCTCCCTTGATGGTTGTAGCTACAATACCCTCTGCTGCAATTCTTCCTGCCTTCTTCTGGGCAGTTGCAAGTCCCTTCTCACGAAGGAACTCAACAGCCTTGTCAAAATCACCGTCTGTCTCAGTTAATGCCTTCTTGCAGTCCATCATGCCTGCTCCGGTCATCTCTCTTAACTCTTTTACCATACCAGCCGTAATTGCCATGTCTATCTCCTCCTAACCAATCCGTTCAGTCATGCTCCTTTTGATGCTATATAAAGGGAACTATGAACGGTATTGTCTTTACTCGTCTGCTTCGTTCTCGTAAACTTCCTCGGCAGCATCCTCTTCATAAACGCCGTCTTCACCGGTCATTCCCTGATTCGCCTCTACAACGGCATCAGCCATCTTAGATACAATCAGCTTCACAGCGCGGATTGCATCGTCGTTACCCGGGATCACGTAATCCAGTTCCTCTGGATCACAGTTTGTATCAGCAATTCCGATCAACGGAATTCCAAGTGTATGCGCTTCCTGTACACAGATTCTTTCCTTCTTAGGATCTACAACGAAGATTGCATCCGGAAGCTGCTTCATCTCTTTGATTCCGCCTAAGTTTCTCTCAAGCTTCTCCCATTCCTTCTTAAGCTGGATAACTTCCTTCTTAGGCAATACATCAAAGGTTCCGTCCTCTGACATTCTCTCGATCTCTTTCAAACGTGCAACTCTGCTCTTGATTGTCTTGAAGTTCGTCAGCATTCCTCCAAGCCATCTCTCATTCACATAAAACATTCCGCAGCGCTCAGCCTCTGTTCTGATCGCATCCTGCGCCTGCTTCTTTGTCCCTACGAACAGGATCGTACCGCCGTCTGCTGCAATATCAGATACCGCCTGATATGCCTCGTCTACTTTGCCTACAGACTTCTGCAGGTCGATAATATAGATACCGTTCCTCTCCGTGTAAATGTAAGGAGCCATCTTAGGGTTCCATCTTCTTGTCTGATGTCCGAAATGAACACCCGCTTCTAAAAGCTGCTTCATTGAAATAACGCTCATCTTTTCTTCCTCCGTCTTGGTTTTTGCTTCCGCATATGTGTAAGCCCTTGAAACCGGCTTATATTCAAGCTTTGGCACCATCTTAGGCAAACAAATGCGTGATTTTTGCGACCCGTTTATAATAGCACAAAAGCCTTGCAAATGCAAGGCTTTTTCTATGCTAAGTATGTAATAACTGCCAATAACTACCAATACCTGACAAATCCCTGGGCACGCACCGGGCTGATCATAATGTTCGTTCCGGTCTGCTGCGCCTCGATCATCTGGCCGTTACCGATGTAAATTCCCACATGGCCCGGCTTCCAACAGATATCTCCCGGTTCCGGACTAGATACCTTCGTGCCGCCGGCATACTGTGACTCAGAATAGTGCGGCAGGGAAATCCCCGCTACAGAATGACAATACTGCACCAGTCCTGAACAGTCAAGTCCTACTCCCGGTGTGGAGCCGCCCCACACATACGGAACTCCTAACTGGCTGTACGCGGCATTCACGATCGCCTGAGCCGTAGCTGTGTTCCCTTTGCTTACGGAACCGCCGGATGAGCCGGAGTTCGATGAACCGCTCGGCGTACTGGACGGTGCCGGAGACGTTCCCGGATTGTTGGTGCTCTCCGGATTGGATGCAGGTCGGTTCGTACTTGGTGCCGACTCATTCTGTCTTGCCGCCGCCTGACGTTCCTCTTCCTCTCTGCGCCTGCGCTCTGCCTCTTCCCTGCGTCTCTGCTCTTCCGCGGCTTTTTGTACCGCAATCTGAAGCTGTTCATCCAAGTTAGAGATCTCGGACTTCTTCGTCTCGATGGTATAGTCTAATTTATCCTTCTGTGCCTCGAACTCTGTCTGCAGCGCCTCAAGATTACTCAGCTCCGTCTCTAACGTTGTCTTCAAGTCCTGAACCTGCTGCTTGATCTTCACATACTCCTCCAACATCTTCCTGTCGTAAGAGTGCACATTCTGAACATATTCCGCCTTATTGACCAAGTCTGAGAAATTCTCTGCCGAAAACAGCGTCTCGATCACACTCGCGTCGCCCTCTTCGTACATGAACTTGATCCTAAGCTTCATCGCATGATACTGTTCTTCTTCCTGCTCCTGGGCCTCACCAAGATCGATCTCGGCCTGTGTGATCTCCTGCCCTTTATTGATCAGGTCTCCTTCTAACTCACTAATCTTCGATATCAGCTCTGTCAATTCCTGTTGGAGAGAATTTACCTCACTTTGAGCTTCCGCTTTATCCTTCTGTAACTCGTCCACGGTTGGGTCCGCGTAAACCGGTGTCGCAACCAGTCCGCACGTCAGCGCTGTCACTAACATAGCACTTTTCCATCTTCTCATATACATTCCTGCCAATCTCTTAATATTCTACCCCTTGAATACCGCCCGAAACTCATTCCGCAATCTGCCGTCCCTGTAACAGACATTCTACCAATAACGTCTGTACCATGGAGAACCATATACGTTCGCAACCTTTACCACATCCCCTGTGTGCGGTGCATGGATCATCTGACCTCCGCCGATATAGATCCCGATATGGCTTCCGTAGCATACCAGATCTCCGGGCTGCGGATTGCTGACCGCCTTGCCGCCTCCGCCCTGAACCTGTGAAGTACGTCCGATACTGATACCTGCTACTCTGTGGCAATACTGGGTGAGTCCTGAACAGTCAAGACCGCTTCCCGGTGTGGTGCCTCCCCATACATATGGAACTCCCAATTGTCCATATGCAGCATTTACAATTGTCTGCGCAACGGAACTGTCTCCGGCTCCGGCATAATCCAGGTTGCTCCCTGAACTATTGCCGGTACTGGTTCCCGTGCTGCCGGTGGTATTTCCTGTACTGCCGCTGTTACCGGTGCTGCCGGTATTCCCTGCCGTACTGCTGCCTCCTGTGCTTCCTGCAGATGTACTGTCATTAGAAGCATTCCCACCATTATTATCTTCGTTGTTCCGGTTCTGATTACTGGAGGTGTTGTTATTGCTCTGTGCCGCTTCCTCCTGACGTCTGCGTTCTTCCTCTTCACGACGTCTCTGCTCTTCCGCAGCCGCTCTTGCCGCAGCTTCCGCAGCAGCCTGGATCTGCGCGTCCAGATCAGCAACCTCCTCGCGCTTCGATTCTATCGTTGAACTTAACTGAGTCTCCTTCGCTTCATATTCGTCCTGCAGTCCTTCCATCGTCTTCTGGTCTTCCTCAAGAGTTGTCTTCAGATCCGCAATCTCCTGCTTGGTCTCTGCGTACTCCTGTAACTGCTGACGGTCATACTTATGTACATTCTGGACATATTCGGCCTTATTCACCAGATCTGTGAAGTCCTCCGCCGACACCAATGACTCGATCGCCATCGAACTGCCCTCTTCATACATATATTTAATACGAAGCTTCATCGCTTCATACTGTTCCTTCTCCTTCTCCTCTGCAACCGTCAGATCCGCCTCTGCCTGTGTGATCTCTTCACCCTTCTTGATCAGGTCCTCTTCCAGATCTCCAAGCTTCGTCATGATATCTGTCAGTTCCTTCTGCAGAGAATTCACCTCGCTCTGTTTCTCAGCCTTATCCTCCTTAAGATCGTTAATCGATGGTGCTGCCATAACTGGTGTTACAATAAGTGAGCCGGCAACTGCTGCTGCCAGTAATCTTGCTCCAAATTTCTTCATAATCAAACCATCCTTTATAATTTTTTATACCCTTTATCCCTCATTCGACATAGCTACCCCTACATCTGGAAACAATTATAACTCAACCCACAAAATTTTGCAATATTTTTTAACAACTTTGTAACAAATAAGTTGGCAAGAGTTGGCAAGACAGAAACTTTTTCTCTTATTGTATATTCATATTGGTATATCCCATCAGGCTGATATCGACTTCCCGCGCCGCTTCCCGGCCTTCCCTGATTGCCCACACGACCAGCGACTGCCCCCTGTGCATATCCCCGGCAGTAAAGATATCCTGCACATTTGTGGCATATCCGCCGGACGCCGTCGCCACATTCGTCCGTCCGTCCACGCCGACTCCAAACGCTTTCGTCACATAACTCTCGCTCCCCAGGAATCCCGCGGCAATCAGCACCAGGTCTACGTCTACCGTATATTCGCTTCCGGCGATCTCCGCCATCACCATGCGGCCCGTCTTCTCATCCTTCTTCGGCTCTAATTTCACAAGCACCGCCTTGCAGACATTGCCGGCCTTATCCTTCTTGAATTCTCTGACCGTCGTCTGATAGACTCTTGGATCCTTCCCAAAGACCGCCGCCGCTTCTTCCTGCCCATAATCTGTCTTGCACACCTTGGGCCACTCCGGCCAGGGATTCGAATCCAGCCTCTCATCCGGCGCCTTGGGCATCATCTCAAGCTGCAGGACCGATCTCGCTCCATGGCGCATGGCAGTACCGACACAATCATTTCCCGTATCGCCGCCTCCGATCACCATCACACGTTTTCCCTTCGCAGAGATATAAGTCCCTTCCTCAAGCTCCATCTGGTTGGCCCACAGCGCCTTCGTCGTTGACTTCAGGAAATCTACCGCGAAATAAATCCCCTTCGCATCCCTTCCCGGCGCCTTGATATCCCTCGGATTCGACGCTCCGCAGCAGAGCACGATACGGTCGAACTCCTTCTTAAGCTCCGCTGCCTTCTTATCCTTACCTATATTGCAGCCTGTGACAAAGGTAACTCCCTCTTCCTCCATCACCGCAAGCTTACGGTCAATGATCTGTTTCTCAAGCTTCATATTGGGGATTCCATACCGCAGAAGCCCGCCGGCTTTATCTTCCCGCTCGAACACGGTCACGCTGTGCCCTCTTCGGTTCAGCATATCCGCAGCCGCAAGCCCGGACGGTCCGGAACCGATCACCGCTACCTTCTTTCCGGTACGTACCTTCACCGGACGCGCCGCCGCATAACCCTTTTCGTATGCATACTCAATGATTCCATATTCATTTGCCTTAGAAGCAACTGCATCCCCGTTCAAATTACAGGTACATGCCGCCTCACAAAGCGCCGGGCACACCCTGGAGGTGAACTCCGGGAAATTATTGGTCTTCTTAAGTCTGTAATATGCTTCCTCCCAATTTCCCTGATAGATCAGGTCGTTCCACTCCGGAACCAGATTGTGGAGCGGGCATCCGCTCGCCATTCCCATGATCATCTGTCCCGCCTGGCAGAAGGGAACCCCGCACGCCATGCATCTGGCGCCCTGGCGTTCCTGCTCCTCTCTTGGCAAGGCAGTATGGAATTCATTAAAATGCCTGATCCGATCCTTCGGCGCTTCCGCTGTCTTATCCTGCCTTACATATTCCATAAATCCTGTTGCTTTTCCCATCTTCCACACCTCCTATCGTCCGCCTTTAACGGCGTAGAATGCTTCTGTCTTCGCCTGCTCGCTGCTCATCCCCTGTTCCTCCATCTGAAGGATCGTCTTAAGCATCCGCTCATAATCTACCGGAATGATCTTCTTGAACTTCGGCAGATACTCCGTATAAGCATTAAGAATCTCCTTGCCGATCTCGGAATTCGTACAGGCCACATGCTCCTCGATCATATGCTTCAGCTCATTGACGTCGAATTTGGATGTGACGCGTTCGATATTGACCATCTGCTTATTCACATTCATATACAGGTCACTGTTTATGTCTAAGACATACGCCACTCCGCCGCTCATACCGGCGGCAAAGTTCTTTCCAATCTTTCCAAGGACAGCCACGCGGCCCCCGGTCATATATTCACAGCCGTGATCTCCCACGCCCTCTACCACCGCGGTAACACCGGAATTACGCACCGCGAAGCGCTCGCCTGCAACGCCGTTGATAAAAGCCTTGCCGCCGGTGGCTCCATAGAGCGCCACATTTCCTATTATAATATTCTCATCATGCCGGTACTTCACTCCCCGGGGCGGATAGACGATCAGCTTGCCGCCTGACAAACCCTTTCCGAAATAATCGTTGCTGTCTCCTGTAAGCTCCAGGGTCAGTCCCTTCGGGATAAATGCTCCGAAGGACTGTCCTCCCGCGCCTCTGCATTTCACCACATAACTGTCTTCCGCAAGTCCTTCCGGATAACGTTTCGTGATCTCCGACCCGAAGATCGTACCAAAGGTACGGTCGGTATTGGTTACATCCACCTCGATGCTCCTCTTCTGTCCGTTCTTAAGCGACGGAAGAAGTTCCTTTAACAGCACCCTCTCGTCCAACGTCTTCTCAAGCTCGAAATCATACACCTTCTTAGGGTCAAATGTAACCCCCGTCCTGGTTCCCTCATAGGGATTATACAGAATCCGGCTAAGATCCAGCATGGCCGCCCGCTTAGACGCCGCATGTTCCTTCACTCTCAGAAGGTCCGTGCGCCCAACCAGCTCATCTATAGAACGCACTCCAAGCCTCGCCATATATTCCCGAAGATTCTCGGCCATAAACCGCATGAAGTTCATCACATATTCCGGCTTGCCTGTGAATCGCTTCCGAAGCTCTGGATTCTGAGTGGCAACCCCCACGGGACAGGTATCCAGGTTGCACACCCGCATCATAACACAGCCCATAGTTACCAGCGGCGCTGTCGCAAAGCCGAATTCCTCCGCACCCAGGATCGCCGCGATCGCCACGTCGCGGCCGCTCATCAGCTTACCGTCCGTCTCGATCCTGACCCTCTCTCTCAGGCCGTTCTGGATCAAGGTCTGATGAGTCTCCGCAAGTCCCAGCTCCCACGGAAGTCCTGCATTATGGATAGAGCTTCTGGGTGCCGCGCCGGTCCCACCGTCATAACCAGAGATCAATATCAATCCGGCTCCGGCTTTTGCCACACCGGCGGCAACCGTTCCGACTCCGGCCTCCGACACAAGCTTCACCGAGATCCTTGCATCCTTGTTAGCATTCTTACAGTCATAGATCAGCTGCGCCAGATCCTCGATTGAATAGATATCATGGTGCGGCGGCGGTGAGATCAGGCTGACTCCCGGCGTAGAATGACGGGTATTGGCAATCCACGGATATACTTTCCCTCCCGGAAGGTGCCCGCCTTCTCCCGGTTTCGCTCCCTGCGCCATCTTGATCTGTATCTCCCTGGCGCTCACCAGATATCTGCTGGTCACGCCAAACCGCCCGGAGGCAACCTGCTTGATAGCCGAACACCGTTCGCCGTCAAGGCGGTCGATCTCTTCTCCGCCTTCCCCGCTATTCGATTTGCCGTGCAGCCGGTTCATAGCGATCGCCAGTGTCTCGTGGGCTTCCTTGGAAATCGACCCATAAGACATAGCCCCTGTCTTGAAGCGTGTAACAATAGAATCCACACTCTCTACTTCTTCGATCGGGACGCCCTTCTTAGGATAGTTGAACTCAAGCTGTCCGCGCAGATTGATGGATTCCCCCTCTGCATTTACCATCTCCGTATATTTCCTGAACATCTCATAATCTCCCCGTCTGGTGGACTGCTGGAGCATATGGATCGTCTGCGGGTTATAGAGATGTCTCTCCCCTCCGCTCTTTGATTTGTGCTGACCGATACTGTCAAGAGTCATATCTACCTCAAGCCCCAGCGGATCAAAGGCCTGAGAATGCCGGGCGACATAGTCCTCAGACAATTCTTCGATGCCGATCCCGCCTACACGGCTGACCGTGTCGGTGAAATATTTCCGGATAAATTCTTCTTTCAGTCCAATGGCTTCAAAAATCTTCGCGCCCTGATATGACTGGATCGTTGATATCCCCATCTTCGACGCGATCTTCACGATCCCGCTGATCACCGCATGGTTGTAATCGTCCACCGCCGCATAGTAATCCTTCTTAAGCATATCGGTATCGATCAGCAGGCGGATGGACTCATGGGCAAGGTAAGGGTTGACCGCGCAGGCTCCGTATCCAAGCAGCGTAGCAAAATGATGTACCTCCCGCGGTTCTCCCGTCTCCAGGATGATCGCCACGGAAGTCCTCTTCTTCGTCCGCACCAGATGCTGCTGCAGTCCGGACAGCGCCAGAAGCGACGGCATGGCGACATGGTATTCGTCCACGCCGCGGTCGGAGAGGATCAAGATATTGGCGCCCTCCCTGATGGCCCGGTCCACCTCTATGAACAGATAATCAATCGCCTTCTCAAGCCCGGAATTCTTGTAGTACACGATCGGGATCTCTGCCGCCTTGAATCCTTCCCGCTTCATATTCTTAATCTTCAGAAGATCTGTATTCGTGAGGATCGGATTATCCACCTTGAGCATCCTGCAGTTCTCTTCCCTCTCCTCCAGAAGATTCCCGTCTGATCCGATATAGACCGTAGAGGATGTGACGACCTCTTCGCGGATCGCGTCGATAGGCGGATTGGTCACCTGAGCAAAGAGCTGTTTGAAATATCCGAAGAGATCATGGTGCTTATCTGACAGCACAGCCAACGGAGCATCTATTCCCATAGCCGCCGTTCCTTCCGAACCGTTCAGCGCCATGGCAAGGATGGATGTCTTCACTTCCTCGTAAGAATATCCAAAAGCTTTCTGAAGCCTTCTGCACTCCTTGGCCGTATAGGACTGGACCTTCTGGTTTGGTATCTTCAAGTCTCGAAGCTCGATCAGATTACTGTCAAGCCACTCCCCATAGGGCTGCCTCCCGGCATAGATCTCCTTCAGCTCTTCATCGTCGATCACCTTACCCTTCACAGTGTCCACCAGAAGCATTTTCCCCGGATGCAGGCGCTCCTTCACCAGGATCTTCGCCGGATCGATATCAAGAACCCCAACCTCGGAGGAGAGGATCAGCGTATCATCGTCCGTGATGTAATATCTGGAAGGACGAAGCCCGTTCCTGTCAAGAACCGCTCCCATACAGTCGCCGTCGCTGAACAGAATAGATGCCGGTCCGTCCCACGGCTCCATCATGGTCGCATAATACTGGTAGAAATCCTTCTTCTTCTGGGACATCTTCTTCGTATTGGCCCACGGCTCCGGGATTGCGATCATCACCGCAAGGGGCAGCTCCATTCCGCTCATGACCATGAATTCGATGGCATTGTCAAGCATCGCCGAATCAGAACCGGAGCTGTTGATGGCAGGCAGCACCTTATGAAGCTCGCCCTTGAGATGCTCAGACTCCATATTCTCCTCCCTTGCACGCATCTTATCCGCGTTGCCCCGGATGGTATTGATCTCTCCGTTATGTACGATAAAACGATTCGGGTGGGCGCGTTCCCAGCTTGGATTAGTATTGGTACTGAACCTGGAATGCACCAGCGCGATCGCCGATTCGTAATCCTCATTCTGCAGATCTGTGAAGAATGACCGAAGCTGTCCCACCAGGAACATTCCTTTGTAGGCGATCGTCCGGCTTGAGAGCGACGCCATATAGGTATCGTCGCTGCTCTGCTCGAAGATACGGCGCACCACATAGAGCCGCCTGTCAAAATCAATTCCCTGATCCACCTTATCCGGACGCTCGATAAATCCCTGCATAATGCACGGCATACACTCCCGGGCGCGGCTTCCTAAGACCTCCGGCTTCACCGGAACCTCGCGCCATCCCAGGAAATTCATACCCTCCTTCCGAACGATCACCTCGAAGATCTTCTTCGCCTGATTCTTCTTAAGTTCATCCTGCGGGAAGAAGAACATCCCAACTCCATAATCTCTCTCAGAACGTAAAAAGATGCCGAGCGGTCTGCAGACTTTGGAGAAAAACCTATGTGAAATCTGCAATAAGATTCCAACTCCATCGCCTGTCTTACCCTCGGCATCCTTGCCAGCTCTATGTTCTAAATTCTCTACAATCTTCAACGCGTCCGCCACTGTACTATGGCTTCTTCGCCCCTTAATATTCACAATCGCACCAATCCCGCAATTATCATGTTCAAACTGCGGATGATACAGCCCGGTGCGGCTGCTCCCAACCTGTCTGTTCATATATTCAGTCCTTTCTTCAGTTTTTCTAACTATACTACTTTTTCTACTGTTTGTAAATAACGAATTTTATTTATATTGTCAGATAATTCAATAATAATAAAATTTCAAGAAAAAAGTCTGGCAATTATTCCCGATGCCAGACTCCTTGTGTCTATCTATTCCTCGTACTCTATATTTGGAAATATCCGTGTACTAGTACAGCATTGCATTAATTTAGAAGTAATAGGCGACTGAATTTTGTGTCAGCGCAAGGCGGAGGAAGGAGGCAATGCGGTGGCATTGTTGACTGACAACAACGAAGCGATGGCGCAAAAGGCAGGTGCGTATTACTCGAAGATTAATGCAACTCTGTACTAGCTCCCTACATATCCCGTGCAGACGCCAGGTTCTCATTCTCCTTGGATGTTCCGGGCACATCCGGCCTCTCATCAATCCTCTGAACCAAGACGAACATGGTCGAAGCCACAAACGCACATGCCACCGTTACAATCCCGATCCGCATATGATCCTCGATCAGCCAATCCAGAAGTTCGAACTTCGTTGCAAACACGGACAGAAGGTTCATGGCTATATGTGCCGCGATCGGAGCCTTGACAGATCCGTACTTCTCATAGAAATACGCAAGCATCATTCCCAACACAAAACCATACATCATCTGTACCAGATTCATGTGCATGAATCCAAATACCAGCGCAGAATACAGCGCAGACTGCAGATAGGTTCCCCGCTCCCTCAGCCGCTTAAAGAGCAGCCCTCGGAAGACCAGCTCTTCGCTCATCGGCATCAGGATCCCCAATACGATGATCTGCACCGGCAGAGACGAAGCGTAGAACGCTTCCATCGTCGCCTGATAAGAATCACTTATATCCGACAGATTCCCTATGATGATCAGATTGTTAAGTCCCAGACTCATGGCAAGGGCCATAAGAAGCCCCGCCGCATATTTCCACAGTGGCGCCTTCTTATTCGGTATAAATCCCGTCATCCTCTCCCTTACACGGTCCTTGTGGAAGAGAACCAACATCACCGGAATCGTGACTAATGCCGCCACACCCTCGATGGCGGTAGAAAATCCTATGAACTGCTCCATAATGCTGTCATACAGATTCATCATCTGCTCCTCGCTCTGCATCGCCGCTATAGACATATCTTGATTAGCCACCATGTACATCATGGTGAATATCCCTGATGAGATCATACTGACACTGATCGCGATCGCCCACTTTATCACGATCGGTCCCCACAGATGCCAGATCCGCTTCCCGTAATTCTCCGGTGTCATAGGAGGCACCTGCCCAAATTGCTGTTCCATATTCGTCCTCTCTTTCATCCAAACAGTATACTTAACTTATTCTACTTCTCTGATATGGAACATGCAATAAAAAAAGTATTAAATTTGATAAAACAGCAGAAGCCGCAATATTCTGACACTCAGAATACTGCGGCTCCCTGAAACAACAATATATTATCTCTTATCTTCTGGTACACTTCTAATCCTTCTCATCCGTTAAGCTCCATCCGTGTACTGATATATCATTTCGCTTCTGTCTCTTAGTTTTCTTCTTCCTTTGTTGAAACTATCATAGCACAAAATATCATTTTCTGCATCCAGGTACAAACTGCTTGACAAGATTATTTTACTGCCTGTCTATTCCAATTCTGTGCTGCATGCAGATATGTCAGAAGAGCCCCGGCTGCCATCCGGCATCTCAAATCCATCAGCTCACACTTAAGCATCTGCATCCTCCCATAACACTCCGTGCCGCCGTCTCCTTCATCTTGTGCGACAATCAAAGAATCAATCGAAACCTCCAAGAGCCTTGACAATGCATACATATTATCCAGCGACGGCAGATTCTTCCCCCGAAACCAGTCATACACCGACTGCATAGCCGCAAAATTCATATAATCCCTGATCTCCCTAGCCTGGATTCCTCTTAAGTCACAGATTTCTCTAATCCTCTTTCCCGTCTCCTCAACGTCAATTACCGGATACTGCACGCTCTCCACTCCTTCCCGGACCTAATAATTTCTGCGCTTCTTATACTCCCCAATGATCGCCCCGATCTCATTATAATCCCTCTCGAACAGCTCTTGGCTGATCTGCACGTTTAAGATATCCTCAGGGACCCTCTCTATTATCTTATCCGTCACAAACTTCTTGCTCTTCTGCTTATAACCCGGAAGCCCGTTCTGTTCTTGGATATGTGCAAGCTCCGGCCTCCATAAGATACCAAGCTTCAGTTTTAGATCCGTCTTCGGACTCTCCCCGGCCTCCCGCATCACATAGAAATCCATTGCGCCGTCTACCTTCTCAGCGGTGATGATCCCCCACCAATCTGGTACGTGTTCCCTGATATGCAGTCCATGGCTGCCCCCGGCGACTACATAATTACGGTCAAAATATCTGTCATAGTCCCTGACCTGCCGCTTAAGCCTGACATATGTATCCGCATCGCTCTTGATCTCAATACCTGCGACCGCGCAGGGCATCACCATTACAATATCCGCCCGGGATCTCCCCATCTGCTTTTCTTCGATGATCCGAATCTTCCCGTAACGCTCCTCCAGGAAATCAAACAGCGGTTCCCTGATATCCTTATCATATAATTTCACCATTCCTCATATCACCGCACAAAGGCTGAACCTCCCCGCCTTGGGAATGCTCAGCCTTTCTCTTTTGTAAATATATCTACAGCTTGACCTTCACCACATCCACATCAAGATCCCACAGGAACTTATCCAGATCCTTGAAAGATAAGAATACCGTCGCCGTATTCTCAAGCGGATGGATACCGAGACTCTTACATCTGCTCAAATCCTTATCAATAAAAAATTCCACCGCATGATCCGTATCATTCATCAAACCAAAGGGCGTCACGCTTCCCTGCTTAAGTCCCAGATACTTCTCTAAGCGGTCCTCCGAAGCAAAGCTTAAGTTTCCTCCTCCAAGCTGCCTGCCAAGGGCCTTAAGATCTACCTTCTTATCCTCCTCACAGGTTACAAGAAAATGCCTCTTCCCCTTCGAGTCCCTCAAAAACAGGTTCTTACACAGCGTTCCCTTCTCCGGGAGCCCCAGCCTGTCCATATCCTCCATGGTATATACCGGCTCATGCTCCACCACCTCGTACTTAATCTTCAGCTTATCCAGCGCATCATATACCCGCTGCTTTTGATCCTCCATGCTGCGATCACTCCTTCCTATCCGGGATAATGAACTACAATACTCGCAGTCACCATCCCCATTCCTGTATTCTTATATACATACTCGTCGAAGGCATTGTAAGACGCTGAATCTCCTGCCTTCAATACATACTCTCTGCCGTTAAAAATCAACGTCAGTTCTCCGGAATAAACGGTAATAAATTCCCTGGTTCCACTCATCTGCCGATTCCCCTGCATCCTGCCTCCTTCATCGAATTCCAGGTCAAAGATCTCAAAATCCTGTCTCTCCCTGAATCCAAAGACCGGATATAGACGGTATTTTCCTTCGTCACCGATCAGCGGCGTCACCACCGACTTTCCCGTCATCGAGAAAGGCTTGGGCTTGTCCGCTGTAAATGCAGTCACCGGAACCTTCAAGCCAAGGGACAGCTTATACACTGTCGAAATCGTGGGATTGACTTCCCCGCGCTCCAATTGGCTTAACATACTCTTGCTGATAGAAGTAAGGGATGATACCTGTTCCAGACTCAATTCCTTTCGCTTCCTGATATCTCTCAGATTACCCGCAATAATATGATTCAAGTTCTCCAAAGGGATTCCTCCTTAAAATTCCTGTATATTAAATTTTTATCTATTATATTGCATAGCATAAGAAAAGTAAAGCTAAAAATAACAAGGGCAGAATAAAAAGCTACCCACCAAAACATTCTGCCACCGCTTCTTCATACCTGTCCGTCTTTTCTGCTTTTTTAATCCGCTTCAACTGCTTCTCGCATCCCGGAAATGATCTGCCCATATAACACCAGATCTCCTTCATCTTAAACAGCACATTTTTATCCCCCATTCCGGTGCCGCGGTATTCTTCATATATCCGGTCATGGAATCTTCGGATCAGCGCCCTGTCCGGCGATCCGGCGCCTTCGATCTCGCTTAGAAGTCCCGGATTCTCTATAATTCCCCTTCCGATCATACAGGTATCCACCGAAGGGAATCTGTTTTTAATCATCCCTGCATCTTCCTTTGAACAGATATCCCCGTTATAACACAGATCGATCCTGCTCGTCCTGACCGCCTCTTCAAACATCTCAAGATTCGGCTTATTCTTATAGAAATCAGTCTGAATCCTGGGATGAATGATCAGCTCCTCCGCAGGATACCGGTTATAGATCTTAAGAAGTCCCAAAAACTCCTCAGGATCATCCTTCCCGATCCTGGTCTTGATCGAGATCTTTACCTTTGCCTTCGAATAGATCTCATCCAAAAAGCGGTCAAGTCCTTCCGGATCTGCAAGGAATCCCGCTCCCCTACCCTTTGAAACCACCGTTTTAGACGGACAGCCCAGATTCAGATTGATCTCTCCGTATCCGTAATATGTAAGCTTCTCGGCCGTTCTCAGGAAATCCTCAGCCCGGTTCGTCAATATCTGGGGAACCAGCCGCATCCCCTTGTTATTCTCCGGCAGGATCTCCGCCAACTCCTTCGCGTTAAATCCTCTCTTCGTGTGCGGAGACAAAAAAGGTGTAAAATATTTGTCCATGGGCCGGAAACAGTCATGGTACGCCCTTCGGTATATCCGTGTGGTAATTCCCTCTAACGGAGCCAGATAATATCTCATCGCCTTCGCTGTCCTTTCTCCCTGTCCTGCGGGACAGAATATTCATGTGCTTTTTATCATACCACAATTCTCCCATCCCGCGCCACTCTTATTTTTCCGTTCCGCCTAATCCGGCTTCTCTATTTTGACCGATACCTCTGTAAGCTTCACAATATTTGTCTGTTCCGTACTCTTTTTCCCCTTATCTTTCTGCTGCTCCGCCCTCTTCTTGGCAGCATACAGATTACCCGGCAGAAGATCCAGCTTCAATTCCTTCATATTCTACGTGCTCCTTTCAGCAAGACAAGTCTTCCTGATAGATAGTATGCACGCCCCTGCCCTGATTATACACCCCGATAAAAAGAATAAATCCCGGCCAATGAAATTCTTCTCATTGACCGAGATCTGTCCTGATCTTATATCCTATCCGTCCGGCGGACAATCATATACTACTGCCGCCTGCGTCTGCGCAAGATATTCACACCGAACACAGCCATACACAGCGCCGCAGCCGCAGCATAAGTCATAGCCGGATTCATATCTCCCGTCTTGACTCCCTGGACTCTGGTGCCGTTCTGCTTCCGGTTCTCGGTGATCACGTCTTTTCCGGTATTAGTGCTGTTGCTTCCGGTATTTTGATTACTATCGAAGAGCGCCAGCGCATTCTCCAGATTCATAAGCGCCGCCTGCAGCTCCTCCAGAGTCGCATTAGGATCTTCAAGAACCCTCTTTGCCTCGTCGATCGCTCTTTGCAGATCCTCTGTCCGCTGGTCTGCCGGGATCGTCTCCGCCCTCTCTATAAGAGCCTTAAGCTCAGCTCTTATGGCATCGATCTCCGGCGTTCCGCTCGGAGGATTACCCTCTGACGGCTTACTTGGGCTGTCCGATTCACTGCCATATCCAAGCAGATCTGCTTCCGTGACCAGCGCCGTAGTATTCCCCCGGACCACCTTAAGCTGGCTTTCATCAATATTAACTGTAAAAGGTATCAGACTTCCGTCCGCCCTCTTCACATATGCCGTTCCGACATCCAGGTAATCTCCATCCTCATCTGCCGTAAATAACGGCGTTGTTCCCGCAATATAGATATTCAAGATCCGTCCCTGGTCTGACCGGAACGTATGAACCTTGGTATTCCCTAAGATCCACTCCGTAAAATCTACTTCCGGCACGATCTCATCTGCGCTTCCCGCCCTATCCCTCAAGTCTAATGAAAGACTGATCGAAACCGTAGTAATGCCTTCCTGCGCCGCATTGGGGAGGGTCAGCTTCACAGAAGCCTTCCCCTCTTCACTCTCAGTCACATTGATCGCCGACACCGCAGCCGATGCCTTGAGCGGCAGCATTGCGATAAATGCGAACACTGCCATGATCATGCCCATACTTAATATATATTTCTTCATGTTCTACTCCTTTTATCGCTGTTGTTTCTTGCCGCTGAGCGTTATACTCGGAAGCGTTGACGGCATAGTCTCGAACACGGTATCGCTGACCATTCTCTGTCCCTCAAGGGTCAAAGCATTATCCACACGGTACAGCTCCGCGCGTACCTGCTTAAGACTTGCAAGATCCGCCTGCTCCGGTTTGATCCAATAGATCCAGGTTCCGTCATAGGTATCTTCGATAGGGCCTGATTCCGATACAGTTGAAAATACCACCTGTTCTGCATTCAGAGAACCGTCAGTCCCCGTACCTCCGACGATGTTGCCGTTCTGGTCATAGAGAAGCACTACATTGTAAGCTGAATTTCCCTTGTAGGTTCCGGTAAATACAATCGAACCTGCCGGGATCACATCCGTATCCTTCTGTCCGTACTGATATGCGTTATCCAGCTTTCCGATCGCCGCAGTACCGCTGCCGGAAGCCTTCCTGAACTCTACATTATCTCCGGTCACACCGAACACATCCAACTCTGTGATCGCAACCTCTCTTCCCTTCTGGTTCTTAATAGCAATCTTCATCGCCGTCGTCTGATACAGCGCAATATTCTTAGTGCCTTCCTTAGCGAAATGAACACTCCTGCTGCCGGAAGCTTCGAATGATCCTGCTGCCGCTTCTATCCAGGTACCGTCCGCATCGTTCTTCACATAGACGCTGTAATCCTTGATCGGATTGCCGCTGTTCACCGTATACTTAAGGCCGGCAACCCTGGTAGGCTGATTAAATTCTATCAAGACTTCAGCATTGACGCCCGCCGTTCCGGTATATACCGTATCGCTCTTATTGTCGATCGCATTTTTAATCGGCGCCTCCTTAACCGGACTGCATGAATCCTCAATATCTTCGTCATCTGATGCCAATGCACTCGTAGCGGTCATATCATTGGTGCTGGCCGTCCAGTGCGTCTTGTCGATCTCGCCCTCGTGCATGATCTTAAGCGGCGGCAGAGTCTTTACCGCAGAACGGTTCAGATACTTGTCGATCAAGGTGATCTCATAGGTCACCACGCGATTATTCATTGTTGTCACAACATCCGTAAACTGGCTTCCAGTCGTAAATCCTACGACCTCTCTCTCAACCTGTCCGTTCGAAGTCGTACAGCGCACGATCTCATATCCCTGAATATCCTCCGCGCTGATATTCTTGGAACTCAGCGTAATATCTACCTGATTCGCAGCACTGGCATTGATAACGGCTGCTGTGCTGTCGCCGACCGCTTCTACTGTCCCGGCCGTACCAAGCGAACTGCCGCTGCCATTTACCCGATATACACGGGAATTATCATCTACATAGTAGATCGCCCTTGTCTCTGCCGCAAACTGATCTGCATAGTTTACAGTATCCTGATTCGGTGTCATACCCCAGCGTACGAAGAAGTCCAAGATGTTCTTCTGTGCCGCCGCGCAGGCTAAGCGCATCAAATCCTGATCCCTGTCTCCTGACAGTGCAAGCGCCACGCCTCCCGGTGCCGGTGCTTTTGCCGGAGTCCTCGAATAGCTGTCCACCCTTGCAAAGAAGAGGTTATTGAGCTGGTCCGTATAATCCGAATAAGTCTTATAATTGAATCCGCTGTCATACGCCAGATGAAGCTGCCAGTACATACCAAGCTGCGTAAACACATTGGACGCGCGGCCCTTCGTACCGGATGTAACCTTATCATATACATTATCGTATTTGAACCGTACAGTCTCATTCTTATCCTGTGCCTGTGCAAGCACCGCAAAATAATTGTTCGTGATCTCTGCGACCGCATAGGTTCCCTGGTTGATACAATGTCCGATCTCATGGGCGACTCCCCATCCAAAATACTGGCCGCTCTGATACATACCGTTAGCATCGGACTGTACCGGAACTCCGGTTATCATTCCCGGCGCCGACCCCCACTCGATTCCTATATGGTTGCCTGACGCGTACATGAACGCACCCGCGAACATCCTCTGATAACGGATATTCAGATGATTCACCGGAATCTTGTCTTTCGCTTCTGCTGCGTTATTGTTCAATCCCTTATGCTGATAGAACAAGCCCATCATGCCTTCCATGGCGTCCATAGACGTCACAAGCTTCTGTGCTCTGGCCTGTGTGCTTCCCGATCCTGTACCGGCAAGTATTTGCTGTGCCGGAAGGGATAACATCATCGTATCCAGCATAATATCAGATGCTCCAAGGATGCAGTCCGTCGCCTTATACTCATACTGTACCGACGGATTCTTGGAATTCTTATGCACCTCATTATGTTTTGCCTGTATGCTGCCTACATAGGCATCCAGCTTCGTGATATACGCTTCGGCCCTCGCAAGACGTTCACCGGCATCGCTGACCTTATACAGATCAAGCTTTGGAACCTCTACGCCGCCGTTCACGCGGACCGCATAACGGTCATTGGCCTTGTTACTCGTATACTGCACATACAGCGCGCCTCCTGACTCTGCATCGACGGACCAGAGCTTCGGAATTGTAATGTCATTTCTTCCGATCTTAAGCGTCGCAACCGTCCGGAACATTGAGCCTGACTCCGAATGATACTGCGTGCTTACAAGCTGTAAGTTGGTCGTATCACCAGTCTTCTTCGTATTATGTCCGACATAGACCGTGATCTCCTCTCCTGCAGCCGCTGTCACTCCCAGAGGCTGCCATGCATTCAATCCGCCGAAACCGCGTCCCACATCACTGGTCGTGATGGTATTGTAGATGCCTACCGTCTCCGTCAGCTGCTTGGAGTTCAGGATGTCTTCCGCAGTCTTCAATTCACGCTCCAGATAATCCTTATCCGGATGATATTCTTTGCTTTCCGGATCCTGGGTATTGATCCGTTTCCTCAGAGCGTCAATAACCGACTGGTCCACGTCGCTTCTCAGCACCGTATGAAGATCGTCCTCATAGAGCGCCATAATATCTCTCTCTATCGAATCATAATGATAGAAATACACCTCCGATACCGTGATCGTACCGGATGCTACGGCACGCGCAAGCCCAAACTGAAGCTTCTTAGCCTTGATCGGCTCTGAAAGCTTGATCAGATAGTATGGCCTGTTATCTGAATCTGCCTTCTTCTGGATTCCCATCCTCGGAAGTACATTGACATTGCCGTTCTCATCCCAATACCTGACCTGTACATAGCCATAGTTCGGACTCTGGGGCACTACTTCCTGAAGCGCAATCCGGTCAAGCTCATATGCCTGGTCAAACTCATAGGTGAAACCATGTTGCAGCGTCAGGGTATTAAATCCGCCTCCGTCCCAGGTATTAAATACATGATGAGAAAGCGCATTATTATCCACTGTTCCCCATGCAGTTCCGGCTTCCGTATCAAGCGGACTGTCCTTCATCTCGCCTGTTCCGATCACCGCGCTGATGATATGCCCGCTCACCTTACCCGGGTCTGCCCTGTTGATCAGCTTATACTTCGGCATCGCAGCCGGATCCTGGTCTGTAGTAACAGCCTTAGACGTAAGAGACGCCTTACCTTCTCCTAAGTCATTCACACCTGTCACGTATAACTCATAACTCGTCTTATCCTTCAGATCCGTTACCGTATGCTTGCTTGCGGTAATTCCTTCTATCTTAGTATATTCCTTCGTCCCGCTCTCTCTGTAATAGAGATTATAGGAGTCTGTATCCTTCATCATCTTCCAGGATGCATCTATCGCGCGGTATTTACCCTCTGCCTTCAAGCCGTCAGGAGCATCCGGCACCTTATCTACCTTGGGAACCACTCCGATCGGACTGCAATATCCGCTTCTCCACGCACCGTTCACAGACTGTACACGAACCTTATATTCCTTGCCGTTGACGAGTTTGTCCTGCTTAAATGAGCTGACATTCAGCATATTGCCTTTCGCAGCAATCACTTCCTGCTCTCCGTCCTCATCCTCGATCAGGACCTCATATCCCGTAACGTTCACACATGCATTCCAGGTCACAGTGAACTTCTTATTCCCCACTTCTGAGGCAAGTCCCTCCGGGATATCTCTCTGCGGTTCAGGAATCCGGTTCTCCATGTCATTCACAAATTCCACCTTGGCGATCTCCGCAAGGTTATTATTATTCTTCATGCCCGTGATCTTGATGGTAACCTTCTTCACCGCGATCTGGCTGCCAAGATCGATCATGATCTTGCCGAATCCGTCCTGCGTTACCGTCACTTCTTCAGCCGTAAGCAGCGGTTCGATCCCTTCCGGCACAACGGGAACTTCGATCGTGTGATCGTTCTTCGTCTCGCTCCCGTCTTCACCCGTGACAGTCTCCGTATATGTAATCTCAACCGCGGCAGTATCGATCGGATTGTCCTCCTTCGAATCGATTACGATCCCGCCGGTAGGGAAGCTGTCTCCGTCAATGTCAAACACCATCGTCACCGGCGTCTTATCAGAGATCTTCGCCTGATCCTCCCGCGTCAGAGTCACAGCTCCTTCACCTCTGGACAGATTCTCAAGAGACCCCTTCACAAGGGTCTTATCGCCTGCGCTCTGCGTGATGGCAGACGACGGCACATGCTGTTCCACGAATGACGCGGTATCCTCGCTCACCTTATACCCTTGAACAAAATAATCCAGATCCGTAAGGTCGAGCCTGCCGTCCCGATTAAGGTCCGCCAGAGGATTGTCCTTCGGCTCCTTTTCCTGATCGATCAGATCTATAAGCTCGGTCTCATCCTTTTCTGTAATAACACCGTTCCCATTCACATCGCCGATCAGGACCGCTCCCGGATGCTTTCCCCCTGCAGTATAATCATATCCGCCGATAATTCCGGTCGCAAGGCTCACCTTATATGTCCAGCCCTCAACCTTAAGCTGCTGCTTATATGTGGCGAATCCTGGAGCTGATACTTCCAGCGCATAGAGTCCTTCTGTCAGATTGTCGAATGTGACTCCCTCCTGTACTTCCCTGACGCCTTCTGACGGCAGCGTGATCGTCTTGGAATCCTGTCCTTCCAGTTTGATGGTGAATGTCACCGGTTCTCCCCATTCCAATGTCTGGGCGATATAGACGTCCACCTGTCCCTTGTTGAGGTCGGCTTCTTTCGCCTCTTCCTCGCTTGCAAGGCCGATTCCTGCTTCTTCCTCCACGCTTCCCGGCTCTGTTATGTCCGCCTCAGAAGTGGCTGACGGAGGACCTCCTGTGTTCTCCCGGCCGCCCTCATCCGGCCCATTTCCCGTATTCTGCTGGTCGCCTGTATCTGCCTGATTCGCTGCCGAACCGCCGCTCTCAACTGCATCATCCAATCCTGTCGCATAAACACTCATACACGGCGCAAGAACCAATACTGCTGCCAGCAGATATGAAACAATCCGCTTCATATTCCTCTCCTTTCACAACTATTTCTCATCCTTTTTATCTTTTTTGGACTTCATAATCCTAACGACAGCGCTGATAATAACTACTGCTGCCACCGCATAGAATATGACATCAGATCCCGCCTTAAACATCTCGTACATGTTAGATCTTCCTCCTGCTTATTCCTTTCTAAGGTCTGTCCAACTATCGGTTTTAGCGGCCATAAACCCATATTCATTATATCTTCCCGATGAGATTTTTGCAATATACTTATGCGTCTTATGAGTAATTTTTTCCATAAGCGAATGCTGTACTACCCTTACTTCATCCTGTACTTTCCAAACGCCTTCTCTTCGTCCACATGCACCTCCCGAAAGAACAGCACAAGCCATATGATGATCGCAAGAATCGCCGCATTCTGCGACATTGTCAGATCAGACAGGATGCCTCCCGCCTCCAATATCACCGCCCACAGGGCGAACGCATTTCTCTGATCCCGGCTCATCCTCTTCTTATCATACAGTTCTCTTTTTTCCTTCGGCATGGTATTGAACCCGGCGATCAGCATCGCGCCCTTTTCCTTAAGAACCGCGAAGAGAAGCGCTGTAACCCCAAAGATAATACCTGCCCATTTACAAGCTCCTGTCCATATATCCATCCCTTTCACCTCCCCGGCAGACAATCTGCCGCAGCTTGCCCGCTATTTAATATAGAAACCGCCCACCTTCATATCCTCGTCAAATGATATGGTGAACTGCGCTTTTTGTTTCTCATACTTTACCTTTATCACGGCAACCGCATATTCCTGTTCTGTATCCGGGTCCTTGCTTCCGGTCACCGCCTCCTTATCATAGCCTTCAAATGCACCAAGTTCTTCGATGATCGGCATCACCTGAGACCGTACCTGATCCTTATCCAAAGCGCTTTTTAACATGGCATTCCACCTGTCATCGACCAGCGTATCCACATCCCCTTCATTCAGGATCTCAATTACTTCCTTTGCCTCTTCTCTGACCTCTGCCTCGTCAAATTTGTCCGAAAGCTTCTGCCCTCCTGCACATCCTGTAAACATACCCGCAAGTATACCCGCTGCCATAAGCATGCCCATGATCCTTCTCATTCTTCTCTTTCTCATAATTTCCCTTCTCCTTTACTCTATATCCTTCTCCGGTATCGTTATATTTACAACAAACTCATCTCCAGCCGTCTCCGTCAGGATTCCGCCGCCATATTTTTCCAATGTAAGGCGCACATTTTCTAGTCCGATTCCCATATGCTTTCTCTCACCTTCCCTCTCCTGCTTAATATCTGCCTTCCCGGCTTTCTGAACAGACATGGAGTTCTCAAGCTTCATCACCGCAAAATCATGAAACGTATCCATCCGCATCTTGATCCATCTCTCCCCTTCCGCCTGCTGCGCTGCATCCAGTGCATTGTCCAGCAGATTGGCAAATATAGCCGTGATATCCATATCCCTGATATGCTCAAGGCTGATCCGGCCGATCCTGACGTCCATCTCTATCCCTTTGCTCTTTGCCGCCTTCGCCTTGTCATTTAGAATGATGTTCAACATCCGGTTATCTGTATAATTCACGATCGAAAGAGAATCCAGCATATCCTGCATATCCTTCACGTATTCCCTCCCCTGCGCCGCATCCTGCTTCCTAAGCGCCTCGATCGCCTGGAGATGGTTCCTCATATCGTGGATCATCTTGCGTGAAGACTGATACTGCTGCTCCACCATCTCATAATATTGATACTGCAGTTCATTTTGCTTCATCCTGATCTTAAGTTCTGCCTCAAGCTTCTTATTCTTAGACTGGTAAGAGAATAAAAACCATATATATAGATTCACCACGACCAGGAAGAAGATATCCAGTATAATAAGAAATGCCCCGTACATCTGCATAAACACATCCCCGATGCTGATCAGGGAAAATATGATGAACACGCTGACAGCCGGAGGCAGAAACAGACCGGCAAACCGGATTCCCTTCACATCCTCGAATTTCCTTCTATTTAAAAATACCACCCATATCCCTGTCAGAAGAATATCTGTCAGCATCCTGACGATAAGCGTCACATCCGTCAGATAATAATCAAAGACAGCAAGACCCCACCGCGTGGAAATGAATCCTAACATCAGATAACCGATAAAAATCTGGCCTACAAGTACAGACACCGGATACAGGAAATAATAAAACCTATAGATTCTCATACGGTTATACAGGCCGTATCCTGCCGCCTCCGTCATCAAGACCATGAAAAGCGGCAGAACCAGATCCGTATAGCCGCTGTCCTCCATTCCGAAGGTAATTCCCGCAAATCCTGCCCAATAGAGAAAAAACACCCACACACGATACCTCTTCTTCGTAGTTAGGCTCTGTTCTGTGCGGCTCATGAAAAACCAGGTGCACAAAGTAATAACCACTGTCTCCGCCATCACAAGAATGTTGTACCACATCGCCGATTCTACCCAGCTCATGTCATCTCTCCTCCATGCTCAATGCATCCCCGCCAGACTGTCCGCCTGATATTTCCCAAGCGCCGCCCGGAATTCCACAGACCGCTTCTGCGACAGCGGAATCTGATCTCCGTTCATCATAATGATCTCGTATCCCCGGATCGCCTTTACATGATGCAGGTTGACGACGAAGCTCTTGTGCGGGGCGGCAAAACCATAGGGTCCGAATATCCCCAAGTATTCCGCTATCTTCCCCCGCACCATAACCTCCCTGTGCTTTAAGACAAACCGAAGCTTCCGGCTCTGATATTCCAGATAATAGAGCTCCGATATTACAAACTCTTCGATCCCTTCTGTCGTCTGCACCCGGAAGGGAATCCCCTTCTCTTCCTCCCCTCCGTAGATGAGCGCTTCCTTCATCTGCCGGATGATCTCCTCCTTTTGCACGGGTTTTACAAGGAAGGCAAAAGGATGCACCGCAAAGGACTGACTCATATAATCCCGATATCCTGTGACATAGATGATCTTCACCTTCCGGTCCGATCTTCGAATCCTTTCCGCCACTTCAATTCCATTTCCCCCGGGCATATCAATATCCAAGAACAGGATGTCATACTCTCCGTAACCCCGAAGAAGATCTGCTCCGCCTGCGAACTCTTCCACCCGGCAGGATATCCCGGATTCGGAAACCGTCCTGCATAAGAACCGGCGCATTCTGGCATCGTCATCACATATGGCTATCCGGTACATCTTTGCACCTCCCCTACCGTCCAATCTTAATTGCCGGGTTGATCCGCTTCAATTCCCGGAACAGCAATTCCTTATCACACACGGAGATCAGCGCTTCCTGCCGTCTCCCCCTTATCATTACCCGGTCTAATGACAGCGCCCCGGATGCGATCGGATTATGTGTCTTATACACTTCCCTGATCTCCCCGATCTCAATAGTAGTCCTGCAAAGACCTAATACCAGTATCAGCCTTTCGCCGTCAATCTCTGCATAATTTTTCACCAGCATCGGCAGGAACACGATATTCCAGACAAGGAAAACAAATATCATAATTACCAGCATTCCAACATCTTTCCCCTCCTTTGACGGTTCAAAAAAGAGGTAGAGCATCAAGATCTCCATACCCACGAACATTATCCAGAACCAAATTGCTATCTTCCCTTTTATCCTCATGTTACGCCTCCTGAATCTTCATTTTTAAAACCAATAATGTCTCAATATTCGAATATCTCTATCATCATTATATACTTTTTTATAGGGAGGACAATAGTAGATTCCTGTAATATTGTTTCAGAAACATAAGGTAGTGTAGGTCTGTAAGATTCAAACTTTTTAACTTTTTAGTTTTCTACATTGAACTTCTGTTCACAATATGGTACATTAGTTAACAAAAATAGAGAAAAACGTTTATACAAATTCGTCAGCACAAAGGAGGTTTACAAAATGGCTTTAGCACAGCTGCTTACTTATACAATTGATGATATCTACGCCCTCCCAGACGGGCAGCGGGCGGAGCTGATCGACGGAAAGATGTATATGATGGCGCCGCCAAATGCAAGACATCAAGACATTATTTTTTCATTATCAAGAAAAATTGCAGACTATATCGATGCGAATCAAGGATCTTGCAAAATATATCTTGCTCCTTATGCAGTATTTTTAAATGCTGACGATAAGAACTATGTTGAGCCTGATATATCTGTTATCTGTGATAAAAGCAAACTAGAAGATAAGGGGTGTAACGGGGCTCCTGATTGGATTGTGGAAGTTATCTCTCCATCAACACAACGGATGGATTATAGTATCAAGCTATTTAAGTACCGCACTGCCGGGGTTCGGGAATACTGGATCGTGAACCCGATAACAAAAACGGTTCAAATATATTCTTTTGACGACGAAGAAGATTCCAGCCAGTTTTCTTTTGATGATGAAATCCCCGTCCATATATTTGATGGTTTGACTATCAAACTCTCTGATTTATTATAGAGAAAGAACCGCAAAAGGCTATCTGTTATGTGGATGACTGGTATAAGTAAAAACCAGGAATCGCCTTTTAGATTCCTGGTCCCTAATCATTTTCTTCACTCAGACTACAGCCTCGATCAACGTCTTATCTCCCACCTTGATCTCCTTTACTCCGATCTCCTTTTTCTTATTGAAATTAAAACTCAGCATATATCCTTTCGTGAGATGAAAATATTCCAGATAGTTGGATAATTGTTCTTCACCGCGCTCATTATAGGCATTCCCCGCCAAATTTTTAGTTCAATCACATTCTGCTCTCCCATGTAATAGATGACAAGATCCATACGTTCATTATTCCTGGTTCTTGACGTCAGCATAACTTAACCCCTGAAAGTCCAGGCTTATGACTTCATATTCTGTTTGCAGATAATCCGCCAAAGCTGTCAGAACCGTCGTCTTCCCATACTGTCTTGCCCTGTTGATGGTAAAATACTTTCCGGCATCTACCATTGGCTTGATCTCCCTTAATCGGGTATCCAGATTGACCATGTAATGCAGCTTTGGATCACAGTATCCATCAGTATTAAATGTTTTACCCATTAAACCCCGACTCCTTCAAAATCTCTCAACTATTTAAAAATGCCGGATCACCTCGAACCTTTCAAGCCTAACTTCTTCCTGTTCCCCGATCCCCGCCTTCTGCTTCGCGATCGCGATCTGCTCCTCAACCGTATCCACCCCGGGAAGGTTCGGAAGCAGCAGCCCCCGGCGATATCCCTTCGTCACTATCACTCCGTACCGCTTCACATCCAGTTTTTTTGGCGAATCGATAGCTTCCGTATCTCCCAGCACATCCACACTGATCGACAGCTTATCCAGTTCCTTCGGCTCTATCGGGGAAAATCTGGGATCCTTCGCGGACGCGCTGACCGCGTTCTCAATGATCTCTTCTGCCACGGATGCCTGCACCGCCTGAATCGTGCCGATACAGCCCCGAAGCCGCCCTTCCTTCTTGACAGAGACAAATACTCCCGCCCTGCTTGTATACATCTCCCCGGGGAGATTCTCAGGTACCTCCATCTTCCTTCCGGTACAGACATACTCCTTGATCGTCTCTCTGGCAAGCTGCACATATGCGTCTTCCTTCGCCCTCTGATCCATGATCCGCCGCTTCTCCTTCTCCTCATACCGGTCTTTCAGATTCCTTGTAAGATCCTTATCGCCCGTCTCATAGGCACAGATCCCATAACCGACCCCAAAAGGCCCCTCATAAGACAGAAGTTCTGCCCTGACAGCGGTTCTGTCCAAAGCTCCCGCCATCATAACGAATGAACGGTGTCCGCACTCCCCCGCCTTCTCGCAGAAATCCTCCGAGAATTCCAGAAGCTTCTCAAAATCACCGCTGCCCATCACATCCATGATCCGTCTGTCATACTCCGGTCCCTCTTCCTTGTAACCGTAAGGCCCCGTTTCCAAAAGCCTGTGTGACAGATCACCGCTAGCGATCACCGCCGTGTTCCTATCCAGCACCTCTGCCGTCTCCTTGATACGCCGCCCAAGTTCATAATGTTCCGTAAGGGAAAGCCCTGACAATCCGATCCTTACCAGCCTGTATTCCCGCCAATACTGATTCACAAAATAGAGCGGCACCATGGTTCCGTGATCTAGCCGCCTGTCCCGCTCTCCAAGCGGCCCCGCAGGTATCTCGCCCGCCTCAGAAAGCTTCGCAAGATTCTCTGCGAATTCCGTATCATAACCAACCTCCGTCTTCACCCATCCTGCACGGAACTGCCCGAAATCCCCCTTCGCTCCCTTTCCCGGTGAAATGTGGAAATAATCCGCATACATGGTCTGATGCGGCGAGATCAGCACGATCGTATCCGGCCTTAGAGCGCCGATCCGACCTCCGATCTCATGATATGCGTCAATCGTATTCTGTATCTTCTTCTCCTCACCTCTGCCGATCTCCGGGATGATAAGCGGCGGATGAGGTACCATAAATGCTCCTGTAATCATGACCTGACCTCTTAAATAACTTCTCAATCTTCCTTTTTCTTACTCCTATCATACCATCTTTTGATTTTTCTGTATAGGCAATATCACGCTCACAAAACAAAAATACTTCGAAAGCTTCATCAGCAATTCCCCACAAACACATGCTCTAAGTATCTTCCGGCCGCCTCTGCAAGACGGTATACCTGCCGCACATCCGTCGCCTGCCTGTCCGTCATGCGATATCTTGGATAGAAACGTGTAACATGAAGAGGGATCTTCTTTCCCGCTTTATCTTCCACAGAAGCGATCCACCCTGCTTCCTCCTCCATCTCCCCCACATCATCATTCATACCCGGAACGATCAGAGTCGTCAGCTCCACATGACATTCTTCTGCCGCCCGTACTATGAACCTCTTGACCGTATCAAGATCCCCTCCAAGCTCCCGATATGTCTCCCTGCGGAATGCTTTCAGATCAATATTCATTGCGTCTATATAAGGAAGCAATTCATCCAATACCTCACATGTCGCCGTCCCGTTCGTAACCATCACATTGACCATACCGGCATCTCTCACAAGCCTTGCCGTATCACGCACATACTCCCAGCCCACCAACGGCTCATTATAGGTAAATGCAACTCCGATATTGCCTGATGCCCTGTATTCCTGCGCTTTATCTGCCAGTTCCCGGCAAGAGACATAAACCGTATCTGCCCTCCCCTTTAAAATCACATTTCCCTCCGACTGCTGCATCGACGCCATAGATATCTCATAATTCTGGCAGAACGGACATCTCAGATTACATCCGAAGCTTCCGACAGACAGGATCAGACTTCCGGGTCTGAACAGCCGAAGCGGCTTCTTCTCGATCGGATCTAACGCCATGGACGTGAGCTGTCCGTAGCTGACACAGACGATCTTCCCCTCCTCATTCTTCCGGGCTTTGCATATGCCTGTCTGCCCGGGATTTAGATTACATTGATGCATACATACTCTGCAAACCCGCTTCATACGATCCTCCTAATATATTTCCGCCTGTATGGCTGCTGTTATTTCAGATACTCGATCAACGGCTCCAGATACTTCTTATCTGTCCAGTCTGCCGCCTGTCCCACTGCGCTCATGAGACCTGCCATCCACGGTTCATATGAACTCGGATCCTTTTTTGCCACAGACTTCTGCAGCAATGTGCACAAAATTCTGTCCGCGAATCTCATCTTGCTCATATCCCACGCACCCCGTCCATAGAACAGCGGGATTCCTCTAAGTTCACCCGTCAGATTGTGCTCCCTGATCCCTTCAAATGCTTTCTCGTCATAGGGCGAAGCGCCTACGCATAATACGGCCGTCTTCTTATTCTTCAATCTGCCGATATTCTTTTTCAAAAATGATAATCCCGCGATCCCAGAAGCATAGATGCCTCCGCACAGTATGACCGTATCATATTGCACCACCTCATTTGGTACCGCCTTCCGCGTTTCCACACAGTCAAAACCCGTCATCTGCCGCAGCCATCCGGCATATTTCTTCGTCGCTCCGTATTTGGACTGGTAAATAATGATTCCCTTTTTCATCGTCTTTACAGCTCCTTTCTGCAGTCTTTCTCTGATTATAAAAAGGTCCTTACATACTGTCAATCAAAAACTTTTCAACCGTACATTGGAAACTTTTCGGCATTTCTTCCGTCAGCTTGACTTTTTGCGCAAGGATGTCTATTATTATGAATCATGATAGAATTGTATAGAGACAACACAAATGAGGTGAGATTATGCACAAAGAATTTTTAATGGGCAACGAAGCCATAGCCATGGGCGCGATTGCCGCCGGAGTGAATCTGGTATCCGGCTACCCCGGAACTCCTTCCTCCGAAGTGCTGGAGACAGTGGCAAAGCACAGGACCGACACCACCTATGTTGAATGGTCCGTCAACGAGAAATCTGCTCTGGAGGTTGCCGCCGGAGCCGCATATACAGGCGCACGCAGTCTTGTAACTATGAAACAGGTCGGACTTAACGTCGCATCCGATCCTCTGATGAGCCTTGCCTACATCGGGGTCAAAGGCGGAATGGTCGTCCTTGCTGCCGACGACCCCGGCCCGATCTCTTCACAGACCGAGCAGGATACCAGACATTACGCCGCATTCTCCAAGCTCCCCTGTTTCGACCCTTCTTCCGCGCAGGAAGCATACGAGATGATCCAGGAAGCCTTTACATATTCAGAAGAATACGGCACTCCCGTCCTCTTTCGGCCAACCACAAGAGTCTGCCACGGATATGCGTCCGTTACCGTTAAGGATCCGGCGGAATATACGGTGCACCGCCCGGAAGGCTTCATAAAGGACAGCTCTAAGTGGGTGATCTTCCCAAGACTTTCCTATCAGAACCATAAGCTGATCGAAGAGCGTAATGTCAGACTGGCTGATGAGTTCTCTGCTTATAAGCGAAACCGGATCTTCTATGCGGCAGACAGCGCATCCGATCCTGGCTCTTCCAAGGAAGACACAACCAATCCTAACCGGTATAAGAAACGACTGGGAATCGCATCCGGCGGCGTAAGCTTACCCTATGCCCTGGAGACATTGGCACAGACCGGCCCGGTCCGCCTTCTTAAGATCGCCACGCCCCACCCCTTCCCGGAGAAGCTGGCTCTCGAATTCCTGACCGGATTAGACGAGGTTCTCTGCATCGAAGAGCTGGATCCTGTTATTGAGCGGGAACTGACTTTTCTGTGCGGGAAATACCATCTTCCGGCGAAGATCTGCGGGAAACTGACGCACCACACACCTAATGCCGGGGAAAATACACAGGACAGCGTCCGGCAGAATATTCTGGATTTCCTTAAGGACAGCCCGGATACAGAGCACGGAAATACATTTTCAGATGTTCCTCCTTCTCTTCCTGTACGTCCTCCGGTACTCTGCGCAGGATGTCCTCACCGGGCCTCCTTCTACGCAGTCAAGACAGCCATGAAGGGCAGAAAGACCATTTTCTGCGGAGATATCGGGTGCTACACCCTCGGCAACGCCATGCCTCTTGATATGGTAGATACCTGTCTGTGCATGGGCGCCGGCCTTGGGATCGCTCAGGGCGTCGGACATGTTGAACCCGACACCGTCTGCTTTGCATTCGTCGGAGATTCCACCTTCTTCGCATCCGCGATCCCAGGCGTGATTAATGCCGTATACAACCAGGCGGATATGACCCTTATCATCCTAGATAATTCCACCACCGCCATGACCGGACATCAGCCCCACCCCGGCACCGGACGTACAATGATGGGCAGCGTAACAGACCAGATCGATATCGAAGCCGTCCTCCGGGGAATCGGTCTTAAGACTGTGGAGACCATAGATCCGCTTAACCATGAAGCCGCCGTCGCCTGTGTGAAACGGACAGCTGACAAGCCAGGCGTTAAGGCGATCATTTTCAGATCACCCTGCATTGCCGTCACCAGACCGTCCGGCAGTATGCACGTCACTTCTGGGAAATGCATCAATTGCAGGAAATGTATCCGGGAACTTGGTTGTCCTGCGCTGATCATCAAGGATGGTTCTGTAAGCATCGACGCCTCTCTCTGTACCGGATGCGGCCTATGCAGCCAGCTCTGCCCGGCAGATGCGATCTGTGCAGCCGGGGCGGCAGATAACATTTCCCATGATACGGAAGCTTTGAAGGAGGGAAACGATCATGAATAAAAACATCGTATTATGCGGAGTCGGCGGACAGGGAACGGTTCTCGCTTCCAAATTGATCGCTGCTGCCGCCATGAAAAAAGACATTCCCGTCATGAGCGCCGAGACCATCGGCATGGCACAGCGGGGAGGCAGTGTGTTCAGCCATATCCGCATGGGCGAAGGATTGTACACTCCTATGATCGCCAAAGGAACCGCTGATATCATCATCGGCTTTGAACCGGGAGAAGCCGTCCGGCAGCTTCCTTATCTGAGAGAAGGCGGTCAGGTCATCGTAAGCCAAAGAGCCATCATGCCCGTCACGGCGACCCTGTCAGGCACACCTTACAGCGGCGGCGAGATGACCGCATACCTTACGGAACGCATACCGAACCTGATTATCGTCGATACAGAGAGGGCCTGCCGCAAGATAGGTTCTCCCAAGGTACTAAACCTGCTGCTCCTTGGCGCCGCCATCCACAGCGGTGCGCTCGGGCTTAACGAAGACGAGATCAAAGACGCCGTCCGCGAGAGACTGCCTGAGAGATTCCACGAACTTAACTTCCGGGCGCTTGCGTATGTCCGAGAGCACCCGGTACAGGACTGATCCTCTTTTCACAGATCGTCCGTCTCCCAAACCCATTAGACAGTCTATACTTAGAATCAGATAGGATACACTTAGAAAGGATACACACATGCAGATATCAGAATTACAGATCAGTCAGACAAATCATCAGATACAGGCGCTCATCAAAGCCGGAAGCTTCTACGGCAAAAAACTGGAAGAAGCCGGCATCTCAAGCATATCCTCGCCGGAAGATTTCGAGAATCTTCCTTTCTCCGAGAAAAATGACTTAAGAGAAGCCTACCCCTTAGGACTTATGACCGCCCCCGAAAAGGACATCGTAAGGATCCACTCTTCGTCCGGCACCACCGGCCTTCCGGTTATCATCCCGTATACCGCCAAGGATGTGGAGGACTGGGCCGTCATGTTTGCCCGCTGCTACGAGACGGCAGGGATCACCAACATGGACCGTATTCAGATCACACCGGGATACGGGCTTTGGACCGCCGGAATCGGATTCCAGGCCGGTGCCGAGAAGCTAGGAGCCATGGTCGTTCCCATGGGGCCCGGCAACACAGATAAGCAATTGCAGATGATGATGGATATGAAGAGCACCGTCATCTGTGCAACCTCCTCTTACGCCCTTCTGCTTGCCGAAGAGATTGAAAAGCGAGAGATCAAGGACAAGATCCATCTGAAAAAAGGCGTGATAGGATCCGAACGCTGGGGCGAGAAGATGCGCCAGCGAATCCGTGAAGAGCTGGGAATTGAGCTCTATGATATCTATGGACTTACCGAGATCTACGGCCCCGGAATCGGCATTAACTGCAGCTATGACACCGGAATGCACTACTGGGACGACTACCTCTATATCGAGATCATAGATCCGGTTACACTGAGACCTGTACCGGACGGCGAACTCGGCGAGATCGTGATAACGACCCTGGTAAAGGAAGGGGCTCCTCTGATCCGTTACCGGACCCACGACCTGTCCCGCATCATCCCGGGCGCCTGCCCATGCGGCAGCAAATATCCCCGCCTGGATATCATTATGGGAAGAACCGATGACATGATAAAGATCAAGGGCGTCAATGTATTCCCAAGCCAGATTGAAGAGATACTTAAGGAATTCCCGGAAGTTTCAAGCGAATACCAGATCCGTATCTCGCATCTGGACGGCAGAGACACCATGCGTCTCTATGTCGAGACCAACGGAAGCGTTGATTTCCTTGACCTGGCGAAGCGCATTGCCGGCACGGTCAAGAGCCGAATCGGTTTCACACCGCTTGTCAAGGTCGTAGAATTAGGACTGCTTCCGAGAAGCGAAAAGAAATCCAAACGCGTGATCGACGAAAGATATGAATAGATGAAAGATCAAAAGGTATAAAGCCTGTATTTGGGCCTTATACCTTTGATCTTCTCCTTGCAAAGTCTTTCTCTTTATTCCTTCATATATTTCCTCTTAAGCCGCCTGATCTTCCGCCCGCAATGAATAAATAAATACAAATATAAGCCAAAAAGTATCGTGAAGAAAATGACAAACCCTTTTGCAAACGGATCTCCTCTTTCATTCCAGTTTAAAAACTGAATGACTAGCTGCGGCATCACACAACTAAAGAACACTATCAGAAGCGGTATCATCCGGCGTTTGAATACCCGCTCTACCATCTCAATCCGGGACTCATTATCACTGAATATCTCAAGCTCCCTTTCTTCTGAACCCGCCCGCTTCCTGAAATAACTAAAACCGTTCACATCAAAGAGATATTCCCACCCATAATCATTATATAACTGCAGATACTCCGTCTTTTCACTTTTTTCCGCCTGTTCAAAGTCAAGCCTGTACACGACATCCTCCGGCACACATTTATCAAAAAAATAAATCCCCGGGAGCAAATATTTGCATAATTTCCAACCTTCCTTATGCTGTTCACTAAGGAACTGCTCTTCTTCTTCATAATCCGTCACAGTCATAAACCGAAATAATACTCTATCTGCCATAAATATACTCTCCTTTACTGTTCTTGTATAACCGTTCAATCCGACGAAGCTCTATCTCCAGAACCTCCCAGCCAAGCTCCGTGATCACATACAGCTTCCTCTTCTCTTCCTCTCTTACAAATCTGATCAGCCCGTCCTTCTCCATCTTAGACAATGTTCCGTACATGGTTCCCGGACTTATAGTTACTTCTCCGCCTGTCATCTGCCTGACCTGCTGGCCGATGTTGTAACCGTGCATCTCTTCTCTCAGACAATATAAGATATAAAAGCCCGTCTCCGTCATAGGAACATATACTCTTTTGATCCGCTCCAGCATTCCACCACATCTCCTTTCCTTAATAATCGTGTACTAATATACTCTGCTTCGATATAATGCAGTTCAATACATTGCATCTCGTTATATCGCATTTCGATATATATTTTATATCACACCTCGATATATATGTCAATACATTTTTAATCGGCAATTGCAGTGTAAAGTCGATTATGATACAATATAACATATTGTACAATGTGAAGATATTCAAGGAGACCTGCAAATGGAGACTTTAAAAAACATGAATCAATCTGACAGCACAATCTTAAAAGAACCAAAAAGGCGGAAGATAACAGATAATATACTTGTCCTCTATCTTCTTGCCACCTTACTCATCTTATTGGGACAAACCGCAGGGATGCTGCTGGGCTTCCTCCCCTTTATGACAGGATCAGACGCTGCGATAACCGTCTACATGTATATAAGTTTTATCGGGCTGTGGGCCGTTGCCCTTCTGTACATGCGGTTCACGAAGAAGAACCGCCCAATCCTTCTGGCGATCGGCAGCAGAGCCTCCGGCAATAACGTGAGAAATCTTCTGATCGGCTTTATTATCGGTTTTGGCTTGAATGGCATCTGCATCCTGGCGGCATGGCTGCACGGAGACATCACACTATACTATGATTCCTTTCAGCCGTTATCCTTCGTCCTCATCTTCGTATCTGTCTTCGTCCAATCTTCGGCAGAGGAACTCATCTGCAGGGGATTTTTATACCAAAGATTACGGCGGAGCTATCGTAGCCCCGCCGTTGCGATCATTGGAAGTTCCTTGCTGTTCGCCATCCTGCACCTTGGAAATGAAGGCGTTACAGCATTATCCGTGTTAAATATATTTGTTGTAGGGATCCTGTTCGCCTTCATGGTCTATTATATGGACAGCCTCTGGTGCGCCATGGCAATGCACGCAGCATGGAATTTTACACAGAATATTCTCTTCGGACTCCCCAACAGCGGCCTTGTATCACCTTACTCCGTCTTCCGCCTGGACGCTGCTGCAGCAAAGAGCAGCTTCGCCTACAATGTAGGATTTGGGATTGAAGGAACCTTATTCGCAGATGCGGTTCTGATACTGGCATGCGTCTGCATGTATCTGTGGGGCAGGCGGAAGTCTGTCTAAGTCAAAGACTCCGCCGATACCTCCTGGGAATACACAATCTTACATCTTTATTGATAACAAGGAGAATGCCAGACTTTCAAGCGCTTTGATGATCATCTGCTGCTCATTGTATTGTTCTGACTGATACATGAAAACGTTCTGCCAAATAACTGGCCGGAACATTACCATGATTGCTCAAATATCTTCAAAACTCATGTCAGGACAACGCATTTTCGCGGCATGAATCATATTCTCTGATATATCTATTCCATTTGCCAGAATCTTTGCTTTCTTCGATAATTCCTTTTGCAGAGTCCCATTCCTGCATGCGACGTCGAGAACAGCATCTCCTTCGCTCAAATCTATCATATTAGACAATTCCTTAATATGAAATCTGGTATACGGCTAAGATTTGAATTAATTTCATACGATGCGGCCCCTTCAAAAAGTAATATAATTTTGTCAATAGTAAATATGACGATTTTTACAGATACATTTTATGCAAAATTTTAATCCTATAGTTGATTCTGTATAGAAAAAGGCACGGGAATATCCCATGCCAGTTATAATCTATCAACAACTGAATAAAGGCTTTACACCTTTTTATAGATGATTTATTTGTTACCATCTAACGGAGGTTTTTGATAAAGTTTACGATTAATCTCATTCTTCATGATTTCAATATGATGTTGATTTCCTTTTCGCCCGGCATATCCTCACCTACTTCCTATAAGCGACGTTTTCTCTGGTACCTCCATTATATCAATCGGCTCTTGTGGTGTAAAGCCGATTATGTCCTTGACAAGGGGTACAATTCACCCTCCTGCCTGAAAGCCCCTGATCTTATCAGAAGACTCTACTCTCGCCGTAAGAAACAGAATCGGACATGTGACATACTTCCGAATCCGCTCACAGACCGTCAGGCCGTCCATCCCCGGCATATTGATGTCAAGAAGAATCAGATCCGGGCTGCCCGCCGCCTTTTGAACAGCCTCTTCACCGGTCATTGCCGTCATCACCTCATAAGAATCAGAAAAGTAACGCCTCATCATCCCGACCATCCCGGGTTCGTCATCTACGATCAATAGTCTTTGTCTCATTTCCCCATATCTCCATATCTCATCTGGTACTCTATAACCCATTTTTTTCGCGCCGTCTCGAAGCTTCTCTATACACCTGCTCATCTGTCCTTGCGGAAACAACAATGATTTTCGTTACTTCATCCTCTCGTTCTACCTTATATACAACACGGACACCCAAATCCCGGAATTTGATTTTTAAAAGATTTGTCAAATTGCTTCCATTTTTATTTCCCAATGGCTTTCCATATCCGCCCTCCTGTATAGAAACTGGATTTTGACTGACTTTTCGAATGCCTTTTAATACTTGGAGCCGAGCAGAATGATCAAGTCTTTTCATATCTTTTTCTGCTTCTTGTAAAAAATCAATACTCCATGTCATTCAATGTCCACATCCTCTACTTTTTCAAGCTCTTCTTCACTGATTCCCAAATCTGCCATGACAGTTTCCATAGGAACAGTCGGTTTCGTTCCGTTTTCTTCCATTCTTTTTGTTGATTCCAGTAAAAGCATATAATCTTCCTCAATTTCTGTGAGACGTTTGTATTCCTCTGGAGAAAGGATTACAGCAGAGGCCTGGTTATTTTTTAATACAAACAATTCACGCTCACTTTTCAGGCGCGAAAATATTTTTGTTGCCTGTCCTTTATTAAACTGTGAAATGGGAACCAATCGCTCCATAACATTTGCCATCATTGCACCTCCTCTTATTTATATCCCTATTATATGCATTTTCTTTTCAAATATCAATACAATAGTAATGAAAATTTATAGATGTTTTTTCTCTATTTTTATCCTAAAATCGGAAGATTATTCAAACAGGCCGGTAAATGCATCATATGATGATCTGTCATAGGAGTTAAAATCATACCTCCCCTCGTCAACCTCCCCCAAAATACCACTTTCTTTCTGCAATAACCTGCTCTAATAAATGATTCATGTTTTGCACATGATCATTTTCCCTTGTTACGCCAAAATCCCAAAATACCTTTTGTCCGCCTTCTTTTTCTATGATTGCGTTATATTTTTCAATTAATGCTTTTAACGTATCATTTGTATAGGATGTTGCCAGACTTTCAAGCGCTTTGATGATTATCTGCTGCTCATCGCTCCTAATATCACTGTTTCTAATTTTATAAGTTGGCAAAATAGAATAGCCCCCACATTTTCCCCCTTCTGCATATACGGGTATACCAATGGAAGAAATACTGACCATATCCCGTTGTATTGTTCTGACAGATACATGAAAACGCTCCACTAAATAACTGGCCGGAACATTATCATGATTGCTCAAATAAATAATAATTTCCAATATCCTGTCTATCTTCATCTAAGCTGCCTCCCGAATATATTACTTCTTAGCCATAAGAAATACTCCTTTATCTTTCTTATAAACCTGCACTGTTCTAAATCCGGAACTATAAAAAAACATCTCCAACTCTTTCTTACTGTATATCCTCACATCTCCGCTTCTTGAAAAGGGAAGCCAGAATTTATTTGCAAAAAATCTAAGCACTGCTCCAAAATTAGGATCTGCAATATACACGGTACCCTTTTTCTTTAAAACTCTTTTACATTCATTTACAAAGCCCTGCGGATCATCAAAATGGTGAAATGCACAGCATACGGTTATTATGTCAATACTTTCATCATTCCATCTAAGCGGACAACATGGGTTCACTAAAAAACTCATGTCAGGATAACGCATTTCCGCGGCATGAATCATATTCTCTGATATATCTATTCCATTGGCCTGAATCTTTGCTTTCTTCGATAATTCCCTTAGCAGAGTCCCATTCCCGCATGCGACATCGAGAACAACATCTCCTTCGCTCAAATCTATCATATTAGACAATTCCTTAATATGAAATCTGGTATATTGTCCCTCTCTCGACATATCATACTCAAATGCAATTTTATTATATGCAATTCTTGATTCTTCTGTTTTCATATTCATATTACAATACCTGTTTCGAATGTGCTAATGTACAAAATTTACTACTCCATATATCAAATGGCAAATTGTAAAAATCGAAATCGGAATCATTGCAATTCTATTCTTTCGATCAACAGCAAAAAATAAAAATGCCAAACATGGAAAAATAACCAACCCTAAAATAACAAATACATCTACAATACCAACATAATAAAGGATCCAGCTTGCAAAATACAATATGCAGCATCCTGCTGAAATAATTATAAAAGGAGTTACACACAATCTCTTGCTTTCTACATTTCTAAAAACACATAAAGCAACAACCATCAATACCTGGCATACAGAGGCCGCTGTATCAATCGTTCCTGTAATTGAATCAGCTCTTAATATATCGTTTGGCGCAGGAACAGCAAACCAAATAAAATTCGGTATCATAACAATTAGAAATAGCAACAATCCCCAAATATCAAAACTCAGCTTGTATTTTTTTAACATCTAATAATTCCCTCTGCTCACTAGCCAGATTCTTAAAGCAATGGCGTCATATAAAGCGGTAAATATATAATTCCGTCTTCTTCCTTCAGATCCCCCGTATGCAATACATAGGGAATATGCAGCTGTTCCCCGTATTTTGCCTTGAACTTTTTAAGTGAAGATAACGTATAGTTTTTGCTGGACTTTACTTCCAACGGGGAAATATTATGTCGGTTGGTAATTTTACTTTTCGTGATCAGAAAATCTATTTCCATACGAGACTGCGCATCATCCCTCGACGAATTGGAATAAAAGTAAAGCTTATGCCCATTTACCGTCAACATCTGTGCAACTATATTTTCCAGAATCATTCCCATATTGACTTCTAATTTGTCCAACAATAATTTTTTATAAATCTCTTCACTGACAGTTCCATTTTCGTCGAAAGTATGGCTGATCAACAACCCTGTATCTCCCATGTAACATTTCAAAAGAGTGCGGTCACGGTTCTGGTTCAATCCAATACTTGGCTCAGTAGAATTATAACAATTATTCACAATCATAGCATCTGACAACCAGAAAAGTGCATCCTTATATTCATCAAATCTGGCGCCTTCTTTCAATGAAGACAGTTTAAAATGTCGATTTTGATTTTTTAACTGGGATGGCAGTTCATCATAGATTGCCTCAACTTTCATCTCATAACCTCCGGCATGTTTACGGATATCATCTCTATATAAATTCAGAATCCTTCGCTTAACCTGGTCTACCTCATCAAAATCATGACTGGATATATATGCTTCTACAGCCTGCGGCATCCCGCCTACAATCAAATACTGGCGAAACAGATCCATCGCTTTTCTATGCAATGCCTGTCCAAGCGGTTTCTTGTTCTCAAAGCAGTTCCAAACAAGCTCCATCATTGTTTCATTACCATTTGCCCATAGAAATTCTTCAAAATCCATGGGATATATTTTCTACACGAATCATGATTTTCTATATATCCGGTCATATTTACATATTCATCTTACGCCCGGATCGCCCACCTCATCTTCGTTAAGCGCGCCCGACCGTTTCTCGCACACTCTTCCGCCGACGGCCGGATCACTTCTGTGGATATCTCCCGGTAGATCCCCGCCTTCGCAAGCTCCTTGAAGGACTTCTTCACCAACCGGTCTTCCCCGGAATGGAAGGTAAGGATCGCCACACGGCCGCCCGGCACCAGCACATCCGGCAGCTTCTCAAGGAACTCATACAGCACCTCGAACTCCCGGTTCACATCAATCCTGAGCGCCTGGAAGGTCCTCTGGCAGGACTTCTTCACCGCTTCCTTCCTGTCTGCTTCCGGAAGAAATGCCAAGGCTTCCTCAATCGCCTCCTTCATCTGAATCGTCGTCTCAATCCTCTTCCCACGCTTGAGGCCATTCATCACGGTCTTCGATATCTCGCCGGCATACGGCTCGTCCGAATTCTCCTTAAGCATCCCTTCGAATTCTTCCTGCGTCATCTCCCGTATACGCTCGGCCGCACTGATTCCCCTCTGCGGGTTCATGCGCAGGTCCAGCGGGCCTTCCGCCTTATAAGTAAATCCTCTGTCCGGATTATCAATCTGCATGGAAGAGACGCCTAAGTCCGCCAGGACAAAGTCAAACCTTCCGGCCTCCCTGGCAACCAGATCAATATCAGCAAAATTCTGAAGCCTCACTGTCAAAAGATCTTCTCCGTATCCCAACCGCTCTAACCGATCCTTCGTCTTCGCAGATTCAATCGGATCAACGTCTAACGCATAGAGATGCCCCTGCCCCTTAAGACATCTCAACATCTCCTGTGTGTGCCCTCCATACCCTAACGTTGCGTCAAGCCCTCTTTGTCCCGGCTTAATCTGCAGGAAATCAAGGATCTCCTTAACACAGATGGACAGATGCATCCCCGCGGGGGTGCTTCCCTTTCGGATCACCTTCGAGATTGTATCCGCATATTTCTCCGGTTGGAGTTCCTTATATTTCTCTTTATAATTTCTCGGATGCGTTCCCGCATACCGTACACGCCTCTTATGCTTCTCCTGCTCACTCATCTTTTTCTCCCTCCAATACTTCCGGTACTCCGTCAGAGTACAACAGCATTCATTATACCCTTGGATAACACTCCAGTCAACGCCTGCACCCCCTCCGCCACCTCTTCCACATAACTATACACCTGACCGCGCAGGCGGACTGCCGTCTGGTAAATTATATAAGAGAAGCCATGCACCTTACCGCGCCGCACGCCGCTTCTTCCTCATACCTGGGGAACGCAAGCTCCAATCCGAACATCTCCTGCGCAAGCTTCTGCATCAGTGGGTTCCTGCGCAATCCATTCCCCGATCCGACCAGCCGGCCGGCTCTTCTTCCTGTCAGTTCACACATTTCTATATAATACTGGTGCAGTTCTTCCACGATCCCTGCGATCACACCCGCCGTCATCGCGCCCGGATGAAAATTCTCTATGCCAATTCCCGTCATCTCCCCTCTCTCACTTGGATTACTCCGGGTTCCCGAGAAGGCCGTCTTAACCTTCCACGCCGCATCAGCCCCGTATTTCTCTATAAAATCACCGGCCTGCTCATGCATGGTCTTATAATAATCCTCCTGTGCCCTGCCGGACACCTCCCGGTAAAACTGTTCCAGCATCGCATAGGCCCGCCCTCCGCAAAGCGAAGAACCCGCCATTATGTAACCGTCCTTCATGCAGGGACGAAGCTCCAGATTCCCACCGCAGGCAACATAATCCTTCGAAGCAAACGTCACCTGACTTCCGGTTCCCACATTGATCAGCACCGTATCATAGAGATCGTCTACAGCGCCAAGAAAGCTTGCCTGATTATCCCCAATAGACCCCATCACAGGGATTCCTTCTGCCGTCCTGCCTGCAATGAAATGCTCCTTTCGCACCCTTGGCAGATAGGAAACATCTACTCCGGCCTCCTCCAATCCCTCATATCTAAACTCCTTCTTCTCCAGATCAAAGCACCCCCAGCTTGCCGCCATATCCATACCGATCTCCGGTTCCGTAAGAGAACAGAGCTTCATCACAATATAATCACTGATGGTCACCATCTTCTTCGCATTCTCTGGAATTCTTCTCTTCTCTTGAAGATAATAATGCGTAGCCAGACCATACCCTGCCGACACCGCTCCAGCCGCTTCCTTCAATATCTGCACGCTGCTCTTCCCTTCATCCAGAGGGATATCCCCGCTGCCGTCTTGCCACGTATACAGCGGGCTTACTGCATTCCCCCCTTCATCCACATAGAGCATTCCGTGCATCTGCCCGGTAACGCCGATACCCGCAGGAATCCCATAGGTATGGTTAAGCTTCTCTGTCTTCTCCCGAGTGATCCGATAGATCCTCTCCGGGTCCTGTATCTTCCCTTCCGGAGATTCACTCTTAAGAAAGGACTGATGCTCTGCCGTCTCACGGGCGATCAGATTCCCGCTTTCCTTCTCCACAAGCACAAGGCTGATGGATGTTGTACCAATATCTATTCCCATAATATTCACTGTCGTCACCTCTTCATTTTTCTACACATTTTCTATGATTTTATGTACAGTTCTCTTCTTCGCTTGTTTCCTACTGTTATTACTGGTATACTTTCATAAGGACAGATACCTTCTGTCCTTAACATTATAACATGATTAAGCATCCAAAGTGCATGTACTTTTTCATCATAACAATAATTAAGAAAAGAGGCGCCACAATGAAATTTGGATTTATGAATTATGACAGCAGATTTTCCCGGGTACTGAACCGGCTCACAGAACTGGTCTTATTAAATTTCGTATTTATCCTGACCTGTCTTCCGATTCTTACCATCGGAGCATCCGTCACTGCCCTCTATTCCACCACCCTGAAAATGGTCCGAAACGAAGAGGGTTATATCTTTCAGGGATATTTTAGAGATTTTGCGGCTAATTTCAAGCAGGCCACCGCATTCTGGATCATTGAGCTATTGCTGTATTTCCAGCTTCATGTGTTATCTGTCGCTGCCGCTGTCAACGGCGGATTCATGATCCAGGTCTATACAGTGATTACCTGGGTGCTTGGAATCCTATACAGTATCTATTTTCTGTTCGTGTTCCCATTAACTGCCACGTTCCAGAATACCTTCTTACAGATCGCAAAAAATGCATTTGTAATGATCATCTCCCATCTTCCTTGGGTACTTGCGGCATACCTGATCGTTGCCACTCCCCTTGCAGTCAGCTTTGGGATCAACACAAGGATTCTGCAGTTTGCAATGCTATTCTGGATCCTTATTGGATTCGCACTAGTTACATTCTTAAGCTCTTTCTGCCTGAACCGGGTCTTTGCGCGTTATCGACAGAATGAATGATGGCTTAATAGTACCAAGTTCATTTATTGCAAAATATTCTACTTCTTATCTTCCTGTGCTTCTTTTGTTGTTTTCCGCCTTCTCTGCGGCCTGCTTCTCCTTCATCTTCTCTGCATAATCCGTTTTGGATTGAGCCAGGCAACTATTTTTATCATTTACAAAAGTGTCTTCGCTAATACCAAGTGAATTGACAGGGCTACCGTAGACTTCGGTTGTCCGTTCGATCATCAGCCGGGTCGCTCCATCCGGCTGTATGACAGCTTCCTGGACAATGGCCTCAAATGATTTTTCAGACCATCTGGGGGACTGGCTGACCACCGTTACACCAACGACAACAGCCGCCAAAATTATCATAATGACTATAACCATTCCTTTTTTCTTTCTCATACGTTACCTCCTTACGCAACCTGATGTTTCTTAAATCCTAACCTTGCTAACGGCAACATGATTACAGTTAAAAAAGCGTAGAGTACTGCCCTTACGGCGAGCGCATCCAAAACCAGGCCGCCGAACTGATACGAAATATACTTGCCAAATTCCGGCATTGTCGAACGATAGGGCAGCAAAAACAACAACAGATTATATCCTCCTGTGGTCCCATTAGGTGTTAAGAATATAGGGATAAACAGGATCGGGACAAGGATAATCAGCACAGTATACGGGCTTTTCATCTTTGCGGACAAAAAAAGAGTCACCCCGATCATTGCAAGCAGTACCAGATAAATAACTCCAATACCTGTCAGCGCAGCCTGTAAAAATGTGTATGGGTAAGGAATTGTCGTATTTGCAATCTGAAGCGGCAGATTCCATCCGTCTGTCCCAAACGCTGCGAGCGGCAGGCCGCATGCTACAACAACATGGAGGATAAATGCCGCCGTTCCAAATAAAAGTGATGCCGCAATCTTTGCTGTCGTCAGCTTTGTTTTCCCATACTTTGCAGATAAAATCACCGCATCCGTTCCTGCCTGGTATTCACCGGAAAAGACAGGGGCAATCACAATGCAGACGGCCAGTAATGCAAACATCAGAAGCTCAAAGCTGCTTATAATGATCTCCCATCCTCCGTGATATCCATATTGCAGCGGCGTATCCACCTTCTTAGCCATACCGCCCCAATACTCTTTTTGTTCATCGGACAATGCCCGGGACGGACTGTCAAGCAGAGCCTGTATCTTCCCTTTCATCGCCTGATAAAAGAGTTTTCCCTCTTTTACATCCAGCTCCGGGAGCTGATTGTATCCCCATCTGTCATTTGGGCTGCTGTAAGTATTGGCAATCAGGTTCAGCAGTTTTTCCCTTGGCGCGACTCCATTCCAATAGGCATCGCCAACTAAGAATTGCTCATTTCCGTCCGTTCCGACACTATCCGGATTTTCAAACAACTCCTGCACTTCCCTGATTGTTTCGGCAACATATTCATCGGATAAAGGGACTGATAAATCTGCAAACTGCTCCTTTTCATATGCGATTCCCTTTGCCCCTTTTATAACCCCGTCCTGATCGTAGATCTGGAACTGTACCATGGGCAGCCCGAAAAGAAATCCTGTCAAAACCAGACTGACCGCCATCACAATTAAAGTAGATTTTTTACGCAATATTTTCAAGAACTCATATTTCACCAACATATTACATCTCCTCCTGTCTCCCTGCTTCTTCGCCAAAATGGTACAAAAATAAATCTTCCAGGCTCGGTTCCACAGCCTGTGCATCTTCCCCCGGCGCCGTTTCCTCTATCATGCGTAACCTTACCATATTGTTTTCATGGTGAAGATTCACGACAGAAAATTTCCTGCTGTATTCTGCAGCAGTCTTTTCATCAACCAGCAGCTCCCATACCTTGCCTCTGATACTGTCTGTAACCGTACTCATCGGCTCCTGCAGAAGAAAACGTCCCTGCTTCATCATCAATATCGTATCCGCAATATAAGAAACATCAGAAACAATATGCGTGGACAGAATCACGATTTTTTCTTTTGCAAAATCAGAGATCAGATTGCGGAAACGCACTCTTTCTTTTGGGTCAAGCCCCGCCGTAGGTTCATCCAGTATCAGGATAGCCGGGCTGTTCAGTTCTGCCTGCGCAATCCCCAGACGCTGCTTCATGCCGCCGGAGTAGGACTTGATCTTCTTATCCGCCATATCGGAGAGATTGACCATATGAAGCAGATTTTCTGTCCGTTTTTTTGCCAGTCTTTTATCCAGGCCCTTCACTGCCGCCATATACAACATAAATTCACGGGCGGTAAAATCCGGATAAAAGCCAAAATCCTGCGGCATGTATCCCAAATGGGTATAATACTGCTCGCCTAACTGTTCCACCGTCTTTCCATTCAGGCAGATACTGCCCGAAGTTGGTTTCAAAACGCCGCATATCATCCGCATGAGCGTCGTCTTGCCCGCACCGTTGGCGCCAAGCAGCCCATATATCCCCGGCGCTAAATTGGCGCTCACATTGTTGACGGCACATTTTTCTCCGTACTCTTTTCTTAAATCCTGTAACTGTAATTCCATACAAAACCTCCTACTTGTTCATTTTAAGGGCATAAAAAATAGATGACCTGGCTTTTAGCATAGATCATCTATCTTAGGCAGTGCTTTTTTGTATCTTAAGTCTACCTTAATTTTTCACCTCCATCAAACTTCATCCTCCTCTGTCTTCTAAAACAATTTTTGATTCTCCAAAAAAAGAACAATAGTAAAACATGTTCCTTCATCCAACTTGCTCTTGACCTCAATATTGCCGCCATGGAGCGTGATAATCTGCTTTGCAATAGCAAGTCCCAGACCGCTCCCTTCTGGTTTTTCCTTCGTGTTTGTACCTCTGTAATACCGGTTAAAAAGCTCCGACTGCTCCTTATCACTCATACCTGTCCCGTTATCAGAAATGCAGATCAGCACCTTCTTCGCTGATCCAGAATCTATACGGATTGTCACTTCTGTTTCTGGCGGGTTATGTGTCAAAGCATTAATGATAAGGTTGTTCACCGCACGGCGGAACAAGTCGATATCAAGGCTGACCTCACATTCCCGTATATTGTTTTCAAACTCAATCCTACGGTTTGTAAAGGCAGGGTCATTTACAATATCAATGACCAGCTCTTTTAAGAAACGGATAAGGCGTACCGTCTGCGGATGATATGGCACTGCCCCTGAATCCAACTGATAAGTCAGTTTCAGGTCGTTCATCATTTTCTCTGTGTAATTCGCGCTTTTTAAGATAATCCCGCCATATTCCTGTACAGTTTCCTTATCAGGGGCAGGGTTTCCCATAAGCAGCTCCGCATAACCTTTAATCGGTGATAGCGGCGTCTTCAGATCGTGGGTAATATTTACAATCCATTCTCTGCGGAGCCGTTCCGTATCCTCCTGGATCTTATCACTCTGGCGGATCTCTGTATCCATCTGATTGAGCGCCCCGTAGACTTCTCCAAACAATCCTTTTTCGGTCAGCGGAGCATAGGAACGTAAGGCGATATCCCCGATACCTTTTACAATCCTGCCAAGATGCCTGGTAAGCCAGAAACCATAACAAATCATGAACACAATGATGAAACCCAAAAGGAAGAAGATTCCCATGCGAAACACCGGAGAAAGCCTTCCGACATTCTCCCCATTATAATAAAGCATATGTTTTCCTATGGCATAAGGAAATCCGATCAGATAAGTCCATGTTCCTTCCAAGCCTTCATAGCTGCTCACAAAAACTGTATTCCCCTGCTCATAAGCGCCGTCAGAAAGGGAAAGCAATTCCGACGCCGAGTATGCTGCCGGATAATTCCAAGGCTTGTTGTGACAGAAAACTTCCTGCCCTGTCTCATCAATGACCTGAAGCCACAGCCCGTATTCATTCAGCCGTTCAAGCCCGATCTCCTTTATTTTGATCTCACCGTTATCGTCCCTCATCCATATGGAAAAATTATCCGTAAACCGATTCGGCCATGAAGCCAGACTTAAGCCCTCCGGCTCAGTAATTCCGAATATATAATAAAACATCCCGATTGCGGCAATAACAGCAATAAGAAGCAATACTGACACGAAAATAAAGATTCGTAAAAATGGATTTCGTTTCTTTTTATTTCTCATATGGATTTACCAGCTTATAGCCTAAACCTTTCATCGTAATAATATATTGGGGCGCCGCAGGGTTTTCCTCTAATTTCTCTCGAAGATGCCGAATATGCACCATCATCGTATTATCACACCCAAAGCTGTCCTCGCCCCAAATATTTTCATATAAGTGTTCCCGGCTGATCACCCGTCCCAAGTTCTCCGCCAGATACCGCAAAATCTCAAATTCCCGTGCGGTCAGCTCGATTTTTTTTCCATTCTTCACAACCCTACAGCCGTCAGTGTCTATCATCAGTTCGCCGATTTTAACAGAAAAATCCCGGATTGGAGCTTGCCTGTATTCTGCTCGGCGCAATTGTGCTTTTACTCTGTATGCTATCTCTTTCGGGCTGAACGGCTTTGTAACGTAATCATCGCCTCCGACAGCCAGTCCAAGTATTTTATCCAGTTCATCATTTTTTGAAGAAAGGAACAAAACAGGGCAGTGGGAGAACTCCCGGATCTGTTTGCACACTTCATATCCATCTATATCCGGCAGCATGACATCTAAAACCATCACATCCGGCTGTATTTCCCTGCATGTAGTTACAGCAGACATCCCGTTGTCAATCTTCGTAATATTGTGGAATCCTTCTATATTTAAGGCCTTTTCAAGCAAATCCAAGATATCCGGCTCATCATCCACAAGCATAATCTTATACTGATTCATTTAACAGCATCCTCCCACAGCATGTATTGTCCCAATTTAATCATTTCCTCTTCTTTGTACATATAGGAAACATCATGAATTTTTTCCTTATGACGTTTCCTGCGCCGATTTTTACTGCGTGTAAACGCAGAATTTGCCTTACAAAAATCGTGCGCATCCCCCAGAGGGTTTATAGTAAATGGCAAATTTATTTGTCGTTTACTATAATAATATTACTATGTTCATCTTGCAATACCCACCATAGAAAAACAACAAGCACATCTTATAGAATTACTTTGAGCCCCTTTATTGTACCCTAATATGTTCCATTCCATATAGCCTGAAATCCTGCCCTGGAATTTCTCTCTTTCTCCTGTACATAAGAACTTGCGTAGCCTGGCGCCTGTCTTGCTATATAACTTGCGAAAGTTGTTTCCCATGGCCGCATAATCTCCTGAAACTGACATGCTGTTCTTTTGCCAAACCTATGATTTCATTTTATGGGTCAAAGTCCCGAATTACGCATAACACATTAATTCAGGAAATGCAGGAAATGTCAGTAATTGATAAGGATTTACTGGCTTCTTAAGCATATAAACTTTTTACTGTCCAGTATAAAATACAGTGATGGAGATTTGAAGATAGTTCTGTCAGAGAATGGGGTGATTACCTTTTCCAATACGGCTTCTGGATTAGATGAGATACAGATGGGGAAACAAGTGTGTGTCCTCCCAGATTCCAGGCAAAATAATAGCAGGAGACCTGTTCAGATTTCCTGCTTAGGTGTTCCGCTGGTGAGCAGC
>Ga0137308_100521_pt1 | contig 60361 bp, 58 predicted proteins | sample Inofrocosms_June_FD_97181 | JGI IMG/M metagenome (GOLD analysis project Ga0137308, IMG submission 97181) | Mouse cecal microbial communities from Vienna, Austria - N-Acetylneuraminic and N-Acetylglucosamine D2O microcosms_June | ecosystem: Host-associated > Mammals > Digestive system > Large... | reverse complement strand
GGATGAATTTCATGATTTCTGTAGAAACGGAAATCCGGCATCCTTTATAAGAAACCGGAAGATGCCGTTAACGGATCTTATGTTTACTATGATAAACCGGAGGGGGATTACGTTGAGTCTGGAATTACGCAATTATATGAAAACCGCACACCCGGGAATGGAAATATCAAAGCCGGGCTATCTGAAACAGCGGATGAAATTGAACCCGCTGGCTTTTTATGAGCTTTACCGCCATCATAACAGGAACTTTTATGCAGACCCTGGATTTTCTCACTTCCATGGATATCTGGTTCTGGCGGCAGACGGCTCAGGAATCAATATCCCAACCACAAGGGAAACGCTGGATACATTTGGGACAGCCAGCAGAAAAGGAACAAAACCCCAGGCATCCATAGGGCTCGGGTGTCTGTATGACGTGATGAACCGCATGATCCTGGAGAGCGACTGCTGTAAATGTAAGTTTGATGAAATGCGACTGGCGGAAGAACAGATCGACCGTGTATCTGAAACAATCGGCGCGTCACAGCCGTTTCTGGTCGTCATGGACAGGGGCTATCCCTCCACCGCGGCTTTTATCAGGATGATGGAGAAGGGCGTCCTGTTCCTTGTGCGCCTCAAATCCAGTGACTATAAAAAAGAGCAGGCCTCATTATCCTTTCCGGACACATGGGTGGACATCCGTCTGGACAAAAGCCGGATCAACCATTATAAAGGAACGGATATCGGACAGCGGATGGAAGAACTCGGGCACATCACCCTGCGTATGGTCAAAGTGCCGTTACCGGAAGGGAAGGAAGAAGTGCTCATCACAAATCTGCCGTCGGAAACCTTTGACAGCCGACAGATTGCGGAACTGTACCATATGAGATGGGGAATTGAAACGGCATACGAAACGCTCAAAGACCGTCTGCAGATAGAGAACTTCACAGGGACCAGGCCGGTTTTGCTGCTGCAGGATATCTACAGCACAATCTATGTCAGCAACCTTGCGGAAGACATCATCCGTGACGCGGAAGCGGAGCTGGATGAGAAAGAAAAACACAGGAAACATAAAATGATGGTGAATCGGACATTGAGCATAGGGATACTGAAAAATGACCTGATTTATATCCTGCTGGAAACAGATGCGCAGAAACAGGACAGACTGTTCCAGCAGATCTATGAAGACATCAGCAAAAATCTGGTTCCAATCAGGCCAGACCGTCATTACCACCGGACAAAGGGGCAGCTTGCGGGAAAATATTCAAACACGCATAAAAGAGCTTATTAAACAACAAAGCTATAGCACATGAAATCATCTTGCATAATAATTACAGTAGAAGATCGTCAAATGGTAAGACTGATTCCCGGAACAATACCGGATGTCTTTATCCCATGAATGGGTGTAAAGACATCCGGTATTGTTCTTTTCCTTAAGTTAATGACATTGTGAAATATCAAGGTTTAAAGGCTTATGAAAGGATATATTCAAGATGATAAAAATATTATTTATTTGCCACGGCAAGACTTGTTGGTCATGGTAAAATGCTTATAAATCCGACGTTTTTTGTGTTTCTAACTCCATTTTACCAATGATTTACCAATATTTCCGGAGAGTCGGACTTGCAATTATTAAACCAGAATGAGAAGATTAACAAAATGGATGAATTGAAAAAGAAAATTTATGATGAAAATAATGGACTGCATTATACGTTAACAGGCGATTACTATGTCCCGGACTTGAAGCTGCCGGAGTAAAACCGCCCTGTCGGACATTATGGGCGGTTTCACCGGGAATATCTCAAACAGGAGCATCCGGCACAATACAGTTCCCTTATCCTGACCGGGAAATTGTGGACATACCTTACCGGTCTGAACGAGCAGGCGGAGGAACGGTTGGATAGGGACAGGCTTTTTGATTTACTGAACGACATTTTGTAAAATTTATTCCCTCTGGAAAGTGATTGCAGTATAATGGAGCCATCAACAAATCGAAATTAGAGGAGAAAAACCATGATAGAGTTGAATATGTTTAAAAAGCTAATGGAGGAAAATAATAACCGTCTGCCTCTTTTGACGCTTGATGAGTTTTTTGAGGGGAATACGGCGGAGGATTCCATTGCGCCAAATGACTGTGATTTTGGATGCCCTTCCATTGCCGAAATATGGGAACTGATGCGGGAACTTGAGAAAAGGCCGGATGTCGCATGGATTCGTATTGAACTACACAATGACACGGAAATTGCAGAATATAAATGGAAAAGAGGTATTGGTGCTTGCGGGAATGCCTATGGTTGCGCTTCATTGGGAGAAGTATATGGAGCATATCATCGAAAAGTACAACAAGATTTACTGTATTCAGATGCCAAAAGTAACCCCTCATGTATGCAGACATACCTTTTGCTCTAATATGGCGAAGTCGGGAATGAATCCGAAAACCTTACAGTACATCATGGGGCATTCGGATATCAGTGTAACATTGAACACCTACACCCATGTGAATTTCGATGATGCGAAAGAGGAACTGCGCCGAGTAGCGAACTCTAAAATAAGCCCGTTGGTAAAGCCGCTTACTTTACCAAGCATTTGAGAAGAAATACAGAACGTTTAAGGAGTTATGAAAAAATGATAAAAATCCTATTTATTTGCTATGGCAATATATGCCGATCACCCATGTGCGAGTTCATAATGAAAAAAGCCGTAGCCCTGCGTGGGTTGTCCCAGGACTTTTACATCGCCTCTGCAGCCACCAGTACGGAAGAAATCCGGAACGGCGTGGGCAATCCCGTCTATCCGCCCGCTAAGCATAAGCTGGCGGAGCACGGCATTAGCTGTGAGGGAAAGCGGGCCGTCCAGCTGCAGCGCTCCGATTACGCCAAATACGACTACCTCATCGGCATGGACAGCGCCAACATCCGCAACATGCACCGAATACTGGGCGGCGATCCGGAAAACAAAATCCGAAAGCTCCTGTCCTTTGCCGGCTCTGACCGGGACATCTCCGATCCCTGGTATACGGGTGATTTCGATGCCACTTTCCGGGACGCCACAGAGGGCTGCGAAGCGCTGCTGGCGCTGCTGCTCCAGAGGGCCTTATAGTCCTGATTTCCAATATCGACTGACTTTCCGCAAGCAGGGAAGTCGTTCGTGCGCGGCCTGTGTACAGACAACAGAAAGCTGTCGTCTGTGGTACCCGATTTCGCAGTTGTCCCACCGGCTGCTTCCCGATACCGCACAGGCCCCTCACCTCATTTCATTTGCCCCCGGCATTTCCCCGTCCGGCCCATACACGGCTCTCTCGCCGCCGATAAGCTTTGGCCTGGTGCGGGCGCAGACCACGCGGGCATCGCCGATTTCCTTTGTGCGGATCCGCACCGGAACCGCCACAGCTTTCAGATGCATGCCGATCAGGGTGTCTCCGATGTCCATGCCAGCCCCGGCTCTGATATGTTCTACTGCCACCGGCTCTTCAAAGGTCTTGTAGGCTACCGTGGCAAAGGCCCCTCCCGCCTTGGGCTGGGGAATCACACTGACGATCTCATATCCATACCTGACCGCGGCCTCCTTTTCCAGAATCAGGGCACGGTTCAAATGCTCGCAGCACTGGGCCGCCAGATAGACTCCCGCCTCCTGAGTAGCCTGGTAAATGCTGCCGAAGACCACCTCCGCCAGTTCCGGGCTGGAAAAAGTGCCGATTCCCGCCCCTGCCACCTCGCTGGTAGAACAGCCTACTACGAAGAGACCGCCCTCCTCAAGGCGGGCCGCATCCAGAATCTCTTTTGCCGCATTATATGCCTCACTGCCGATGATCGACATCTCCTCTGTCATCCTGATATCCCTCCTGTCTCAAAATACATGCGCCGCCTTAAAAGCCTGTCCACTGCCTCCCGCGGTATTTCGGCCCTTTATTACAGTCGAAACGTACATGCTTTTTATGCTCTAACCATACCATACGGATAATTCGCTGTCAATATACGGCTATGATGTCAAGCACAGACTGTGAGTCGTCACAGCCCCTAAAGAATGCAGGCATCAACTTACCGCCCGCCGGCTCGACCGGTTTTGCTATTTATCAATTCTTCGCAGCAGAATACGACACATGGCAGCAGCCAAAACAAAAAACGAGAGTAGCGGCATATGGCTTTCGCCGGAAATAGTTTTCCTATTGTCCCAAACGCTTTTGAAAGTAGTTTAATCGCAGTTTTTAATCGCAGAAGAGAACTTTTTGCAAATTTACTCTTGCATTTTATGAAAAATATGTTATACTTTTCTGGTAAGGGGCATTAGCGCAGTTGGGAGCGCGCCACACTGGCAGTGTGGAGGTCACGGGTTCGAATCCCGTATGCTCCATTTTTAGTAAAAGCCGCAAATCCAGGATTTGTTCAGTGAAATCAAGGGTTTGCGGCTTTTTTGTTACTAGGAATAATTTAATAATATAATATGAAATTTGTCATGACGAATCTGTCAAAAGGGCTGTCGGACAAGATGATCCTGCCGCCACATTTTATACCCTGACCATAATTGCATCTAATCCCTTTTCTTTAGCCTCTGCAAGTTTTGCTTCCGCATATTTTTTTACAGTGTATGTCCCGAGGCGTATCTGGTATTTCAAATCTTTGTCTCCCACTGCGGTCTCTGCTCACCGCATATCTTGCACTTCTATAATAAATGTTGTAAAATCAAGACAACCGCAAAGGAAAGAGATAAGGATTCTTATAATTACAGTTCAGACAAAGGAGACATTGGAGTTAAAATCAAAATCCAAACCATAGGATAACACCGCTACGGCGTTTTAATCATATCCAAGGAAAGCGAGGAATGACTTATGGACTTAGCACAAGAAAGAATTTACACGATAGACGATATCTACGCCCTGCCAGATGGCCAGAGGGCAGAGCTGATTGATGGCCGGATGTATATGATGACTCCGCCACGGCGAATCCATCAGGAAATAGTTAGCCAGCTCACAAAGGTAATCGGGCAGTACATCGATGCGCATGACGGCAAATGCAAGGTTTACCCGGCACCATTCGCGGTATTCCTGAATCAAGACGACAGGAACTATGTGGAGCCGGATATCTCCGTCATCTGCGACATGGATAAGTTGGATGAATATGGCTGCAACGGTGCTCCTGACTGGATAATCGAGATAACCTCCCCAACCAACCCCCAAAACGACTATGGGGTAAAATTATTCAAATACCGCACTGCCGGCGTAAGGGAATACTGGATTGTGAATCCTCAAACGAACACTGTCATGGTGTATGATTTGGAGAATGAGAAGAAGTCGAACCAATACACTTTTGAGGATGATGTCCCTGTGTGCATCTATGAGGATTTAAACATCCGGATTTCCGATTTGCTATAAAAAGGTTGCGACGTCGCAACTCCCGCACCATGACAAGATAATATGCTTACCAGGGGAGCTGGGGGACGTGTTCTCACCCAATCCGAGACCTTACGGAAAGTGGTGATTATTATGAGTACATATGAGGAATTCATGGTAATACTGACAGTCGGGCTTTTGATTGTTGCGATTCTGAATCTGAAAAATAAGAAATAGCCGTCCTGCTCTCGTCAAAGTTTAGGAACGGCTATTCTTATAGTCAAGTATTAAATTGCGCCGGGTCGGGTGACCTGCACTCACTTTCCGGCTCCCTTGATAAGCATATTATATACCATGGCTGGCTTCTTTTCAACTGGAATTTAAAAAAATACGCTTCCAGCGCCGCAAACACAATCAGGAACACAGGAACTATCTTCACCACGACCCGGGCGAATCCCCCCGTCCGGGGAATGAGAGACTTATGCTTTGTTCTCTGCAGGGGGAACCATCCAGTACCGGAATCAGGGATGGCAGCACGGTGACGCAGCCCAGAACGCCCGGGAACCCGCTCCTCAGAACTCCTTGTGCTCCATGATCTTTATGCTGATCTGGCAGGAGATCAGCAGCAGGGCGATGCCGATACCCAGGGCCACCGCAATGCCTGCCCCGGCGCTCATCTCGGGAATCCTTTCCCCAAGGGTATCCAGATCAATACCCAACCCTTTGGCAAGCTTTGCCACCATCACCGCCACCAGTAAAAAGCCTCCCATGACGATTATCATGACTATCCTGCTCTTCTCCCCCTCGAATTTCAGGCGCAGGGGCAGGAGGAACGCGCTGAGGCAGAACGCCACCGGCAGGAGCACCAGAGCCGTCATCATGCCCTCTGCAAGGTTCAGGCTACCCTTGGCCGCCCCTGCGGCGATGGAAGCAATACTCCCCACAAGCCACCCCGTCCCGCCCATCAGCAGGGCAAAGAGATACTTTTCCAGCACATAGTCCTTTCTGGACACGGGCAGGGAGAACAGGAACGCGTTGCCATTGTCGAATTCATCGTAGCTGATGGTGCTGGACGTGAACGTAGTCCCGATGACTGCCATGTAGACCACGATGAAGCTCATGTCGCTGTTGTAAAAGGACATGCCCACCGCCACCAGGAGGATGATTATCAGGGAATTCCCCATATTCCTCATCAATTTCAAATCCTTGATCAGTAGTCCTCTCATAATGCCTCACCCCTTATCATCATCATAATCACTTCGTCAATGCTGCCTTTCAGAACCGCAAGTTTCGGGTAGTTCTCCATGTAGAAGCGCTTCTGGTTAGTCAGGCAGCTATAGCCGAAGCTCTCCTTTCTGCAGCGCAGGATATAGCGCTTCTCGATTGTCCGGTACTGCTGTTCGTCCACTTTCAGCACTGCGTAATCATCCAGTAGCACGTCCGTATCCTCGTGGAGAATGATTTTTCCATTGTGCAACATATAAATGTCATCGCACAGAGTCTCCAGGTCGCCGGAGATGTGGGAGCTCACCAGAATCCCTCTGTCCTCGTCCTGCTCCATGAACGCCCTAAGCAGTTCCAGAAGCTCATCCCTGGCCACTACGTCCAGCCCCGCCGTGGGTTCATCCAGGATCAGAAGCCGGGCTCTGTGGGAGATGGCTGTCAGGACTTTCAGCTTCGCTTTCATGCCCGTGGAGAACTCTTTGATCTTCTGGTTGTCGGGAAGCCCGAACCGTCTGACCTGCTCCAGGAAAAACGTCTTGTCGAACCGGGCGTAGAGGCTGCCCATGACGGGGACAATGTCCTTTATGGTCAGGTAGCCGCTGAAGCCCGCATTGGACAGGACTACACCCAGCTTCTGTTTCTCCTTTGCGCTAAACTGGCTGCTGTCCTTTCCCAGGATCTCTATCCTGCCGCCATCCGGCCTGATAAGCCCCAGCACCGCCTTGAATGTGGTGCTCTTTCCTGCGCCGTTCTGCCCCACCAGCCCTGTCACCCGCCCCTGCAGAACCTCCATAGAGCAGTCCAACCGGAATGTGCCGTAGCTTTTGTTCAAATTATCAATCTTTAACATCTAACATCCAACCTCCTATAGGTGCAAGTCAAAGCGCAAACAGCGCGTTTTGTTCGATTAGGCATTCTTCTGTGTGCAATTAGATTTTCAAGTGCCATGCCTTCGGCGCTTTAGTCCGCGTACTAAAGAGGTATGCTTTGCACACTATCCTCCAAAACCAATTCAAATAAGCTCCGGATATCCTCGTCGCTTATGCCATATCTTCTGCCCTTCTGGACAGCCAGCTCCAGATCCGCCTCCAGCTCTTTCTTCTGCTCCTCCAGCAGCAGGCTCTGGTTCACTGCCGCCACATAGGTCCCCTTGCCGTGGACAGTTACGGCAAAGCCCTCCTCCTCCAGGCTGTCATAGGCTTTCTTCACAGTCAGCGCGCTGATCCGCAGGTCCTTTGAGAGCGCACGGACAGAGGGCAGATTATCATTCTCTTTCAATTCCCCGCCGCGTATCAGGGTCTTGATCTGGTCCGTAATCTGTTCGTAGATAGGAACCATGGAAGAACTGTTTATTATAATGCGCATTTATCTTTCCTCCTTGTAAACAGTATATAACAGTATGTAACTGTTGTCAAGTGTTATATACTGTTTATTTTCAAAAATAGAATCCACGCTTCGGAGCATTCGTCTCTGTAGAAGCGCACGATCAGATTCCTGTCCCTTTCGCCTACGGTTCTGTCTGCAAATATCCTCTCCGCATAGAGGAGACTATATGCTGGCAGACTTTCCACAGATACAGTTCAAAAATATCCCTGTTCACGGAATTAAAGATATGCAGAATGGCCCGGCGGTTCTTCATGGCAAATCCAAAAGCGGCCCCTCTATTTTGCAACCCATTTGCGCTGCCAAAAAGACCGTTTGCGCAATCGGCGTTAAGATTTTGCTTATCTTTCCGATACAGAGATTGGATGGGAAAGGATGTGGAAACTATCAGAGTTGCGATCTGCGATGATGAAGCAAATATCAGAAGCCTGCTGGCCAGCCTGGTACGGCGTCAGGATCCCACATGCCAAATCACGGAATATGCGGGCTCCAACGCCTATCTGCAGGACGAGAGGGAGCACGACCTGCTTTTTCTGGACATTGAGCTGAGCGGCAGGCAGGCCCCCAATGGCATAAATGGCATGGAACCGGGAGATGCCCAGGCTCCTGGCGCAATGAATGGTGTGGAACTGGCGCGGAAGCTCCGCCGGCTCCCCTTAAGCAGACAGCCTGTCATCATTTTTGTCACCGGCTATGACAGCTATGTCTATGAGGCCTTTGACGTGGAGGCTTTCCAGTATCTGCTAAAGCCCCTGGACGAAATCCGCTTCGGGGATGTCTTCCGGCGGGCTGCGGAGAAAATCGCCGCCTGCGAAGGGCAGCAAGGCAGGCCCCTGATCATTCAGTCCGCCGGGGTCAGCAGGGTGGTAGCGCTACCGGATATCTACTATATAGAAAGCCAGAGCCATAAGCTTCTGCTGCATTTAAGGGACGGCTGCCTGGAATACTATGGAAAGATGGGAGATCTGGAACAGGAGCTGCAAGGACGCTTCGCCCGCATCCACAAGGGCTATTTGGTGAATCTGGCCTATGTGGAGCAGTACTCCCGCAGTGAAGCAGTGCTGACGGATGGCACAAGGCTCATGATCTCCAAGCGCAAATACGATGCTTTCGCCAGAGCTCATCTGCGTTTTTTGCGGCAGTAGCCGGGCGGAACGGCTCTTTCAGGCTTCAAAAACGGAGGCAAAGTTGCAGGTGACAGCCTTTATACAGCTACATCGGACAATCAATGGGATAGAGACGCTCCTCTACGGAGCCTGCATGACAGCTTTCCTGAGACCTTTCATGGAGGAACGCGGGGAAGCCGGGCGAAGCATACGCAAAAAGTCTCTTCTCGTATTTTTCCTGTACGCCGCCGTTTTCCTCCCCAGTCTGCTGCTGCCCGGTTCCGGCAGACTGTATATGCTTGCAGATATTGCGGCGCTGATAGCCTGCTCGCGATTTTTAGGGATAGAGAGAAAGCTTCTGTTCCTGTTGAGCATCCTTTTTTTCTGCATGAAATATTTAAGCCTGATGGCTACATGCAGCATCGATTTTTTTACCAGCCGGCTTTTTCTGGCAAGGGCGAACACCCCGGAAAAGGTCTTCCGAAACGCGCTGTGGAACTTTATCCTCATTGATGCACTGATGCTCTCGCTTTTCGCCCTTATGCTTCAGGGGCTGGTCCGGCAGCTAAAAAAACAGGCTTTTTCCCTGCATATTAGAGAGCTTTGCTATCTGCTACTGACCCCGGTGACGGGAATCGTGTTCGTAAGCCTGTTGATATGGCTTCTGGTAGTGCCGGATGAGGATTCTGTCTTTCAGCTCTACGAATCGGTTCCGGCAACGATCTATGTGATCCCCCTGCTGGCTGCCCTGTTCTACGCCGGCACTCTGGCCGCCATTGCCGTATACGAAAGGCTTGTGGCCCTGCAGGAGGAGCGGAGCCGATATTTCGTGGAGCAGCACCAGCTTACGGCCATGCGGGACAGGCTGACACAGGTGGAGCAGTTCTACGATGAAGTCCGGCGGGCGAAGCATGAGATGCGGGGCCATCTGGCCAACATAAAAAGCCTGGCGGGAAACGCCCTCTACGAGGACGTGGAGCGCTATATCGCCAGCATGGACGCGAGCTTCCAGACCCTGGGCCCCATACTCTCCACAGGCAATGCCGTCACCGATGTCATCATCAGCGACAAGCAAAGAACCGCCGCCAGGCTGGGCATCGATTTCCAGGAGGCTTTTGTCTATCCCCGCCCCGGGGGATACGATGCCTACGACATCGGCATTATCCTGAGTAACCTCCTGCAGAATGCCCTGGAAGCCTGTGAGCGCACAGAATGCGGGGAAAGGCACATTTTCCTCTCCGGCAGACAGAAAAAGCGATTTTTCCTGATGGAAGTCCGCAATTCTTTTGACGGGCACCTCCGTTTCGACCGTCTGACGAATCTGCCCGTTTCCGCCAAAGGGCCCGGCCGGGGCTCCTCGCCGCTCCACGGCATCGGTCTGTCCAATGTAAAGCGGACGGCGGAGAAATATCAGGGAAGCGTAGATATCCGGACAGCGGGGGACGAATTCATTGTGACAGTGCTGCTGCAGGAAAGAAACACAGGGAAACCTGCGGAAGCATCTGTCGAAAAGCCAGGAGAAGAAATCTGGTAAAATGTCAGTCAAAATATCTGCGGAAATACCTGCAAAAGCATCCGCAGAAAAACCTGTGGAAGTATTTGCAGAAATATGAAAAATCGAAAGGAGACAACATGGATTTTCAGGATTTAGGCATCAAAGAAGTGAACGCATATTATGCCCGCCGGGGCGGTATCCGGACAGCGGCCGTAAACGGCTATGCCAATGTGGGCAGCTTTCCGGCGTTAATGCAAAGGACCGCGGCACAGGTCGCGCAGGCCGGGAAAGAGGCACAGACCCATGCGGCGGCGCAGGCCGGGAAAGAGGCACAGACCCATGCGGCGGCGCAGGCCGGAAAGACTCTCCGGACAGAAGAGGCGGAGACAAATCAGTCTTCCAAAAACAATGCCTCCACCCAGGCCGTCTCCGGCAACGGCAACATCTGCTGCGACAAATGCCAGGCCGTAAGCCAGGTAGTGCTCCGGATGATGTCCAAAAACCTGTACGCCCAGAGCGCTCTGGGATATCCCCTCGCGGGGGCAGGCTCCTGGACGGCTTACCAGAACATGGCAAATATACTGGGAGACAGCCTGTTCTGACAACGGCATGGCTACCCGCCTTGCGCCCGGCCCATACACCGCGTCAGCAGCATACTCTTTCGCACAGATCTGCGCAGGAAAAAGGGGGCTTACCGCCCCCTTCGCTTTTCTTCCCCCCTCTTACGCCATTCTTATCTTTTCCTTAATCTCTTCCTTATCTTTTCTTTCCCGTTCTCTTCCCGGTGTCCTTTCCCGCCGAATTCTGCTTTTCTACGGCAGTCTGCCGCCCCTCTCCCTGTCCACCGTTATCCTCTACCTGCGCCACAGGAAGCCCTTTTCCGGCATTGCGGCTGTTCACGCTCTCCCGAAGCAGTGCGTAGAATGACGAAGTCAGAGGGATGAAAAACAGCATTCCCGAAATTCCGAACAGGCTGCCGCCCACGCTTACCGCCGTCAGCACCCAGATAGCAGGCAGGCCCACGGAATTCCCCACCACTCTCGGGTAGATCAGATTTCCCTCTATCTGCTGCAATATTAAAAACAGGATAATGAACCACAAGGCCTGTAAAGGATTGTCGATCAAGATCAGAAAAACTCCCACCCAGCATCCGATAAATCCTCCTACAATGGGAATCAGCGCCGTAAACGCGATCAGCACCCCCACCATCAGGGCATAGGGCATACGGAACAAAGTCATGGTCACCACGAACATAAACCCAAGGATTACAGCCTCCAGACACTGTCCGGTGATAAAGCTGCTGAAATTCTTATATAAGAGGCTGCAAATCTCACCGGTCCTGGCCGCCGCGGCCTTTGGCAGATAAGCCGTCAGAATCCGCCGCCCCTGATCCTCCAGCCTTTCTTTCTGGGACAGGACATAAATGGCAAAGATAAAGGATATCACCCCGTTCACAATGCCGGAGATGATACCGCTGGCCACGCTCACCGTGGAGTTCAGCACATCCCCTGCGCCGTTCTTCAGAAAGTCAATGATGCTGTCCAGCACGGAATCCCACTTGATCTCCGTCAGCTCCAACTCGTCAATTTTCGCAGTTACCTCCGGGTAGTCCTTCATCAACCGGTCCAAATTCTCTAAGACCTTGTCAGTAAAGGCCGGGATCTTGCGGCCGATCTCGGAAGCTGTGGTCACTACCTGGGGCACTACCGTGCCCACCACAATGGCGATCACCACAGACACAGACACGATGGAAAGCACAAGGCACAGCGGCCTCTTACATTTTGCGGCGCTCTTCCCTCTCCAGCGTCTGAACAGCTTCTCCTCATAGGCCCGCATGGGTATATTCAGCACGAAAGCCATGACGCCCCCTACCAGAAACGGAGACAATATGCCAAAAAAGAAAGCAATTCCCTGAAATACTTCCTTGCTGTATATAAGCGCCAGCACCAGCAGCGCCCCCAATATCATCAAATGCCTGATCTGCCTGATCTTTCCTTTGCTGAATTCCATATGTCCATACCCCTTGTCTGCTTCTTGCCGATTTCCTGTGAATCTCAAAACCATGTCTGCCGTCTGCTTCAGTTTAGCACATTTGCACAACACCCGCAAGAATAAAAAAATAGCCTGGACCCATATCGTTCCTGTAAGGTATTGATAAAGACATTATACTAAGGAGGAACAAAAGATGAGCGACACAAAGAAAAAAACATTTCTGGAGGAGACGGAAAATATGTCCCCGCCCCAGAACCGTCCCCAGAACAGCGAAACTGCCCCACAGTGCAGCACCCTGGAAGAGCTATGCCTGGACTGGCTCCGGGACAGGCGTAGGGCAGTGAAGAAAAGCACTTACTCTACCTATACTTACTGCGTCAACGTACATATTCTTCCGCTTCTGGGCAGGCTTTCCCTCCCGGAGCTGACGGAAGACGCAGTTCTTTCCTTTATCCGGAGCATACAGGAGAAAGAACTGGCAGACACCACCACACACGCCATACTGGTGGTATTCAAATTCGTCATCCGGCACGGCATCCGCTTCGGCCTGTTGGACAGCGCCCTTGCGGACTGCTGCCGCTCCACCTGCCACAGGGCCGAATCCAGAGTGCTGGCAGTCCAGGACAGCGTCCCAATGAAAGAATATCTGCTGCGGAAGCGCTCTATTTTCGCTATTTCCATTCTGCTGTGCCGGGGCACCGGCATACGCATAGGAGAGCTGTGCGGCCTGAAATGGGGAGATTTTGATTTCAAAGCCGGTACTTTCCATATTAAGCGCACGGTGTCACGGATCCCCAATCCGGACACCTCCCCGGGACAGCCCAAAACCGTTCTCTATATCAGAACACCAAAATCCCATACATCTTCCCGGGAAATCCCCATACCTGATTTTCTGATCACTCCCCTAAAGCGCATGCGCAAAGGGGACAATCTGTACGTGCTCACAGGGAAAGATACCTGCACCGAGCCCCGCAATGTGCAAAAGCGGTTCAAAACGCTTCTCAAGCGATGCCAGATGGAGGATTGCAACTTCCATGCCATGCGCCACGGCTTCGCTACGGCCTGCCTGGAGAAAGGTGTGGACTGCAAGACCGTGTCCTCCATCCTGGGCCATGCCTCCATCCGGACCACCATGGATTTCTATGTGCACACTTCCATGCGGCAGAAGACGGACTGCATCAATGGGATTGACTGAATAACTGGCTTTTCCCAGTCGATAGCCCCGTCTTCTTTACAGAAGCTATTCGAAAATGCTACTCCGGAAAAGCCTCCACCTCCAGATCCCCGCTGACTGTGGATATCTCCACCGAATGAGCGCCCCCGCCATACTGGCCTTTGGCATTTCTTCGCTTGCCGTCAAAGGAAAGGGCCTCCTGGAAAAATGTCTGGCAGTCGCCGCTGGAGGTGTTAAAGCGGAACTGAAAATCCGCCGTCTTTGGCAATTGTAGCTCCACCGCCCCGCTGGTGGTGGAGACGTCCAGGTTCCCCGACAGTTCCGCCAGACAGATACGAATGTCCCCCGACACGGAATGCGCCTTGCCGGCGCAGGCTCCGTCAGAGAGAACAATCTCCCCGCTGGTGGTGTCCATCCGGAACTCCCCTTTCAAAAGTCCCACCTGAATGTCCCCGGAAGTGCTCTCCGCATCCAGGCCGTCCTGCCCCTCCTCCAGCCGGATGCTGCCGCTGCTGGTGGACAGATTCACTGCGCCGGTGACCTTTCCCAGGGAGATGTCCCCGCTGGTGGTGGATGTGTTCACGGTTCCCTCCAGGCTCCTCACCTGAATCTCGCCGCTGGTAGAGGATATTTTCGTTTTTCCCCTGGCCTGTTTCACCGTGATATCGCCGCTGGTGGTGGTAATGTCCAGGGTATCCGCCTCGGCACTGTCCAGGCGGAGGTTGCCGCTGGTGGAAGATATCTTTGTCTCCCCCTGAGCCTGTTCCAGGGTGACGTCCCCGCTGGTAGTAGTAATGTCCAGAGTATCCGCCTCGGCGCTGCCCAGACGGAGGTTGCCGCTGGTGGAAGAGGCACATATCTTCTGCGCCTGTACCTCCGGGAACAGCATGTCTCCGCTGGTGGTGGACACTGTGAAGCCGTTCCGGATTTTCAGTCCGATTTCGGACGATATGTCCCCGCTGACGGTCTTCACGGTCAGGGCATCCATCTCCCGGGCAAAGTCGGCGGGCAGCCAGACTTCCGTATAGGCTCCCCGAAAACTGAAAAAGAGGAAAGAGAGCCACCCCTGCCCCGCCCCCTTTATACTCAGCTCCCCGCCTGACTGCTCCAAGTCGGAAAGCTGGCTCTGCTTCGGTTCGAAGTCCATGTATTCCCGAACGATAATTTCGTCCCCTGCGCTTTGATATAACAGCACGTCCGTGGCCCCTGCAAAGCCCTTTCCGTAGTCGATCTTCAGGCGCTGTATGTCTTCTGCCCGGAACTTCTTTTCCTGCACCAGAGAATAGTTCCCGTGGCCAGCCCCTGACGGCTTCTCCCTGGTCAGGAAAATCCCCAGAATCACGCACAGGAAAACCATCACCGCGCCGATTATGCCAATCAAGGCGATCTGCAATCGTTTCATACTCCTAATTCCTCTCCAATCTGCCGTCCCTTTTCCGGCGGCATTCATAAGCGTTCACGCCAGTGGTATCTGCCCATGCCGATCCGGCTTTCCGGCAGCGCCCGCTTCCCGGGCCGAACCAGGTCGGCCAAAATCCTGCAAATCACCCTCAGCCGCTGTGCCTTAAGTTGAATATCAGCACCTCAATCATCTGGGCGCAGGCTCCCACCAGGAATGTCAGCCATGTAATCTCCCAATGCTGTGTCTTCATGCTGATGGCAAAATACAGAAGTAAAGTCACCAGCCAGATGATCATGCTGACGGATCTGCGGATTGCCTTTTCCCTGCTGCCGGAGACGGCCGCTTCCTTGTAAAGCTCCACCAGGTTCTCCTCTTTCTTATTGTGGACTGGATACATGTTGGCCGCATAGATCAGCATACAGGTAGGCGGAATGCAGATCAGCATTGAAAGGGCAAACCCCAGAAGTCCCATCTCCGGCTCCGTAAAATAAATATCATTGACCACCAGACATACAATCAGAACCACGAAAGCAAAAATATAGATGCCCACGGCAGCGGCTGTCAGCATGGCCTTTTTCCTGCGCTGCTCCTCCGGCAGCAAAAACAGGCTTCTGTCCTTTAAATCCTCGAACAGTTCCGTCACGTCCCCGATGGAGCCGACGACGATCCGGAACGCGTCTTCCTCTTTATGGCCCTCGGCAATCAGGTCTTCGTACTTCTCTATGGTATTCTGGGCCATTTCCTCCTTTAGCTCCACGGCCCTCCTGGTCTTAGGCGCGTCTTTGAACAGTTCATTGATATGCTTTCTGATTTTTTCTTTCATGTTCATTATCCTTTCTGTTTATTTATTTGTCTTATTTTTTGCTGCCCCGGAATTTGCGGGACATTTTCCATTCAAAACTTTTTCATTTTAGGACCTTTTTATTTGAGGACTACTTTATTTCAGAAACTTCTCATTTCAGCAGCTGGTCGATAGTCGCCTTGGCCTCCTCCCAGTCTCTCTTGTAAGCCTGGTAAGCCTCTCGACCCGCGTCCGTGATGGAATAATAGCGGCGTCTGGCCCCTACCGTCTCATCTCCCCAGTAGGTCCGTATGTAGCCCGCCTGCTCCAGCCGCCGGAACGCTGAATACAGGGTGGCCTCTTTCAGTTCGCACCGGTTGTCGGTCTTCTTCATGATGTCCTTGTTGATCTGGTAGCCGTAGCTGTCCTGCTCCAGAAGATGGGACAAAATGATGGCCTCTGTGTGCCCCCTTAAAATATCGGACGTAATTGACATAGGCATCTCCTTTCCGGTTACACTATACCTCAATATACCTCGTCTGTCAAGGTATATTTTTGTTCGTAGTATATATTTTTTTGAGAAACTTTCTTTGAGAAGTAAAATTCCGCAAAAGTAGTATCCATATTTCCGGCATTGCGTTACAATAGGGACAGACATAAGCCAGGGGGTATAAGCATGAAATTTGAAAGTTCTTTTCCGATTTGGGATAAATTGAATACAGATCAGCAGGCCCGCATACTGGGCAGCCTGGCAAGCCACCGCGTCAAAAAAGGAGCTGTCATCCACAACGGAAGCATGGATTGTACCGGCCTGCTTTTGGTGAAATCCGGGCAGCTTCGGGTCTACATTCTCTCGGAGGAGGGCCGCGAGATCACGCTCTACCGGTTATTCGAGCTGGATATGTGCCTGTTCTCGGCCTCCTGCATGCTGCGCTCCATTCAGTTTGACGTAACCATTGCCGCCGAAAAGGATACGGAGTTCTGGGTGGTGCCCACGGAGGTCTATAAAAGCATTCTGGAAGAATCCGCGCCGGCGGCAAATTACACCAATGAACTGATGGCCTCCCGCTTTTCGGATGTGATGTGGCTGATGGAGCAGATCATGTGGAAAAGCCTGGACAGACGCGTGGCAGCATTTCTCCTGGAGGAAGCCTCCATAGAGGGAACCGATCAGTTAAAAATCACCCACGAGACAATCGCCAGCCATCTGGGCTCCCACCGGGAAGTTATCACCCGGATGCTCCGGTATTTTCAAAATGAGGGGATGGTCCGGCTGAGCCGGGGCGCCGTTGAGATTGCGGATGCAGATAAGCTGGAGGAATTAAGGGATTCCTGATTTGCAGTCTGCCCAAATGCGCAAAGATTTCCAAGACTGAAAGATACAAAGCCTGAAGCGCCATGGCGCCTATAAGGAAGAATGCCCAAAATGCAGGCATTCTTCCTCGTGCGGTTCTTTTTGTACTTGCAAGATTATTCGGTTGCATGGCCTTTTGAAAGTCATCCAAGTTTCTCGGTGTCCAGCGGACACGCAGTAATATGATGCCTGCCATTTTTATCCCGAATGCGAGACACTCTCTAGTTATACTGACAGTCACTAAAATTTGCCAAGTCACCCGACTCACGAGCGGCAGGGCTCACGAATTAGCGGCAAATTTCACCGCTGGTGAGTATATCCATGCCGCAGGGGGCCGCGCTTTCCACCAGGCGGCGGTCGTTTATCACCGCATCGTAAAAGCGGAATCCGCCGGAGAAGTTATAAGCCTCATAGCCATGCCCCTCCAGAATCCGGCAGGCAATGTAGCTGCGCAGCCCGCTCTGGCAGATGACGTAGACGGGCTTTCCTTTTTCGATTTCGGAAAGGCGCTCCCGCAGTTCGTCAACGGGAATGTTGACAAATCCCCGGATGTGCCCCCGGGCATATTCCCCTGCCGTCCTGGCATCCAGCAGCGTGACGCTGCCGTCCCCGGGCAGCGCGTCCACATCCTCCAGATGCCACTGCTTCAATATGCCGCCCGCGATGTTGTCGATCATGAAGCCTGCCATGTTCACGGGGTCTTTGGCAGAGGAATAGGGCGGCGCATAGGCCAGGTCCAAATCTTTCAGCTCAGTGGCTTTCATCCCTGCATGGATGGCGGTGGCCAGGACGTCGATCCGCTTGTCCACGCCCTCATAGCCTACAATCTGGGCACCCAGCAGCCGGTATGTCTCTTTCTCGAATACCACTTTCATGGTCATGACCCTGCCGCCGGGATAGTAGCCCGCATGGCTCATGGGAGAGAGGATCACCGTGTCCACGTCCAGCCCGGCTTTCCGCCCATGGGCCTCATTGATGCCGGTGACGGCGGCTGTCATGTCGAACACCTTGATCACGGAGCTGCCCTGGCTGCCCGCATACCTGCTGTCGCCGCCGCAGATATTGTCCGCGATGATCCGGCCCTGTTTGTTGGCAGGCCCGGCCAGGGAGATCAGGGCATTCTCGCCGGTGACAGAATGCTTCACCATAACCGCATCCCCCGCAGCGTATATGTCGGGGACAGACGTCTCCATCCGCTCGTTGACTACTATACTGTCTTTTATTCCCAGTTCCAGACCGGCTTCTTTCGCCAGAGCCGTATCCGGCGTGACGCCGATGGCAAGCACTACCATATCGGCATGGAGGGGCTCATTGTCTTTCAACAGCACGTCCACGCCGTCCCCTTTTTCTTCAAATCCCTCCACGGTGTGCCCCAGCACAAGCTTCACGCCATGTCTTCGCATCTCGCCGTGAATCATGGCTGCCATGTCCGAGTCAAAGGGGTTCATCAGCTGTTTCGGGCGCTGTACAATGGTCACTTCCATTCCCAGCTCCCGCAGATTTTCCGCAAGCTCCAGCCCGATGAAGCCGCCGCCAGCCAGCACGGCGGATTTCGGCCTGTGCTTACGAATGTATTCCTTGATGCGCAAAGTATCCTCCACCGTGCGCAGGGTGAAGAGCCTGTCAATGCCTGTGCCCGGCAGTCTGGGCTGTGTGGGCTTCGCCCCGGGGGAGAGGATCAGCTTATCATAGCTCTCCTGAAATTCCTCGCCGGTTTCCAGATTCTTTACGGAAACGGTCTTGGATTCCGGGTGGATTCCCGTGACCTCATGGCGGACTTTCACGTTCACACGGAAGCGCGAGAAGAAATTCTCCGGGTTCTGGAGGGTCAATTCCTCGGAATCCGCGATCACGCCGCCGATATAGTAGGGCAGGCCGCAGTTGGCATAGGAAACATATCCCGACCGCTCAAATACGATGATTTCCGCCGCCTCGTCCAATCTCCGGATTCTTGCCGCGGCTGTGGCGCCCCCTGCCACGCCGCCTACGATTACCACTTTCATGTCATTCCACCTCTCCCTGATAAGCGGACATGCCGCCGATGTTGTTTACGTTCACATACCCCATGCGCTGCAGCAGGCTCACCGCCTGACGGCTTCTGGCCCCGGACTGGCAGTAGACGAACAGGGGGGTGTCTTTCTTCTCCGCAATGGATGTGATTTTTTCAATCTGCTGCAGCGGCAGGTTTTTGCTCCCGGGGACATGGCCTCCCCGGTACTCTTCGGGTGTGCGGACGTCCAGCAGAATCGCCTGGGGGACAGCCCGGTACTCCTCCACGCCCTGGTTGATATCCGAATGCCGGAACAAATCAAAGAATCCCATATCACTACCTCCTTTTTAAATCGCTTCGCGATAGTACTAAAGGGTAAAGCCGCTTCGGCACACCTGTAATGAGAGAAACTTTCATTCGAAAGGGCACTCATAAAAGTTCCTCTCGTGCGCCTTTGCGACTTTACTATACACCAGAAATTATTTTTCAAAAACGTTTGACATTTCTTAGCTGGACTTACAGCATTCCCAGGATGGCATTCTTAGGTCTGGCTCCCATGGCCTGGTTGACTATTTTCCCGTCTTTCATCACCACCAGAGTGGGGATGCTCATGACGCCGAACTGCCCTGCCAGCTCAGGCTCCTCATCCACGTTGACTTTGCCCACCTTGATATCCGAGCGCTCTCTGGCGATCTCCTCCACAATGGGAACCACCATACGGCAGGGCCCGCACCAGGGAGCCCAAAAGTCCAGCAGCACAGGCTTATCGGAATCCATGACTTCGCTTCGGAAATTGTTCTTGTTGATATTGACAGCAGACATATTGTTGTCCTCCTTTTGTTTTTTATAACAGAATCCAAGATAGGATTCTATTATCAAAGTACTATTATTTCTTTTGTGGGTACATGATATCATGGATTTCTTTGTTCTTCTGTGATAATGTCACATAAATCCGATTTTATTTTTCAAAGTTCACAATCGCATCAAGGTCATAGAGGCAAAGGCTTTCCGAACTTTCTGCTTCTGCCATGATTTTGTCGTCAAAGCCGGATTCGGAAAACAAGGCGTAGTAAAATTTTGCTTTCTCTTTCTGCGGAGCCAGTTTCGCCTTTGTGTCAAGATACTCGCCGTAGGCAAAGGGGCTGTGCTTGAATTTACATTCGCCCACCAGATACTCTTTCCCGTCTCTGCTGATGCCTAACAGGCCTATCTCCGTCTCTGCCATCCGCAGTCCGTTTTCCGCATTTTTGTCACGGACAGTGGTTTTTCCCATCCAACGCCCCATCCTGACATAGCGGAATGGCAGGGCGTTTTTCTTCTGGAGCCCCCGCACGAACTCCCTGCACACATCCTCGAACACGGAGGAGGCAAATTCATGCAGGGCAGGACGGACGAGATATTCATAGACTCCCTCCACATCCCCGTCCTCAAGCTGCGAGAGATTGGCGAAGCCGAACGCATACCAGAAACGGAAGAAATGATCGGTCAGGCGGTATGTCCCCCGGTTCGCATTGGCTTTCTCTTTCGTCCCTGCGTCAATGGAAAACTCCCGCCGGACAATCCCCAGTTCTATCAGGTTCTTCAAATAGACGCTGGTTTTGGAGGTATCCTCCAGCAGGGACTTCCGGCTGATGTCATTCAGCTTCGTGCTGCCCAGGGCCACTGCCTCAATGATGGCGTTGTAAATCGGGGGCTCCCGAAGTTCCTGATGAAGCAGGAAGTCCACCTCGCTGTAGAGCACGGAGCCTTTGGTCAGGATATTGCGCTTGATGTTTTCCTGAACGGAAAGCTCCGGGCTGAACTGATTGAGATAATGGGGAATGCCGCCAAGCACCGCGTAGGCCAGCACCTTGTCCCTTTCCGAATAATCCGGAAAAAAGCAGGCGGCCTCGTAAAATCCCATTTCGGTCATCTTGTAGATGCCTGTGGCCCTGCCGTATAACGGATTTTTTTCTGCCAGCAGCTCTTTTTCCACAAAGCTCATGGCGCTGCCGCACAGGACAATCATTACATTGCCGTCTTCCAGTTCCATGTCCCAGAGATTTTGCAGAATGGACGGAATGCTTTTGTTCCCTTTGCACATGTAGGGAAACTCGTCGATTACAATGAGCTTCTTTTTTTCTCCGTATGGGAGATCCAGGATTGCCCGGAAAGCCTTTTCCCAATCCGCGAATTCTGAGAGATACTGCTTTGCAGGGATGTCCTCCCTCAGAATCTGGCTTGAAAATCTTGCCAGCTGTACTCTGTCCGTAGTCTGTGTACAGGAAAAAAAGAGGTGGGGCTTATCCCTGCAAAATTCTCTGAGGGTTTCCGTCTTTCCCACACGCCTTCTTCCATACAAGACGATCAACTGTGCCTTTTTTTCATTGTATTTATCCTGTAGGAATCTTAGCTCTGTCTCTCTTCCTATGAACATAATGCCGGCTCCTTTCAAAATATCTAATCCTGATTTACTAAATCGTGATTTGAAATAATCATATCCACAAATGCCATAAAAATCAAGATCTTTTCGTAAAAAAGTGAGGTGGAAAGCCGCCGCGAAGAAACCTTTATGGATGACATTATCCGAAAGAGTCATATAGAAAAGGAGCTGCTCTCACATTTGGACGGAATAAAGACGGTGTTTGACGGTGCAGTTACACATTTTGCCATATCGCAGCCCATGATAGATAAGGCAAAGGAACTTCTTGGGCTCGTTGCTCGCGGGAATCAAAGAGAAGTTCGGACGACAGAAAATCAACATAGCAAAAAACCCGGAATTGTGTTACAATATTGACCCAGAAACCAGGAACGGGGGATACCATGCCGGACAAAAAGGCCTTTGAAGAAGCAAAGAGAAAAATCATCGGAACAGACAGACAGCGCCTGGGCATCGGCACTTTGTCGGAGAAGACAGTCCATGCCATCTTGAAGAATTATTATGAACCGGACGAGGACAGACAGGAAATCCCCATCGGGAATTATGTGGCGGACATCTTTGCGGGCGGGGAAATCATAGAGATCCAGACCAGGCAGTTCGACAAGCTGCGGGGGAAACTGTCCGCTTTCCTGCCCCTGTACCCCGTAACCATCGTCTATCCCATCCCCAGGGAGAAATGGATCATATGGATAAACGAGGAGACCGGGGAATTGAGCGGAAAACGCAAATCTCCGCTGAAAGGCAGCCCTTACACCGTTTTTCCCGAGCTGTATAAAATCAAATCTTTCCTGAAAGACCCCCATCTGCGCTTTAAGCTGGTACTGCTGGACATGGAAGAGTACAAGCTGTTAAACGGCAGGGGAAAGAACCGCAAGATCAGGGCCAGCCGCTATGACCGCATCCCTACGGAGCTGGTGCAGGAGCTGGAGACGGAACGGCCGGAGGATTTCCTGCAGTTCGTGCCCCCGGAACTTGAGGGGCCGTTTACCACGAAGGACTTTGCCAAAGCCGCCCGCATCTCCCAAACCCTGGCCCAGGTAACCCTGAACATCCTGTACCACATGGAGGCCGTGGCCCGGGTGGGCAAAAAGGGGAATCTGTACTTATATGAAGCAGGCGACCTTTGATACCTCGTTTCTTTCTTAAAGCTGAAACAGCCGGGGACTCATCGGCATATCCGGCGGCTTCCTTTTTACTGTGACGCAACGAGACCGGGCGGTTACCCATCCAGATAACCGCCCGGAAACCATGCTTTCTGCTTTCTCTGAACAGCCTCTTGCCGCAATACCGTCAAAGCCAGTCAATCCAGACCCGCAATGCTGTCCACCGGCAGGGACATGACAATGCCCTGAGCCTTGCTCTTCATGCCGCACTGCTTCCCGATCTCCTGCATAATTGCAAGTTTGTCTTCCTTCTGGGCCAGGATCAATACCACTTCCCGCTCCTCCTGGACGCTGATCTTCCAGAACTTCATGGCCTCCTCATTGCCGATGCGCCTGCTGTGGAACACGGTGCCGCCGGAAGCCCCCTTGGGCCTGGCAGCGTTCATCACTTCCTCGCTGAACCCCTGGTTTACGATCGCCATGATCATGCTGTATGCGTTCTCTGTCATATCCGCCTCATTCCTCTCCAAAAGTCTCTTCTTCTCCTCGGGCTCCAGGCTCTCCATGAGCCGGACCAAATGTCCGCTGCTGCCCGACATCAGAAGCGTAAAAGCAATCCCCGTATTGGGCATGCCAAGGTGCAGCTTTTTCCGCAGCTTCTTCAGCATCTCGTCCGCGAATGCCTTGGGCAGCATGGCCATGAGGATATTTTTATCCACCCCGTCTAACCCCAGCATGTCCATGACCTCGCTGGTGGCAGTGCCCTGGCCGTGGAAGATGTACTGGACAGGGACATTCCCCTCCTTGAACAGTCCCGCCGCCTTACTCACCAGCTTCGGTGTGGCGATGAGAAGCAGCATCCGAACAGACATAGCTTTATGATTGTCCCCCATTTCCGTCTTCCTCCTCGAATTCAATGATGTCGTCTGCAGCGCTATCCATAACAGGGATTTCCGCCTCCCGTACCGCGGCTCTCTCTGTGACTTTCAGCTTGTATTGATACAGGATTCCCATGAGCTGGATGGCAATCAAAGGCGTCAGCGCAACCAGCGCAACCACCCCGAACGCATCCGTCATCAGATTGCCGCCCATGGACTGGCAGGCCCCGATGCTTAAGGGCAACAGGAATGTGGTGGTCATAGGTCCGCTGGCCACACCGCCGGAGTCGAAAGCGATACCCACGAACATCCTGGGCACGAACCGGGACAGAAGCAGTGCGATCAGATAGCCCGGGATAATGATATACTGGATGGGCAGCCCCGTGAGCACCCGCATCATGGCCAGTCCCACGCTGGCCGCCACCCCCCAGGACATGCAGCGGTTCATGGCTTTTGCGGACACGGAGCCGTTGGTCACGCCCTCCACCTGGCGGTTGAGCACCTGGATGGCAGGCTCGGCCTTTACGATATAATAGCCGATGAGCATGCCGATGGGGATGAGCAGCCATCTCCACACCTGCCCGGCGATCTCATTGCCAAGCAGCGCGCCCAGAGGCGCAAAGCCTACATTCACCCCGCAGAGGAACAGCACCAGCCCCAGATATGTATAGGCAAAGCCCACCGTGATTCGCTTCACCTGCCTGCGGGGATAGCGGCGGGTCAGCCTCTGGAACAGGGCGAACACAATAGCCACCGGAACCAGGGATATCAGCACCTCTTTCATATAAGGAGGCATGTCAAACAGAAATGCTTTCACCACATCCCGGGTAGTGCTCACGTCCGCCACCACGGCGCCGCTGTATGCCGTCTCCCCGGGGCTGAAAAACATGCCCAGTATCAATACTGCCAGAATAGGCCCCACGCTGGACAGAGCCACCAGACCGAAGCTGTCGCTGGAGGCATTCTTGTCGCCGCGGACAGAGGCCAGACCTACGCCCATTGCCATGATGAAAGGCACCGTCATGGGGCCCGTGGTCACGCCGCCGGAGTCGAAAGCCACTGCCAGGAAGTCCCTGGAAACAAAAAAGGACACACCGATCAGCGCCATATACAGAACGATCAATATGGTGGAGAGATTGATCTGGAACAGGATCCTGAGAATGGCCACCGCCAGGAAAATCCCCACCCCCACTGCCACCGTAAGGATCAGGGTCAGATTGGGGATGCCGGGGACCTGCTCCGCCAGCACCTGGAGATCCGGTTCCGATATGGTAATGATGGCCCCCATGGAAAAACCGATCAGAAAGATCAGAGGAATCCGGCGCGCTTTGGATATCTGGACACCGATACCCTCTCCCAGAGGCGTCATGGACATCTCCGCCCCCAGCTGGAAAAAGCCCATCCCGATCACCAGCAGGATCGCCCCCACCAGAAACATCACCATGATTCCCAGATCCACCGGAACCAGCAGGATGCTCAACAGCAGCACGATTCCCGTAATGGGCAGCACGGCCGAGACCGACTCCAATATCTTTTCTTTCAGTTTTTGGTTCACACAACCACCTCTTTTTCAGTCTTCTCTCAAAATCGGCTTTCCCCGCCCTCCGCTTTCCCACGGCGAATTTCCGGCACCTTACTGCCGCCTTACTGGGCCGTTTTGTTCTCTGTGGCTATAATATTGCTGCCGAATACGTCTCTGATCAGCACCTCCCCCACAGCCACCGGCAGCTTCGCGGTATGGGCGTTGATCAGGCCCATACAGTCCATGACTTTGGATTTCGGGATGGGCCTGTCTGTCTTCACAGCCAGGACTTCCCCGTTATCACAGCGCATGGTACTGGTCACGGTCCTCTGGGGATGGCTCACCTCCGCCTCCGCGTAGGCTGCCCCCCGCTTGCAGGTATTGCCGCTTATGGATGTGATTTCCTCTCCCTCCATCTCCACTGTCAGAGAACATCCCATAGGGCATATGATACATGTCATCTCTCGCTTCGTCATTTTCGCACTCCTTTTATCTCCTGAGCCCTGACAGCAGACAGCCGCGGCCTGCTCCTGCAAACCTGCATTCGGCCTGTGCCAAAGCCGGTGTTCCGGGTTTTCTTACCCCACGGCCGGCTGTGGGCCATTTGGCCGAAACCCTGATTTCCCGGCCCGTGCTCTGCCTGGCGCCGTCTTCGTTTTCCTTACGCCAGCTCCTCCAGCTCTACCCGCAGCCCGGTCACTCCCTCCAGAAGCTCTCCCTTAAGCCTGATATTCTCCATCTCTCCCGGCACGGCCTTAGGCCTGCGGACAGAATGGATTACTTTACCGTCGCTGACCACATTGATTTTCACATTCCGGTACCTGTCCGCCACCCGGAAGTACAGGGTGAAATCCTTGCGCTTTGTAATTCTCTGGGGAACGGTATACCGAACTTTTCCGTCTGTTGTAATAGGAATTCCCGTTTCCATGGAAGTTTCCGCGGGAATGTCAGCCTGCGCCGCAGCGCCGCATCTCTCCCCGGCGCCCTCCCGGATGAAGTCCGCCGCGCACTTTCCCGCGATGGCAGCCTCCTCGGATACGAAGTCCACCAGATCATGTACATGGAGCACATTGCCGCAGGAGAAAATGCCCTCCGCGGAGGTCTGTCTGTCCTGGTCCACCAACGCGCCTCCGGTGACGCTGTCCATCTCCACTCCTGCCTGCAGGGACAGTTCATTCTCCGGAATCAGGCCCACGGACAGCAGCAATGTGTCGCAGGGAATGTACTCCCTGGTCTCTTGGATGGGACGGCGGTTTTCGTCCACTTTGGCGATGGTGACGCCCTCCAGCCGTTTTCTGCCGTGGATCTCCACCACCGTATGGCTCAGCTTCAGGGGAATGTCAAAATCGTTCAGGCACTGCTCGATATTCCTGGCAAGGCCTCCGGAATAGGGCATCAGCTCGCACACGGCCTTTACCTTTGCGCCCTCCAAGGTCATGCGCCTGGCCATGATCAGGCCGATATCCCCGGAGCCTAAGATGACCACGCTCTTTCCGGGCATGTATCCCTTGCGGTTCACCAGCTTCTGGGCCGTTCCCGCGCTGTAAATGCCCGCGGGGCGGGTGCCTGCGATATTCAGGGCGCCTCTGGGCCGTTCCCGGCAGCCCATGGCAAGGACAATGGCCTTTGCCTCAATGGTAAAGATGCCCTCCTCTTCGTTGGTGGCGGTGATGGTCCTTTCGGGCGTGACGGACAGCACCATGGTGTTTAATTTCACGGGAATCCCCAGGTCCCGCACCTGTTTTTCATATTTCCAGGCATATTCCGGGCCAGTCAGCTCCTCCCCGAAGCGGTGCAGGCCGAAGCCGTTGTGGATGCACTGCTGCAGGATGCCGCCCAGCCGGCTGTCCCTCTCCAGAATCAAGATATCCCTGATGCCGCTCTCATACGCGGCCACTGCCGCGCTCATCCCGGCGGGTCCGCCTCCGATGATAACCAAATCCGTCATTTTGCTTTCGTCTCCTTTATCGTCCCTGTGCCATTCTCTGTCCCGGCCGGTTTCCCTGCCGGCGCCTGTCAGCCTCTTTCCGGCGCAGCTTTCATTCTAACCTTTATGCCGCAGCCCGGCTGCGGCGTATCTTTATATACTATTCCTTTGTCTTGCATACGTTGATTTCGGATCCCCTGCCGGACTTTGTGATCTCCTCATAGGAAATCCCCAGCTCCCTGGACAGAATCTCTGCCAGATAGGGCATGCAGAAGCCTCCCTGGCAGCGTCCCATCTGAGCCCGGGTGCGGCGCTTGATGCCGTCCAAATCACGGGCGGGCGGGTTCTGGCGAATCGCGGCCACGATCTCCCCCTCAGTCACCGTCTCGCAGCGGCAGACCACCCTGCCATAGGCCTTGTCCCGACGGATCATCTCATTCTTTTCTTCCACGGAAGCATTTCGGAACGCGTACACGGGCCTGCGGCATGGCTGATAGTCCGGTTTCCTGCGCAGCTCAAGTCCCTGTCCGGCCAGCATGTCTTTTACATACTCCCCAATGGCGGGCGCGGCCGTAAGACCCGGGGATTCGATTCCGGCTACATTGACGAAGCCCTGGCTGGGGGAATTGATGATAAAGTCCCCTGTGTTCCCCGCAGCGCGAAGCCCCGTAAAGGAGGTGATGACCTTGCGCAGGGGGATATCTTTCACATTCTCCCGGGCCCTGGCTGTAATTTCAGCCAGCCCCTGCTGTGTGGTAGCCTTATCCTCCTTGTCCTCTCCGTCCACGGAGGTAGGGCCTACCAGAATATTTCCGTCCACCGTGGGCGTGATCAGGATGCCTTTTCCCATTTTGGAGGGAGTGCGGAAGATGGTATGGGACACCACATCGCCGCACTCCCTGTCCAGCAGCAGATACTCGCCCCTGCGGGGATGAATCTGTATGGAGTGGTCCCCTGCCAGCTTCGCCACCTCATCCGCGTAGATTCCGGCGGCGTTCACCACATATCTGGCGCAGACTTTCCGCGGCTGCGGCATCTGCGGGAAAGCGGAAGCTCCCGACGGCTCTTTTCCCTGTAAGCTGTCCCCCCGCTCCGCGTCTGCCGGACTCCCGCAGCTTCCCTGGCTGCAGGCTGCGGCGCAGATTTCGTAATATCCCTCTTTTTTCTCAATATGCCCTGCCTCAAAATCCAGCAGCAGCTCCGCGCCGTTGTCCATGGCATTCCCCACCGCGGCGACAGCCAGCTCATAGGGGCAGACGATTGCGGCCGTAGGCGCATAGAGGGCGCAGGTCACGCCGTCAGCCAGACCCGGTTCCAGGTGCCTGGCCTCCTCTCCGTCTATTACGCGCAGCTCCTCCACTCCGTTCTTCAATCCCCGGGCGTAGAGCTTCTCTATGCTCTCCCTGTCTTCGTCTCCGAAGCCTATGACTAAGGAACCGTTCCTGCGGTACGGCACGCCCAGTTCCTTTGTGATCTGCTCCATCATCCGGGAGCCCTGTACATTCAGCTTTGCTTTCAGGCTTCCCTCTTCGGCGTCATATCCCGCGTGGGCAATACCGGAGTTGGCCCGGGTGGCACCCATCCCCACATCGCTTTCCTTTTCCAGAATACAGATCTTCAAGTCGTAGGCCGCCAGCGTCCTGGCCAGCATTCCGCCTACCACTCCTGCGCCTATGATTGCTACGTCATACATATCGTGCCCATGCCTTTCTTCTGTCATATTTTGTGCCAAAGATCAGATAAAATCATTTTGTGCCAATATTGTACCATGTCTGCCACGGCTTTGCCACCTATAAATTTATAAACTTTACGAATAACCCCGGCCCCGTTATGTCCCTTTTGGGTATAACAAAAGACAGCCCTGCTGAAATGAGCTGTCTTTCAAACAATCACCGAAAGCTTCCCGTTAATTCTGCATCAGGATATGCTGTCCGTAAACCAGGGGATACTCTGCCAATGTCCCGCCGTCCAGCTCCTCTCTGTACATGTCCACTGCCGTGATCTGATGATTCTCATAAGTGGTGTAATAGTAAATCCCTTTGTCTGCATTGCAGCAGCAGGTATAGATGGTGGTCTCGTACTTTCCCTCCTGTGCCTCACAGCATCCCCGCTGCTGGTCCACCGCGCCCAAGATGTGGAAGAACTGGCTGACGCTCTCGGATTCCGAGTCCCCGGAGACCGAATTCATCTTCACAAAAGCCGCCCGCACAAAGCGGGACTGGGAGGACAGGTCCCCGGGAAGTCCCCAGGCTCCCAGCCCCAGACTGTGGGGCTCCAGGGACAGCCTGTCCGAGAACAGATTCCGCGGAATCTTCGCAGACAGATGCATATAATTGGCCAGCCTGGACAGCTGCTCCGGAAAGGGCGGATTGTTGGCCAGGATACCTGCCGGATTGTCGTACACTTTCAGTCCGTCCCTGACGGATTCCACCACAATAGAGCCCTCCCTGTCCGCGATCATCCAGTGGAGCGCGGCCAGGGGCAGGTTGTCGCTGAAAGCCGTGTCCGTCAGGTTCGTCCCCTCCAGCAGAAGCCTGGCCTCCCCTACAGAGGCGCACTGTCCCAGAATCCACGGAATAAACTCAAACTGCGCCACATTCTTTTTGCCCGGTTCTTCTTTCGCATAGACCGCATTGCCCACGAAGTTCAGCCCTGCCATCCCCAGCCCTCTCTCATTTACGGCATCGTAATACAGGGGCTGCCCCTTTGCCATATGGGCCATGCCAACCATGGCATAATGGCTTTCCATGGCCGCCGCGGCGCGGAAACGCAGCCTGTAGCGCCGGGGCATCACCACAATCTCCTCCCCGTAGGAAAAATAGTAATCCAGCGTGCGTCCGAAGTAAAAATCCTTTGTCCGATAAGTTGCTGCCGTACACATACTCGTCACCTCCATAATTGTACCATTATCCTGTCCGCCCCTGCGCCGTATTATTCCGCAAAGCAGACAATCCATTGAGCATGTGCATTGCGGAGTCACAGACTCAGACAGGAGAGCCTCATGCTTTAGATAAAGAGGACCCATTGGATATGCAGGCAGTGACTCACTGCTTTGCCGTAGATTATATTCCGGAAAGAGACTTTACCATAGAAAAACCTGCGACCTATGCGTTCTGGAAAAACTATCAGGCCGAGTTAGATTAAGGTTACCTATTTGTTGCATTCTCCATGATAAAAATGTATAATAAGCAAAAATAGTGCCAAACGCCAAAAGGAAGATATCCCGCTATGTTATTACCGCAGAAAATACAGAATCTCATTGAAAGCGAAGCTTACAACACGGACGATTATGGCATGTCCGGCTCCTGCGTCCTGCTGTTTGAGGAAAAGGTATTGAAGATTCAGAATCCCGGCCCGGAAGCGGAAAATGAGCTTTCCATGCTGCAATACCTCCAGGGGAAGCTTCCGGTTCCGAAAATCTATGCCCATGCCGTACAGGACGGCAAATCTTACCTGCTCATGGAGAAATGTCCCGGAGAAATGGCCTGCTCCGAAAGTTATATGGAAAATCCGGCCCTCCAGGCCAGGCTCCTGGCCCATGGCCTGAAGCGGCTCTGGGCCGCTGATATGGATTTCTGTCCCGGCGACTGGCGTCTGGAGCGCAAGCTGGAGCAGGCACGGTACAATATCGATCACGGCTTGGTGGACATGGACAATGTGGAGCCCGATACTTTCGGGGAAAAAGGCTTCGCGGATCCGGATGCCCTGCTGGAATGGCTCTGGGAGAACAGGCCAAAGGAGGACCTTGCGCTGTCCCACGGAGACTACTGTCTTCCCAATGTATTCGGCATGGGCGCTGAGGTTTCCGGCTACATCGACCTGGGCAGGGCCGGCATCGCCGACAAGTGGTGCGATATCGCCCTGTGCTACCGGAGCCTGTCCCACAATTACAGCGGCAGATATCATGGGCGAAGTTATGGGGCCTATGACGATCTGCTGCTGTTTCGGGAGCTGGGGCTGGAGCCGGACTGGGAGAAGATTCGTTACTATATCCTGCTGGACGAGCTGTTCTGACGACATGACAGGGAAAGCGGTGCGGCCCCGGTGGCGCCGTAATCCTTGAGGAAAGGATCATTTCCATGTTAAAGATACTCCTTATAGAAGACGACTCTCTGATACGGGAGGAATTGAAGACTCTCCTTTCCAATCAGGGCTATCAGGTATCCGGCGTCACCGATTTCAGGGATGTACCCCGCCAGGTGCGGGAGGCGTCCCCTGATCTGATCCTGCTGGACATCAGTCTGCCGGGGCAGGACGGGTATCAGGTCTGCACTGCCGTCCGCAGCTTTTCCGCTGTGCCCATCCTGTTCCTCACAGGCCGGGACACCGCCATGGACGAACTCCAGGCCCTGACTCTCGGCGGGGACGACTATGTCTCCAAGCCCTACAACATCCCCGTGCTGCTGGCCAGAATCGGAGCACTGCTCAGACGCGGGGCTCCTGCTGCCGCTGCTGCCGGAACCCGTTCCTGTCCCATGGAGCACAGGGGCGTGCGGCTGGACACCGTGACGGGTACCCTGACCAAGGACGGCAAATCCGTGGAGCTGACCAAAACGGAGCTGAAAATCATGTATCTGCTCTTCCTGCATCCGGGGGAAATCGTACCCAGAGCGGATATCATAGAGTACCTGTGGGATAATGAAATCCACACCGACGACAATACCTTAAGCGTAAACGTCATGCGCCTTAGGGAGAAGCTGCGGGCTCTGGGGGAGAATGACTTCATCCAGACCAGGCGGGGCATGGGTTATCAGTGTGAGAACTAGTTCCCTCTGCAATCCCTCTTCCCGACTTTTCATTAGTGCTGCTGCCGGCGGCAGACACGGGGTGTTCATATGAAGCTTTTTGATTACATGCATGAAATCAAAGGTGTCTTGCTGGTGTGTTTCAGCGGAGGGCTGTTCTTTACGCTTGTTCTGGCCGCTTTCGGCGTCAGTGCGGCGCAGCTTATTCTGCTCTGGATGTGTTTTTGCCTGATTCTCTTTTCCACTTTGGTCTGCTGCTGGCAGAAAAAGCGCCGCAGGCTCTCCTACCTGCGTGATACATTCGGTGTGCTGGAGCCAAAATATCTGATGGCCGAAATCGCTGACGCGCCGGATTCCGCCTTGGAACAGGTGTACTTTCACATGCTGCAGAGGGCGCTAAAGTCTATGGCGGATCAGGTGGCTTCCTCCCAAAGACAGACCAGAGAGTATCGGGAATTTTTGGAACAGTGGGTCCATGAAATCAAGCTGCCTGTGACGGGCATCGAGCTGCTGTGCGAAAATAACAAGACGGACGTCACCCGCAGGATTTTGGCCCAGACCCAGCGCATCGGGCAGGATGTGGAAAAGGTGCTTTTTTACGCCCGGCTGGGTGTGGCGGAAAAGGATTATCTCATTCGGGAAATCTCTCTGCGGGAATGCGTCATGAATGTGCTGACCAGGAACAAACAGCTTTTGATAGAAAACAACGTAAGTGTGCACACCGAAAATCTTTCCCACAAGGTGTACTCTGACTCAAGGTGGGTGTCTTTTCTCCTGACCCAGTTGATTTCCAACAGCCTGAAATACAAAAGCGCCAGGCCTCTTGTCCTGGACTTTGCCTCCCGGGATGCAGACGGCTATGTGGAATTGTCCGTCACCGACAATGGGGTGGGCATCCGGCAAAGCGAACTGCCCCGGATCTTCGACAAGGGCTTCGTAGGCAGCAACGGGCGGGGCGCAGGGGCTGCCACCAGGATGGGGGCTGCCACCAGGATGGGGGCTGCCACCGGCATGGGGGCTGCCACCGGCATGGGGCTATATCTGTGTGCGCAACTTTGTGAGCGGCTGGGCATCGGGATCCGGGCGGAATCGGAGTGGAAACGGTCCACTTCTATATGCCTTTATTTTCCAAAAGATCAGACTGTAATGACGCAGAATTAATGTACTAAAACTTATGGATTATTCCGCTCTGCCGCAGAATGGCATTTGCGGAATGCCGGGACTTAATCTTTGTGTCCACGGTCGCATGCCGTCCTGAAATCGGGCTGTACCAGATGTCATGGTCGCCTTTTCCATGCCTGACAAAGGTACATCGCGCACTTGTTTTTCATATTCAGCCATTCACTACCATGCAGGCAGATGACAGCCACAAAAGGATATGCTATACTGAAATACTGAAAACAAATGCGGCACCGGATTTTGAGTCAGTCAGGAAAATCATACTGTATAGGAGAAAGCGTTCATGGCGTATACGGAACAAGAAATACTGAAATTCATGGAACAGGACAGAGAGCTTGGAGCGGCAGCCCTGCTGGAGACCTACACAGGCCTGCTGTGGAGCGTATGCGCCAGGCGGCTGGAGAACCCGGAGGACATCAGGGAATGCGTGGGCGACGTATTCTCGGAATTCTGCATCAATTACAAACGGTTCGACAATAACAAGGCCAGCCTGAAAAATTACCTGTGCCTCATAGCGGACCGCAAGGCGCTGAACCGGTACCGGGACAACAGCCGCAGGCAGAAGGCGGAGGCGAGAGCTTCCGAAGAGCAGGCAGACCAGGCGGCCAGGCGGCAGGATGCCCTGGAGGAGACAGGGGAATTTAAAACAGAGGAGTTGGAAGCGGCTCTGGATGCCCTGGAGCCCCTGGACAGCCAGATTGTCCGAATGAAGTATTATGAGGGGCTCTCCTATTGGGAGAAACAGAGGCGGGAGCCGGGGAAAGCGCCGAGGGAGAAGATGTTCCGAACCTAGAGGAACTGCGGCTGGGAGGCGGCATATCCCTCCAGTATGGAAAGATGTCCATCTCTTCATCGGGAGACCGGGCCCCGGACTGGGTGGAGCTGTCATTGCTTGAGCCGGTTCATATCCTGAACCAGAGTTTCACATTGGAGGTACTGGTAAAACAGAACTGAAAAGCATGCCCAGAGCAGATCTCATAGAGTACCTGCAGGGCAATGTGCCAGAATCTTGCAGGCGTCTATAACATGGAAGCACAGAAGCGCCAATAAAAAGGGGTTGAAAGTATACAGCCAAAGCTTAAAATTTCCCTAAAATGACAAAACTGTCACATTAAATCAAGAGACATCTATACCTCCCGTACATTCCATATTATAAGATAAGGGAAGTTCAATAAAGGAGGTTCGTTAAAAATGGACAGACATAATAGCAGGAATTTTCAAAAACCCCCTCTTCTCCAGGTACAATCCATAGACAAATACTACGGCTCCCCCCAGTCTGTGACCAAAGCCTTAGACCAGCTGAGCTTCCACGTCCAGGCCGGGGAGTACATGGCCGTCATGGGCGCCTCCGGATCCGGCAAGACCACTCTCTTAAACTGCATCTCCACCATCGACACCGTAAGCTCCGGCCACATCCTCTTAGAGGGCAGGGACATCACCGCCATCCCCCCGCGGGACATCACGGCTTTCCGCAGGGATACCCTGGGCTTTGTGTTCCAGGAGTTCAACCTGCTGGACACCCTGACCCTGGAGGAGAATATCGCCCTGCCCCTGACCATCCGGGAACTGCCGCCGGCCCAAATCCAGGCAAAAGTCCGCGCCATGGCAGACCGACTGGGATTGTCCCAGGCCCTGGGGAAATTCCCCTGCCAGGTATCCGGCGGCCAGAAGCAGCGCTGCGCCTTTGCCCGGGCGGTCATCGGGGAGCCGAAGCTAATCCTGGCGGACGAGCCCACAGGGGCCCTGGATTCCGCCTCCGCCCGGGTGCTGCTGGAAATCATGCACCGGTTCCACCGGGAGTCCCATGCCACCATCCTGATGGTGACCCATGACGCTTTCAGCGCCAGCTTCGCGGAACGCATTCTGTTTTTAAAGGACGGGCGCATTTTCAACGAAATCCTCAAAGGGGAGAAGAGCCGGGAAAGCTTTTACCAGGAAATCCTGGATGTGCTCTGTGTGCTGGGAGGTGAGCGGCCATGCTGAAACAATTGTCTCTGCGCAATGCAAGCCGGCAGGCAAAGGAGTATGCGCTGTATTTCATTACCCTGACCTGCACGGTGTCTTTCCTGTACGCTTTCAATACTTTGCTCTTCTCGGACAGCGTCAAGTCCCTGCCGGAAATGCAGGTGCTGCCCTACATGATAATAGCGGCCTCCACATTAATCGTTTTCATCACGGGCCGCATCATCAGCTATATGGCGGGCTATATGCTGAAAAGGCGCAGCCGGGAATTCGGCATTTACATGCTCTGCGGCATCCCCAATCGGGACATTGCGAAACTCCTCTCCCGGGAGACTGTGCTCATGGGGCTGTCAGCCTTTCTGCCGGGGCTGGCCCTGGGGATGCTTTTGTCCCAGCTGCTGGAGGCTGTGGTGCTGCCCATGCTGGGAAGCCGGTACCGCCTGCGCTTCCCCCTTTCCCTGCCCGCAGTGAACCTTACGCTGGCATATTTTTTCCTCATGCTCCTGTGTTCCCTGGTAAAGAACCGCAGATGGGTCCGCAGGGTAAGCCTCCACAGCCTGCTCCTGTCAGACCGAAAGTCCGAGACGGTACTGCTTTCCGGAAACGGCCCGCGGGCCGCGCTGTTTTTCCTGTTTCTGGGCATGGGCGGGGCGGGCTTCTGGTTCCTCCTGTCCCTGCCCATCGGCGCCGGCTTCGATTTCCTGGTGGGCACGGTGCTGCTGGTGCTGTTTTTGTTCGGGTTCTTCCAGACTGTGCCGGCTTTTTTGACTACAGTGCCGGCGAACCGGGATGCCTGGAAATACAGGAAGCACCGGCTGACGGTACTGCGCGGGTTTACCGTCAGGATACGCTCCGCCGGCACCGCCTTGGGCATGCTTTCCGCCCTCTTTTGCCTGGCCCTGACCTTTTACGGCATCGGCATCAGCATCTGTGGGGTGACGGACAAAATGGTGAGCAGCAATCTCTGGGATATTCAGCTTCTGCATCCGGGTGAATGGCAGGATTTTTCCGGCTATGAGGAGGCTATCGCCCGGATGGTTCCCCTGGAGGCTTCCTACTCCTATGCCATTTACACAGACGGCGAAACGGAATTTACCGACCTCAGACAGCGGACGTCACAGGAAATGGGATTCTCCGGCAATCCCATGTACCGGGAATTTTTTCATGATACTTATATGAAGCAGAGCGATTACCGCAGGCTCCGGGAATTGCTGGGGCTGGATATGCGGGAGGTACCGTCTTCGGGCACGCCCCTGTGCTACGTCCACTGCCTCCCCTCCCTGGCCGATTCGTTCCGGGATTCTTTCAGGCAGGGAGAAAAAAGTTATGCCGGCTATCCCATCTCCGGGGAGGCGCTGTTTACGGAGGACTTCTCCCAGTCTGACATCTACGGAAACGGGCTTGGCTACATTCTCGTAGTCCCGGATGAGGCGGTGGCATCCTGCCGCGTCCTCTACAGCCAGTGTGTCATGATGACGGCACGGCCCCTGGCCCATGAAGAACTGGAAGAAATCGCGGAGGTCTGCGGCCTTAACAAGCTTCGCCGCAACACCGTGCAGAGCACATCCGGCGATCCCGGCGCCACCGCTTTCGTGGCGGAAGGGGATTTCCTGTCCGGGAAATGGCTGGACAGGGATTTCTCCAGCTATCTGCCTGCCTTAAGCATCTGCCTGTTCTATCTGGCGCTGGTGCTGGAAATCACCGGCGCCGCCATCCTGGCCACCCAGCTTCTCAGCGACAGAGAGCGAAACCGCAGGCAGGACAGGCTCCTGTCCCAACTGGGGATGGAAGCCGGACAGATCAGGCGGCTCAGTCACTGGCAGACGGGACTGTTCTTCCTGCTGCCCCTGCCTCCGGCGTTCGGCGTGAGCAGCGCCTATGTGCTCCTCTGCGGGGCGCGGCTGGAACGGAGTCTGTTCTACTTCCCCGCCGCCATGGGGCCTATGTGGCTCCCGGGGCTGCCGGTACAGTCCCTGGTTCTCTTCGGGGTGCTGTACGGCATCTACTACGCTGCCGCCCGGATTGGCGCCAACAGATAGGCGCCGGCAGATAAACGCCCGCTGCCCCCTCTCGCCCTGCATCCGGCCTTGACAAAAGCACTTCCGGGAAAAAGCTTTCCGGAAAATGGCGGAAAAGACGGAAAAAACCGTAAGGATACCGATAAGTCCTTGACGGTGTCTCCGAAATGGCATATGATAAAGAGGAAAGAAGCGTCAGAAAGCAGTCCAAAGAGAAGAGAAAGGAGCGACTGAACTTATCATGATTCTGAAACTGAAAAAAGATATGAAGAAGCAAGTCAAGCGCGTGAACAAGGAAATGGAGAAGCTGGGCAAGAAGTTTGGCGGCAAGGAATATGACACCAATGTAGTATTATTAAAGATGGATCAGCTGGACAGCGAGCTGAAATCCCTGCGGGAAGCCGTGAACCGGGAGAAAGAGCGGGCGTACATAGAGAAGATGGGAGGAATCCTCCCGAAGAAAAAATAATGCAATGGCCCGGGACGGCTGTCCCGGGCCATTATTGTCAACCATATCTCCCGCTACGGTTTACCCCTGCGCCCACTCTCACCGTGGAAATCCGCTTCGCACAGGTGTCAACGGTAAACATGTCAAAGGCCTGCTCCGTGACATCCCCCTGTGTCCGCCTGTACTTGGGGGCGTCATTGTAGCTGGGTTTTGGTCTCCGCTCTTTTTTTGAACATAAGGTAGTAACAATTCAGTTCAAAGTCGCTGCACTTCCTCCGGGCCTCCGGCAGACAGCACAGCAGCTTCTCCCGCATTGCCTCATCCTGCAGTTCCGGACGCAGTTCCTTTTGAATTCCATTCTGCCGAAAGAAAACCTCGATTTCCTCCATAGCCCTGTCCAACTTTCGCTTTTCCACAATGAAATCCATGTTATATCGCGTCTCCGCCTCCCATTCGCTCAACATTTCAGAATGATCGTCAATCCAGTCTGTTATGAAAAGATTTGCCCCATTATCTGCAATCATGGACAATAATTTCGTAATCTTATGGGTATTTGGCACGGTGACGCCCACGCACTCCAGGGCGCCCTTTAAGACTTTCTCCACCGCCTGCTGCAGGTGATATGCCGCATTATTTAAGATCATTTCATCATCCCATGGAGTCTCCCACAGGTTTTTTGCAGTTTCAAAATCCAACCTTGCGCTTCGGAACAGCCGCACATCACACATAGCGTCACCTCTCAAACAATAATAAACCCTTTTCGTCTATCTCATGATACAGGGCAGACTCCGGCGCCAAATTTGTGACAATGTCCACTTCACATCCCACCTCCGGCAAAGGCTCCAGCTTCCTCTCTTTCTCATATTTCTCCAGATAAAGGTCAATATCGCTGTAGCTGCTGCACCGAAACTCAAGAGAACTCCCAAAGAGCGCCGCCTTTTTGATATTCTTATCCTGATACAGATGATGAAGCAGCGTTTCCACCCTCCTCTGCATCAGCGGGTGTACCCGGTTTGCATTCGGAAAGGTAACTCCTTCCATCACCGGAAAATCCCACATTTCCTCCATATGATTCATCCAATCCCTCCCTTATATTCTCCATTTTATCACGTTGATTCGGGAAAGGCAAACAGAAAGAGAACCGGGACGCTCCCAAAGGACACAGGATTATCTGGACCGAATCTCCTGCCGCATAAAGGATACATAGGAAATGGCGAACACTGCCAGCATCAGGGCCGCTAACCCGGTGAGATGGGGCCATACCAGAAGCAGGCTCTGCCCCAGGCTCAGGTTGCTGGAAATCGCTCCGCTCAACTGCGCAATGGTCACCGCATTAATAGTCCGAACCCCCGGGTTCAGCACGGTGGAAGCGGCCTCCGCGAACAGGTAATAAGGCGAGATTCGATTCAGGTTCAATTCGCAGGAATAATTCTTCATCTCGTTCAGCATGGCCTGCATGTCACCGCCGCCCACAGGGTACAGGGCGTCCGCGATGATTCCGGCCAGGAGGCTGACAAAAATGGCGCAGAACAGCCACACCGCGATACAGGCCAAAGCCGAGGTGGCCGCATGTCTGCACACCGTAGAGAACAGGATGGCCATGGCCAGCCAGAACCCGGTATAAATTACGCAAAAACAAAGATAAATAAACAATCTGGCGATTTCCTCACCGGTGGGAATCAGTCCCGTGGTAATCACCCCTACGGAGCCGATGAGCAGCCCTGAGGCGAACACCATCACCGCGCTGATGAAAAGCCCCGCCAGGAACTTGCTGATAATAATCTGGTCCCGGTACAGAGGCTGGCTCACCAGGCGGTTCAGCGTGCCCTCCGTCCGCTCGCTGTTGATGGCGTCAAAGCCCATGAAAATGCCGATAAAGGGGCCCATCAGCGCCATGAGGGAGTTGTAGGAGGGAATGGAATTGGCGCTCACTGTAAACAGCTTCAGGAACAGAAAATCCGTTGCCGTGTTCCCGTTCTTTATAGACTCCGCCAGCCCTGACACCGCCGCGTAGAAGCCGGATACCGTAATCAGTGCCGTCAGGACGACGAACAAAATCATCCGCCTGCTGTTTATGAATTCCGCCGTCTCTTTCCGGAACAAGACTTTCAGCACATGGTAGCGCCTGTTTCCATTTGTCTTTGCCTGGTTTCCGGCTCCTCCCATCCGGATATCCTCAACTCTGCGCGTATTTTCAGTCCGGGCGTCCGTGCCGGCTCCCATGGTCTGCGCACTTGTTTTACCCAACTTTCTCACCTGCCTTTTCAAAGTATTTCCGATAGATTTCATCCAGGTCGCTGCCCGCCTGCCGCAGGTGCATGATGGTGTAGCCCTCTTCCGTCAGCTTCTTCGACAGAGCCCTGCGGATGTCAAAGGCGGAATGGATGACATACATGTCGCTGTTTTTCTCTATATCCAGAATCCCTTTGATTTCTTTCAGGATTCTCTGCAGGCTTACATTGTCCGGGTACACGGACAGTTCCACTGTCCCCACGCCGTCCCGGCTGATTTGCTGCCCCAGCTCCTCCAACGTGCCGCAGGCCACCATCTTGCCTTTCACGAAAATCCCCATTCGGTCGCAGACCCGCTGCACCTGATAGAGTTGGTGGGAGGAAAGGAGGATGGTCCTGCCGTCCCGCTCCGCCAGGTCACGGATGAGCCACATGAGCTCTCTGATGCCCTCAGGGTCTATGCCCAGAGTGGGTTCGTCCATGATGATGATATCCGGGTCTTTCATCAGTACGTCCGCAATGCCCAGGCGCTGGCGCATGCCGCGTGAATACGTCGATGTCTTCTTATCCGCGGCCTGGGTCATGCCCACCCGCTCCAGCAGGCTGTCGATACGCTCCTCCAACTCTTTTCCGTCCAGGCCGTTGATGCGGCCCATGAAGCGCAGGTTCTCTCTCCCTGTCATGGTGCCGTAGAAGCCCACATTGTCCGGCAGATACCCCACCGCCTTTTTTACCTCCAGGGCATTCCGGGTACAGTCCAGGCCCTGTATCATGGCTTTCCCCTCATCCGGCTCCGTAAGGCCAAGCAGCATCAAAGTGGTCGTGGTCTTGCCCGCGCCGTTTGGCCCCAGCAGGCCGAACACCTCGCCTTTTCGAATTTCCAGGTTCAGATGGTCTACGGCGGTGAGGTCCCCATAGGTCTTGGTCAGGCTTTCCGTATGGATGACTACAATATCATCGCTATTTTTATCCTGTGGTACCCGTTCCCTTTCCATGACGGCCATCGGTTCCACTGCCGCTTTTTCCGCCTTCTCCCCTTTTTCAGAAATTTCTTTTTGAGAAAGTTCCTCTCCGGAAAGCTGCTTTTCTCCGGAAAATTCCTTTTTCACAGAAGCTCCCATACCCTACCTCCTGCCGTATTTCTTCATAATATAGTACAGCCCTCCTGCCACGGCAATGATGATGATCACGGCAAAGATTCCCCAGCCGGTCTGGGTCTTCACGGTGACGCGAAACTGCGCCTGGGCGGACTGATTGTCGCAGGAAGCATTCATGATGGTGACATAGTCCCCTGTCAGGGAGTCCTTGCCCGGCGTCACATGGGCGACTACCTCCTTGGAAGCCCCCGCCTCCAGGGTATCGATGACGCTGGTGTCAAAGGTCACCTCCCACCCGCTGGGCGCGGAGGCTGTGAGGGAAATGTTCTCCAGCGTGATATTGCCGCTGTTGGTAAGCTTCAGGGTCACGTCCGACTCCTTGTTTGCAAAAGCGTCAAAGGACAGACGGCCGTCCGTCGTGGAGAGCTCCATGTCGTAGGTGCCCAGAATCTTCACATTCAGCGCTGTGGACAGCTGCTCCTTTGCGGACGTGGCGGCACAGTCAATGGTGTAGTCTCCCGCCTCGGTCTTTTCCGGCGGGGTCACCGTGATGGTCACACTGGCGCTGCTGCCGGACTCCACCTCCAGGCTGGATACCTGGGTGGAATTGCTGGTGAAAGCCACGGTCCAGCCCGCAGGGGCGTTGGAGGAGAAATTGTAGTTCTGGGTATTCAGGGTATTGTTGGCTATGGTGGTGGAATAGGAGAAAGAAGTACCGGTGACGCCCTCCTGGTCCGGATACTCTACATGGAAATTGCTCTCCCCGGACTCTAAGCCGCTGACGGTCAGCGTTATGGTCAGGTCGTCCTGGACGCCTGCCTCGGAGACAGCCCGCAGCACGATCTCATACACACCGTCCGCCACATCCGTGGGAACCGTGGTCTGGAAAGTGGCGATGGTATCCTCCCCGTCTCCGCCGGCATGTACCTTAGACACCTCATAGCTGCCGCTTTTGAAAAATCCGGTAAAGCCCTCCGGCATAGACACCACGGACAAGCTTACGTCACTGCCCGCCGCGTTGCTCCCGGCCAGGTGCAGACTGAAGCTTACGGAGTCCCCCGCAGTCACATGGATGCCCGGATTGTCCGTGTAGAAATCAAAGCCCTCCGCCGCACGCACGGGCAGCGCCGCAAGGCACAGATACAGCACCGCCGCCATAACCGCGATGATGGCAGTCACAGAAGTCTGTGGTTTTGATAGAATCCTTTGTCTCATTGTAAAATAACCTCCCTTAGATATATTGATAAGAAAAATATACCCGGGAGGCGTGAAAAGTTTATGGGGATTTGGTGAAAAAAGTGTGTTTGAAGTTTGAAAAAAATGTGTTCCTAATTTCCTCTTTCTCCTAAATACAGCCCGACGCGGCTCTCCAAATTGTCGATGAGCTTATCCTGGGCAATAGCGCCGGAAAAATACTGATCCAGTTCATCATACATAATGTTGCGTAATTCCGCCGGGAAGTATCTCCATGGCCGGGCCTTATCTAACATGTCCAGCAGCGTCTTTCCGTCCAGTTCTCTATTAAGGTCATCCCCCAGGACAATCTCGTCAAAGCCCGATACGAAAACCATTGTGTCTTTATCCATGGCTGCAATCTGCTCCTCCAGCACATCCCTGCGCACGCTTAAGGCAAAATCTAAATCCTTTGCCATCAGGGACTGTCCCTCATAGGAGAGGCACAGATTGATAAAAGCTGCCGCGGCCTCCTTTTCCTCCTTTGTGGCCGTCCTGCGGATAGCCAGCGGACGATCGCCGCTTTCTACAAAATGCGCGCTCCCATCCTTTGTGGGATACCCGATATAATTGGCATCCTCCCCATAGCAGAGGCGGTACAGGGCAAGATCCTCAGGCTTTTGGACAGTCAGTTCATTGCAGAGCACTTTACCCTCCACCAAGGAACTGCCGGGGCTTACCCCATCCTTACGGGCACAATATTTTTCTGCCAGTTCCAAGGCGCTGCGGAATCCGCTGCTGTCAAAATTGGTGGTTCCCGCTTCCGCATCCAGAAGATAAGTGTCATCCATTCCGTGGCTGAGAAAGCTCATGATAAAATAACTGTCATAGCCTCCCCCGCTGTAATAATTGAAAATAGCGTCTAACTCCGGCCTGTCCTCAATACACTGCAAAAATGTTTCATAGTTCCAATCCCTGAGCTCCGGGCTGCCGGTGACCAGCGTGCGCAGACGTAAGTCCGGCACAATTCCATACAGGGTTCCGTTGATCTTTCCCAGTTCCAGAGCAGCAGGCTGCAGTTCTTTTGCAATGCCCAGCTGTTCCACCACTGCGTCCAAAGGCTCCCACAGCTTTTCCTGTTCGTCAAAACCTGTCAGCAAAGTGTCCACCAGTACCGGTCCTTTTCCTGCCCCCAGCTCTGTCAGCAGCGCAGTCTCATCATAGCCGGTCTTTAATTTGATATGACAGCTTGGATTTCTTTTGTTAAATTCCACCGCCAGGCGCTGGTAAGCAGACTGGTTGTTAGAAGACACTGCCAGCGTGATCTCAAGGAGCTCTGTCTCGCCTGTGGCAGGCTCCAGGCAAAGATAATTATAGTCTTCAGAGTCCTCATAAATGAGGGCAATCCGCCCGTTTTCATCTGCCCCCATGGCTGGGACCTCCAACGCCGTGATCCCGTGATTGGCCCAGCAATAGAGAAGCTCAGGATCCTTTCCGGACAGCTTGCTGCGGTACACGCCCTCCTGGTCTGCATATAGCAGGGTATCCTCGTCAAGGAGCGTAAGCCGATAGATATTCTTTTCCAGAGAGGCCAGCAACACTGGTTTGCCACTCTCCTCATCCATATACTGCAGGGCCATCCCCTCAGCGTCCGCTTTTATCGTGCTAAAGGCAATGCGGCCGTCATACAGAAGAGCAAGCCCCCTGAAGTCTTCGCCTCCTGAAACATATTCCGCCAGGATCTCTCCCTCCGGCGAGACAAGCCGGTACTGCCACCCATCATCCACTGACCGCACCAAATGAACCGTTCCGGAGGAATCCACCGCAAAGTCCAGAAGCCCCATGATTATCTCGGAAAAGCTGTCTCCATTCAGGAAGTCCAGGGGAAATTCCCGCAGCGCCTGATGGTTCTCGTCTCTTTCCGTAAGAAAGTACCGACTGTCCTCGCTGCCCTCCTGAACTTCGTAGTCGAAAGTCACATAATGGTCTGTGCCGGCTACCGGTTCTACATACCACAGTTGGTTCTCCCTGTCAAAGCTTTTTGAGCCAGCCTCGCCGTCTGCAGTCGCAAAGGCAAGCTCGTCCCAGCATTCATCCACATTTTCAAATAAGTGCTTTTTAAAACGATAGGCTCTGGAGGCTCCCAGGAAAACGCTTTCGCCTCCCCCAGACACGGCATTTGACGGATTTTCCACCTGCAGCGGCATATTGGCTACATAAGAATAGGCATCCAGGGAATTGTCCTGTCTGTCAAGCTTCTGAACGGCCGCAGGATCCAATGCGCCCTGGGTCTCCTCGGTATTTAGGGTGCTTAGCGGCCCGGTTTCATCCGAGCCGCAGCCGCTAAGGGGTAGAACAAGTAAGGTTGTTAAAAGGATGTAACTGATTCTGTTTTTCATGGCACTGTTGTCTTTCCTGTCTAGTTATGGTTGACACTATGATTCGTTATAGCATAGTGACTATGTCGCGCATCCTCTGTATCACATTTCATTATTGTTGATTCCTTTTATTCTTTTGTGGAAGCGCTTCTGGTTATAGAATACTTCAACTCCCTGAAAATTACAATATGTCAAATTAGTTAAAATTTCAACTAAATGTATTACATTCTGTCGGATTACGGATAAGCCGCCAGCATATCCGCCTTTAGCTCCTGCCACAGTGCAAGGGTCTCCGGGGACTGGGGAAAGAATTCATTGTCTTTCACACCAAAATAGGGTACATAGGTATGCGACTCCCCTATAGGCAGAATCACATGCTCAAAATCCTTATAGGCAAACACGGGAGAAATAAACCGGACCTCATTCAGCTTTATGGCCGGGAGATCGCCGGAAAAATCCTCCAAAACCTCGCTGCCAAATATCAGATACTCCTCTCCTGTCCGCATGATATTTACAAAGTTCCTCTCCAGGGATTTCGGCTCTCCATACAGGGAAATGACCCAGGCCTCCGAGCAGACATAGAGTTCCTGCCCTGCCGTCAGCTCCTGGCCTGCATATACCGTCACCACCTGCGCTTTTTGGCGGCCTGCGCCAAAAAGAGGCTCATATCCCCCTGTTACCTTTACTTTCGCGATCACAGGGGATTCCGGCAGGGCTTCCCGCATAGCCTCGCAGGCGTACCCGGCAGGCTCCTTAGTCAGTTCCGCCACCTGCAGCTGATTCAGATACCCCTCCTGGGCCGTAAGATCCGTATAGGTGACACGTTTGCTCACGCCAAAGGCCGCCGCTGCTCCTATGATAAGCACTGTGACCAGAAACAACAATATCCTCTTCATCCTCAAACCTCCGCCCCGCTGACAGATCCTTTCTCGATCCGGAATACATAATCCGAAAGTACGCGGATATCTTCCTTATTGTGACTGGCCAGCAGAATCAGCGCCCCTCTGTCCCGCTCCTCTGTGATGATCCGCCTTATGTCCTCCACCCCGGACTCGTCCAGGGCATTGGTCGGCTCGTCCAGCAGGAGCACGTCCGGCGATTCCATGACCGCCTGGGCAATGGCCAGCCGCTGCTTCATTCCCAAAGAATACTTTCCGTAGGTTCTCTTATCGTCCGGATCCAGCCCCACCCGCCGGATGGCATCCCTGATTTCCTCCGTGCCCACGCGGCGGGTCAGCTTCGCCAGATATTTTAAATTTTCCAGTCCGGTCAGTCCCGGATACAGGCCTGCGTTTTCCAGGATAAGCCCCAAGCTTGGCAGGACGCTGAAATCCCTGTGCAGCACCCGGCCGTCCAGGGATATGGTGCCGCTGTCCAGTCGGATCAGGCCGGACAGCGCCCGAAACAGCATGGTTTTCCCGGAACCGTTCCTGCCGATGAATCCGTAAATATTCCCTCCGGACAGCTCTAAATTGACATCGCACAGAATCCGCCTACCGCGGATGGTTTTATTTGCGTTTTCCACCAGTAATTCCATTTTGTCATACCCCCGTTTCAGAATCGGCTTTCAGCAGCTCATGTCTTTGGATGATCCAGGCGCCTGCCAGCAAAATCCCCAGACAAAGCGCCAGACAAAGAGCCAGGGAATGGTTAAAGTCCATGGTCCGGTAAGGCGCATGGACGGCCCGGTCCAGAACCTCTATCCCGCTAGTATGCCACCCCATCACCAAGCTGGCCATAGGATTAAAACGCAGCAGCTTTCCCTCAGGCTCAATCACCATGTCTCCGTAGCGCCGCAGCGTATCCTCCAGGCCAAAGAGCACGATACACACAGTCTGGAACCCTGCCACCACCCCAAACCCGGCGCTGCTTCCTGCTTTCACCGCCACCAGATTCACTGCCAATGTGGCCCCATAGGTCCAAAGCGCCGGAATTGCCAGCGCGTACAGCCCCAGCAGGAGCCCTCCGGCGTCTATGTACAGGCGGTACCGCAACGCGGCCGTAACAAGCGCTGCCCCGACAAGCAGCACCTGAAACAGGAGCGCGCCTCCCCCCAGCGCAAGGCACTCCCTGAAATACCATCGCACCCGCTTCGGGTACCTGGAAAAGATGTAGATACTGGCCGTACAAAAATGCCGATACAGCATAATTCCGAAAAAAAGCTCAAACAGATATGCCGGCAGCAGTCTGAGCGAAAAGGAAACCATTTCCGTCATGGCAAAACCCATGGGGAAATCCCCCCGGGAGCCGCTTAGCTGCAGGAGCGCTTCGGACAGCGAAATTTCCCCTCCGTAGGGATTGATATACAAAACGGACAGGGATATGCCGCCCAATACCCCTGTCAGAAAGAGCATCCGCAGTCTGTACCGAATCATAGGCAGTCCTTTCCGCCGCTCTTCCAGACCATCCCCACCGATGAGGCTGCCATGACAAAAAGCACAGTCGCCAAAATCCATCCGTTCTTCGGCACCTCGGAAAAGAGCAGTAAATTCTCATCCCACCGCAGGCTGACCATGTTCGCCGGATTCCCCACACTGAGGATCACCGACAGATTCAGCAGGGCAAATACCGGCAGAAAAAGGAAAGCATTGTACTTTATCTTAATGAGAGAAGAAAGCGCCATGGTAAAAGCCCCGAATATCCCTGCCGCGAACCCGAAAAGAAGCGTTCCCGCAACAGCATACAGATACGGCGCCCGGACGAACAGCCGCCACATGTAATAGTTGCCGACGGCTGTCCGGTAGGCACTGTCGTAGTAACCCCAGTTTGTCAGATCGCCCGCTGCATTCAGCGGAAAAGAGATACAGTTCAGGAAGATTTCCAACATAAAAGGCACTGTAAAGACCACAAACGTAGTTACAAACGCCGCCAGAAGCTTGCTCATTCTATAGCGCCGCTGTCCCAGCCGGGACACTATCATAACGTCCGTCCCAAGCTGGTATTCCTTTGCCAGGGCAAATCCCGCCGGACATGTGACCAGAATCGGAAACAGCTGCGTCAGCAGAATGGTCATATCGGCATTATAATTGATCCGGTTATAGCTTAAAAGCAGGATCTTCATGGGATGATACATCTGTATCACATCCAGCCCCTGAAATGCAAGCACATTGCCGATAAAATTGGACAGAACCATGAACAGCAGTATGTAGAACGCCGCCAGAGCGCCTTTTCTGCGCAGCAGGAATGATATTTGGGTCAGTGTTGATCTGAAAAACATGTCGGAATCTCCTTGAATGTATTTATGTAAACTTGATGTTAAAAAGCAAAGTAATCTACTACAGCATACACCTCATCATTTGAATTGCCGCGGAATTGCATGTATTCATACGAAAGGCTGACTCAATGGCACTTTTTTCACCTTTTTTCACTTTCCGGACAGCAATTCTTCCTTTCTTCCCTGGATGTCCTCCTGAAAGATTTTTCTTCCTATGCCGCCCAGGTTATCTCACAGATTGTTTCCCATGTAGAAAATATGGCTGCTTCCCAGAAACATCCTCTTGTCTATCTGACTTCATCCAAGCTGCCTAAAGAGCAGCGGACACTTGAGCTTCTGAAAGGCATCCCTGTCTCCGATGGGCTGGTCTGCATCTTTCGGTTGTAGTGATCTGCAGTTTTACAAACAGAGAAATCCGCAGGAGCATCTGCACTGGCAATCCTGATAAGACAATAGCATACATATCTCAGCGCAACTGTCTGTCCGAAATGGCAGTCCTCCTGGCCGTCCCGTTCCGGCAGATTCCAATAGCGAAAGTAAGGCTGAATCATTTTGCGGTACTGGAACTCGTTGTGGTGCTCACCAGGGAGTCCAGGATCGCAGTCAAAATGCCGTAAATGTCAGCAAAATCGATGGCTTTTTACTTAATCAACAGACACTATCTAAATCCCGTTTTTCCCACATAGAAAGAAAATTGCTTAATAACATTTCTTCCCTAACTTTTAATTCTTTTATTTTGCCTACCACCCTTTCTAATATATCTTTCTTCATAGTAACAGTATATTTTAAACACAGTATAAAAATTTGATTTGATAAACGAACTATATTTTCAAAGTCCAATAATGCATCCGAATGCAGATTATACTTAGCAATAATTAACTTTATTCTACCCTCAATTATACGTTTATGTTCCCATAACAATCTAAACGGCCTTAAATCAAGCGAAATCGAATTTTCGCTTGATTCCATAAATTTTATTAAGCAATTAATTAACACATCATAAATTCTATTTCCATAAACATATCCCGCCCTATAATTTGATCGTATTTTGAATTTGTTTTGATTATTTTCCATACTTTCTCGGGTAGAACAATTATTCCCTAAATACTCATAAAAATAATGTTTTATCTTTTTATAATCAATTTCTACTTTAATGGTTTTATTGGGGCGAAGTGACCAAAAACACGCCTCTTTCATATATTCTTTTGACGGAAAAACACTTTGAGCCATATCAGAAGAAGATACTTTGATTTCTTTCAGTTTCCTTTCTGTATAGGCCATTATCCAAAAAGAGTCGTCTTCGTAACCGTAAATGTATGTATCATGAATCAAATGTCTATTGTGATAGGAACTGGCATATGGTAAATAATATTCATCGACCGTATGAAGAAGAAGGTAATTCCCTTGATCAATACGCTCTCTCCAAAAGGAAGATATAGAATTGCTGAGAAAATTGTCAACACTAAATTCGTTTATTTCAAAAATATCACCTCTTTGAAAATCAGTCCAAAAAATATCCGTAAAATTCAAATTCATTTCCCATAAGTTATCTGTGTCATAACAAAGTAAGTTAATATAATTATTTTCATATGCATTTTTTATGTTATCGTGTGCGCAAATTATACTCACAGAAAATGAACTATGTTGATATGTTTCCGTAATTGGCCATGAAATAGGTAATTTCACTTTCATTATCTGTATCTGTACCTCCGTCAAGCCCTTTTCATCCACACTGGCCGGCCCGACAACAAACAGGCGAATATCCCCGGCAGTTCTTTTCCCAGGACAACCATGTTTTCCTCCGGCCAGAAGCTTTCTATTTAGAAAACAATCCAGGCAGTTTCTCTCCCGTTCAAGCACAAACTGCCTACTGATAATATTCCGCCTGCATTTGGTACATCTCATAGTACCTCCCGCCCAGGCCCATCAGTTCCTTGTGTGTTCCTTCTTCCGCCACCACCCCTTCAGAGAACAACAGGATCTTATCACAGAACCGTGCACTGGACATCCTATGGGAGATATACAGCGCCAGCTTCCCTTCCACCATGTGGTCGAAGTTCTGGTACATCTGGTACTCAGCCTTGGGGTCCAAGGCCGCCGCAGGCTCGTCCAGGACGATCACCGGCCGATCCATATACACCGCCCGGGCCAGAGCAATCTTCTGCCCCTCCCCGCCGGAAGGCTCGAACCCGTCCTCTTCAAAATCCTTATGCAAAAAGGTATGTATTCCCTTGGGCAGCTTTTCCAACTTATCCGCCAGACCATTCCCACGCAGGGCTTTCTCCACCTCCGCTTCTTTCCCCTCATCCTGGAACACGATGTTCTCATACAGGGAAAAGGAAAACAGCTTGTAGTCCTGGAAGACCGTACCAAACAGCGCCAGATACTGGCCATAGTTATACTCCCGGATATCCACCCCGTTTAACAGGATCCTTCCTTCCGTAGGGTCGTACAGCCGGCAGAGCAGCTTGATAAAGGTGGTCTTCCCAGCCCCGTTCTCCCCCACGATGGAATATTTCCCGTCCCCCTCCAGCAGGAGGCTCACATCCCGCAGAGCCCAGGCGGCCTGCCCCGGATACTGGAAAAAGACATGGTCGAACCGGATCTCATAAGGCCCCTTGGGCACATCCCGCTGCCCGCAGTCCATGGTGCCCGGCACGTCCAGGTATTCTTTCAAGGCGTCATAATAGCTCTCAAACTGCCGGATATTGACCCAGCTCTGGGTCAGGCTGTTCATCCCCGCACGGAAATTCCCGATGGCGGACAGATACATGGTAAAATCCCCCACGCCGATCCGCCCTTTCACGATCTTATAGACCAGGACCGCGTATGCCGCGACCTCCTCCAACACATTAGCAAGCCCTGACACGTACTGGATCTTGCTGATCTCATCCAGCTGCTTTTTATAAAAATCCTGGGCTTTCTGAAGATAGAAACGGATCTTCCCGCCGAACCAGTCCGCGATCCCCAGCAGACGCACCTCTTTCCCATAGGAAAAATCCTCCAACACCCTGATCAGGTAATTGGTTCTCCGCTCCACTGGGGCTTTCTGTAGATCAAGGTCTACATACCGCTGCTTTAACCTCCCCTCGACCACCGTCTGAACCAGAACCACCAGAAACAGCAGGGCCGCCACTAGGACGCTCAGGCGCACCACGATGCAGGCGATCCCGACAAACCGCAACAGGTTCCCCAGGATGTGGAAAGCCTGATCCATCACCTCGCCGAAGCCCTGGCCGTTGGCATACAAGAACTTGTGGGCTTTCTCCTTGATATCCAGAAACCTGGGATCCTCCAGCTTCTCGTAATCACACCAGGCCAGGCGCCCCGCGATCATTTCCTGGAAGTCAACAAACAGCCGGCCCTTCAGCTTGAAGCATTCATTCCGCAGCCAGGTACATACCACCGCCCCGATGAAATTAGAGAGGATCGTCAGGCCGATATAGATGCCCAGACGGTGCAGATCTTTCTCCCCGATCAGTTCATCAATGATGAACTTGGGTAGTATAATATTGGCGAAAGGCACTGCCGCCAGGCAGAGCTCATGGATGAAAGAGAGAACAATGTATTTCTTCTGAAATTTCCAGGTGTATTTTAGTAAATAGAAAACGCCGTTCATTTTGTAACCTCTCCATAAGTAAAATAATTTCCCACTTGAAAAAAAGAACCTGGTGATTGAAGAAAATTTTGTACGTCAGCAATATAACTTTTAAGTTCTTCTTCGGAGAATAATTTATTTTTTAGCAAAAACTCAAGATCGTTGTTTGATGCGTTATAGAATAGATTTATAAATTCGGGATATTCCATATTATTTGTAAAAGTTTTTAATACCCTTATTCTTTTCAGCATCTCTGTTTTACAAAAAATCTCCTCCATCTCTTTCCCAATATGCAAATTGCTGCCATGATACGCTTTTAATCTTGTATTTATCCTCTTAATCTTGTCCGAATATGCTATTTTAGGGGCATGGATCACCAAATCATAATCAACATCGTGGATGCCCACTACCCCGCCCTTTTTTGTCACTCTTATCATTTCTTTTAATGCAAGATCTGGTCTTTTCAGATGCTGAAATAAATATCTGGAATAGGAACAGTCAAAATAATCGTCTGCGAATGGTAAATCGTAGCAATCTGCCATTACATATTCAATTTTTTCAGAGCATCTACATTGTTTTGCATAATCAATGAAATACTGGTCATAATCCACTCCAAAAACTTTTTTTATTTCCATATTATTAGCAATAATTTCAGTTGTCGTCCCAGGGCCACATCCTAAATCTAAACATAGCCCCTGCATTTCTGAATTCGAAAGACATATCTTTATATTCTCGTCTTCAAATGAAATCACCTTGTCTAATTCTGCTATCTGTTTGTCATGCTCCCATGCCTTTTTATTTCTAAAATCAAAATAAAACAAGAGTTCTTATCCCTAATTTCTGGGCTTCATCAACAACTCTTAAAAACACAGCAATATCCATATCACGTTGTTGTAAATCGGGCTTATAGCATTGAGGACACGAAAGCGAACACCGATTTGTGATCTCAATCTGTAGTTCTTTCGGAGACTCAAAATATCCGTTGTCGATATAAAAACTAATATCACTTTTTTTCATAACATCGCCCTTTCCCCATCTTATTGATAATACTGCTCCTGAGACCGCCAAAGCTGGTAGTATTTCCCATTTTCATCTCCAAGCAGTTCCTCGTGACTCCCCTCCTGAACCAGCCTCCCTCCATCGAATACCAAAATTCTGTCGCAAAATCTGCAGGAGGACATTCTATGGGAAATAAAAATCGCCGTCCTGTTCTCCGAGACATGATTCAGATTCTTATAAACCTCATATTCTGCCTGCGGATCAAGCGCCGCTGTTGGCTCATCCAATACCAGAACGGGAGCGTGTTTATAAAGCGCTCTGGCTATTGCAATCTTCTGGGCCTCCCCACCGGAAATCTCCACGCCTGATGGATCAAAATCCTTGTAGATAGCGCTTTCCATATCCATGCCGCCCAACCGCGCTCCAAAGCCTGCCTCTTCCAAGGCAGCCCTCGCTCTGTCCGCGTCATATTCCATGCTGCCCGCAAGATTCTGTCCCAATCCAAAGGGAAACAGCTGAAAATCCTGAAAAACCACGCCAAACAGCTTCTGCCAGGCCTGCCTGTCAACTTCCCTGATATCAACGCCGTTTATCAAAATTTCCCCTTCATCCACATCATACAGGCGGCAGAGCAGCTTGATCATCGTGGTCTTGCCACTGCCATTTGCCCCTACCACTGCCAGCTTTTCCCCTGCCCTGATTGCAAAGGACAGATTCTCCAGCACTTTCCTGTCAGTATCAGGATAAGCAAAGGATACATTTCGGAACCGTATTTCCGAGAGTTCCTCCGGCTGCAGCCTACAGGAAGCCCCCTGATCCCTTTGCCCCCTGTCCTCCTGTTCTCTTCCTATATTCAGGTACTGCAGAAGCAAATCCAACGCTTCCACGTTGGCCCCCAGAAGCGTAAGCTGCCCCGACAACGTGGTAAAGCCTGTAATGAACTGACTGATTCCCCCTATGTACTGTACAATGTTCCCCGCTGAGAAAAGCCCCGCCAGCGTCCTCATTCCCACAGTCAGGTATATGAACACATTCATGATGAAAGCCGCCAGCGCTCCCAGGCCGTTATATTTGAATTCAATCCCTTTCAGCCTTTTCATGGGCATTCGGCCATCTGCCAGCAAATGCTCCATTTCCCTGCGTATCAAATCCCCCTGATGGTAGAGCCGTATATCTTTCCCGGAGTGGTAGGTGTCAATGTAGTTCTCCAGATAGTAAGTATATACCTGGTTCAGCGGCACCAGGCCGGCATAAGCGTTATATACCTTTTTTGTGGATTGGGAAACCGTCCACAGGCTGACCAGAATATTTCCCAAAATCAGCACTGCCAGCATCGCTGATGCCCATGGCGAGCAGAAGAAGTCCGTCAAAACGCTGCCGCTGCTTCCGCCCCCTTTTTGAAAGAATACGGAAAAGAATATGGAAAAGGCAAAAAGGATGCTGAAGACACTCTGTATCACTGTCCTGACAGGAAAGACCAGGTTCCACAGCCCCATGTTGTTCACCTGTTCCATCTGCCGAATTTTTTCCCTCAGCGCCTGGACGGCATGGCTCTCCACGTCCGCATAGGAAAACTCCATCATTTTCTTGTTCAAAGCCCAATGATACTGCGTGCTCAAAACATTCTGTCTCACGCTCACCAGTCTGTCCATCAGGACCCCAAGCCCCTGGCAAGCCAGGTTCAATGCCACCATCAGCAACACGAGAGCCAGCATATGCTCCATGCTCTGCCCGCCCAAAAGGCTGTTGATCATCACTGCTGACAGGTATATATTGATAAATGGGGACAATGCCTTTAGAACTGCCTGACCAATGCAGCACAGCATAAAGTGCGGCGACAGGCTCTCAATGAGGCGGATCCCCCGAAAGATGGTCTGCAGCTTTTTCTTTTTACCGTCCATCTGCTGCGCCCTCCTTGTAGTATTGGCTCTGTATCTGGAACATGGCGGCATATTTGCCTCCAAGCTCCATCAGCTGGTCATGGTTTCCTTTTTCCACAATCTTTCCGTCCTGCAGAACCAGTATCGTATCACAGAACCGGGTGCTGGCAAGGCGGTGGGAAATAAATACAGCTGTTCTCCCTAAAGTCATCTCATTGTATTTTTCATATATCTCACTTTCTGCAATGGGGTCAAGCGCCGCCGTGGGCTCGTCTAGCACCACGACTTTTCCATCCTTATAGAGAGCTCTGGCAAGCGCCAACTTCTGTTTCTCGCCACCGGAAAGCTCGATCCCCTTTTCCTGGACTCCTTTCATCAGCAGGGTGTTCTCTTTCTCCGGCAGGCTTTCCACCTTTTTCTCCAGGTCGACAAGCACCAGGGTGCGGTGCAGCCTGTCCCAATCAATCCGCCCATCCTCCGTCAGGGCCACGTTCCTGGCGATGGTGGTCGGCATGAGATAGATGTCCTGAAACACTACGGAGTAAAGGGAATAATAGTCTTCGATGTTGTAGTCCCGAATATCGTGCCCATTTACCAGAATCCTGCCCTGGGTGGGGGCGTATAGCCCACAGAGCAGTTTCACCATCGTGGTCTTCCCGGCTCCGTTCACGCCCACGATGGCCACTTTCTCCCCTTTCCGGATGGTGAAGTTCAGGCCGCTCAAGGTGTCCCGCTCCGCATTAGGATACCGGAAGCCCACCTGCTCGAACTGTATGGAACAGGTTTCCTCAGGCACAGGAAGCCCCTCTGTACGGTTGAATCTGTCCGGCATCTCCAGAAACTGCCGTATCTCTTCCGCTGTATAGCCAGACGACTTCAGCGCCACAAAACTCTTCATAAGACTAAATACCCACACGGAATACTGGGTGATGATGTTAAAATAAAAAATAAAGGAAGAAACCTCCATCTGCCAGGCAAACAGTTGATAGATCAATATTCCATACACCAGTCCGTCCCGGCAAAGCGTCAGAGCCAGCCCCGCCCAGTTAATAGCCATGCGATGGCTCTCTTCCCGACGGTACCAGAACACCCGGCTGCGCAAAAAATCGCCATACATCCCCTCCAGCCATGGTGCAAGATGAAACAGGCGGATGTCCTTTGCCACGCGATAATCACCTGCCTTGTTATTCAGATAGGTAAGGCGGCGGTCATACTCCGTCCACTTGTCCCTGTTCTGGTATTGCCATTTGGAAAAGGATGCCCCCACGAGATAGTCTGCAATGCCTGCCGCCAGCAGCACCGGTATGCTCCAGGGAATAACCCCAAACACAATGGCAGAATATATCAACAGGCCAAAGGCGGACGAGAATATATTCACAAGCTGGTCAAACATCTGCTCCGTACCTGAATTGCTGGAATATACGGCGTTCTTGGCTTTCTGGGCAAGCAGCTGGCCGGAGGGGTTCTCCACATTTTGATAGTCTGCCTCCATATTTTTTTCTGATATACATCCCAGGTACCGCAGGCGAACGAACATGGTATCATATTTTATCATGGCGACCGCATAGTTGTTCACTATTGCCAAGGCAAAAATCATCCCACAATAGGATAGAATATAAATCAGGAGGGAACCGCTCTCTGTCTGCCCTGCCGTGATTGATGTCATATATTTTGTCAGGTATGCGGTAAGTAGCGGAATTAGTATGTTGATGGGAATTCTTACTATTATTGCAGCAAATAAACCTTTATTAAACGCAAAAGACTTTGTGATTAAGAACAGAAGATTGTTTACCATCGTATGGGGTTTCTGCATAAACTCTCATCCTTTCATGCTGCTCTATTGCTCCCTGGCTTTGCCGCGCCGCAATGCCCAAGCCAGGGTATGTCCGGCTATAGCTACAATATACAGAAATTCTTTTGGATGTAAATATCATCTGCACAAGGGGTAATTTTCATGTACAAGAGGTTGCATCCTCTCACTCCGTCTTCCCCTCGAAAAAGAATTGATCCTGCCCTGCAAATACTTCCATTGTCATCAGAACACCTAACCGATACCAAAAAGTATCTTTAGTAAAATGTCTTACTTAAATTATAGTTACAGAATACTTCAACTCTCTGAAGAAAGCAATATGTCAAATTAGTTGAAATTTTCAACTAATTTGACATATTGCTTTTTGTGGGAAATCATTATAGTATAGAAGACATCAAAACAATACTTTGTAAAAGGAGAATTCAGTTATGAAAAACAAAAAGCAGCAACTCAAATCAGCACTATCCACCCTGGCGCTGGCCTTGGCACTTGCAGGCAATCTTGCTTTGCCGGGTACCCTGCCGGAAGATCCGAATCCTATCCTCCCGCAGATCCCTATAGAGGAAGAGGAGCCGGAGAGGGATGAGGATAATGGGATTCGGCCTCTGTCGGATATAGATAAACCGATAACAAAATCTAATATGGATGAATAATTAGCTGTCTGCCTATTTTAAATATCTCTCTTCCCGCTCTTTCAGCAATCCGCTCATATGGGCATCATACATATAATCTGCCAAAGATTCGCTGATTCGAAAAGCTTTCCTCCACTTCTGCCGGAAAGATTCGTATCTTTCCGGCTTTTTGGAGGCAGATTCATAGGAATTCCAGGCAATGTGATAAAATAAATACTGGATGCTGTTAATTTTGTAAAATAGCAAAACTTTTGGGAGCGTTTCTTCATTAAGGTCTGTAGCATAGTCAAAACTATGGACATCCCCCAGATAGTCGCTATATCCCAATGCTACAAGATCATAGCCACAATTGACAGTATCCGTTCTTGCACAATTCTGTTCAACCGAAAAGAGCACTGCCTCATACCATTTCTTTGCTTCCTCCAGATTCCCCAATTTGTGATAAAGCTCCGCAATATCACTGGCAATGATAATCTCCTCACGCTGAAAAACCCACCACTTCATATCCCGACCCTCAAAATCAGGAACTGTACAGTACAGCGCCTCCAGCATCATTTCCAGGCTTTCCTGCAAAGCACTTTCTTTCTGCCATTTCAGGATTGCGTCAAAAAACAGCAACTCCTGCCTTACCTTTGGATACTCCGGATTAACCAGTTTACGAAATCTCCTTATCTCCCACTCCACATGCTCCCATTCATTAAATTCAATCAACTTGCTGATCTCCTGCCGCAACTTCAGAACCTCCAGAGAATCCGTCTCCAGCAGGGGCATATTCCATTCCCCATACTTCCCGTACTGCTTCACCAGCCTCCTGTAATTCTCATAAGAGGGCTTATGGATGCCTTTCTCTATCTTTTCCAGCTGTCTGGGAGTGACTACACGTTCATCTCCGTCATAGACTGCCTCTTCCTGGGACTTTCCGTAGAATGTCCTCAGCATTTTCAGCACGCTCCCCGCGTCTCTGGTATTGTCAACGGAGATCCCCTGCCACATCCTGTACCCGGGATAGCCAAACCATTCATAAATCTCTCGGAACATTTCCCGAAACCGCCTGATCTGTTCCGGATATCCCGGTTGACACCCCGCTTCCCCAAAAAGCGTTTCCCTCATCCCGCACAGGGCATCCAGCAGCGGCAGCGCATGGCAATGCCCCCCATTCCTGCGTAGCAGTTCCAAGGCTTCCTGTCCTCTGGCAGCCATGTCTTCCTCTGATATCCCCATATGAACCAGCGCGTCCGAGAATCTGCCGGATGCGTAAGCCAATCTGATGCCGAAAACGGCAGCCTGGGACAGGATCAGCATCTTGGCGCCCTCGGTCCAGCCATGGCCCCCCGGATATTCCCACACGGCCTGCCACAGCGCCCAGGCTTGTGCTTCTTGCGCTTCTTTCGCCTCTCCGCCGCCTGCAAGCAGGACGGCGCTGACCAGCAGAACCGCCTCCAGTTCCCCCGGAGACAGGACAAGCTTGCCTATCTGCTGCTCCCAGCCTGGCCGGACAGTGCATTCCAGCGCCTGCCTAGCTTTCTCCAGAATAACCCTGGCCGCAGTCCCGTTTTTCACAGGTATCCGGCTCACGGCTTCTGCGGCGCTTTCCATATGTACCCGGGGACAAGCCCTCCCATCCCGCCGCCAGGCTTCCCCGGACTCCGCCATGTTCTGCAGCAGCATCAGAACGGCCTCCGCTTTCAGCAGAAACTGCTCTTCCAGCGGCTCCCGTTTGCCGTAGGTCTCCCGGTATTCCTGAATCTTCGCCACGGCCTGCTCCCGTTCGTCAGGCACCAGCAGACAGATGTCCTCCCGCAGCCGCCATCTGTCCAGATCCTCCCCCGAGGAGAGGGATTCAAAGTGCTCCGGCAAGATTCCCATCCGCAACATCAGGGTGTCTCCTGCCAGCTTTGTCCACTGGGCCTTTCCTTTTTCCACCTTTTCCAGCGCTGTCCGGCTCATGATTCCGCAGGACAGGTCGTCCAGGGACAGTTTTCTCTTGCTTCGTTCCTCTCGAATAATCTGGCCATATGCCTTATTGTGCTCCAGTATGAATTCCTGCTTGATGATATATTCTATTTGTTCTTTCGTCTTCCTGGCTCCTTTCCCCTGGATACTTTGCACCTCAAACCACCTGCATTATGCTGCATTTTCAAAGTGTGCAAAGATTTTCTAAGGCTGTAAAGTACACAGCCTAAAGTGCCAAAAGCATGGCGCTTGAAAATCTAAATTGCACACAGAAGAATGCTCAAAGGACGGGCATTCTTCCGGACTTGCACCAATTATTCATGACAACAGAACTGTGTTCTGTTGTATGTGCCGGCTGCGCCGGCATGTCTGGAAGTGTGCCCCTCCATGTTTTCTCTTTCACCCGATCAGCACTTTCTTCCCCTCGAACGCAAAGCCATAACAGCGGATGCGCTCTGCAGGAATCCCCCGGTCCAGAAGCTGGGCGGCGTATTGTTTTTCCTCTATCTGCTTCAGCGCCGCCTGTACGGTATCTTTCAAAGTCTCCTCATCCTCCGGATCATGGACTTTAAACTCCAATATCATGGCATCCTCCAGATTCTTCGCCTCCAGTACCACATCGTATCTGCCAAAGCCACTTTCTCTATTGGAATTAATGACATACCTGTTCTGCAGTTCCACCAGTAACCCAAGCACAAAGCCATGGTAAAACCGTTCCGGCTCTGCCCCCGACGGCTTCTTTCCGGTGTCGAAGTAGCTGAACATATTCAGGGCCATGCGGTTCATGTAGACATTCATGGCCTTTTTATCCCCCAGCAGCAGCGCCTTGATGAAATCACTGTAGTCTGTTTCGGCCTCCTTGAACCAGTCACGGACCATGCTCTGGAACATCAGCTTCACCTCCAGATTGGTGATGGTCAGTTCGTACTTTGGCTGTACTCCCTCCGGAATGTCAATGTAACTTTCATGGGAAAGGGCTTTCAGGTACCCGCTGGCCAACAGCAGGCTCCAGACCGCGCTTTCGTTTCCCTTTAGCTGGTTATACACAATCTGCTCGTCAATGGGCGACTGAATGGTTTCTCCCTGGAGCAATCCCTCGAACTTCTCTTTCACTGCCCGGCTTCCCTCTCGGATCAGCTTTCCCACCAGGCTGTTGGAACTGGTGTTGGCCCAATAGGTTCCATATCTTCCTTTATCTAAAAAATTTATGATAGACCAGGGATTATAGATATCTTTTTGCTTCCCGAAAATAAATCCGTCATACCAATGCCGCACTTTCTCTTTCTCTGCGGAAAGTCCGCATTCCTCCAGAGCCGCAAACACTTCTTCCTCTGTAAAGCCGAAAGATGTGACATATTTATCTGAGGTAGATGTTACTACTTCAAGATTATTCAGGTCAGAGAAGATAGACTCCTTACTGACCCTTGTAATACCTGTCATAACCGCCCTCTCCAGCCAGGGATTGGTCTTAAAAGAAGAATTGAACAGGCTTCTGGTAAAGCCTACGATCTCTTCCCAGTATCCTCCCACATAAGCTTCCTGCATGGGCGTGTCGTATTCATCCAAAAGGATAATCGCTTTCTTTCCATAATAGCGGTACAGATAATCGGACAGCTGGTACAGCGCCAACGTGGCATCGCTGTCGCTGATTTCCACTGCCAGGATTCTGTCAAAAAAGGCCCTGTCTGTGTCCGTCAACACATCGCTGTCTTTCAGAAATAAGTATTTTACATACAGATTGTTCAGAAGCCGGTTCATTTTCTCCCTTGTGGTCTTGTAATCCCTTTCTTTCATATTGGCAAAGGAAAGGCTGATCACCGGATACGTCCCCTGAAGCTTTCTGTACTTCTCATCTTTCCAGATGGAAAGGCCCTGGAACAACTCCCCATGCCCGGCGTAGTCCACGGAAAAAAACTGCTCCAGCATGCTCATGTTCAGGGTCTTACCGAAGCGCCGGGGGCGGGTGATCAGCGTCACATCGTCCATACT